>Ga0308157_10001912_pt1 | contig 38216 bp, 33 predicted proteins | sample PhyBR1_FD_201035 | JGI IMG/M metagenome (GOLD analysis project Ga0308157, IMG submission 201035) | Phyllosphere microbial communities from UC Gill Tract Community Farm, Albany, California, United States - DLSLB.R1 | ecosystem: Host-associated > Plants > Phyllosphere > Unclassified | place: USA... | reverse complement strand
TATTCTATGTTGCTAAGTTAAAATCAAGGCATGTTTTAGGCCCAAGGCGATCAATGTTCCCAACACAAAACTCAGTAGGGTTCCGATCAGCACATATTCCGTGAATTTCGTGTCCTTGGCATTGCTGAGGTCTCCAAATCGGAATATGGATTTGGCAGCCAAAAGAAAGCCGATGCCTTCCATAAAATCCAATAGAACGAAACATAAGATCATGACTCTTTCCAACACCCCGATTAATTTTCCGGCCTCAAATAGGGTTTCCTTTCGTTTATTATTGAATTCTACTTCCTGGTTCCATTTGCTGATGTAAACCCGAATAATGATAGGCACCACAAACAGCTGCATAATGATGGCTATGAGGTACAAAAGGATGGTATATGGATCTATTTGTTCGGTAAGCGCGTTCCATTTCTCGGGATAATTGAAGAAAAACACGACAAGGATACTGGCGATATGCAATATCTGATCGATGATAAAGGCCAAGACCCCCTGCTTAGGGAATTTGATCTCAAATCCGATCTTAGCACTATCAATGGCCAAATGGGCTGCTGTTAAAAAGAGGATGTTCTGCCAATTCCCCGCCAAATCCCACGAGAAAAACAAGAATAATAAGCCTGCATGAACAGCGATATGATAAAATAGGTATTGAATCTTCGTACTTCTTTTTTCCACCCACGATCGGGGTTGCAATACAAAATCCCCAAGGATATGGGCCAGAAGCATCAATAATAAACTAAGCATGTTTTCTTAATTCTTGTGTACAATATCGTATGACTTGTTGAATTTTCGCATAATTCGCTTTCCTGAGTTCTAAGCTCAATTGACTCTGGTGTTTTCGACCTATTATTTCCAATAATTCCTGTTGGGAAGCTTCAGGGTTTTCCAAAGCCGCTTTGACCGACTCCGCCATATTCACCGTCCATTGTTCAGCAATCAGACAGGCCAAGCTGGTTGTTAGGTTCAAAAATTCATCCAACTCCTCATTTTCGGATCTGAACAGTATACTTTCTTTTCCCAAACGGTCAAATGCTTCTCCCGAATATACGAAAGCCGTACCGGAAGCTTTTTTAATGTCCGCATCCACATAGCTGATCTCTCCTATTCCTATCCCCAAGCGAACATCCATATTTTCAAAGCTTCTCAACGAAGCTTTCAAGTGAAAAATAGCAGTAAACAATTGATCTTCTGCTACCTCCGCCTGAAAACTATCTCCCCGGAACACATCAAAACGCTGCGTATGTAGTCTCAGACTATGTTCTAATTCGGGCATCCACAATCCGATTTCCTGGGATCTTGAATGCACCACATCTCCTGTTAGGATTATTCGTTGGTTCATAATGATTGAATTTACTGTTTTATTTCCTAAATTTCCTTTATAATTTCTTTAGAATTATTTTTAACAAGAATATAACCGAATACGATTATAAATCTATTTATAACCAAATATAGTTATATTAAGGTTTATAATCAAATATAGTTATATTAAGATTTATAATCAAAATTAATTATAATTAAAGATATAATCAAATAACGTTATAATCAGATAAAAAAGCAATATGGCGAATTATGCAAAGAAACTAACGGCAGATAAGGATTTTAAGCTTTCCGATCATCCCACTACATTCCAGGAGGACATCAGTTCGGATGAAGCAAAAGAAAAATTAAAGGACCTGCGCAAAAAAATAGCAGCCCTACAGGACAAGATGTATGCCGACGACCGATACAGCGTATTGATCTGCCTTCAGGGCATGGATACAGCCGGAAAAGACTCGTTGATCAGGGAAGTGTTCAAGGCAATGAACGTGCGTGGAGTTGTGGTGGAGAGTTTCAAAACGCCTAATGATGAGGAATTGCAGCATGATTACCTTTGGCGCCATGAAATCAAACTACCGCAGAAAGGTAAGTTTACTGTTTTTAACCGAACGCATTATGAGAATGTATTGGTTACCCGGGTCCATCCTGAGTATCTATTGAACGAACGCATACCAGGGATCACAGACCCAAAGAAATTGCCCAAGAATTTTTGGGACATGCGTTTCGAGCAGATCAACAATTTTGAGAAAAGATTGGCAGAGAACGGGATAATCATCTTCAAGTTCTTCTTGAACCTAGGTAAGGAAGAACAGAAAAACAGACTGTTGAGCCGTTTGGAGGAAGAGGAAAAGAATTGGAAATTCTCGCCTGGCGACTTGGAAGAAAGGGCTTTATGGGACAAATACCAAGTATGTTATGAAGATGCGATCAAAAACACCAGTAAAAAACATGCACCATGGTATGTGATCCCATCAGACAGCAAACCTGTAAGCCGGTATCTCGTTGCGCAGATCATTTACGATGTACTATCACAGTATAAGGATATCCAATACCCGGAAATGCCGGAAGAAATGGAAGAGAACAAAAGATTATATAAAGAACAATTGGAAGCTGAATAGCTTCCAATTAAAATACCACTTTCGAAAGACCGCCATCCAAGGGGATGCTGGCCCCATTGAGATAAGAGGCATAATCTGATGCCAAGAAGGTAACTAAAAAGCCATATTCGGCAGGTAATCCCAATCTTTTTGAGGGAATGCTTTCCAATCGCTGCTGCTTGACATCTTCCAGGGGAATTCCCTGTTGTTTAGCTTGCCCTTCCATCAGACTATGTAAGCGCTCGGTATCGAAATAGCCCGTCATAATGGAATTAACGGTAATACCATCCTTGGCTACAGCAGCGGAAAGCGATTTGCTCCAACTGACCAAGGCAATCCGCATGCTATTGGAAAGCACCAGGTTATCCTGTGGCTCTTTAACGGTTAGCGAAGAAACATTGATGATCCGACCGAATCCCTGCTTTCTCATATGGGGCAAGGCCAGTTCGCTGGCGATTACCGCATTCTGGAACAGGAGATCAAAGGCTACCTGATAATCCCTTTCCTTTTTTGATAGAACATTGCCGGGTTGAGGTCCATTGGTATTGTTCAACAAGATATCGATAGGATGTTTTTCAAAAAAATCCTTCAGCACGGTTTTATGTTTTTCCAAATCATTAAAATCCGTAAGCACATAGCCATGCTTTTGCCCCTTCGCATCATCCAATTCCGCAACTACGGCTTGGAGTTTCTCCTCATTCCGCGCCATCACGAACACCTCTGCCCCTGCCGCTGCCAGTTGCAGGGCTATTCCTTTTCCAATTCCATCCGAACCGCCTCCCACTAAGGCCTTTTTTCCACTAAGATCTATTAACATGTATACATTTTATTTTTCATCATTCTTCGGATAACCCTCTTCATCAAGGTCATCCCTAAAGTCTTCCGGATTTCGGGATAATGCCTCGTCTTCCTTAGAGACGCGTATAGCGCGATCGTCCGTAATCCTCATATTATTATCTTCCAGTTCTTCCTGCTGCAAATCTTCCCGATCGGCATATTCCTCTCCAACATAAGGGTTCGAATTATCAAAGGTAGAATCATCATCCTGAGCACCCTCACTGATCGTATCGTAATCCATTGGATGATCCCAATCTGGATCTTCATCATTCACATCCAATTCAAAACTATCTTCTTCTTCATTATAAGCCAGATCCTGCGGATCTGCAGGTCCCTGCTCATCTATCTCTTCTGTACCTTGATCCAGGTTTTCCTGTCCTTGGTCTAGGTTCTCCGCTTCGTTCTCCAAGTTTTCTTCCAGTTTCTTTTTGTTGTTTTTCGAATTTTCCATGATCAATAAATTAAATATACACTTTTCTTAATAACCCCCAAAAAGCCTTAAAAGTTTGCGTAATGCCCTGAATTATGCCCGATTATATATAGGATATTAAAGAATTAACGTTATATTTACATATAACAATTATAAACTTTCTACTATGCAAACTAAAACTGAATACCTTATTTGGGACAAGATTGTCTGTAGTGCAAAAAGTCGTTTTGACGCTGAACTCTATGCGAATAAGTTCAAGAATATGGCTCCGGAATTATTCGACAAATTGATATTGCATATCATTGTTGGCTTTGCATCGGGAGAAGATCACGATAGTATAGCTGTTAATTTACATAATGAAATTGAGCATTTGGGTATTGAAGTTCGCGAAGGTGTGGTCGATGCGATTGTTTCCGACAAACATGTGCTGTTCTCCTCTGAAATCTATGCCGCATACCTCACTTTCTCTATGTTGGAAGATGGAAACAACGAAGCAGAAGTGCTTGGCTATGTGACCGACCTATTGGAGCATCCGCAGTTATATTAGGGGTGATTTATTTCCAATATTTGCATATCTTTGCAACATATGGAAACCGTTGTTAGTGGTATTAGAAGTACCGGAAAATTACACCTAGGAAACTATTATGGAGCATTGCGCAATTTCGTTAAAATGCAGAACGAATACAATTGCTTCTTTTTTATAGCCGACCTTCACTCGTTAACTACTCACCCTACCCCACAGGACCTAACCAGTACTGTGCGCCAAGTGGTTGTTGAATATTTAGCTGCCGGATTGGATCCTGAGAAATCCACCATCTATGTACAATCTGATGTGCCTGAGGTAGCTGAATTATATTTATACATGAACATGAACGCCTACTTGGGCGAATTGGAGCGTTCTACCGCTTTCAAGGACAAGGTAAGAGCAAACCCAAATAATGTAAATGCAGGTCTATTGACCTATCCTGTTTTGATGGCTTGTGATATTTTGATCCACCATGCGACCAAAGTACCGGTTGGTAAAGACCAAGAACAGCATCTGGAGATGACACGTACTTTCGGTAACCGTTTCAACCGCCTGTATAATGTGGATTATTTCCAAGAATCTTTCGCCTTTACCTATTCCGACAAACTGATCAAGATCCCAGGATTGAGTGGTCAGGGAAAAATGGGGAAATCCAATGGTGATGCCGATTGTATCTACCTTTCTGATCCTGCAGAGACGATCCGTAAAAAGATCATGCGTGCGGTGACGGATGCTGGACCTACCGGTTTGAACCAGGAAAAACCAGAAGCAGTTCAGAATCTATTCGATTTAATGAAAGTGGTCTCTACACCGGATACCTTGTCCCATTTTGATGGTTTATACAACAATTGTGAAATTAGATATGGTGATTTCAAAAAGCAATTGGCAGAGGATATGGTATTGGCAACCAATGAGGTAAGAACACGTATCGAGGAAATCGATAAGAATGATGCCTATATTGCAAAAGTGCTTAAACTGGGGGCAGAAAAGGCACAGGCTAGTGCACAAAAAACATTGAAAGAGGTAAGAGAAATCATTGGTCTTAAAAAACTTTATTAATCAGATATGCATATAGCCATTGTTGGAAATATCGGTGCCGGAAAGACGACTTTAACCGAACGTCTTGCCAAACACCTCAACTTTGAACCCCAATTTGAAGCCGTAGATAACAACCCGTATCTGGAAGATTTCTACAGCGATATGAAACGTTGGGCATTCAACCTACAGATATTTTTTCTGAACAGCCGTTTCCGTCATATAGTTGATCTGCAGAACCGCGGGATCAATATGATCCAGGATCGTACGATCTATGAAGATGCTTACATCTTTGCAGAGAACCTGTACGATATGGGATTGATGAGTGAACGGGATTTTGAGAATTATAGCGATATCTTCCAAAGTATCATCCATTATATCAAACCACCGGATTTATTGATTTATTTGAAGGCTTCGGTGCCTACATTGGTGAATAATATTCAGAAACGTGGTAGAGATTATGAGTCGGGGATTAGATTGGATTATCTTTCCAAATTGAACGAGAAGTACGAAAAATGGATCGGGAATTATAAGGATGGAAAATTGCTGATCTTGGATAAGGATAATTTGGATTTCGCGAATAATTCGGAGGATTTAGGAATTATTATTCAGAAGATTGAAACGGAGTTATTTGGCTTGTTTTAAGCCTGATAGTGTAAGGAAAACCCCGTCATTGCTAAAGCACGTCATTGCGAGGAGGTACGACGAAGCAATCTTTGGACTTTGTCATCCTGAGCAGCGTCTTTGTCATCCTGAGCAGCGTCAAAGGGTCTGTACGGGTACCAATTGTAGATGCTTCGACTTTGCTCAGCATGACAAGTGGAAAGAAAGATTGCTTCGTTCCTCGCAATGACGTAAAGTTCCTCGCAATGACGAGTAAAAAAACCTCAGTAAACCCCAAAAATCATGAAAGTTATAGGTATCATCCCAGCACGTTACGAATCCACCCGCTTCCCGGGCAAGCCTTTAATAGACATTGGCGGAATGACCATGATCCAACGTGTCTACAACCAAGCTAAAAACGCATCCTCCTTAAACGAAGTCATTGTCGCCACCGACGACCAACGCATCTACGACCACGTACAAAGCTTTGCAGGAAATGTCATGATGACCAGCAACACCCATCAATCTGGAACTGATCGATGTGCTGAAATCATTAAAAAAACAGCTGGATTCGATGTTGCCATCAACATCCAAGGCGATGAACCTTTCATAGACCCCAACCAGATCGACCTTCTTGTATCCTGCTTCCAACAGGAAAACACTCAGATTGCTACCTTAATAAGAAAAATCGAACAGCTCGAAGACCTCCAAAACGTCAATAAACCAAAGGTGGTTATCAACAAGCAACAGGAAGCCATTTATTTTTCCCGTCAGCCCATTCCTTTTTTCCGTGGCAAGGAAATGAAAGATTGGTTGAACCAAATGGATTATTACAACCATATCGGCATCTACGGCTATCGTAGCGACATCCTACAAGATTTAACAGCATTACCCCTTTCTTCCCTAGAATCAGCAGAATCCTTAGAACAACTGAGATGGATCGAAAATGGGTACAAAATAAAAACGGCTATTTCTAGCCATTTAAATGAATCCATAGATACCCCTGAAGATCTTCAGGTTATACTTAAAAAATATTTTAGTTAACAGGTTTTTAAGTAATCCGAATAAATGGATTAGCAGAATAAATCAAATATCTTCCCCTATCTTCTATGTTCAGCATATATTATTTTCTATGCTCAGCATATTTAATTTCCGGAAGCAAGGCCATAATCTGCTCATAATCCGATAGACTTAGCCTCTCCATTTCATCAATGGCTTTTCCCAACTCTTGAGCTTGGGCTTTCGTACGAATTCCCACCACCGAACAAAGAACTGGTTTATGTAAAAGTGGATATTTCAAGGCCAGCGCCATAGCAGATACATGCAATTCCTTTGCTGTATCCTCCACCGCCTTCTGAATCTTCAACACCTGATGCACCGGAATACTGAGGTATTTCTGCGCAGGTTTGTTCAACATCAGTCCCTGAGCTACCGTCCCCCTGGCAAAAACAGTAATCCCTTCTTCCTTCAGCTTCGAGAAATATTCCTCAGGCCTCCTGTCCAACAAACTGTATTGCATCATGTTGGAAACAATCCGACTCTTCTCCGCATATTTCAGAAAGACGTTAGGCCGAATGGAAGAGATTCCATATTCCTTTATTTTCCCTTGCTCCTTCAACAGCTCAAAAGCCTCTACAATCTCCTCAAATGGATCATCCAAGGTTCCTCCATGCAGTTGATAAAGATCGAGGTAATCCGTTTTCAAGCGACCAAGGCTTTCCTCAACGGCAGAAAGAATATATTTCTTCGATGGAACCCAATCCCAACCAGAACCATCCGATCGCCATTTGTTACCAACCTTAGACGCCAAGACCCAATCCTGGCGTTTTCCCTGCAATAACTTGCCGATCAGCTCCTCATTCTTCCCTTTATCATAAAGGTCCGAAGTATCCAAATAATTAATCCCGTAGCCCGAAGCAAGTTCTAGAATCCGTTCATTGGTCGATTCATGTCCTTGCATAAAGGACATCGCCCCCAATCCGATTTCGGAAATCCGAAGATCTCCCTTATAAAGCTTGTTTAACTTCATTCAATGGCTCCTTTCTCACTTCCAACAATTCGACTTCAAAAATTAAGGTACTAAAGGCAGGAATAGGACCTGAAGCTCTTTCGCCATACCCGAATTGGTAAGGGATAAAAAACTTATACTTCGATCCGGCTTTCATCAAAGGAACGCCTTTTTTCCAGCCCTCAATCATATCCTCCAATTGGATAGTGATCGGCTCGCCTCTATCGTAGGAACTATCAAAGGTTGTTCCATCAATTAATGATCCTTTATAATGAATCACAACCGTATCGGTTAATGTTGGCTGTAGTCCCTTTCCTTCGGTGATCACTTGATATTGTATACCATCTGCTGTTTCCTTAACCCCTGCCACTTTCTTATTTTGCAACAAAAAATCTGCACCGGCTTTTTTTAGTTTTGCCTGTTTTTCTTCAGAAACACGTTGCATACCTTTCTGAATGACCTCTTCTTTTTTGGTTTCATCGAATAACATTTTCTTGCCATCCAACACATCTTTAAAAGCATTGGTCAAGATCTGCGAATTCACGGGAAGATCCATTCTCTTCAGATAACCTGCCAAATCCTGCCCTAAAGCATAAGCTAAGGAATCATTTGCTGTTTTTAAGGTCTGCGCTTGGGATAGACTGATCCCCGCCAATAAAAATATACTGATTAAAAATGTTTTCATTAGGTATGATTGTGAAAATTATGATTTACGATTGTATGAATTAGGATTTATGATTGTTTAATATCTTTTCAACGATTGCATCGGTACAGTCCGGATAATCCACTTTTACCTTAGATTTGGCATTCAACCAGGATTCTATTTCCAGTTCCGATTTCTTTTTCAAGCTTTTAATTACCGGAACGCCAATTTCCTCTAATGAAGCCGCATTCAGATGTTGCTCGTATTGGTTCTTCATCGGAATAACCAATAATTTTTTCTGAAGATACAATGCTTCTGCTGGAGTTTCAAATCCTGCACCACATAAAATTCCCGATGCAGTAGCCATCGACTTCACAAAAGCATCACTATTGATGGGATTGATGGTCACATTCTTTAATTGAAAGGGCTTTTTGTTATGCTTGGAATAGACTTCCCATTTAACATCCGGAAAACGAGATAAATGCTTTAATAGATGGGCATCATCGTAAGATGGTAAATAAACTGTATAATGGCCATTGTCTACTGCGTCCAATTCGCGTACGGAATTCCGGATAACGGGTGTAAAAATATGCTGCGCATAACTTTTGAAATGGAAACCGTAGGAATGCGTAGAGGGTGCATAATTCTTCATGATGAATTTCCCCAGCATATCTGTTTCTTCTGGTTTAGGACTCGCGGGATCAAATGCCCCAATCTGATGGCTCAAACCTATACAAGGCTTCTCCTTAAAATAACATGCCCAAGCGGAGATCGGCTCAAAGTCATTGATCACGAGATCGTATTGATCTACAGGCACTGAATTGACTTCCTTCACAAACTTCCGGACAGTAGAACTCATAAACGTACGCCATAGGTCTACCCCCCCGCTTTTACCAAAAATGAAACTCAGTCCATGGTACCGGTATTTCACTTCAAATGGCAGAATAATATCGGCTTGGATCCCGCTGACCAGTACATCTACTTCAGCATGTTTTCGAAGGGATGGAATAATATCTATCGCTCGGCATAAGTGCCCATTTCCAGTTCCTTGAACAGCATATAATATCTTCATCGAAATATTTTGGAACCCCAAATTAACAATATTCAATGAATAAGTAAACGTTTAAATATTAACATTCAATGAATTATTTCTTTAATTTAACCTAAACATTTGTTATTCAACATGAAACCCCTATTCGTTAGCCTTTTTATTTTATACTTATTTTCCGATAAACCAAAGTGGGGATTTTTTGCGCATAGATTAATTAATGAAAATGCCGTCTATACCCTTCCCCATCCACTAAATTCCTTTTTCAAAAGCCATATTTACCGCATAACATCCTCCGCCATTAATGCGGATAAAAGGGTGTACATCGATACAGCCGAAGGAAAAAGACATTTTATTGACTTGGATAGATGGCAGCCTAATGATGATTCTTTAGACCTTATTGTGGGTTCTTTAGGCAATAATGAGGATTCATTAAACCAACCCTTGGATACCTTGATGGTTCCCTGGTATAAATTAAAGGCTAGACAAGATCGTTTTAATTTCCTCCAGCATGGGATGATCCCTTGGCAAATCGAAATCTCCTATCAGAACCTGGTCTATGCATTTCAAGAAAAAAACACCAAAAACATTATCAAACATGCTGCAGATCTCGGTCATTACATCGCCGATGCACATGTTCCCTTACATACCAGCAGCAATTATAATGGACAGTTCAGTAATCAACTGGGTATTCATGCCCTTTGGGAATCGCGGCTTCCAGAGCGTTTTTTTGAAAACTATAACCTTATGGTAGGTCGGGCTAGTTATATAGATCATGTTCCTTCTTTTGCATGGCAAACCATAAAGGAAAGTCATGCACGATTGGATTCCGTGTTGCAGTTGGAAAAAACTACTGCAGATAGCCTACCTGATCTCCATCACAAATCCTTTCAAGCAAGGGGGAACAGTATTCTTCACACTTATTCCAATACCTATTTAGATTTATACCATGAATTATTGGAAGGCATGGTGGAACGGAGGATGCAGAAATCCATTCATGCCGTCGGTTCCTTATGGTGGAGTGCTTGGATTGATGCTGGCCAACCTGACCTACCTGTTAAAAAGAAGAAAGACAAAACAGAAAGCTTCAATTAAAAATATTTCGATACCTTTGGCAAATTTATTTTATATGAAATACGCCTCCAAGCTATTACTAATCTTAAGTTCAGTACCAACCCTATTATTAGCGCAGCAATCCCAAACGGATAGCACCCGTTTACAGGAAGTTCATATTCAAGGCAATAGACTTCAGATCCCGGTCAGTCAATCAAGTCGGAACATACAGATCATCAGTCAGAAAGAGATTCAATCCTTACCAAGCAACAGTATTAACGAAGTCCTTCGTTATGCTGCCGGAGTGGATATCAGGCAGCGTGGACCTTTCGGTACCCAGGCTGATGTTGGGATTGATGGTGGTAGTTTTGATCAGACCATTTTATTGGTTAATGGAATCAAGTTCTCCGATCCTCAAACTGGTCATCATATGTTGAATATTCCCGTTCCTTTGGAAGCTATCGAACGTATTGAGATCCTTCGTGGTCCTGCCTCTCGGATATTCGGAATTAACGGATTGACGGGGGCAATTAATATCGTGACGAAAAAGGCCGATAGCCATAGCATATTTGCCCATACATACGCGGGTTCTTCCTTTGAAAATCGTGAAGAGGAAGGAAAGAAAGGGATCTATTGGGGCAAGGGTATTCAGCTAGGTGGAACCATTTCTAATGAAAAGCAACAGCATCAGCTTTACCTGACTAAGGAAAATTCTAATGGTCAACGATATAACACCGCTTCTGATAATGAAAAGATCTTCTATCAGAATCAGTACCAGTTCAATGATCGGAATGCCATACAAATGATGGCGGGATATATTAATAATGAATTTGGTGCCAACGGCTATTATGCAGCGCCAGGTGATAAGGAATCGGAGGAACATGTAGAAAAGGTGCATTATAGTTTGGCTTCTACCCATCAACTGGGTAATAATTGGTTTATCAGCCCTAGGTTGAGCCATCGCTATAATGAGGATGATTATCGTTATTACCGAAACGATTTGAGCAAAGGTCGGTCTAAGCATTATACTCATACCCTTTCAGGTGAGTTGAATGCAAGTTATAAAAGTGCGTATGGTGATCTTGGGCTAGGTTTGGAAAGCCGTCAGGAGAAAATCAGCAGTTCAAATATCGGGAAGCATGACCGTGTGAATTTTGGGGCATATACGGAGTTTAGAACAAGCCAGGTTAAGAATTTCTTGATCAATTTGGGAGCTTATATAAATTATAATTCAGATTATGATTGGCAGGTTTTTCCAGGAATTGATGTGAGCTATTTGATCGGTAATTATTGGCAGATTGCGGCAAGTACAGGTTCGAGCCAACGGATTCCTACTTTTACGGATCTTTACTTGAACCAAAGACCTGCTAATATTGGAAACCCAGAACTGGTATCTGAAAATGCATGGCAGCACGATGTGACGCTGAAATTTAATAAGGATAGGATTGCTGCCAAAGCGGGATATTTCTTTCGGGATATTGATAATTTCATTGATTGGACGAGAGAAAGTACTGCTGTGCCTTATCAGGCGATGAATTTAGGTGAAAACCAAGTACATGGCGTATTGGTTAATTTTAGTTTGTTACAGCCTTTGGGAGTTGATCAATCCTTGAGATTTCAGTTGGATTATAATTATTTGGATCCTTCTATTATTAATAAAACCGAGAATAAGATTTTAAAATACGGGATTAAAAGTTTGAAGCATCAGTTGGTAGGAACGCTGAGTTATGAGGTAAAAGGTTGGTCGTTTACTACGGCGAATAGGTATTTGGAACGAATTTCTGGAACGCCCTATTTTGTGTCAGATTTTAGGATAGGGTATCAAAGAAATGATTTCCGGTTGTATGGGGATGTTCAGAATATATTTGATAAAGAGTATCTGGAAATTGAAGCTGTGCCTTTATTGGGTAGATGGGTTACTTTAGGGGTACAGTATAATTTGAAGTTTAAATAGGTTTCCCCGTCATCGTGCAGAAGTTTCCCAGTCATTGCGAGGAGCTTTCCCCGTCATTGCGAGGAGGCACGACGAAGCAATCTTTCTTTCAGTGTCATCCTGAGCAGCGTCGAAGGATCTGTACGGGTACCACATTTAGATGTTTCGAATTCGCTCAACATGACATGGGGAAAGATTGCTTCGTTCCTCGCAATGACGCGGTCCCACCTAACCCAACTCCCCCCTACCTCTTCCCAACAAAAAAAAAGCTCAATTCCTACGAATTGAGCTTTTTATAAATCTTATATTCTTTACAAGATTACAATTGTTTATCTAATTTCTCAGCTAAAACAGATTTTGGAACTGCTCCAACTTGTTTGTCCACAATCTCACCGTTTTTAAAATATAACAACGCTGGGATATTACGGATACCGTAACGAACAGAAATATCTGGGTTGTTATCCACGTTAACTTTTCCAACTACTGCTTTACCTTCGTATTCTGTAGCAATTTCGTCAACCAATGGACCTACCATACGACATGGACCACACCATTCTGCCCAAAAATCAATTAAAACTGGTTTATCTGATTTTAATACAACTTCATCAAAGTTGCTGTCTGTAATTTCTAATGCCATACTTTTATGCTTATTTGATTTATCAATAGTATTTATACAAATATAATCATTCCCAACCTTATGCTATAGGTTTCCACTTAATAAAATTTCTATAGCTTATCAATTTAATCTATAATTCACCCCTTCCAACTCCTCTAAACCATCCAAAAACTCATTCGTAATAAAAATCTTACGCTTTTTCACAGGCATCTCAATCGTCAGCTCATCCTGCACATCCATGATTTTGAACTTCAATTGACAATTCGCCTCCTGCCCTTCAATATGGCAACAATTGATCAAACGCTCCAATTCCGCAATAAATTCCGAATCCAGTTTATGCAATGGAAATTGAATGGTAAAAGTTTTCGCCATCTTTTCTCGAAGATCTGAAAGCAGTTGGATGTTCTTCAATTCAAAGCCCCAGTTCCCCACCTGCTTGAATCTTTCCTGCACAAGTCCACGGATCTGCACAAAATAACCCTCTTGAAGATATCCCTTGAACTTCACATAATCCTCTCCAAAGACCATAATCTCATACGAATCCGAATAATCCTCAATTACAAAAGAACCGAAAGGTTTCCCGGATTTCGCAACCCGATGGTTCGCCGATTGGATAATTCCACCTACAACCACTTCCTTGTTCTTGATCCTATTGAATTCCAAAGCTACCTCCGGCTCCACCTCCGAAGCTTTCATCTTATTGATCATCTGCAATTCACTTACCTTATTCGCACAGAAATGCTTGATCTCAAATTTATAATTATCCAATGGATGGCTGGTCAGGTAGATCCCGATCACATCTTTTTCATATTTCAATTTCTCGATCAAGCCCCAAGCAGTGGCCGGAGAAAAAGTAGGCTCCGGTAATTCCACCGATCCGCCAGACCCAAAAAGACTGGCCTGCGCCGAGTTTTCATTTTCTTTGAATTTATGTGCAAATTTGATCGCCTTCTCAATACCGGTACTATTATCTGTATCCGAACTAAAGTATTGCGCCCGATGGGTATCTTTAAAAGAATCAAATCCACCTGCATAGGCCAAACTCTCAAAGGCCTTTTTATTGATCATCCGCAGATCTACCCTTTTCGCCAGATCAAACAGCGATTTATAAGGTCCAGAACTTCTGCTCTCTACAATGGTCTCCACTGCTCCTGCTCCAACCCCTTTCACAGCGCCCATTCCGAAACGAATAGCTCCTTCCTCGTTTACCGTAAATTTATAATGCGATTCATTCACATCCGGCCCCAATACCACCAATCCCATCCTTCTACATTCTTCCATGAAGAAAGTAACCTGCTTGATGTCGTTCATGTTGTTGGAAAGCACCGCAGCCATATATTCAGCCGGATAATGCGCCTTTAAATAAGCGGTCTGATAGGCAATCCACGCATAACAGGTTGAGTGCGACTTGTTGAAGGCATAACTCGCAAAAGCTTCCCAGTCGGTCCAGATCTTCTCCAATACCTTTGCATTGTGCCCATTGGCTTCCGCCTGCGACACAAACTTAGGCTTCATCTTATCCAGTACCGCCTTCTGTTTCTTACCCATCGCCTTCCGCAATACGTCGGCATCACCTTTAGAGAATCCAGCCAACTTCTGCGAAAGAAGCATTACCTGCTCCTGGTACACCGTAATCCCATACGTTTCGCTCAAGTATTCCTCACAAGCGTCCAAATCATAGGCAATAGGTTCAATCCCATGCTTCCTTTTGACGAAGGAAGGAATGTATTCCATCGGTCCCGGACGGTACAGGGCGTTCATAGCGATCAAATCCGCAAATACGGTAGGTTTCAATTCCTTCATGTATTTCTGCATTCCCGGAGACTCATACTGGAAGATACCGATGGTTTCTCCACGTTGGAAAAGTTCATAGGTCTTCTCATCGTCAATCGGGAAATGATCCGGATCCAGATCTATATCGTGACGTAATTTAACGTTGGTGACCGTATCTTTGATCAAGGTCAGGGTCTTCAAACCCAAAAAGTCCATCTTCAATAAGCCGGCGCTTTCAACCACCGAGTTATCAAATTGGGTAACATACAGGTCGGAATCCTTCGCCAAGGATACCGGAACAAAATTCGTAATATCATCTGGCGTAATAATAACTCCACAGGCATGTATCCCTGTATTACGCATGGATCCTTCTAAAACACGCGCTTGTTTGATCGTTTCCGCCTCAAGCCCTGCTCCATCTGCCAAATTCTTCAACTTATTGACCGCTTCCAATTCCTCCGAACGTAAGGCCTCTTTTAGGGCCTTTTCCTCCATATTGAAGATCTTGCTCAGTTTGAGGTTGGGGATCAATTTGGCAATCTCATTGGCATCTGCCAAAGGCAGATCCAACACCCTTGCTGTATCCTTGATGGATGATTTGGCCGCCATGGTACCATAGGTAATGATCTGGGCCACTTGCGAAGCCCCGTATTTATCGATCACATACTGCATAACACGACCACGACCCTCATCATCAAAGTCGATATCAATATCCGGCATGGATACACGGTCAGGATTCAAGAAACGCTCAAATAGCAGATCATATTTGATGGGGTCAATATTCGTAATTCCCAAACAATAAGCAACGGCAGAACCTGCTGCCGATCCACGACCTGGTCCCACAGAAACGCCCATATCACGAGCCGCAGCAATGAAATCCTGTACAATCAAGAAATAACCCGGATACCCCGTTTTCTCGATGGTCGCCAATTCAAAGTCCAAACGCTCGCGGATATCATCCGTAATTTCCTCATATCGCTTTTCTGCCCCTTTATAGGTTAAATGGGCAAGGAATGCATTTTCTCCTCTTTTTCCGCCATCCACATCATCTTCTGCATGTTGAAATTCCTCCGGGATCTCAAACTTCGGCAACAGTACATCCCGATTAAGCGAATACGTTTCGATCTTATCCAGAATCTCCTGGATATTGATGATGGCATCGGGCAGATCGGTAAAGGACTTTTTCATTTCCTCCGCCGATTTGAAATAATATTCTTGGTTCGGCATGCCGAAGCGGAAACCTCTACCCCTACCTTTAGGCGTAGATAGTTTCTCCCCATCCTTTACACATAAAAGGATATCATGGGCATGTGCGTCCGTTTTATTGACATAATAGGTATTGTTGGTAGCAACCATTTTTACTTGGTGCTTTTTAGCCAGTTCGATCAATGTAGCATTCACACGGTTCTCATCTTCCTGACCATGGCGCATAATCTCAATATACAGATCCTCGCCAAATAATTCCTTCCACCAGATCAAGGCTTCTTCAGCCTGGCTTTCACCAATATTCAAAACCTTACTAGGTACCTCACCATTCAGGTTACCGGTTAAAACGATCAGATGTTCTTTGTATCGTTCCACAACGGATTTATCAATCCGAGGCACATAATAGAAACCTTCGGTATAGGCAATGGATGCCATTTTGGCCATGTTATGGTAGCCTTCTTTATTTTTGGCCAGAAAAACCACTTGGTAACCATTGTCCTTGCGGGATTTATCTTTGCGGTCATCACAGATATAGAATTCACAGCCCACGATCGGTTTGATCGCTTGATCGGTAAAGTCCTCACCCTTTGCCAAGGCTTCCTGCCTTTTTGCTTCCAGGTCTTTATTATAGCCCAATACCTTACTTACAAAGTGGAAGGCTCCCATCATATTTCCATGATCGGTCATGGCTACAGCTGGCATTTTTTGCTTTGCAGCCGCCTGCACCAAACCGTCAATGGAGATGGTAGATTGAAGGACAGAAAATTGGGTATGGTTATGTAAATGGGCAAAACTTGCCTCTTGGAATCTTTTTAATGTTTCCGGATCGATGGTAACCGAAGCAATACCCGACTTTTCGCGAGCACGAATATCGTCTGATGCAGCCTTTAGGTTGATATGCTTTAACCCTACAGATTCAACAACTCCGGGATGCTCTCTTTTGAACTCTACAAAATATCCGGTATCTACCTGAAGATCCGATGGTGTATACACTTCGCGGCGCACCAACTCAAAGAAACAACGGGTTGTTGCTTCCACGTCGGCGGTTGCATTATGTGCCTCCGCAAATGGAACACCAAATAAATAACTGTGTAGTTCGGTAAGTGTGGGTAATTTGAACTTACCACCTCGTCCTCCTGGTAATTTCAATAGATCCGCAGTCAATTCGGTACAGGTATCCAAGATCCGCATCTTCCCCATGGGACTATCCACTTGGTACCTATAAAACTCAGCACCCATGATGTTCAGATCAAAGCCGATGTTCTGACCTACTATAAATTTCGCTTTTGAAAGGGCTTCATTGAATTTTGATAAGACGTCCTGCAAAGGAACCCCTTCCTGCGTTGCCAATTCCGTGGAGATACCGTGTATTTTCTCCGAATCGTAAGGGATATTAAAGCCATCCGGTTTAATCAGATAATCTTGATGCTCTACCAACCTACCCATTTCATCGTGCAATTGCCAAGCAATCTGAATACAACGCGGCCAATTATCAGTATCTGTAATTGGTGCATCCCAACGCTTCGGCAATCCCGTCGTCTCCGTATCAAAAATTATATACATAGTTTTCCCTCTGAACTAACAAAAATACTTAATAATTCCTTAAGATTGCAGCCAAATCTGTCAGAAGAATTCAAGAGTTTTTCATTATATTTGGTTAAAATTATTAACCAATTGAACTTTAATACCCTATGGATTTGGCTATTTTGAATATCGCCCTATTAGAATTATTTCTGGTCATTCTAATTTTCATTTTCACGCTCGTTATACCTATTTATTTAACCATGGATTTATTTAAACATGAGGTTACGAGCAATCAATTGATTCTATGTCTGGTGCTGATATGGATATTACCAACCTTTGGATCCTTAATCTATTATTTCGGATTGCGACCAGATTATCCATTAAAAAAAGAGCTCAATTGATAACCAATTGAGCTCTTTTTTCTAAAGTGAAATTTCTTATTTCAAAATCACCACCTCTACCCGTCTGTTTTTCTGACGGCCATCGGGCGTCTTATTATCAGCGATAGGTTTGGTAAGCCCTAAACCTCTTGTTGCTATTCTAGACTCTGCAATTCCGGCATCTACTAAAAACGCTTTTACAGAAGCTGCTCTTTTATCCGATAACCAAAGGTTATAATTTGCTTCTCCGGTGGCATCTGTATGTCCATCCACACGGATCTTAGCTTTTGCTTGATCTGTTTTCAACACCTTCACCAATTTGCTCAATTCTTTTTTAGCTGCCTCCGATAAATAAGATGAATTTGTGCTGAACAACAAATCGGAAGATAAGGATACCATAATCCCTTCATTGGTTTCGGTTGCTGTTTCAAATTCACGTTTTACATTTTTCAATCCATCGTTGGTACCATCTTTGGAAACAACCGCTCCCGGATTTACCACCATGGATTGTTGTTTACAAGAGAACAGCGTAACACTAGCTAAAATGATCAAAAACAAAAAGTTTATTCGCTTCATATTTTTTGTAGATTATTAATTTCGTAAATATAAGTTTTCCTCGTTAAATTTTATTTTTTAAATATTCTTTGCTCCGCAGATTGAATCTCTGGAATTCCTTGGTAAAGCTTCCAGATCAATCCTGTTCTGGCATTTTCCAACATGACCACCACATGGGCCTGGTTCGAGGCCAAATATTCGTCGGAAACATCATCGTTCTTCAGATCCATCCACGATCGGAAGCCGTATTCCGAGAATAGGGTTTCCCCGTAAAGCGTATACAAGGCATTCAAGGACCGCTTTGCTTTAACCGGATCCAAAAATATGCTCGCTATAGATATAGCAGGATTGATCCGATAATTTCCCACCGCATCAAAATGTTGATAGAAACCCCAGATATCTGAATTAGTAGTCCCCACGCCTATTTCATTGTCCCTACGTTTAACCAATTGCGCATATTTCCCTACAATATCCTTCAAATCATATGCTCCAACTTTAGCCAAGTTAGGATTAATACTGGTAAATGGTCTGTACATTTCCAGTAGACTCGAATTAATTGGCCCAAACGGGACTTCCAGACCATACATGGAAGTATCCTTCAATCCTGATACTTTAATCAAGGTATCCACCAGCACTGGCTTGTCCACTATTTCCAAATCCATATCCGTTTTAGCCAAACTATCTTTGCTTAAAGAATCCTGAATTCCCTTTGCCTTTTCCAATGGATTTGTAGGTACTACCCGTTTATAGGAATAGGCCAAGGAATTTGAAAATGCCAGATTTGGAAGACTATGTTTCTTGGAAGCCGTTGCTAGCATATAAGTATTCAAACCCACTCCCAACCCTGTTAAAGGCGCATGTGGAAGATTCCCTTCCACCATATCCAAAGAAGATCTTAATATCAGAGGATCTGTGCTCAAGGAAGCAGCTCGCCAATCTACCCTATCCCACAATTTTGTGATGGCTGTGCGCAATTCGGCTTCTTCTGCTGCATCTCCTTTGAGGTACTGCCTAACAATCAACAAAGCCTCGATAATGGATGTGGTAGCTACCACATCGTATTTAGCTTGTCCATCCAGGTATTCCGGCAATCCTTTTCTTCCATCGAAAAATGCCGGGTAAAATCCTTTATTATTCTGTGCCTTATCCAAAAATTGAACGATTTTCTTGGTTCTGTTGATGAACATAGACTTCGATAGAAATCCCTTCTCTACACCCACCATTAAACTCAATAAGGCTCCTCCAGTTTCTTTTACAGAAACAGGGGCTTTATCCTTCAATCGGAATGGTGTATACATTCCAGAATTCACATCATAGTTCTCAATGAAATAATTGATATGCGCCAATTGAACCAAATCCAAAAACTGGTTCTCGTTCAGTGCTTTCGGTTCCACTTCCTTTACATCCGAGAATGGCGATTCGCGGTAATTATAATCTACCCAAGCGATTTTATAATAATATTTTTTATCCAAGGTTGGCACATAATCCAGATACCTCAACATATAGGTTGGTCGAATAGCTACTGGAGTAAATTCCTTATTATCCAGCGATCGGTAAATCTTCACATACCTGATACTTGGTGTCAATGGCACCTGCCATTGTAATTCGACATGTTTACCATGTGGATTGACCTTAGATAAAACAGCTGCGGAAGTCAATGGAGCCGTTGAATAATTGGCCGGCAAGAATTCAATCTGATCAAGGAACAATTGATGGGTAGCTGGACTGCTTTGCTGCTGCCTGAAGATGACCCCTGAAATGATCTTATCAATATTTAATCCAGCAAATTCTTTAACCGGAATCTTTACGTTCAACCAGGCATTATTCGTATAATCTTCAATATAATCACCTAAGGGTAGACTGATGGACTGATTGGGTCCTTGTTGGATGGAAATAGATGGCAACTGCTTCTGTGAAGTTTCCGAAGAACCGACAAATAGTTTCAGATTCAAAACATCCTCCGCTGATACCCGATAATGGAATTTCTGACGGCTGTATCGAATTAATACATTCCAATCTCCAGCTTCCGAAGAGATATATCGCAAGGACAATGCATTTCCTGGCGTAAAATAAAGGGAATCAGAAACCAGGAGGTTCCGATGCACATTCTCTACCCAGCTTTGTCCGGAATAATCCACATAACTTCTGGCATAGCTTCCTTTCACCAAACTATTATCGAAAACTACTTCTGTATAGGATTCGGCCATGGATTTGGTAAGAAAACAACATAAAATCAAAAAGAAAAAGAGTCTAAGTTGCATATAAAACTATTATGATACGAAAATAGAGAAAATTCGTGCCAAAAGCCACTTTTTTGGGTTATTTAAGGCTTCGTGATAAAATTATTACGCAGATATAAAGCACATTGCAATTTTTTGCTAAGAATAATTTTTCAAGTATCAACATTCTCTCTATATTTGCAACACTTCAAGCGAAAGTAGCTCAGTTGGTAGAGCACAACCTTGCCAAGGTTGGGGTCGCGAGTTCGAATCTCGTCTTTCGCTCAGTTGCCTAGGTGGTGGAACTGGTAGACACGCAGGACTTAAAATCCTGTTCCTGTTAAAGGAGTGCGGGTTCGATTCCCGCCCTAGGTACGGAAAAAAGCTCGTCTTCGACGAGCTTTTTTAGTATAAAGTAGTGAGTATTTAGTATTTAGACCTATGGCGGGCCCGTGCTTGCAACATCTCCGCGTCATTGCGAGGAGGTACGACGAAGCAATCTTGAAACACCTCTGTGTCATTGCGAGGAGGCACGACGAAGCAATCTTGAAACACCTCTGCGTCATTGCGAGGAGGCACGACGAAGCAATCTTCCCTAAATTATTAAGTGAAAATGGTATTGCACCTACTCTAAGAAATCAAATCAATAAATTTTTCCAAAGAGATAACATTAATGATAGGAAAATCTATTTGCTTCAAGCATCAAAATGTCGATCATTAGAAACTAGATAATGCGAATTAGCTGCAAAGGCGCAATCAACAAATTTATTGTCATCCATATCAGAACGGATCAGTCCGAATTGAAAATGAACTTCAACTTTCTTAACATTGGGCAGGAGTGTTAATGCACCTAGCACAAGTTCCGCTGTTTCTCAGGAAAATATATCTGAATTCTTCTCTTCATATTCTAACAAGATATCATTAGTAACATAAACTTCAAAATCACCGTTGTAAATTTTGTCTAAAAGAACTGAAAAGGTCGACCTACGAGAGATCGACCTCAATATAACGTTTGTATCTAATATAACTTTGAGATTAGACATCAAATCATTCTTTATTTTAATAGATTATTAAGCTTTTCGTCACTATAACCCTCCTCATCCCAAATTTCATCCGCTCTGTTCCGTGCATGATCCAGAAGAAATTTCGCCATCACACGTTTAAGTTCGATCAGTTGTTCTTCTGGTAAATCCACAGAAAACAATTTGAGAAGTTCAACTTGTACATTGGTCAATGGTGGGTTTGATACTATAGTTCCCTTTATTCCCTCCTTTTTGATTATACCCAAATTTAATAAATAATATTCCTTGCCTAAAAATGCATTAAGAAAATTATCATGCCAAAACCTCGTCATACAAAGGCACGACTCCGTCATTACTTGTCGCTGTGATAAATTAATATTCAAGAGAATAAAGATTTCGCAATTGGATTTCCAATTGCCAAATAAAATAGTTGGGATGAGGGTGGGCGGATAGATAAAGCATATTTTTTCATTTGTAATATTTGTTTAAGTAACTATGCTCAACTACTTTTTTAAATCTCCATGATTGTTTCCATAAATTCATCTAATTCAATATCATCCCTTTCACTGTCATATACAAGAAGTCCATCCTTATTTATAACAATTATTCGTGGAATTGATTTGATATTTAATTCTACTATCAAAGGATTTCTTCCGGCAAAACCATCGCAGAAATTATCCCATGTGATGTTATGATATTCTACTGCTTTTTTCCATGATTTTAAATTTCGATCCAAAGAAATTGAGAGGATATTAATGCGATCTCCGTATTTTTCATTTAAATGATGTAAAACTGGCAACTTTTCGATACATGGTTGACACCAACTAGCCCAGAAGTCTATAATTGTAACTTTACCTTTATATTTATCAGAATTAATTATGTGACCATTAATATCTGTACCTGAAAATTCCTCCAAAATATTTTTTTTTATATTAATTCCTAATAATCTTTTTTGTACAATCAATCCACTTGGGCTCGATTTTAATGTATTGGACAAAACATTAAAATGATCTCTTATATAATTCAAACTAAAATTACTTAGAAACATTTCATTGATTAATAATAATGAAACAAAGGCATTTGGATTTTCTTTTATAAATTTCTCCCTTTCGTAATCCATTGATGAGATAAGTGAATCGTATCTTAATCTGAAGTCGTTATATTTATTTTCTGTATCCTTATATTTCGACAGACTATCAGCCAAGTTATTTATAAGTGGCACATAAAGACGACGAATCTCACCACTCTGCTTAAAGATGCTATTTTCTATTCCCTCCACTTTTCCTCTGTATAAACTGGATAATTCACCTGTAATCGAAATAGGCCCTTTTTCAAGAATTAAAGTTAAGGATTGATTCGTAACCTCAGGAACTTTAATTGCACATTGAATATTTTCTGAAATATTTCCCTTAAATTCAAAATAACCATTATTGGACATACATGAGTCCAAAACCAAATCCTTCTCTTTCAGAAAATAAAATGCTCCTAAATCTATCAAATAAACCATATTGTTATCAAGATTTTTTATATGACCTTGAATATGATAAGGTTTATTCTGTTGACCATGGGTAACCTGTAGGCAAAAAACAAATAAAAATAAAATAATTAGCTTCATATAGATTTGTATAGTTAAGAGTATTATCATTCTACCATTGAAAGAATGATAATACTTTAATAAATTAGTTTTAAACAGCGTTACACTTCTTTTAAACAGGCTTGGTTCCCGAACAACTACGTTCTTAATTATCTATTCAGCTACATGTCCTTTTACAATCAGTTATTGAAAATCCATTGCCATTAACACACGAAGCGTTACAACTTGATAACGGTGCTTCAGTTATTTGTCACTTCTCTACTAGTACCTCCAGTAAACCCTTCTAAACATACACATTGTACAATAATGGGTTTGAAACTAAAGTTTCCATTATCCCCCCTTTTTATTATAAGTAAATTTAATTATTATTATTCTTTGACTAATAATGTATTAGCCCTTTTCTAGTACAATGCGCCTTTGTAGGGAGGTATCCTCTTCCCTGCAAGGAGGTACGACGAAGCAATCTTCCCAAAATTACCCTGCGACGATGAAATCAACAAACCTTAATCGCCCATTTTTCCATTCAAACTTCCATAAATAGGTATATTCTGTAATCATATAATTGGGATAAACTAACTCACTAAATTCTGAACCCCCTTGGTTAGCATACTTAATATTAACCTTTTCCCTATCGATGCTTATTTCATAATTCATTACATAGTCTCCATTATCCACAGTAACTTCGAATATTCCTTTATGTTTTGACCAATTGATATCATCCAAGTTCACTTGCTCCAAAGTTTTTTCTAAATAGGTAATATCCTTCCTATTTTCCATATCATTGGTATCAAAATTATATTTCCTTTGCAGATCTGATTTATTGTTCGATTGTAATGCTGCTTTAAAGACCTTTAGTTCATTAACCAATTTATCCCTTTCAGCTTTCAGTTCCGTAGTTTTGTCCTGCAACAGTTTAATATTCTGCTGTTCTACCGTGTTAAAAATTATTTTATTATTGTCGGCAATTGGTTTATACCAGGCTTTTTCTGAATAATAGTTATCGATATTAACATCCGAAAATTTATAACCTCGCCTAGCAAATAAATCATTTGCCAAATACCGTAGTTCATCAATACTCAAGTCCTTGATTTGCTCAACCTGGATTAGTTTTGTGGCACAAGAAAAGCAATCCTTTAGGGTCTGTGCTGATAAGGAAGAAAGCAAAAAACTGGAAATTATTAATACAAATAGGCTTTTCATAAATTTAAGCTATTAAAAAAACGAAGATAAATTCGTTCTAAAAATGACGATTATTAAATATAATCAGTATTTAATTACTCTGACAACCTTTCTACCCCATTAAAAGTTCCAAACCAAATTGTTCCATTCTTTGCTACTAAAATCCCGAAAATCATTCCCTCATTTTTAATTTGTTCCGGAAAAGAATTAGGGTTGGACAAAGAATTTTTATTATATCGCGACAAAACCCAACGCTCCTGATTGCCATTCTTTTGAGGACCATTCGAAAATTCACTTGTTTTATCATCCTTTGAACTTGTCCAAATATTCCCTTCTTTATCTTCATAAATATAGCCTACAAAACTATCTGAAAATTTGGTAAAGTTTCTTCCATCGTATTTCCAAAGACCATCATTCCCTCCTAGCCAGATATTGCCGCTAGCATCTTCTATCATGCTCCTAACATTGGTAAACGCACGATTATTCTGGGTTAAATTGGTAAAAGATTTTCCATCATAAATGGAAACCCCTTCCTGCGTTCCAAACCAAATTTTACCACTTTGATCCTCCAAGATCCAATGGACATAATTGGTTGGCAATCCATTTTCTGTTGTAAAATTCAGAAATGATTTACCATCAAAGCGGCTTGCTCCCTGTTCAGTACTGAACCAAATATTACCCCTTCTATCTTCATAGATTTCTGTCACCCTATTATTGGCCAGTCCGTCTTTACTTGTATAATTTGTAAAAGATTCCCCATCATAATAATAAACTCCCGACCCAACAGATGAAAACCAAAAGTTACCTTTTCGATCTTCTAAAACAGAGAAAAATCGAACAGAATTTATTTTATCCGTGATTTTAGTAAATGATTTTCCATCGAATCGGAAGATTCCATCGAATGTAGCCACCCAAATACGACCCTCACTATCCTGTTTTATGTTACGGGTTATTCCGTGAGGGATCTCGGTAGTATCTCTAACTTGGTTTTGATTAATGCGATCATCAGACCGCATATTTTGATTATTCCCAACACAGGAAGACAAGATAAAAGCGAAAAAAAACAGAAAATTATGAATTTTCATTTAACATGACTTAAGAACAATCAATTTATCTTACTATTTGTTAGCAAATCCTCGATCAAGCCCTTTACTTTTTCATTTCCCGGAAATGCAGTAAACTTATTCACCAAATTCCCTTCCTTACTATATAATAAATACGATGGAATATATTCAAATTCGAATTCAGACATTAAATAACTCCATTGATCATCCTTTAAGTAATAATGTTCGCTACCAATACCTTTAATTACTTCTTCCCAGCGTTTTTTTGGCGAAGATCCATTTGTAAGATAAACAAAAACAACATCCTTACCTTGAAAATCCCCTTTTTTGGATTTAAACTGCTTCATAGCGTCCAGACACGGTCCACACCAGGTAGCCCAGAAGTCTACAAACGCCACTTTACCTGGATATTTTGCAAGAATAGTGTCCATCAATTTTTCCTTAGCAACATGAGCAATATCATGTACGATCAGGGGCGATTTCTTGCTATCCTCTTCGATTACCTTCTCATTTTTTCGGAACAGTATTTTAGCAATTTCACTCTTTCCCCAATAGTTCTTTATTGCCTCCTGCTGTTTAGTTGTTAAGGGTTTTACTTCCTCATTAAGCTGTAGACCATAGGCATTCGCTGCCAGAATATCATAATATTGTCCATCCTTAAACCCAACCTGCTCGGCCAAAAGTCCTTTCACATTTTTTAACCAGGATGGAATATCGCTATCACCTATTCGTGGAAGACCTAATACCTCATTCTGGAGTATATTATGTTGAAGTTCGGGGAATGTAAAGGTATGTAGGTACTGCGGATCATTGAGATCAAAATCTTTTAAGAAACGAAAATAGGACCGATCAATCTTTTGGATTTTAGGCAAATTCACCGTATCCTTTGTCGCATTTTGAATAGTTGATTTTCATGGTTTCTTCATAATCGAACACCCCACTCTTGTAATAAAACAACCGAAAATCTTTTTTTAGAAAATCTCTAAACTCTTTTGTAAGTGCACCATCATTCCCTAATACCGCCGCTATTTTTCTGTTATATGATTTCTTTACAGATTCCAAGAAATCATCTATGCTCTTTTTATAATGATGTGGGTATTTCCAATTTGGGTCATTGGGTTTATTTTCAACCAATTTCCAAAATAATGGTTCGCTTTGCATCATATCGTATTTAGGCATCGCAGGCGTAACATCTATTTTATGGATTGTCGATCTATCAGCAAATTGTATTTCAATATGGGTAGGTGTATTAATAAAGGTTTTAATATATAGGGGATTAGTTTGTAAATTACTAGTTAAACCTATTATTGTACTACTGGTTTCCATATCATAGTCAAGCGCGAATCTGCCTGAGTCATCAGTAGGAATTTCATATGCAGAATAATCTCCAGTAATGGGATGCAGAACAAAAATGCTGACTTTAACCCCACCTGCCATAAGGCTATCTGGAGCTATGATTTTCCCCGTAATCTTGGATGATCCGGCAACTATATTTATAGGTTCTGTTTGGTATTCATTTTTCTGGCTACAACTTAAAAGGAGGAATAATATACAAGCAAAGAAAATGTGGACTTTAGTCATCAATGGTTTGGGATTTTACAGTTTTAATAATTTTTTAATTTCCTCGGACCCCGGTCGTGGTGCATTCGCACTAATGATATTTCCATTTTCAGCAAAAATAAAATACCTAGGTATAGCATTAATTTCATATTTCTTTATAAAATTGGATTTGCTTGGATTAGTTAATAAATAAAGATTTGATCAGTCCCTTAAATATAAGATAATGAATTGATAAATAAGATTAACAATTTAAATTTTATAGCAATTTCTTCAAAATAAGAGCGGGGAATTTTATGGATTGGTTTTTACTGTAAGGGAGGTTTAAGTGACATGTAAGTGATGTGTAAGTGACTTTAGGCACTTGCACATTACTTACAATATGTATAAATCACGGTTGGATTAAGAAGGAAACCGCGTCATTACGAGGAACGAAGCAATCTTCATCCACGTCATTGCGAGGAACGAAGCAATCTTTAAACCTCCTCATGCTGAGCGAATTCCAAAGATTGCTTCGTCGTACCTCCTCGCAATGACGCGGAAATACCCTAGCAATAAGGCCTAACCCCAAAAATCTAAGCCTTTACCCCATACAACAGCAACCTCCTAAAAGGATAAACAACCGGTCTTCTTTCAAACCTTTCCCCAATCCTTCTCTTAAACTCACTATTAAACTCAATTTGCTGTTCCTCCGAAAGTCTTTCCATATAAGGTATCAAAGCCGAACCCGAAATAAAATGAAATAAGGTTTCCGTATCCTCGGCCACAATAGGATAAATCCTTTTCGAGATCTTCAAATTAACCATACCCTCCGCAATAAACATTTCCGTATATTCTTCCATGCTCAAAACCGGAGATGACCTATTCCAACCATTTAATTGATCGCGATAAGGTTCCTCGTTCGCCAGTTCAAATAAAATCTGGTTCAGTTCATTTTCTGTTTGGCAAGGCATCTGAACAGCCAACTGCCCTCCAGGATTTAATTTCTTTATCAGATCCGGAAATAAGGTATGATGATCGCCTGACCATTGCAATGCCGCATTACTGAAAATCAAATCCCATCGCGACAATCGATTGATGAACTCCTCAAAAGTTTCTACCTTATAATATAATCGTTCGGTTTGATGCTCTTCCGCGCCGCTTAACATTTCAACCGAAGAATCAATCCCCAAAAATGTGGATTGTTGAAAACGTTCAGCCAACATAGCTGTCTGCTCCCCTGTTCCACATCCCAAATCAACAGCCTGCATTTCTGTACGTTCTTCAATCAAGTCCATCAAATCAAAAAAAGGTTGATACCGGATATCTTTAAATTGGTTATAAATTTCAGGGTTCCAAGGCATATGTCTTTATTTTTTAAAATTATACTTCTATTTACTGTTCTAACAACCAATTTAGCCCGATTTTGTTTATTTGTCCACCTTTTGTCCACCCCCACTTACTTCCAATCAACCTATAAATTCACTTTATTTGTAGTAACAAAACGAAATAAAATATTTCGATTAGCGTTCGAATTACATGAGTTTTTAAATTGTCAATCCCGAAAAAGCAGCAATTTTCGGGATTATTTTTTTTAATAACTCATAGAGAAAATCTATCATGTTTTAAATATTAATTAGATTTTATTTATCTAACTTTAATTAAATTTATAAGAGAAAGGAACAACAAGTCCTACCAATTATAAATGAGATAAATTAAAAACAACAGTTACCAATGGATTCCCTTGGTATGCATTAATTCTAAAAAATATATGGAAAACGGATCCAACGACATCAGCAAATGCCCATTCCACAATGGCACTTTGAACCAGAAAATGACAGTAGCAGGTGGAGGAACAACCAATCACGATTGGTGGCCAAAACACCTTAAAGTAAGTTTACTACGCCAGCATTCCAACCTATCCAATCCAATGGATGATGATTTTGACTACGCAGCCGAATTCAACTCATTAGATTTAGCCGCAGTAAAACAAGATCTGCACGCTTTAATGACCGATTCTCAGGATTGGTGGCCGGCAGATTTTGGACACTATGGCGGTCTTTTTATCCGTATGGCCTGGCACTCCGCAGGAACTTACCGTGTAGGTGATGGCCGTGGTGGAGCGGGGACCGGACAACAACGATTTGCACCTTTAAATAGCTGGCCAGATAATGTGAGTTTGGATAAGGCTCGCCGCTTATTGTGGCCGATCAAACAAAAATATGGTCGTAAGATTTCCTGGGCAGATTTAATGGTATTGACCGGAAATGTGGCCTTGGAATCTATGGGTTTCAAAACATTCGGTTTTGCTGGTGGTCGTGTGGATGCGTTTGAACCTGATCAGGATGTATATTGGGGTTCGGAAGATAAATGGTTAGGCGGCGATGTGCGTTATGCGCATGGCTCTGAAGGTGTCGCTGAAAAACATGGCGTATTATCGGCAGATGATGACGCTGATGGTGATGTGCATTCCAGGAATCTCGAAAACCCATTAGCAGCTGTACAAATGGGATTGATCTATGTAAATCCGGAAGGACCTGATGGAAACCCTGACCCTATTTTAGCCGCAAAAGATATTCGCGATACCTTCGGAAGGATGGCGATGAACGATGAAGAGACTGTTGCATTGATCGCTGGTGGCCATACCTTTGGAAAAACACACGGCGCTGGCCCTGCAGACAATGTAGGTAAAGAACCGGAAGCAGCAGGACTGGATGAACAAGGTTTTGGATGGAAAAGCAGCTATAAATCGGGTGTTGGAGCTGATGCCATCACTTCGGGATTGGAAGTGATCTGGACGACCACCCCAACGCAATGGAGCAATAACTTTTTTGAAAACCTATTCAATTACGAATGGGAATTGACAAAAAGTCCTGCCGGTGCACACCAATGGGTGGCAAAAGACGCTGAAGAAATCATTCCAGATCCATTCGACAGCAATAAGAAGCGTAAGCCTACCATGTTGACTACCGATCTTTCCTTACGTTTTGATCCTGAATACGGTAAGATCTCTAGGCATTTCTTCGAAAATCCGGATGCCTTTGCTGATGCGTTTGCACGTGCATGGTTTAAATTGACCCACCGCGATATGGGACCTCGCTCCCGTTACCTAGGAACAGAAGTTCCTGCAGAAGAATTAATCTGGCAAGATCCAATCCCTGAAGTAAATCATGAATTGATCTCTGATACAGATGCTGCCGATCTAAAAGGTAAGATTCTTTCTTCAGGTCTAACTGTTTCTGAACTGGCATCTACGGCATGGGCTTCTGCCTCTACTTTCCGTGGTTCGGATAAACGTGGTGGTGCTAATGGTGCCCGCATTCGTTTGGCGCCTCAAAAAGATTGGGTAGTGAACAATCCTAAACAATTGGATAAAGTGTTATCGGTTTTGACGCAAATCCAAAATGATTTCAATGGAGCACAAACAGCTGGTAAAAAAGTATCCTTAGCAGATCTTATCGTTCTTGCAGGTAATGCAGCCATTGAGAAAGCTGCACAAGATGCCGGAACGCCTGTTGAGGTAGCTTTTAAAGCGGGTCGTATGGATGCCTCGCAAGAGCAGACAGACATCGAATCGATCGGACACCTAGAGCCAATCGCTGATGGTTTCCGCAACTATAAGAAAAGAAGATATACTTCATCTACTGAAGAATTATTAATCGACAAAGCGCAATTATTAAACCTTTCAGCACCTGAATTAACTGTTCTGGTTGCAGGTATGCGCGCATTGGATACGAACTTTGATGGTTCTAAAAATGGGGTATTCACCAACAGACCTGGACAGTTAACCAATGATTTCTTGGTCAATCTATTGGATATGAATACGGCTTGGAAAGCTGCTTCAGAAGATAAGGAATTATATATCGGTTCGGATCGTAAAACTGGTCAACCAAAATGGACCGGTACCCGGGCGGACCTGGTGTTCGGATCAAACGCAGAACTTCGTGCAGTTGCCGAAGTCTACGCCAGCGCTGATGCCCAAGAGAAATTTGTGAAGGATTTCGCAAAAGCTTGGACGAAAGTGATGAATTCGGACATGTTTTAAAAAAGGAGAGGTTGGCCATAAGCCAACCTCTCTTTTTTTAAAACAGTATTTAGTAGTAAGTATTTAGTAGTTAGACCTATGACGCCCTAGGTCTAATTACTAACTACTAAATACTTTGTACTATCCTAAGGGTTCTTGGAGTATTTTATTTCCGTGGGAATCGAAGTAGGTACAGACCATTTTTTCTAGGTCGACAATCCAGTTATTAACGCCATTTTCAGCACATATTTTGATGAAATGAGGGAAGTCTGTTTTTCCTTGCTGATGATCTATTAATTCTTTTGTGAAGGTTGGTAGGTTTACATCGGATTGGATAATTTTGGGATCATATTTTGGTTCGGAAACGGCTTGGTAGCTATTTTCACCGTAATATATTTCTTTTCCATCGGATACGTTGAATTTAAAAGAAGTAACGCCAAGGTTTCTTATTTCTGCAATGTAGCGCGGAAAATCTGCGCCTGTACTAACGCGACTATGTGCTTCTTCAATTTGTTTAATACTGAACATTTTTGTGATTTTCTATATTTGGTTTTATTAATGTTTATTAATGCTTTATTAATTCGTTAGTTGTATTATAATTTTTCGCATCATGGCGAGCTCCTGTCATCGAGGTTCCGCGACATTGCGAGGTATCGCGTCATTGCGAGGTACGAAGCAATCTTTCAACTTTACATCTACCCCTAATCCACAAAACAAACTTTCCAAGCCTCAACCACCTTTCCCTCCCCTAAAAACGACTTTGCTTTCAGCAACTGATGCGTTAAACGCGTTGTTTCATCCCCAATGAAAGCATTCAACAACTCCTGAATCTCTGGGTCATATTTAAATGCATCAATCTCTTGTTCTGTAGGTTTTTTCTCCAAATTGGCTAATTTCTCCAATTCCTCTTCTGAAAAAACCTCAGAATTCCTGATAAATCCTGGCAGATCATTTTTATTCATCCTAAAATTTAATTTTATGCTATTTAACTATCAAAATACCCTAATCTGGTCATTTCAACCTTCTCAAAACCTTAGCCTAACCATCCCAATCTTCCCAACCTTCCCAACCATCCCAATCTTCCCAATCTTCCCAATCTTCCCACTTAAATCATAATCACTCACCCCCCTCAACACCACAAAAAAAGCTGAACCCTAAAGTTCAGCTTATTCCAACAATATCCCAAAGGATTTATAATTTCTCGATAATTTTGTCGGCGAATTCACTGGTCTTAAGTAGCGTAGCATCCGACATCAAATTATAAAAATCAACAGTTACCGTCTTTTCTTGTATCGTAGTGGCCACTGCATTCACAATCGCGTCTGCTGCTTCATGCCAACCCATATAATCCAACATCATCACCCCACTCAAAATAACTGAACACGGATTCATCGTATCGGTATCCGCAAAACGTGGAGCTGTTCCATGCGTTGCCTCAAAAATTGCATGACCGGTCTTATAATTGATATTACCACCTGGTGCAATTCCAATTCCACCTACCATCGCTGCTAAAGCATCCGAAATATAATCGCCATTAAGGTTCAAAGTAGCTACCACATCATAATCCTGTGGAGCCAACAAGATCTGTTGCAGAAAATTATCCGCAATAATATCCTTGATAATCAATTTTCCTGCCTGTTCTGCTTGCTTCTGCTCCGCATTTGCTGCATCCTGCCCCTTGCTCGCTTTGGTATTTTCCCATTGGTTCCAAGTATAGGTCTTATCCCCAAAGTCCGTTTCTGCAACTTCATATCCCCAATTCTTGAATGCCCCTTCCGTAAACTTCATGATGTTACCTTTGTGTACAATGGTAACCGATTTCCTATTTTCCTGAATAGCAAATTCAATAGCCGCACGAACCAATCGTTTAGACCCTTCCTCCGAAACCAATTTGATCCCAACTCCAGTAGTATTCGTAAAGTTGTAATCGATATTCAGATCCTCTTTCAGAAAATCCTGCATGCGTTTTGCCTCCGCTGTTCCGGCTGCAAATTCAATTCCCGCATAAATATCCTCCGTATTCTCCCTAAAGATCACCATATCTACCTTTTCAGGGTGTTTGACAGGCGAAGGAACGCCTTCGTACCATTTTGTTGGACGCAAGCAAACATACAGATCCAGTTCCTTACGCAAAGCCACATTCAACGAGCGAATCCCACCACCAATTGGCGTGGTTAATGGTCCTTTAATACCCACTAAATATTCCTTAAAAACGCTCAACGTTTCTTCCGGAAGCCAATCACCTGTTTCATTGAATGCCTTCTCCCCGGCCAAAACTTCTTTCCAAGTTATTTTCCGCTCTCCCCCATAGCATTTCGCAACTGCCGCATCAAAAACACGAACTGCTGCCCGCCATATATCTGGACCAATACCATCTCCGATAATGAATGGTATGCTCACCTGATGAGGTACCTGCAATTTTCCACTTCCGTCAATCGTGATTTTATCTGTCATTTCTTTCATGTAAATCCTCTCCAATTATTTATAAATACTTATCGTAATTTGTTATTTAACCCATGTTCTAAATAACAATATTCAAATTATGTTTTATCCTTTCCGAACATATTTCCAATTTCCCGGCTGATCTTACGGAAAATAGGTGCTGCCTGTACATCCTCATACTCATCGATATGCTGGTCTTCCAAACGTGCTGGGAAAATCAGGATAAGGTTCTGGTTCTTGTAGTATTTCCCTACTCGTTTTGCCAAGCCATCCAAAGAATCTCGATAAGAAAGCTCGCCATAACGCGAAGAAACGAAAACCAATAAGGAATCGGCATTACTGAAGGTAGCCAAGCCATAGATATTATCCCAGTCATCATACAGTTCAAATGAAGTCGGCACACTTGATTTCAGCGTCTCCAACATGGTCAATATCGCCTGCTTACTCCGTTCATTACAAACAAACGTGATCGGTAATGATATTTCTGAAGCTAGTTTGCTCATCTTCTCCATCCAATAATGGAATCCCACCTCCGATTCGGCCAATGGTGGTACAAAGATGGTGATCAGCTTATTGGTGATGAAAGGTTTTTCTATTCGGCACATGATCAGGTTGGTATCCGTATGGTTCAGGATACTCTCAGCCTTTTCACCCACTATTTTTTCCACAAAACTGGTCGCACTCGGCCATCCTAAGATCAAACAATCCGCAAATGCTTCCTTTGCCGCTCGACCAATACCGTTGGCAATGTTGTAATCCACCTGCGTAATCAGATCTACTTCCGTTTCCGACCCTGCAGCATATTTTGAAATCTTATCCAAGCTTTGTCTTGCCAATTGAACATTCCTTGCCGCCTGTTCATTATTCGGCACAACACTTAAAATATTCAAGGGATGCGGAGATTTTTTAGATTTGATAAGGGTAGCAAAATCCAGGATGGCCTCCATATTACTTAAGTTCGCGATAGGAATAACAATCTGTTCCTCATGTTCTTCCACATGCTCCACATGTTCTACATGCTGCATCCCTTCCATAACAATTTTCTTCGAAGCATTTTCCGTTACTATGGAAGCTACGATACAACTAACTAAAATCAGCACAATCGTTCCATTAAGCACGTTTTCATCAATAATTTGGTTATTATAACCAACCATGATAATAGCTAGGGTAGCCGCAGCATGTGCATTACTCAAACCAAAGATCAGATTACGCTCATTGTTGGAATATTTGAACGCCCATTTGGTTGCTGTTGCCGCCAGGTATTTTCCGGATATCCCTACTAATGTCAAGGCGCCAGCCACATAGAAAACCGTCAACCCAGCATTGCTCGTGAATATATTGATATCCACGATCATCCCTACAGAGATCAAAAAGAAAGGTATAAAAATGGCATTTCCGATAAACTCGATGCGATTCATCAATGCGGAGGAATGGGGTATTAATTTATTCAAGGCCAAACCAGCCACGAATGCACCGATAATAGGCTCTAAATTGGCCATTTCAGCCAAGAATGCCGCAAAGAATACCACAGTAAGTACAAAGATGTAATGCCCCGTTTTCTCGCTCTCCACTTTCTCAAAGAACCACTTGGCAATTTTTGGAATCACACCAAACATGATGAAGAGGAAGATAGCAAAGGATACACCCAACGTGATCCAGAACTCGTTATTGATATCTCCTTGAGACGCCCCTTTAATGATGGCAAGGATGATCAAAACCGCTGTATCCGTCAGGATGGTACCACCAATAGTAATTGCAACGGCTTCATTCTTTGAAATCCCGTAACGATTTACGATCGGATAAGAAACCAAGGTATGGGTTGCAAACATACTGGCAATCAGGATACTGGTCAACAAACTATAATCCAACAGGTAATAACAGACCGGAAAACCGATAGATATCGGGATGATGAAGGTAAAAAAGCCGAACATAAAACTCTTATGTTTGGTTTTCTTAAACTCATTCATATCGAGCTCTAAACCAGCGATAAACATAATGTACAGTAAACCGATGGTAGAAAACAAATCAACAGCTGAATTCTTTTCCAACCAGTTTAACCCATGTGGTCCAATGATCATCCCTGAGATGATCAACCCAATAATTCCCGGAACTTTGATCGGTCTTAGAAGAATGGGTGAAAGCAGGATAATGAAAAGGACGAGGGAAAAAATGAGTACCGGATTGGTCAGTGGTGCCTCAAACGCATGAATAAGATGATCGAATATTTTATTGTCCATAGAATATTGCTAAAGGATAAAAGACATATTAAAATTAAAATTGTTTTAGCAAGGGAAATATACGGAAAAAATACGGTTTCCCCGGCGGGAATTCCGCTTTTGTAGTTGATTATTTAAACTGAATCGAGTTATTATTTAAACTGAATGGTCTTAATTGGTGAAATTCGAGAAATCAACATGGATGGGATAAAGAGCGTCAATAAGGCAATGGACACCAAGGCTAAATTTAGCCAAACCACTGTAAGCCAAGATATATCCATCGGCACAAAGGACACATAATAGATACTAGGATCTAATTTGAAAAACTGGGTGTGTTTCTGAAACAGGTAGATGATGATGGCTAAAATATTGCCTAGGATCAATCCAAAACCGATCAGGTAAAGGGAATTATAAAGAAAAATAGTACGGATCTTACCATTCTGCATACCCAGTGCTTTCAATATCCCGATCATGGAAGATCGTTCCAGGATACTGATCAATAAAGCGGAGATCATGTTGATCACAGCTACCACCACCATTAATACAAAGATGATATTATCGTTCATATCCAGCATATTCAACCAATTGAAGATATCCGGCATCTGCTCGATCACATTCGTGGCATACAGTTCTATGGGCAGTTCCTCATTCAAGCTTTCTGTGGTTAAAGCCAATTGCGAGAAATCCTTGACACGGACCTCATAGCCTCCAACCTCCTTTTCGCCCAGATTATTTAACCTCCTGATCAAAGAAAGAGAACCAATGACATAGATCTTATCCAATTCTTCAGAATTGGTGGTAAAGATTCCCTTGACAACGAATTTTCGTTTCCTTACGGGTTCTTGGATGAAGTACATAATGAAACTATCACCCACCTTCAGATGCAAACGATTGGCAGTTAGGGAGGAGATCAGCAATTGGCTCTCGGCGTCCTCCGCATTGAAGTCGATGGTCTCTCCTTCCAAAATCGTCTTGGAAAGAAATTCCTGATCATAATCCTTATCGATCCCTTTGAGCAGCACACCTTCAACTTCGCCTTTCACATTCATGATCCCCGCTTTCGTAGCAAAAGGATAGATATTGACCACGTTTGGATGTTTCTCTAAAACGTTGATCTGCTCGTTGGAAAGTGAGATAGGTGTGTTGACATAGGAATCACTGCGTTCGTTCTTCAAGATGATGATATCACCAAAGAAACCACGCTGCTTTTCCGTTATTTCCTGCTTGAAACCATTAAGAATGGCCACGGCCATGATAATAGCCATGATCGCTAAGGTCAATGCACCTATGGTTACCCGTACGATCAGTTTTGAAAACGTACGTTGTCCCGATAAAGTAATTCGCTTCGCGAGGAAATATGGAAAATTCAAGCTTAATTTTAATTTGTAACTTCGCAAAGTTAAAAAAAAGAATAGATTGATATGCGTATAATTTTCATGGGTACCCCAGAGTTTGCTGTAGCTTCTTTAAAAGCATTGATTGATGCCGGCGAAAATGTTGTTGCTGTTGTTACCGTGCCTGACAAACCGGCCGGGAGAGGACAGAAAATGCACGAATCTGCGGTCAAAGTGTTTGCCAAGGAACATCAGATCCCCGTTTTGCAACCCGTAAAATTAAGAGACCCTGAATTTATTGCAGCACTTCGCAGCTATCAAGCTGATCTACAAGTAGTCGTTGCTTTCCGTATGCTACCAGAAATGGTTTGGGATATGCCCAAACATGGTACGGTGAATGTACATGCTTCTTTATTGCCGAATTATCGTGGTGCTGCACCAATCAACTGGGCGGTTATTAATGGCGAAAAAAAATCAGGCGTTACTACGTTTTTGTTGCAGCATGAAATTGATACGGGAAATATTCTTTTTGCTGATGAGGTGGAAATCGCCGAAACCGATGATGCTGGGATCCTTCATGATAAATTGATGGAAAAAGGCGCACAATTGATCGTGAAGACAGTGGATGCCATCAGAAATGGAGATATCAATCCAATTCCTCAGGATGAACTAATTGCTGCGGAGGATGTTAAACATGCCCCGAAAATCTTTAAGGAAGATGGCGAGATTGATTGGAATAAAGATACGGCAAGCATCTATAATAAGATCAGAGGCTTAAGCCCCTACCCAACTGCATTTACCAAATTGGACAATAAAGGTTTAAAGATTTTCCAGACATCCAAGGAAATCATAGCACATGACCTCATTCCGGGAACATACGTCACCGATGGGAAGAATTTGCTTAAGGTAGCCACTAATGACGGTTATATCCATTTGCTATCTATACAGATCGAGGGTAAAAAGAGAATGCAGATAGCCGATTTCCTTCGTGGGTATCGTTTTGAA
>Ga0308157_10001911_pt1 | contig 38227 bp, 38 predicted proteins | sample PhyBR1_FD_201035 | JGI IMG/M metagenome (GOLD analysis project Ga0308157, IMG submission 201035) | Phyllosphere microbial communities from UC Gill Tract Community Farm, Albany, California, United States - DLSLB.R1 | ecosystem: Host-associated > Plants > Phyllosphere > Unclassified | place: USA... | reverse complement strand
CGCACAGCCGCCATGACACGAACCAGCGGATGCTGAAAGCATCGCTCGAACGGATGGTGGCTTTGCAGGCCTTGATATTAACCGAGCTGCTAAACCCGGTCGCTGATTTTGCAGCGACAGAGGAAGGCTAGGCTTGTTGGGTGGGGGGCGCCAGTTCACCAACATCGCGGCATCTTGAGGGAAAATTCCGAAGCCCGGCCCTGCGGGGTTCAAGCCTGGATTCATGATTATTACTGGTGTGTTTTTGCCAGGTAACCACCTGCTGACGGAAAACCGCCATTTTTGCCAGGCGAAAAAAAGCTCAGGACTGCTGGGCAGGTTCTAACAATTGCCTGCGCGCTGTACTGAGCTGGTAGAGGGTTTTGTTTAGTCGCTGCCTGAGCGTCAAGGACGAGATGGGGCTATCGTCGAGTCTGGCGCTGCCATTGCTGCAACAGTCGCAGGTTATTCGCGACAGGCGAGTTTGGCCAGTTCACCAACAGCGCGCCATCTCGTGGGAAAATTCCGAAGCGCTGCCCTGGCGACTTTATGTCCTCCGGAATTCAGGTCGTCAGCGCCAGCATTCTTTCCAGCCGGAAACCTCTGCTAAAAGCTCCAGTCCTCAGCCCGAACCAACTGGCAGAACGGCCCGTTGAGCGTGGCATTGTGATGAGCCACGATGGCCTCGGCGTTCATCAAGGGCGTGTCAGAACAGGTATGACCGTCGGCGATAAGCACCGCATCGAAGCCAAGATCCCGCGCGGCGCGGCAGGTGCTGTCGACGCAGTATTGCGTTTTCATCCCAGTGATTACCACGCCGGTGGCGCCGCAAGCGCGCAATTGGTCAGCCAGGTCGGTCATTGCAAAAGCGTTAGGCCGCCGTTTTTCGAACACCACTTCCCCTCCCAGCAACTTCAGTTCCTCTGCAACCAGCGTAAGCGGGCTGCCCGGCTCTATTGGCGAGCCAACGGGGCCGATGTGGCGTGCGAGAAAAATCGGCGCGCCGGCGCTGCGTGCCTTGTCCATCAGGCTATTGAGCGTTTCCAGCAGTTCGTCGCATCGCCAGGGTTTTTCCGGGCCGTGAACAAGTCCGACTTGGATATCGAGTATCAACAGGGCGTACATAGGTGCATCTCCTTGCGTGTGAACCCGCGACACAAGGCATAAAAAAGGCCCTGTCCATCGCTGGCGGGCCTTTGAAGTTCGTTGGCTATTGGCTCACGACACCTCGCACGCTCCGCTTCCTGCGGTCGTGGTGGTGGTGGTCGAGGTGAGGCAATAATGATTCATCAGTCGACACTAGCAATACCGCCGCGTGATGGCAAGGCGCAGCTCCGACGGTGCAGGGGTATGCCATGCATGGCTGCGGGTATTGCGGCCAAGCCAAAAAGTACCTCAAACGCACATAATTCACGTATTGGCTCTTGGGTTAACCAACAGCGGTAACACCGGTAAACAAACCTGCAGTTCAATCAAGCAGGCCTATTTGCCTGGCATGCTTTATCAGTTGCAGGGCATCTTCAGAGACACCCGTTGGGTGAAACAACGCGTAGGTGATCACTGCGTGTTCACAGCCCTTTAACGGGCGGGTGACGATCCCTGGTGGCAAAAACTGCTCTGGGTGCGATGACAGTAAAAAACCGATCCCGTAGCCGGCGCCTACCCTGAGCAACATTTCTTCATGCCCCGAAGCACTGATGGTCAGTTGCACCGCAAGCGCTTGTGTATCAAGCATGAGTTCGATTGCCCTGTATCCTTCGGGGCACAGTTTTTCGTCATATCCGATTAACGGATGGGCCGCCGCCTGTTCCAGGCTGATGCTCTCCAGGCTGCAAAGGGCATGGTCGACCGGGAGCGCCAACGAGACCTTATCTCGCCATACAGGCTGGGAACACAGTCCGGTTTCGTCCCCGGCGCGTAGCGAAAGCCCCAAGTCTATTTCCTGATTCAGCAAACTTTCCTGGAGTTGCTCGGCGGTCATGTCTTGCAGTCGCACCGCCAGGGCGGGTGTGCAGACTCGGCACTGACTAAGCAGCTTCATCAATTTTGGCTGTGCCACACCGTCAGTTACCACCACCCGCAATACCGGCTCATTATCGGGTTGCGCCGCTGCGTGCACTCTTTCGCGCACATGCTGCGCTCCATTTATCATGGTGCGTGCCTCCTGCAAAAGAACTTCGCCAGCACTGGTCAAATTAACCGTGCGGGTGGAACGCTCAAGGAGCTGCACGCCCAGATCGCTCTCAAGCTCTTTTATTGCCCTTGATAAAGGAGATTGTTCAATATGCAATCGCAGTGCAGCACGACCGAAATGAAGCTCCTCGGCTACGCTGATGAAATAACGTAGATGTCGCAGTTCCATCTATCTCTCCTTGATAGGGGCCGATCATTTAGGTGTACAGATCCTGAGGTGCGGTAGCGACAAATAATCTAAGGGGGTGTTTCGCTGTTGTAAAGCGTGGCGAGTAGCCGGTAGCTGTTTGGGTGAGTGGGTGTGTATCCGCAATCTTAATGAAGGGCGGAGTTAGAGAGGGTTATTTGCTGGAGTAAGCGCGTTAGTGGCTGCATGCTATCGTTTCGCACCGTGCTGGATAAAAGGTAATTATTAAAGCGCTCAATTTCCTGCAAATACCTGAGTTTGCCATCGCGTATGCCTAACCGCGCGAAGATCCCTATCACACGGATATGCCGCTGCAGCCGCGTCCAGTAAAGGGATAAGTTGAACGCCGCCAGGGTCGACGGGACGGGAAGGCCCTTGCCGATTGCAGTCGTCCAATAAAGGCGAACCATCTGTTGGGTAAACGGCTCGTCCCAGCAATGGAATGAATCCCATAGCAGGCTCACTAGATCGTAAGTGATGGGGCCTTTAACCGCATCTTGGAAATCAAGCACAGCAATCGCTTTACCATCCCTCGAAATGACCAAGTTGCCAGGTCTGAAATCCCGATGGACGAATACGTGCTCGATTAACTGAATTTTTTCTGTAATTAAGTTGAAGCAACAGGCAATGTCGCGCTGCTCATTACCGCTTAATTTGATTTTTAAATACTGGTCCAGGTACCAGTCGGTAAACAGGCTAAGTTCGTCGCGCATGAGCTCGGGAGAAAAATGAGCGAGTTGATTGGCAGGCGCATTGAACTGCATGTCCACTAGCGTGCAAATTGTCTGATTATAGTAATGGCGAACGGCTTCACGATGAGTGCGAAGATTGAGTTGCAGCAACGTTTCATCGCCCATGTCTTCCAGCAGCAGAAACCCATTTGATTTGTCCCATTCATAGATGGCCGGAACGCGGATCATGGCAGATGCAAGCAGGCCGGCGACGGTAACGAAAGCAGCATTGTCTTCAAGCCATGGGGCGGCGTCCATAATGATAAAGGCCTTGCCCGGGTGGGCACTGCGTATCCGGTAATAGCGTCTGTGACTGGCTTCGCCGGCGATAAGTTGCAAGCTCCAGGCTTGAAGGCCATAGCGCTTAAAGAGGTGGGTTATCCACCGGCGTAGTAGCTGCGACCTGTCCTGGCGATTTACGGCCTCGTTTATCGACGGGGGCCATCGGCACTGTTTCATGGCCGTTCCTATCAAGGGCGAACGTGGAGTGTGCAGGGTTCGGCCCCTTGTAAGGGGGTGTCCTTGGGGACGACACGCATGACTTTGAACCCCGCGCGCAAATACAGGCCGAGCGCGGCGGGATGATCGGTGGAGCTTGTTTTCAGCCAGATGGTTTTTTTCGTCATCGCTTTTGCCGCCGTGACCGCATGCTGAATCAGCGCGTGGCCCATGCCTTGCCCTTGAAGCGCCTTGGCCACGCCGAAATAGTAGATTTCAACGCTCTCGTCCTGTTGCCGTCGAAGCTCGAAGAAGCCATTCGCCTGGCCAGCCCAGTACATGATCCACCCTTGAATGTCCGGCTTGCTCAGGTGCTGGGCCCACTGCATGGGTTGCCAGTCGCGTTGGCGGCCCCAACCCCATTCGCCGCCAATTTCCTGGTAAAGCCTCTGGTAGCTGTGGGTGTCTTGCAGGCCATTGATCAAGTGCAGCGGGCTCGTACGTGACCCTTGGCACTCATCTGGGTCCGGGCTGTAGTGCAGCACATACGTGATTGAAGATGAATCCACCATGACACTCTCCTGGCTAATCGAAATAAGTAGGCAAGGTCTCGTCTCGTAGGTGCCGATACATCATGGCGATTTGTTCATGGGTCACTCGCGCAGTGGAAAGTTCGGGAAGGTTGTGCTCGTCAAAAAAACCGACATCCGGCGTTTCCAGGCTGGGGCGCAATGTCCCGCCCGACAGTTCACACAGGAAAAACGCCTTGTACACATGCAACAGCATGGGGGGATGAGGATGCAGGCGACGATCGGTGAAGGCCACCAGTTTGCGCGGGCTCACCCGCAACCCTGTCTCTTCAAGCACTTCTTTGGCCGCTACTTGTGCGGGGGAGTGATTAATGTCGGCCCAGCCCCCAGGAAGCGACCAGAGCCCATCTTCAACTTCCTTGACCAGCAGGATGCGTTCGCCGTCGAATACCGCCGCCCTGATGTCCATTTTGGGCGTGGCGTAACCCGAGTCGGCTACCAGGTTTTTCAGGAGCTGGGAGGTCAGGGGGCTGGGTTGCTTCGCCAATAGGGTTTGGGCGGTCTCCAGCAATTGATGGTAGCGCTCGATGTCATAGGGATCCTTGGCATACGCGAGCCCGGTTTGAGCAATACCGATCAGGGTTCTGATACTGGCCATCCCTGGGTCGTCCTGCATGAAGTCACTCATCGCATATCCTCCTGGGCAACAGGCCGCCGCCTGCCGATGCCTTGTATGTTGCGAAAGCCCTTGATCGAGTAACGGTGATCGTCTTTGAGGCGGGATAATTGCTCGCCGACGCTGTGGATTTGTTCCGGTGTCGCAAGCGCGTGTTCCAGCAGGTTGTCGGCAATCTGAGTAAATGAATCGAAAAAGATGCCCCGGTCATTTTCGTCACTGATGCTGGGTTGGTAATGATCGAATTGGAGGTCATCCAGCTCAGCCGCAGCGAACAGCTGCGCAAGGCGGGCGCCAAGGTTGTAATCCACCCCTTTGGCACGCCCCAGCGCGATTGTCAGCTTGTTGGCGTGATCGAATGCTGTGTGTTCGGGCGAGCATTCGTGCAAGTCGGTGACAGGCTCCTCACAGACAACTGCGCCGCCGGGCCGGGTGACTGAACTCATCAGCTTTATCGCCTCAAGCGGTTGCGTCAGATGGATCAGAATGAAGCGGCAGTAGGCAATATCAAACAGGGTGTTGAGGGAGTGGATCTGACTGAAATCCAACTGTTCGAATCGGGTATTGGTATACCCCAGCGCCTCGGCACGAGCCTTGCACACGGCTATCTGCTCGGCACTTGCGTCAATGCCGATGACCTGCCCGCCAGGCCCGACTTTTTCTGCCATCCAAAGGGACATGTTGCCGGTGCCGCAGCCCACGTCCAATACCGTCATGCCCTCCTTGATGTGGGCATATTGCTGCAAAAAGTCCCGGGAGCCCGGACCATAGATACGATCAGACTTGCCCAGCCGTTCAAGGTCATCCTGGCCGACGTTCAATACGTAACTTTTATTGTTCATGTTCTCTTCCTTGTGGGGCGGGAATGTCCAATACGGCCAATTTCAGCAGACTCTGGCCGGTATTGCGCAGGGCGTGCCTGCCTCCGGGCGGGTTGATCAGGACGAAGCCCTGACCGACCCTGAATACTTCCCCCGCCAGCGTCATTTCACCCTCGCCGCTGATGACGATATAAATTTCCGAGTCATCCATTCCATGCTCATGGATACCGATGCTCGCTTCGGGCAGTAGCGCCACGAGGTCCACAAAGTTGCAACCCCACTCGGGCTCGGGCACGACGCGTGAGGTCAGGACTTTGCCCAGGCCGTCATGGGCGGTTTGCGCGTCGAAATAGCTGGTTGCGAAACTGTGGCTGAGCCGGTTGATCTGAACAGTCTGCATGAGGAGATCTCCTTATCCGTTGAGCAGGCTGACCAGTGGGCCTAACTGGTTCATATGGGTGATGCGGTGATAGGTCCGACGGTCGTTGCGCGTAGACGCGCTCCAATGGGCGTCGTAGTGATCATGCGGGTCGTACAGCACAGGGCTGAGGCCGGCGGCCTGTGCGCCATAAACGTCAACCGCCGGTAAGTCGCCCACGTAAAGCACCTGGGAGGCTTCAAGCCCGGCTTTGTCCAAGCCGATATTGAAAATCTCGATATGGGGCTTGCTCACCCCGACCAGCCCGGAGTCGATGACAAAATCAAAGGTGCCGGCCCAGCCATTGTCGTCCAGCAATGCCTGTACTTTCCCGTCAGCGTTGGAGATCACCGCGGTGCTGATGCCTTCTGCTTTCAACCCGACAATCGCCTCCCTGGCGTCGTAATTGACCGAATTCCACAGTGAGCCGGTGCTGGTTTTTTCGATGAGCTCCTCGATCAGCGCCGGCTGCCCACGCTCCTGGAGCAACGCCTTGAACAGCCATCTCAACACGTCGACGTGGGTACCTTCGATGCGTGCTTTTTCCAGTACCCCGTTTAACTTTTTCCAAGCAAGCGGTCCGCTCTGTTCCAACTGCTCGACCTGCAGCCCTGGGATACATCGGGCGATTGTGGCGTAGTTGAAATTCATCAACGTATTGCCGACATCAAAAAAAACCGCCTGTATGGCCATGATTACCAGCCTCCTTCAAATGTAGGGGGAGTCAGCCGAAATGAACAGTTGCGCCCATCCGGCATAGCGTTTGCGCCAAGTCTTCGTAGCCTCGGGACACCGAGGCGGCTTTACGGATGACGCTGGGCCCTTGCGCTGTCAGTGCCAGCAAGGCCAGGGCAGTGGTCTCGCGTATGCCTGCGCCGTCGAGTTGGGCACCGGACACCGGTGTTGCTCCGTGAATGTGAACGTCGCCTTCGACCATGCTGATGCGAGCGCCCATTTTTTCCATACCCGGCAAGTGGTCGAACCGCGATCCATAGTGCGACTCTTTGAACACGCTGGTACCGGGCGCCGAAACGGCGAGGGCCATCATCTGTGGCAGTAAATCCGACGGGAACTTGGGGTACATGCCGGTTTCAAGTGTGACGGGGCGCAAGGGACGGCCAAAGGTTTTCAGCAGGGGGCCATCTTGGCTCACGATGATGCCGAAGCTGCGCAAGGCCTCAATGACAGGATCGAAACGGTGGTCAATAAGTGCGGCTGCACAGCTTGTCGATCCGCCGGTCATGGCCGCTGCGATGGCAAAGGTACCCCAGACCAGATGATCGGCGGGTATGCGTATCGGCGCATCGGTTGATTGGAAGGGACCTTTGATGATCAGGCTGCGCCCATCGCGCTCGGCCTGGGCGCCGAAGTGCCGGGCCGCGGCGAGCACATCGTCGCACTCGGTTTCCAGGCTTGCGTCCTTGATGATGGATTCCCCGTCAAGGCTGGCGGCGACGATGATCGCCAGGGACGTAGCCGTGATGCCTTTGTCATCGATAGAGAACTCACTTGGGCGTGGGTGCCCACCGGTAATAGCCACGGCACTGCCTTGGCCACTGACCTGCAACCCGAATCCGGCCAACGCCCGCAGATGGGGAGTAAACGAGCGCGAACCGATATAGTCCCCACCTATGGATTCAAGCCGGGCACGGACGCCGCGGCTGGCCGGCAATGCCAGGGCGTATATCGCTCCGCGCAGTCGCGAAGAGAGCGCCTGCGGGAATGTGTAGGGCTCGTTTTTAAGATGCAGCCCTTGAAAAATGACGTGGTTACCTTGATTGACACTGCTGCTGCCCGCGAATGAGAGAAGCTCAAGCAAGTGGGTGATATCGGAAATCCCCGGCACCTGTTTCACGGTCACCGGCTGTGCCTGAAGTGCCGCCAGCGTCAGCAACGGCATGGCGGAGTTTTTGCTGCCAGGGACATGCAGGTTGCCTTGCAGGGCAGGCGTGCTGCCTTTTACATAAAGGGTCGTGCAAGTTGACATCACTGAGGCTCCTGTCCGTATTTCAAAGCCTGATCAGGCATTGGTCGGTGGCGGCTTGACGAATGGCGTCAACGGTCAGTTGTGTCTTGATGCCGTCTTTCAGCGTGCATTTGAGCTGGTGCGGATCCCCTTTGAGCACGGCCTGCAGGAAACACTCGGTTTCTGTGAGGAAAACGTCCTGAGGATCTTGCGGCTGACTGTCGCCCTCAAGCCATGGCGCGCACGTCAAGGTGTAGTCCCAGCCTGAGAGTACGACCGGGCCCTGGTCGGTAAAGATGTGCAGGCCGATATCTTTGTCCTGGCCCGCACAGGAATAGAAGATGCTCCCCGCAAGGCTGTCCCGGTGCTGGAGCAGGGCGCTGACGCTTTGAATATGAGGCGCCCCCGGGTCCACATGGGTTTGGGCGAAAACCGATTGGGCATCTCCGAACAGGTGGCGGCACAGATCCACGCTGTGAGTCATCTGTTCGTTCAACGCGCCGCCGGACCACTGGGCTTCTTTCCACCAGTCGACCGAATATGGCTTGCAGATCCAATGGCACTGGTACCCGATGACGTTGAGGGTATCGAGGTGCTGCTTGACGCTGCTGACGCTGTGCCGATAGCGGTTCATATAGCCCACGGCAAACAACGCATCGCTGCGGGCGAAGGCCTGCCCCAGTTGCAGTGCGCCGGCTGCGGACACGTGTAGCGGTTTTTCGGCAAATACTGCAACACCGTGACGCGCGGCCTCCAATTCCAGCGGCCCGCGCATGCCGGGTGGCGTGCAGATAAACACCCCGTCGATTTGTGTCCAGTCGATCTCCTGGTCGTTCTCCAGTGCTGCACAGCCGGGGGCGATGTCGACGATTTGTCTGGCGCGGGCCAGGTCTGAGTCCACGCTATAGACGATGCGCGCTCCCAGTGTCTTGAGGGCTTTGGCGCGGGTCAAACCCATGCGGCCGCAGCCAATGATGGCGAACCTAAGCATGTCCATGTGCATCACCTCAAAGGTAGCTTTGAAAAGTTGTGACGGCCGCTTTCAGGTCACGATTGGCCATCAGCGGGTCGGCCGCGAAGGCGGCTTCGATGTTCGCGCCCGTGGGGTCAAGGCAGGCACTTAATGAGCTGGCTTCATGGGCTTCAAATACCTGCATCCACTTGGCAACGGCGGTTGGAGGGGGCGTGCACGGCAGGTCGTCGTTGACAGCGCCGCAGCTGACAGTGGCCAGAAATTCGCGGGTCATACCGTCGGCGGCGCACAGGTTGACCGGTAGCACACAGGGTTGGCGAGCCCCGCTCAATGCCTCCAGCATGGGCACTACCGCCAGCTCATACCAAGGCATCGGGCGTTGTTCCAGGGCTGGCGGGTAGCGCAGCGGGGCTTGTTCCAGTTGCTTGAGGATCTCTGTGCGCAGGTCGACCAGTTGGGTGGAACGATGGTTTTCCTCCACCTTAGTGCTGACCAACAGGCGAAAGTATTTGGTTGGAACAGCCTGCAGTTCTTCGATCAGGGCCGCATCAAAGCCCGTAAATGACTGGCTTTTCAGGAGCGACACAAGGCGCGGCAGTACCGGCTGGCCTGCATGCGTGAGGTCGTGGAGGAAGCCACGATGGTTCAGCCCGGTGTAGGCCCATTGAAGTTGCTCGTAAGGCAGGTTCAGGCGCGCGGCAATCTGACGTTGTGTGACCGTCGGCAACTCGCAGATGCCGATGCAACGGGCGTGGCCCTGTAAAAAGAGCTGCGATGTGGTGAGACTCAGCGGGTTGGTGATATTGAGCACCCAGGCTTGTGGACAAAAGCGTTGGAGCAGCTCGGCCAGTTCGGCGATATACGGCAGGCAACGAATCGCTGCCAGCAGGCCGGAAGGCCCCAGGGTTTCATCGGCGGCCACACCCAATGCGCGGCCGAGCGACTCGCCCTCATGGCGACCTTCAAGCCCACCGTAGCGGGCTTGGTGGACTACATAGTCGGCACCGTCGAGCACGCGTTGAGCGGTGGTGTCATGGCTGACTTTCCAGCCGGGTAGGCGTGACTGCGCAAAGTGCGCTATCTGCGAAGTGACGGCCTGGTTGCGACCTTGCAGCCGCAATTCCCAAGCTTCGCCGGCCATTGGGCTGCTGGCCAGCTGCTCGCACAATTGAAGGGTGTAGGGGCTCCCGCCGCCCAGCACGGCCAGCGTTTTCATGAGTGCCCCTCGAAGAATGCGCGCACGCAGCCACATACCCGGTCGACTTCGTCGGCATCCATATCGGGCCGCAAGGGCAGGCAGAGGGTTTGTGTGGCCAGGGCCTCGGCCACCGGAAAATCACCAGCCTTCCAGCCGTATGCAGCGAACGCTTCCTGCAAATGGATCGGTGTTGGATAGCGCACGACAGCATCTATCCCGTTCGATTGCAGGTGAGCAAGCAGAGCATCCCGTTGTTCAGTACGCACCTGGAACAGGTGATAGACGTGATCCTCGTGCTCTGCTGGCGCTTGGTAGCTCAAGGGCAACCCATCCAGGCGGCTGATGCAATGAGCGGCCACTGCTCGGCGTTGTTCGTTCCAATGCTCCAGGTGCCCAAGCTTGGCGGACAAGACCCTGGCCTGAATGGCATCCAGCTTGGAGTTCATGCCCAAGGCCACATGCCGGTTCTGGCCGGATTGCCCCAGCGCCCGTAATACTTTTATTTGTTCGGCCAGGTGAAGGTCGTCGGTGACAATCGCCCCGGCGTCGCCGGCGGCAGCCAGGTTCTTGCTGGGGTGAAAGCTGAAGCAGCCGATGTCGCCGAAATGCCCGGCGGCGCGCCCGTCGATTCGGGCGCCATGACTTTGTGCGGCATCCTCGATGACCCTCAATTGGTGTTTTTCGGCCAGCGCCAGAAGCTTTTTCATGGGCATGCATTTGCCGAACAGGTGCACAGCAATAATGGCTTTGGTACGCGCCGTGATTGCAGGCTCGACCTGCTCAATATCCATCAAGTAAGCATGGGGTTCGGCGTCTACCAATACGGGAGTGGCCCCCACGAAACAGATGGCGGCGACGGTGGCGTAGAACGTGTTTGCCTGCGTGATAACTTCATCGCCGGGCCCTATCCCCATGGCCAGTAACGCGAGGATCAGTGCGTCGGTACCACTGTTGGTACCGACGCAGTACTTGGCACCGATGTAGTCGGCGAAGGCTGTTTCGAAGCTGTCGACAGCTTCAGTCAGGATGTAATGACCCTTGAGAAGGTCTTCCCCAATGGCACGCAGCAATGGCTGCAAGTCGTTGCCGAACTGACTTGGATAGTTATAGCGGTTGACTTTCATGTTCATGGCGGAGGAGTCCTTGTGCATAGAGCGCGCAGCCAATGAGGCCATTGTTGTCATCGGCATGGCCGAGGGCGATGGTGTCGTTCCAATCTCCAGCGTCGAAGAAGCTGGTGCAAAGGCCAGCCAATCGCTTTCGATAAGGCTCGCCCAGCGCACACAAAAAGCCGCCGAGCAAAATGTAGGAGGCAACGCCAGAGACGGCGCGAGTAGCCGCCAGTGCGTGGGCGAGAGGGCGGATGGCGTCATCCATGACCTCAAGCGTCCAGGGGTCTCGCTGCTGGAAGGCGTCAACCAGTGAGGAGGTTTGGAGCAAGTCGTAGGTGGGTGTGGTCTTGCCCAATGCGCTGCTCAGATATGCGGTCGGTTGCTGGCTGGCGCGCAACTTGAAGAGCCTCAGGGTTCCGCGCCCTGAACTGACGGCACCGATGTGTCCCTCTCCACCGCAATCGCACCGTAGCTCCTTTGGGCAGAGCGGGTGGAGCAGGTGCCCAATTTCGCCAGCGTCGCCTTGATGGCCGGTCAAAGGTTTGCCATCAATAAACAGCTTGGAACCGATCCCCGACCCCGACGAAACGATATGGAACGTGTGATGCTGCGGGGTCAGGTAACGGTATCCAGCGGCCGTTATATCGTTGAGTACATGCACGTTTTGCGTGTCAAAGAGTGCCTGTAACTGCGCCACCGCCGGTATAGGTCTGTCGAGTTTTGCACCCAGGACAGTGGGCAGGGCAGTGACATAGCCCTCTGCGGTGACCGGGCCGGGAAGCGCGGCGACGACGGTGTCATACGCCACACCCAGGGTGTGCGCAGCGTCTTTCATGGTCCTGAACAGGTGTTCGACCAGGTCCCTGTCGCGCAGCGGCGAATTGACGAAGTTAGGCGTGGCGATGCGGGCCTGCTTGACTAGCCGGCGCTGCTTTTCACAGTAACAGCCGATGCGCAGACTGGTGCCGCCGACATCAAATACCAAAATCATAAAGACTCCTGTCTCGTCAGGCCGGGCTGTATTGCTGTGCGATCTCTCTGAGCTGTTCACAGGCGCGTATGCATTCCTGTGCAGTCACATCGTGGAGGAAGGTGGCTTGACCAATGTCTGTGGGGACGGGCATTCGCTGCAGCCCATCGCGATGCTTGACTATTTCGGCAAGTGCCTGGGTGATATTGGCTGAGGTACAGGTGGGATGAATGATCGGCAGGCCAATTTTTTTGGTCAGCTCAATGATGCGCAATGCCTGGCGTGGCTCCAGTAGCTTGCGGTTGGCGGCGACCAGGGTTGAAATACACATGTCCACTGCGACGGCTTCACCATGCAGCAGGGTGTCGACCGCTTTCATCTCAAAGATCGGCGAGAGCGTGTGGCCAAAGTCCACCAGCCGCTGCAGGTTGCTTTCCCAGAGGTTAGGTTCGAGCTCTTTGAGCATGCCATGCACTGCACTGCGCACCACACCTAACGAAAGCGCTGATTGGGCCAGGCGATCAGCCATCAGATGCTCCACGTTTTTCTCAATGACAGTGAATAACGCCTGGTCGGCGATGATTGCCATTTTCAATATTTCGGCCATTCCATTTTTAATATGCCGTGTCGGCAGCGTTTCCAGGAAGGACGTATCGAGCAATGCACAGATCGGCGCGTAATAACTGCCCACCCTGTTTTTATGGGCGCCGAAGTTTGATCCGGTTTTAACCCCTACGGCGGCGTCAACAATGCCCAACAGTGTTGTTGGAATGCGGATATACGGCACACCGCGCCGATATAAACTTGCGGCCATGCCTACAACATCCATCAAGCAACCGCCGCCGATAGCGATAACCGGTTCATCTTTACGGGAGACGCCAAAGTCAACCATATGCTGGAGAATACTCTCCACCATCGCGTAGTCCTTGAGGCGTTCGGTAATGTGAATCGGGACAATCCGATATTCGCCTTCAAAGGCATTGAAAAACTGCCGAAGGCGTGGGCCGTGAAAGGTTAAAACTTCGCTATCGACGAAAATCAGACGCTTATCGTAAGTCATCGACGAGGCCGACGATCCACAGACCGCCAGCTTGATGTTGGTAGAATCAAAAAGACGCGGTGCTTCAATAACTGAATATTCAATCGAGTGGCTGCCTTTAATAATCCATTGTTGGCAGGCCGGACGGTTATCCGCGCACGGATGAACGTTTGATAAGACTTCCATGACACAACCCTCGCAATTGGTAAGTGCAATAGTTGACATATTTTTTTGTCTTGGATCCAATCCTGTGCGCTCAAGGGCCGGGCTGTAAAGTGTCCGTTTGGACAGTGGGCAGGCTAAGGCTATGTGCGCTAGCTTTTAGCGATGCCAACAGAAATCAACGCGCTGGGTGAGTGCTTATGCAGATCAGTTATCGGCAATCCCTTCGCAGTTTCAATACGTTCGGGGTTGATGTTCGTGCCTATTTGTTATGCAAGGCGGGCACGCATGACGATCTGAAAAAAATTCTGACGTTTGCAAAACGCAACGCATTAAAAGTGCTTTTTCTTGGGGGCGGCAGCAATATTCTGCTGGCTCGGGATTTTGACGGTGTTGTTATTTTGCTCGAAGGTTTTATCGATATTGAGCAGCGCTCCCGGGGCACTCATCGGTGGGTGCGTGTTGGTGCGGGCGTCAATTGGGACGCGTTTGTGCAGTATTGCGCAGAAGCGCAGTTGCAAGGGCTCGAGTCGCTGGCGGGCATACCTGGCACGGTTGGGGCTGCACCCATTCAGAACATCGGCGCCTATGGAACGGAGGTTGCAGACTGCCTGGTCGGTGTTGAGGTACTCGATAGACTGACCCACTCTCGGTACTGGCTACCGCGCAATGACTTGGGCCTGGGCTATCGCGACAGTGTGTTCAAATCACGCTACGCACAACGATTGGTCATCTTGAGTGTGCTGTTCCAGATGCGTGAGTGCGGAGCCTGGGCCCAGTTGGATGCGAAAATCCGCGAGGAGCTGGGTGCTCAGCCGCAGGCCCGAACGCTGACGGACATTACCGCAGCAGTAAGACGCGTGCGAAATCGACGGCTTCCAGAGCCCGGCCAGCTCGGCAATGCCGGTAGTTTTTTCGTGAATCCGGTGGTCAGCGCAGCATGCATGGCGCAGCTGATGGCCCGTTATAGCCAGTTTCCAGCATTCGAGCAGCCAGGCGGGCGCTGGAAATTATCGGCGGGCTGGCTTATTCAACAGTGCGTCGCTGTCGGCTTTCGAGTCGATCGAGTAGGCATTTATACGCATAACCCATTGGTGGTTATTAATTACGAAGGCGCCACAGGCGCCGAGATTATCGCATTCGGCGAGTTGCTGCGGCGATTAGTCTTTGCCAAGTTTCATATAGAGTTGACGCGTGAGCCGGTGTTTATTGATTGATCCGTCAGTGCAATAAGCCAAGCTTCAACGCGTTGCTGACGGCTTGGGTCTTGTTGGAAGCTTCAAGTTTTCGATAGGTATTGAGTAAATGGTATTTCACAGTACGCTCTGGCGTATCAATGATTTTCGCAATCTCCCAGATGCTTTTGCCCTTGGCTGACCAATCCAAAACTTGCAGCTCACTGTCATTCAAAGGGGCTTTGCAAAGTTCTTTTTGGGTGATCACGTTTTCTGCCAGGTAACATAATGTCGCACCCAGTGTGGCAATGATGTACTCGCATTTTACGTCGGACTTCGAACTGACATTGGCCAGCGATACCAGTTTCGGTGCCAGCGGTTGAGCCTCTGCATCCGGCATGAAATAGGTATAACCGTGTCGCAGCCCATACCTTTCGCCCCGCGCGATAACTTCTCTGCCACGTGGAGTGTCAAAAGAAACGAGAGCATCGCGCCAGGAAAAAACTCCGCCGATATTTAAAGCGTACTGGATGACGGGGTCATCCTTGGCGTAATCATTCCTGTGGTATTCCTTGAGCCAGTGCTCGGGAACATTTTTTTCGTAGTAAAACTCGATGGAAGGTAACGCAGTGTTTTCAAGGGTGTAGACCGCAACGCAGCTATAATCTATATAGCGTTGCGCCCATTCCAACACCTTTTCAATAACGGGGCCTTTGGCGGTGGTGTCGAAATTTAAACATTCCAGCAAGTTGTAAAGCTCAACGCCATATCGCTCTTTATTCAAGTGCATGGGAGATCTCCTCTTCCTGAAGCTGCTTATGGGCAGTGATCGTTCATCCATGGGTAGGCCAGGGGCCGATCTAAACAAAAAGCAAGTGCATGGGGCAACACCATCTGGGTCAGAGTCTTGACCTAAAGCGTCTTTATGCTGCTGTGTGTGAGGCGAACCACATCGCGGGTTTGCTGATCAGAATTTAATCAGCCTGAAACGATAGGCCACGACCAGAACCGTTGGCCAGAACAGTGTATTGGCGATGTCATGGAGACTCGCGGCCCACCGCCAGTGTCCCAGGCTCGCCTTATCATCCATCAGATCGAAGAGCTCGATGAGGCTCGCCCCCGCCAACACCACCAGCCAATTGCTGAAGGAGCCCAGGGATTTTCGAGTGAGCCGGGGTAATCTGATTTGGCATCCTTTCGCATTGATTATTTAAGATAAATTTATTTTTTAGTTTTGATTGGAATACCAACTGGAATACCCCACGAGATATCCACGCTCTGGCCTGGCGCTTGTAATCGATTTTACGCCTTTGCTTCTCATCTTTGATTTGGGGGGATCTTCCTGCCGCTCTCGGGATACAGGTTGCGCTTGATAGGAGCCTGAAGGTGGTGAACGGCAGAACCCGCCCGATTCTGTTGAAAAAGTAGCTCCCCTGAATGGCCTCCGGCAAAATCTCTTCATTGGCCGGAGGGGATCAGCATGATGGGACACTTATCGAGTGGGCAGGAGAGGCTGTTTTACTCGTTCAACCTTGAAGATCACATCCCCGCCAATCACCTTCTGCGTAGCATTGATCGGTGTCTCGATCTGAGCGACTTGCGCCATTACCTCGCCGATTTTTTACAGCCCGATTGGGCGTCCGTCGATTGATCCCGAACTGATGATCCGCATGCTGATCGTGGGCTATTGCTACGGCATTCGCTCAGAGCGTCGGCTGTGCGAAGAGGCCCATTTGAACCTGGCGTATCGCTGGTTCTGCCGGTTGAGCCTTGAAGATGAAGTCCCCAATCACTCGACCTTTTCCAAAAATAGACACGGACGTTTTCGGGACAGCGATCTGTTTCGCTGGCTGTTCAATGAAGTGCTGCGTCGTTGCATGGGCGCCGGCCTGGTCAAGGGCGAAGGCTTTGCCGTGGACGCCAGCATCATCAAAGCTGATACGAGTCGGCAGCGCGGCGTACCGGGTGATGAACCGGTCAACTGGCGCGATCCGGCGCTGAGCACCCGCACCATGCGTGAGTACATTGAAGGCCTCGATGAAGAGGCTTTGGCCGAAACGCTACCGAAGTGCCTGTCGCTGACAGATCCTCAAGCCCGCTGGACCGCTGCTCAGGCGGCCCAGCGTTCTACGCTTACTCCACGAATTATCTGATCGATACCGAGCACGGCGTGATTATGGATGTGGAACCCACACCGGCTCATCGAACCGCAGAAGTCGAGAGCACCAAGGCGATGATCGATCGCGTCGAAGCGCAGTTCGACACCAAGCCGGAACGCCTCATTGGCGACACCGCTTACGGTACCGCGCCGATGCTGGCCTGGATGGTGGAGGAAAAGGACATCGAGCCACATGTACCGGTGTGGGACAAAACCGAGCGCAAGAACGACAGTTTTTCGAGCAACGATTTCCGCTGGAATGAAGAGGCCGAGGAATACCGCTGCCCAGCCGGCAACGTATTACGCAGCGAATGGCGAGCCTTCAAGAACGAGCGTTCGCACGTCACCAAAGCCAACACCATCATCTTCCGCTCCCGGCAGACCGACTGCGCTACGTGTCCGGTGAAAGCCAAGTGCTGCCCGAACACAGCGTTCCGCAAGATCGCCCGCAGCGTCCATGAAGCCGCTCGCGATGCCGCTCGGCGCATTGCAGCAACGCCGGCATATCAGCGCTGTCGCCACAAACGTAAAAAGATCGAAATGTTGTTTGCCCACCTCAAGCGCATCCTGAAATTGGATCGCTTGCGACTGCGTGGCATGAGTGGCGCGACGGATGAATTCAAGCTGGCCGCTGCGGTGCAGAACCTGCGACGGCTGGCCAAATTTTCATCTCAAGGGCCACCAGTCAAGGGATAGGTACGCCTGCACCAAGCAAAAAACCTCAAATTAACCCAATAACAGAGCAGCAAAGGTCACCGAAGGGCCGAAAAACCCCTCAATGTGGTGAGTAGGTTCTCCGGTGGTTGTAGCGCCTGAGTTCAGGGGACCTAAAATTCCGACTGTTTTCAACAGAATCGGCCATAAGCAGTCATCTGCTTACGATGTTATGTCTAGATATCTAGGCAAGATCATTCACCTGCATGGCGGCAGCGGTGACCTTCTGCGAGTGCCAACAAACAGGCTATGAGTCACCACGCAGCTACCTGAATTGACCGTCTGGCGGATCAGCAGCCACCCGACGACTCCAGTTTCTAAAGGCTTGATGTACTAGCCATATGCCGCTAAACCGTATAATGACGATCAGCATATAGGTGATGAAATGGCATCAAGATGTGTTGTCGTTCCTGGGATACCTAAGGAAAAGGGGTAAGTACGCGACGGCTCTCGCTGCTATTCCAGCATGGCGCCTTGTGGCTTTAGCATCTACGACAATAAAGAAAAGTGTCGACTGTCCGCGTCATTTGGGACGCGAATGGTGGCTGAGGCTGAGGCTGAGGCTGAGGCTGAGGCTGAGGCTGAATGCGAAGCGAAGGCGAAAAACTCAGAGCAGCTATTCCACTCAATGTCCTGAATGCCGCCCCAGAGACGATTTCAGAACGCTTTAAGTCTTGCCTAAGAGTTTCTGGAACATACCCGTTACCAGCCACTCACTCTAGTAGAGCGTATATCTGAAATGGTGATTTATGTCCACGAGCGAGGATATGACTGATTGGAACAGCCGATGGAAAATCACTAACGGCATCGTGTCTTGCCAGTACCTAGATCGAGCGATTCGAGAGTATTAATGCGCGTTACCCGAATTGAGTCTGCAACATCGACATAGAGCGGAGCGCAGCATTGCGATCGCACAAGAAATTATTTACGAACTCCGTGGCTCAGAAGCGTGAATTACTGGTTTCGTTGGTGCTCTAGCGTCTTTGGCTTTCTACATTTTTTTACACGCTTGCTTGAAGCGCCATTTACACAGAGGCGTTCCTGTTTGTAATGGTCTAATGAAACCGGACACCCATTTACCAGAACCTGACTAACTAGGACTGGGGCAGGACATCGAGAAACTGTCGGCATGGAGGATTGTTTCGGACAAGTGCTTGAAAGAAATAGCCAAAGCTCAGGTTTGAGTATTAGTATCTAGGGAACTGTATCAATTATTAAGTTTGTGAACTGAGGAGCAAATGAAAGCCGGCTGAATTTTGCGCATAAGCCGGTACGCAAAAATGTATCGGCGTATCCATGGCTCGCCTGCCAAAGAATCAATTATATTCGTCCGGGCGAGCATTTGTATATACATGCGAAGACCTCTTTTTACAAGTTTTTGTAAGCCTAGACGTTGCGGGGAAGAAATCTGCTGCCCCGTTCATGACAGTGACGCAAGAGTCAAATAATGTCTGCAGCAAGGGCGTTAAATAATTTACTTAAATTTCAATCTGATACGTCATAATTTTTATAGACGGCATTGGGTTTTTTGAGCGTTTTCTCGGAAAAAATCGATGTAAGAAAGCGCTTGACATGCCTATTTCAGGATTGTACTTTTCGCTAAGCCCCATCGGAAGTGTATGCGGTAAAGATTAGACCTTGTAACTAGGCGCAAGTGCAATTTGTGAATTGAGTGAAGCAAATTCGACATTTTGGTGACGCCTTAGGAGTTCGCCGGATTATGTCCGTTGCAAGTACACGAGAGAAGCTCAAATTTTATTCAGACTAGTTTGTTTGGAGCTTTATAGATTATGGATGGTCGTTTCGATTACTTTTTGAATATTCAAAAAATCGCAGATTACTTTGGTTATGAAAATGATTTTTGGCCGCTCAGCAGCGAATACGCACTCTCTTGTATTGACCTGACTGAGGCAGCTGAAGCGGTAGACGCCAATGTAATGAAACGTTTGGTCTCGCTCGGCGATTTTATTGAGTCGGAGTGGACAAAATCCAAACGAGCCGACGGGCAATCCCCTTTCAATTTCAACAATACCGGCGCTATCTCGCAGGCCATGCTTGAAGTGGCTACATGTTTTGCGCCAGGTGCAGACCGGCAAGCGATTGAGCTCAGGGCCAAGGCGTTGGACGTGGGCTATAGCCCGCAAATACTGAAAGAACTGCTGGCGATACATGAAGAGTGTACCGTGGTAGCTGGATTGGTCTCGACATGGTATGGCAAGCAGAAGAATCGAATGCCCACAGCTTTTGCGTGCCGTAAGGAGCAACGCAAGCAGGAATTTGTCGAAAAAACTTATCAGTACACGGACCAGGTTCAAGCCTACTTAAAAGGGATTCATACTGACCTTTCCTTGAGTGAGCCACCGGTCTTTTCTTCGACCAATCTCTTTTTTATGGCCGGAGAGGGTAACCGCCATCCCAAGCATATAGCCTATTTTTTACCTGGGGATGAAGGCGTAAGCCATTCTGATTTTCGTAAGACCTGCTATTTTTCCAACGTACATCTCGCACTTATTGAACGTTTTGCTACGCCTTTGGCAAAACGTCATCTGAACCTGAAGGAGCAAAGCGCTACAAGTGCTTTGGCCGCCGACTCCATTCCGGTCCTTGGTGTGTTCGGACATGAGCTCGGCCATTTTATTTTCAGACCCGAAAAAAATTTTCAGTCGCTCAATAAAAAGAACAGATGGGTCTCGGTTTCACTGCAGGAAGTGGTTGCAGACGTCTTTGGAATATTAATTTTGGCTGAGGTTTGGGCGGAGCACGTTGGCGTTACCCGGTCAGAAGTAATTCAATACTATTTGTCGGAATGCCTGCGGTATGTCGACAGGGGATTGGGGTACTTCCCAGACAGCGATGGTATGTTCTTGCAACTGAACTATCTTGCTCAACTCGGCGCCCTTACGCTTGAGGGTGATAACAACGATTGTTTGGCCGGCCAGCCTGAGGTTGTGATTGCTGGTTTGCGATCTCTAGCTCGCGTACTTGCGGACAGTGTATTGAACGGGGATGAGGTACTTGCTCTTGCGTTGTATAAAACGTATGGCCCAGAAAACAGAAAACCGCTGCAATCGTTGTTGAATGGGCTTGTGAAAAACCCGCCTAAAGCTTTGGCTTATCATCAGGGATAAGCTATTCAAACGTAAATCAACAGGGAGGTTAACTCATGCCAAAGGTGCACGGGAAGCAAGACTTGGAAAGAGTACGTAGCTACTACTGTACTCAGCGAGAACTGGAAGATACTAAGTCTACTATTTACCAAATATGGGAAAATGGGGGGGCCTTCAACGACTCGGTAACACCTTCTACGTACAGTCCCGAATACCGTTCACATATCGGTCTAAAACTGCTGGATCTATCCGACGAAAATACGCATGTACTTTCAATTGGCTGTGGCAACGGCTTCGTAGAGGCTGATCTTGTACAGGGCAAGCGAGTAGTCCATGCCATCGATTGCAATGAAGAGGCTGTTTCGTTGGCCATCGGAAAAGGAGTTGACGCTAAAATTGCTGATTTTTTCGAACTGCAGCCTGCTGATGTCGCTACGTTTGATGTGATATACGCTGACGGGCTCATAGGTCATCTTTTCGATGCGCAGCATGAATTGACTCCTGTATTGAAAAAATTAAAAAGTCTGAGTTTGAAGCCCGGTGCCTACCTGTTGTTCTCGAACGATTCTCCTCGAGATGCGCATTCAGATTTTGCTGCACATGAAAAAGTCGAGGATTTCTGGTTTATTGCCAGGGACTATCTGCGAGAATCCTTGATCGCAGAAGATTTCGAAGTAGTGGAAAGCTACTATTTTCCCTACGTCCGCCCGATCAGTGGTGTTCGTAACCGGACTATTTGTATCGCGCGGGTTCCGGGGGCGTGACCATGCAGCATTGTTTTGCAGATAGGCTCCTACCGATTCTTCAGAACATCGTGTCTGATTACGGTACGCCGTTTCACATTTACGATGCCCACGCGATTGTAAAAACGTTTCACGCTATGAACGCGGCATTTGCTGGAATGCCTTTCAAGCAATACTTTGCCGTCAAGGCGTTGCCAAACCCTCACGTGCTGTCGTTGTTGCTTACACAGGGCAGTGGTCTGGACTGTTCATCTCCCGTTGAGCTACAGCTGGCGCGGTCGCTGGGTGCTGAGGGTAACGACATCGTCTTTACTTCCAACAACACAAGCCTTCGAGAGTATCAACAAGCTTTGGATTGCGGGGCCATTTTTATATTTGATGACCGCTCTTTCTTCGATTCGGTCGCTGATCTGCCTAACCTCGTTGCTTTTCGAATAGCACCACACGGGGTAAATGCAGATTCCAAACTGATGGGCGACTCGACCCAGTCAAAGTTTGGTGTGCCGATTGAAGATTTGGAGCAAGTGTATACCGATGCGAAGCGTCGCGGTGCAACAAGGTTCGGCATTCACGGCATGATGTGCGCCAACGAACTCGACGTGAACAAGGCCTTGGCAGCCGCCGTCACGGTCATCTCCACCGCCGCTGTGCTCGGTCGTCGCCTAGATATCGATTTCGAGTTCATCAATATTGGTGGCGGTCTGGGAATTCCTTACTTGCCTGACGCTCAGCCTTTTGACTTCGAACTCTACGCTCAAGGGATAAAAGACTCTGTAAAGAGCCATTTTGGCTCAGACCTTCCCCGTATTGTGATGGAATGCGGGAGATATGTCACCGGGCCGCATGGCGTTCTGGTCAGCAAAGTAGTGAGTCGTATGCATAAAGGGAAAGAGATAGTCGGCCTGGATGCATCGATGTCGTCATTGATGCGTCCGGCCCTTTACGGTGCCTATCACCATGTCAGTTTCCCTTACGTTACTTCTAACAAAAACCTGCGATGTGATGTGGTCGGATCACTCTGTGAAAACTTCGATAAATTCGCCGTGGATCGAGTTATTCCTGATGTCAAACCTGGAGACATTGCGTTGGTGCACGACACCGGGGCCCACGGCCATTCAATGGGATTCACTTATAACGGACGCTTGCGCCCGGCCGAACTCATGTTGTTGGACGACAACTCGGTAGTTGAAATCAGGCGCGCCGAAACTTTCGATGATTATATCGCCACAGTTCCCGTTCGAATGCGATTGATCAGTTAACGAAGTAAAGATAACCAGTAACGATGTTCAGGGAGGAAGGTATGGAGCTTGTACCTATAACGGAGCATGTTGGAACCGAAGTCCGCGGCATCGACGTGACACGGGCAATCTCCGATGACGATTTTGAACGTATATATGACGCATGGATCGATACAACAATACTGTTGTTTCGTGGACAATCCATGTCGCAGGATCAGCATATTAATTTTACTCGCAAATTCGGTGAATTAGTCTCGTATACACGTCCAGAGTTTAGTGAGAATAAGCATTCCGAAATACTGGTTCTGTCTAATATCACCCGAGACGGCAAGTTGATAGGCTCTCCCGTCAGCGGGAGAGTGTGGCACACCGACGGGCACTATTTGGCTAAACCGCCGGCCGGTTCCATGCTCTATGCACTTGAAGTTCCTCCTATTGGCGGCGATACGTGGTTTGCCAATATGATGGCCGCTTATGATGCATTGCCAGAAACTACTAAAACTCGTATCCAGGATCTGGAGGTGATAATTAGCCGTCGGCAGTCCAGGCCTTATAACTACCCGCATCGACCAGCGCCAACAGCGGCAGAATTAGCTGAATGGCATGATGTGGCCCAACCGTTGGTACGTGTTCACGAGGTTAGCGGCCGTAAGGCTATTTATGCAGGTGGCAATGTACCATGGCATCTGAAAGGACTTCCTTGGGAAATAGGCGTGCCGCTTGTTACGTTCCTTCAAGAATTCGCAGTTCAACCGCAGTTTACGTATCGGCATCAATGGAAAGTTGGCGACATTATTTTGTGGGACAACCGAAGCGCAATGCATAAGGCGACCGTCTATGACAATCAACATCGACGTTTGATGCATCGTACAACAGTTGGTGCACGCCAAATAAATTTGTATTGATCATTTTCTCTGCTTTTTGCTTCGTTCTCACGAATGAACAAGGGTAATTTAAATGCTTGCGATGTAACATCAGGGAGCCGTCGAGTGGCTAAATCAATAGATCAAGAAAAAGATGCCGGGTTTCCTTTATTTTTTTGTGAAGCTTCGGACGATCTCGGGCGATATAAGGATATACAGCTCAAAGTACAGCGCATCGCCGACCACTTTCCCGTGGACACATATCCCAAAGTATTAGACGTCTGCAGCGGGCTTGGACACTTTGCAGGAGATCTTCAATCTCGTGGCTATACAGTAACAGGCGTGGAGCTTTCCGCGGAGCAAGTGAATAAAGCGAGACAGCTTCACGGAGGGGTCAGGTTTCTTGTCGGCGATATGGGTGAGGTGCCTCAAGAAGAATTTGATATGGTTTTGAATACTTATTCAAGTTTCGGATATAGACCCACAGTTGCCGAAGATCAGGAGGTGCTGGGTTCATGGTACGCCGCCATGAGACATGAAGGGGTTTTGATCATGGAACTGACAGATTTGGAGCGGGCAAAGGAAAGTTTCAATTATCCTAATTCGGTTATTGTCAGGGATAACGGAATTATTAGGGAAGAGTTACGCTGTGACTGGCAAAATCAAATGCTCTATGTGTGCTATGAAAAAGGCGAGCAGCGCTATAACGGTTTTACCCGCTTGTATAGCCAGGAGCAGTTGTCAAATATGCTTAAGGCGGCAGGCTTCAGAAGTATAAAACTGGCAGGCGACTTCAATGGCTCGCAAAAAAAGCCAACAGATCGACTGGTGATTACATGCCTGAAATGAATGAAAAATACATCTGTCTTATCGATGCCTACTCGTCAGGTGCGAAGTTGGCAAGGTATCTTGACGAAAACTATGATGTGCGAATTCTTCACGTTCAATCATCGGTTGAAATATTGCCTATCTATAAGGCATCCTTTGAAAGTGCATTATTTGAATCTAATTTTATTTTTACAGGCGACTTTTCAGAACTGGAGAGGTGGTTAAAAGCGTATCCGATTACCGAAGTTATCGCCGGGGCTGAAAGTGGTGTCATGTTGGCGGATGAAATTGCCGCTCACCTCGGGCTTCAAGGTAATCCTGTAAAAAGTTCTGAACAGCGTCGCAACAAGTACTTAATGGGCGAAGCGTTGAGGCGTGCCGGTTTGCCGCACGCTCATCAGTTGAAGATGAATGCCCGGGACGATCTGGATGAACAGATCGCCATGATAAAAAAATGGCCTGTCGTAGTGAAACCACTAAATAGCGCTGGTAGTGATGGCGTCAGCATTTGTCACAACGGCACAGAGCTAAAGACGAAAGCAGCTCTGCTGTTTGGCCAAGTTAATAAGCTGGGTAGTGTGAACGATGAACTTCTGGTGCAAGAGCGGTTGTTTGGTCAGCAGTATATCGTCAACACCATCAGTGAGCGCGGCCGGCATTTTATTACAGAAGTATGGAAAGACGACCGTATCGAAGTGGAGGGCGCGGGGCTCATTTACGATAAAGAACTGAATATGGACATTGATGATGCCGGCTTGAAAGATATTAATCATTACACCCTTCAGGTTCTCGATGCGCTGGAGATCACTCATGGTCCTTCACATGTTGAATTGATGTGTACAGAAGAGGGGCCACGACTGATCGAAGTCAGTGCGCGGCTGCAGGGTGGGATCTCGCATAAGGCAGTCAGCACTGCAATTGGTGAAAGCCATATCTCAATGACAGCTCTTCTGTTGGGCAGCCGCCCGAAATTACACAAGTATCTTTCGACGAGGTCGAGGACGGCTGAGTTGATGGCGGTCTCGTTAATCAGTAAAAGTGATGGAGTCATCGTTTCCAGCCATATTGAAGATACTGTTTGCAAACTGGACTCATTTTATGAATTTGTGAGCTGTCCTATGGTGGGTGATACCTTGCACAAGACTATTGATTTGTTCACCTGTCCGGGCGTTCTCTATCTGCTTCATCAGGATTCGTCGGTGCTGCAGAGGGACTATCAAAAAATCAGGGAGTGGGAGCGACAGGGCAAATTATTCACCACGGCCTGAAATAAATAATTGCTGATCCTTATCAAGGAGCGATATGAAAATTTTTTCCATGAAACCGGGGCACGATGGTGCCGTGGCGCTGATCGATACTGATACGGCTACTTTGGAGTGGTCCTACGAGGCCGAAAAAGATAGCTTTCCCCGATACGATGTCTTCAACCCGGCGCTGCTGATGGATTGCGCACAACAGTTGGACACCGTCCCCGACGTTGTTGCAGTGAGTGGATGGGCAAAAGGTGGGTTTGCTGCCAACAGTGATATTGGTAGCGGCTATTACGGTTTCGATGGGGCAAAAAACATTTCCAAAAATATTAGTTTTTTTGGAAATACTGTCCGGTATTTCAGTTCCAGTCACCTGCGTTCACATATTATGTCGGCTTATGCAATGTCCCCCTTTCCTCAAGGCAAGGCTTGCTACGCCCTGGTCTGGGAAGGTGCCATGGGAGATTTTTATCTTGTAGACGAAGAGGTTAACATCTCACATCTTGGCACGGTGATGATCACGCCGGGCAATAAATACGGCTTTCTATATGCATTGGCTGACCCTACTTTCCGATTGCCGAAAGGCAAGCAACGCCTCGGCGATGCTGGAAAACTCATGGCTTTATGTGCATTTGGCAGTTCGGGACAGATGAGTTCTGAAGAACAGGAAACAGCGAGCTTTTTGCTCGATCGAGACAGCATTTTGTCGTCGCTCGACAAAGAGGATATGAAATGGTCGCCCTTTTACAATATAGGATTGACCAATGAGAAATTTACTGGCTTCGCCAGAAAGTTCTCGGATGAGTTATTCAATCGGTTTGCAACCTTCGCCAAGGACAATCTGACTGAAGGCTATCCGTTGCTCATCTCAGGTGGATGTGGGTTGAATTGCGATTGGAATACGATGTGGCTAGAGTCCGGAATTTTTGAAGACGTCTTTATTCCCCCTTGCTGTAATGATACCGGTTCCGCCATTGGCACTGCAGTTGATGCGATGTTCCAGTTAACAGGTAATGCCAAGTTGAACTGGGATGTTTATTGCGGTCAGCCTTTTTTTGACGATACACCCGCAATGAGCAACATAGAGACATTCGAACTTAATCTGGAACATGTAGCGGATTTGCTGCACAAAGGAAAGGTCGTTGCTTGGACTCAAGGCCAATGTGAGATTGGTCCAAGGGCGTTGGGGAATCGATCAATTTTAGCCGCTCCCTTTACGGAAAATACCCGTGACCGCTTGAACTCGATTAAACAGCGAGAAGGTTTCCGCCCTATTGCGCCTATTTGCCTGGAGGAGGAGTTCGCAGAACATTTCGGCTGGAGCAAACCTTCACCCTACATGCTGCACTTTCAACAGGTCAGAAATCCTGACTTGAAAGCAGTTACTCATGTCGATGGTACTGCTCGGGTTCAAACCGTAAGCGCTTCTCAAAATCCGGTCATGCATAAGCTACTTGGCGAGTTTAGAAAGTTAAGTGGGTGCGGAGTACTGTGTAATACATCGCTGAATTTTAATGGTACGGGCTTCATCAATAGAACCAGTGACTTGTATCGATATGCGATAGAAAATGATGTCGATGCATTTGTATATGATGACAAGCTTTGCATTATAAAACGATAGTGCTTTGGTGTCCTTGATCCGCTTGGTGGAGGAGTACGTACATGAGTGGTATTAGAATCCCTAGCATCGAAGAGTTTGGGCTGAGCGATAGTTTTGTAAAAGTCTATTCGGATCGAGTGAAGCATGGTGTGACAGACCATCCCGGATTTTGCATTCCGCCCGCGATTGTTAGCGCGAACTATATGCAAGAAATAGTGGATGACTCGCTGTTTGTTATAAATAAAATATTTGAAATCCCCGATACGGTTTTTCAAGGCAATTATGAAAAATTAGGCTTCGCTTTGGGCATGGAGCCAAGGCATACAAGTTTCATAATGAGTTTTCTCAACGATTACTGGATTAGTCACGTCAAGAACTTCATCCGCCCAGATATTTTGTTCTCAGCGTTGGGACACAAATTTATTGAGTTTAATATCACTGCCGCGATCGGCGGTGCAGGGCTCTGTGATATGCATATGCAGCACTTTCTGGAGAGTGCCGAGAGCAACCGTATTAAACTGAAAACGATGGGGCTCGAAAGTGAACCCTTGGCCTTAAAGTGGGTGCACCTTTTGCACGAACTGTTGATCTCAACCAAAACGGCGCCTGCGTTATACCCTGTATTCTGCTCGGCAACTTTTGATTTTGACCAGACGCTAGAAGATGACTTTACGCTTCATGAGTTTCGAGTGGTATTGGAGCGATATGGTTTCAAACACATTACGGCACCTATTACAGCTATCGCGGTTTCTGAAAGTGGGGTTCATTATCGTGGACAAGAAATTGATATCTTATTCACGGATTTTACTTACTCACAGTATTTAAGTAGGCACGCTGAACTTGATGGTGTGGAAAAATTTGTACGCGCTCATGAGCGCGGGGATATTTTGTTTATTTCCCCGCCGACTTCCATGTTTTTCGACAATAAGCTTGTATTGTCATTTTTGACCGATGAGAAATACCAGAAGTTTTATAGTCCGGAAGATTTCTGCCGCCTGAAGCGCTTGGTCCCCAAAACACGTTCATTAGCAGACTGTGATCTTCAAGAAATTATTAATAACCGAAGCTTGTATGTAGTCAAGCCTTCGTTTGACTACGGCGGTAATAATGTTCATATCGGCGCGTCCCGCACGCATGAAGATTGGGTGGCCATCCTCAGTGAAATCAGAGCGGATACCTCCAAGTGGGCTGTTCAAGAGTTGGTTCAAGACCAGGAGGGTGTTTTCGATCCGTTGCAGGACGCTGACGTCAATGTGTGTCTCGGTCCTATTTTCTTTGATTGTAAGTATGCCGGCTCGTTGTACCGCGACGCGCTGGTGAAATATACTGGATCGGTAATAAATGCGAGTATAGGCGCGCGTTATTCATCGGTGTTTCTAGGTAGGGAAGATGATTAAAAAACTTCTTGCCCTAGGGTTGCCGATTTCATTGATGCAGTTCGGTAGCGCGTCAATGAATATAATGAATACCGTATTTGTGTCGATGTACTCAGCTGAGGCATTGGCGGTGTTGGGCGGCGGTAACGGTGTATTCTGGTTTGTTCAAGTTACGTTGATGGCATTCTTATTTCCGCTTGATGGCTTGTTCTCCCAACGTAACGCTGAACTAGCTGAAAAAAACAAACTGCTGACCAACGCTATATATGGTGCAATCGCTATCGCTGCTCTAGCAATACTTGTGCTCTATTTATTTTGTTTTTTTCTGTTTTCCGCAGGAGATCAGGGTCTATCAGCTGAAACGTTCAGGTTTATCATGATCAACGGTCTGAGCCTTTTTCCTCTATTTTGCTTTGTGGTGGTTCAGAAATATTGGCAATCGTTTTATTGCACTAGAGTGTTTTCTATATTGGTATTGATCTCCTGTATGGTTAATTTTCTCGCTGATTATATTTTGCTCTCGCCAACCTTTGGGTTTTTAATGGGGGCAGAGGGTGTCGCCTGGGCTACAGTCTTGTCGCGTATGACTGTCCTCGTTCTGGCTGTTGGATATTCTTTATACAAGGTAAACCAACTTGAGCTGAAAGGTTATTCTGTTTTTTGCTATGATCGTACGCTACTCGGAAAAATGATGCGCTTGGGACTCCCCTCCAGCGGTCATTCATCACTTGAAATGGCATCAGTTATGCTATTGTCTTATTTTTCGATTGTCTTCGGCCCCGAGGCAATGGCTGCAAATCAAATAGCATTGACGTTAGGTATGGCCAGTTTTCCAATTTATTGGGGGGTTGCTGCTGCCGCGTCCACCTATATCGGCGGTGTGAAGGCGGTCGATGGAGCTTATAGTTCTCGGGATGTTATAAGTGCGACATATCGTATAAGCCTTATTGTCAGCGTAATGGCTGCGTCTTTACTATGGCTGTTGTCCAGAGAGATAACATCATTTTTTGACGTTCCGACGGAGGCTGTCGAACTGACGAAAACGTTAGTCATGCTTGTCGCACTCTATCAAATCGCGGATTGCTTTCAATCAGTAACAGCTGGCGTACTCAGGGGGGTCAGCATTATTACGCCGGTTTTTATTTCTAATTTGGTTTGTTATTACATACTTGGATTATTGGTGTTTGTTCTCTGCTATGTTGGAATTGATATGGGGTATATAAGTATCTGGATTGCCTTCTGCGTCGGAGTGAATGCTTCCGCAGCAGTTAATTTGTGGTTGGTCAAACGTCGATTTCTCACTCTTGTGAAAATTTGATTTAGGATGACCCAGTGGAAACTATTTAATTGTACGGAAAGGTGTGCTAATGGACTCGAGCATCATTCAAAATGCGTTTGAACAACGTTCTACTCTCTCTGCATCTGATTTAGCTGAATTACGACCTGAAATCGATCAGGCACTTTCATTGATGGACAAAGGGGTTTTGCGTTCCGCTGATATTAAGGATGGGACTTGGGTTGTCAATGCGCTCGTTAAGCAAGTCATCCTTTTGAACTTCTTGGTTACCCAGTCCAAGGTTATGGAGGGGTCGTTTGGCATCTCAAGGGCGTTTGATAAGTTTTCACTGAAGTTCGACTCGTGGACGGCTGAGGATTTTTTAAAGTTCCAAATAAGAGTTGTACCAGGTGCGGTTGTCCGGTACGGCGCTTACATTGCTTCCGGAGTTGTTTTGATGCCGTGCTTCGTCAATGTAGGTGCATCTATTGGCGAAAAGACTATGATTGATACATGGGCAACTGTAGGTTCCTGTGCTCAGGTCGGAAGCGGTTGTCATATTTCCGGTGGCGCAGGAATTGGTGGCGTGCTCGAACCGCTCAATGCATCGCCGGTTATTATTGAAGATAATGTTTTCGTTGGTGCGAGAAGTGAAGTCGCCGAAGGGGTCATTGTACGCCAGGGTGCGGTGATCGGTATGGGAGTATTCCTCAGTGCATCCACACCGATCATTGATCGGGCATCGGGTCGTGTGTTTTATGGCGAAGTTCCAGAAAATGCAGTAGTTATTTCCGGGAGTCGAGTTGACCCGGCTAATCCTGCCATTTCAATCTACGCCGCAGTCATTGTTAAGTACGCTGACCAAAAGACACGAGGAAAAACAGCGCTTAATGATCTGGTGCGAGGGATTCTGGATTGACGCTGCCAAGTGCTTTCGATCGCTTACGAGGACTCCTTACTGATTTGACACCTCCTCTTGGGTTGGATCCGATTCACCTACACTTGGGCGAGTACAAAGCCCAGTTGCCTCCAGAGTTTTTGACGGCGTTATCTCACTCAGACGGCTGGCTGCGATACCCGCCGTTGGGTGGTACTCAAGATTTGATGAATGCTTACTCCGGTTGGCTCATGCGGCGGTTCTCGGCCTCTGTTCGTGAATTGGAAGTGGAACCTGCACCAGGGGCAAAGCAGGCCATTGCCATTACCATTGCCCAGGCGGTCTTTCGAGCCAGGGTGCGGGGCGTTACCGATCCTGTCGTGCTGCTTCCCAATCCTTTTTATCCAACCTATCACGCTGCGTGCACGGCTATAGATGTACGTATAGAGTGGTATTCGCCGGATAGTGCAGGCTCCATCAGGCCAATTGAACTGGCGCTGCGGAAAGTTGGAGAAAATGCCTGCGCGATCGTGGTTTGCAATCCCGGAAATCCTTCCGGCTGCTGTTTGACGAGAGATGCACTTGTTACATTGTCACAGCGCTCGAGCGTGGGTCATGCGACCGTAATCGTTGACGAGTGCTACATCGAGTCTTTTTTTGATTATGTGCCAGACGGCTTTCTGTCAGTGGTGGGTGCGCTTGATGGGGGGGCGGATTTTCTGGTTCTGCATAGCCTCTCGAAGCGCTCAGGTGTCGCTGGGTTTCGTAGCGCTTTTGTTACGGGCTCGCCGACGATTGTCCGTGAATATGCTCACTATAACCGGACCTGTGGTGTTTCGATCCCAGCGCCGATTTGTACAACCTCTGCTGCACTGTGGAGGGATCAGGTCCATGTTGAGAGGATGCAGTCCACACTCAACAGGAACTGGCAACTGGCTGATGAGTATTTGGCAAATCTAAAGCAGTATTCGCGTTCGCAGGCGGGACTCTTCATCTGGTTACCAGTTGCTGATGATGAGGCTGTTTGTCGCCGTCTATGGAAGGAATACGCTGTAATGGCCATGCCTGGTCGCTATTTGTCCACTGTTGACTATCAAGGCTTTGATCCAGGTGCCAATTTCATCCGCATTGCGCTGGTTCATGAAGAACCGATCATGCGTGCCGCGCTGGTGCGTTTGCGCCAGGCTCTGTAGAACTAGCGCAATCCCGCCAGCCTAGTAGTTCTCAAGGCCTTCAAAAATCACGTGCTCACCCTGATCACGCGGATTGAGCATTGTAACCCTCCAGCCGGCACACTTTCCTGACACCATCGCGCTGACGGCAGGGAACAAGTAGGTGAGTCCGCCGGATGGTTTGTAATGGTCACAAATCCCGGACACGCCGTTGAGTTTTGACATAGCCTCGGTCGGTTGCTGCCCCTAACAACCGGCAATAATGAGCCAAAAGTGATGGGGGGCCTCTGCTATGCTTTTCACTTGGCTTCCTGTCACTAGTGCTACGCCATCCCTCCATTGAGATGCGTTCGTTGGCTTTGAGTTAGCCGCGACGTTTGGGGCGACTGTATCCGGCTTGTTCGAGGAGTTTACTAGCCTCAATAATGTCTAGTGGGTGCCGCTCCGGATCCATCAGATCAGTGTAGAAATTTGCGCAGCCACCTACCACATGACCACTCCAAATGCAGGTTTCCCTGTACTCTTTACGAAAAACCTGAAGCAGTAAAGTTTTAAAATTAAGTGTCGGAGAAAATTTAGATTTGTAAGCGTTCCCCTTGATCATATAATCCTTCCAATTTAGCCTTATAGGCAGTCGGAAACCTTCCATTCGGGTGGATAGATCTAAGATAATATTAAACGTCAGAAACTCTACTCTGACCCCAAGAAGATCTTGTGCCAAAATCCTGTTTAATACGTTGTCTCTTCCCTCGTCAGTATTGTACAAACTGGTCCACACACCTTTCTGTGACGACTGGACCACGACAATGTGAGCTCGTTGGATAGAGCCGGAGCCATCCATGACTATTGCATATTCGGCCGCGCACGGTTGACGATCGTTGCCAGCGTAAAAGATCTGCTTCAAAAGATTATCTCGCTCTCCTGGCAGTTAACTCAAAAAAGTCACGAGTTTGCTGCCGAACTGTGTGGTCTGTTTTGATAAACAACTATCCGCGCTTAGAATCATCTCAAGCTGCTTTACTTCAACCAATCCCTTTTGATAGAGGTCAGCCCATATGCTATCGAGAATTTCATGGTTTTCAATTAGTTCGGGCATGGCGCTTGCGATAATCTGGGATAAAGAAACTGTGGTTTGGTACGGTTTTACTCGGTTGTTATCCGCAAACCACCGATCAGGATTCTCGAAAAGCTTTAGCAGTCTAATGTGAGAAACTGTGCATACGTCTACAAAATTGAGAAATACCTGGCGATAATCATCGCTTGGACATGTAGGCATCGCAGAATTTATTACAGCGTTGCGCAATGCTTCGAGTTTCTCTGCTTGGTGATTTCTTAGGGAAATATTGCAAACCTCCGCAACAGTGCTGACAAAGGCTTCATTTTCCTGTAGACCTGCCTCGGTTACAACTCCTTGCTCTATGAGGTCGTTAAGAGCAGCTCCAATGGCAAGCATTGTTTCCGTGCGGCGCCTATTTAAAGGAGCCTCGAGTAAAGAATTAAAAACCTCCAATAACGGGCTTCCCACAACTGGGATCGCACCTATAGTAGCTCTTCCAATGCGGTGTAACTTCTCATCAAACGGCTCGACTTTTGGGTCTGCCGCTTCAAGATCAACTTTTTTCATGATCAGTGAATCCTTGATATGCCATGTGAGCGAATGCTTACTACGATCGTTGCTTGCCGTTGACAAGCATATCAACTTCACTTGGAGCTAGGTAGTGACTCAGTAATGGGGCCCTAGCAGGCAATTACTATACCTGGTGTGTCTAATCCTCTATTCATACAGCTCTATTCGCTGACGGCTGATGTAGCGTATCTCTGGTGCATCGGACTGTTTTGCAAATCGAAACAGCCGGCACCGAGCTTGGGACTTAGCGGAAGAAGGGCCGTTTTCCGAGCAACCTAGAGCCATGTGTCCGCCATTCGCCTGTTTCTGACCGTTGAGTCCGAAGTCTGCTGGGGAGGGCTGATGTTCAGTTATGCGTTGAAATGTTGGATTGACTGTTAGCGTTCGAAACGCGATAACGGCTACCGTGATTGAGATTGAGGCCTCATTCCACACGAACTGGGCGGCCGGTTGTGGCGCTGCAGTGAAATGCGCTTGGAACCTAGCTTGCCCGCTTACATCGACTTAACCGAAATAACTTCCACAAACCTGAATTTTTTCTTGGCGATTTTTGTAGCTTCTTGTTCTGCAACTAGGGAGCTGAGCGTATCGGCTTCATGTACGACCTCGTGCATATTGCCTTCGAATTCATTCCCCACCCTCAGTGTGACTTTCAATCTGGGGGTAAAAGTTTTTGATGATTTATTTTTCTTCATTGCCATTGTCGGCTTCGTGATCACGATTTCGGGTGCGGTGTCTTGCACGTGTGTGTCGATTACTAAAGCAGGGACCTCAGGCTCACCGAACAGCGCCCGCCGCATTTCTTCTTCCGTTAGCTCTGTAGTCATACAAATTCTCGAGAGGGTTTCGTGTATAGCGTTACCAATTCTATCACTGTAGGGCGCTTCGGAAATATGAAGGAGTTGCGTGGTATCTGACCTGCCTTAGCCACTAAATGCCGATGAACGTAAATTTTCGCCCGGAACTCTCATTCGAATTCGACGCTTATTGACTCTCATGCTTGTGTTGTCGCTTGTTCGCATTTACGCTTTGCTCCGTTGCGGTCAATCCCGCGACCGGGTGTCGCAACCCGCAAACACACACACGAAGGCGCGGTTCCGCGCCATAGCGAAAGCAAAGTAGTTGGCGCTCTATTAGGTCTGACTACTGCATTTCTATGGCAGGCCGTGCGGGGCAGGCTTATGCCTGGCCGGTTTTCCTTCGTGTGCCGGTTTGCGACCCCCGTACGGTCTGCCACCCAATCGTGTCGCAACGGCGGTTGGCAGCTCCTTAATTACACGAAGGAGATAAGGAAAATGACCTGTCCCCCTTTTAAGCTCGTGCGCCACCCCTGCCAAATGATCCAAGCTGCAAACTATCTCGGAGGATTCCGTGATGTTTGATCTTTCGCTTCTAATCGGCCTCCCCAAACCTAACAGCATCGATACTTCATCGCTTACCCCTGAAACTGCCGCGATTAAGCTAAGGCAGGCTGCCACGCTTCGGCTTAATGGCGCCCAGAGTATTCTGCTTCATTTTCCGCAAGACGTTGAGCTGGCAGTAGAATTGTTGGATGACGCCGCCGTGTTGTACGACAAGGCATTCCGAAATTTGACTGGTATTCCAGCTCAAAGCGTTCATCAACAGATCCATGAGTATGTCTCTGTCCCGTCCGCTGAAGGGGCTCCCGCGATCCAAACACCTTGGGGTGATGAGTTTGCTCCCGTAATCAAGGAGGGTGTTCGTTGCGCAGAGATTTGGCTTGAAGGCTCATCACTACCATTATGGTGGGCGCTGTCTCAGAACCGAAAGCGTCATCGTCCAGGTGATCCACAAGAGGCATTTGAAGCAGGTTTTTTGCTACGGTTGCAGCAGACGCTGATTATGCGACGTGAGGCCGTCACTTCCCAACCAACCTGCTTTGATGCCTGAGTCCGTAATTGACGTTTGAGATTTGCTTTTCCCGCCAAACCCTCTGATCAAGCGATCTTTGATCGCGCTGATCGGAGGGTTCAATCGCTTTTTCTCTCCGCCGCCGCGCTCCACCCTTCCATGTTCAAATTTCATGAACGCCACGCCTGCTTTCACCCGTCAGTAATTCCCTGCGATTTCCATTAAGCGCAGCGCCATTCAATGTGCGCGAATCTTTTCGTTGGGCATGGATGTAGGTGTGGCGACAGCGGCGACGCCGGCGACAACCCACGTATAACGTGGTCTGGAGCATGGCGACAGAAGTGGCGACAGTCGCCACTTTCTCAGTGCATTGGCTGTGACGCTTGACCGCTTTTTCGAGTGGGTATAAATATTGGCGCACGGATCGCTGTCGTTAACAGCACCTGCCCAGGTAGTCAGAACCTTCAAGGCTACGCCACTTGGTGGTGGTTCTCCCGAAGTGTGATTAGCGTCCGGCGGCTCGCACGGTCACTCCCCAAGAGTGATGGATGCCTACTCGATTTATCTGCCCGTTGCGGCAGACGATGGACCTTCATCGCTGCACTGCAGCAACTTCATCTCTCGGCACACTTAGCTGCGCCAATCCGCGCCCGTCTCTTTCTTCTGGAAAGAGACGGGCGCTCGTACCACTGCTGCAAGCCACTTCGTACAATGCATTGCCGCAACTCTCCTCGTGACAATCGGCCTGATAAATCCGATTCGTCTCCATCCGCAATGACACAGGCACCGGTGCCGCAGCCAATGGAAAGGCTGCACCTGACTGACAGTCAGGCATGCCCCAGGTGTCGATGTTGTTGCCTTCTCCCACTCAGGATCTCCAGGTGCCGAACTCGTCAGTCGGCACAGCCTCCACCCGCCCGCATCTTCGGATGCGTCTAAGGAGGCCAGATTCATGGGTTTATGCCCTTGCTCCTGGTTGTAAGGAGCCGTTCGTTCCGCGTCAGTGAACACCTCACAGGCCGCAGGGGCCTTGATCCCTGATAACACTCAACAGCCGTGGCGGGACTACGTGAGGACAACCAGCAATGATTGAGGAGAGGGCCCATGCAGCAGTTAGATCCGAAGCTTGAACTACCGCAACCACCTCGACCGCTGATTGAGTCGAATCCCGTGGCTCAGCCTTATCCGGTGCAGGCACTGGGTGGGATTGTTGGGCCTGCGGTAGAGCGAATGGCCGAGGTCATCGGCGTGCCCCAGGCACTGGCCGCGCAATCAGTGTTGGCTGCCTCGGCGCTGGCCACTCAAGGGCATGCGGGCTTACAGCTCGACGGGAGAAATTATCCCCTGTCGCTGTACCTGATCACGGTGGCCGCGTCAGGTGATCGCAAGACCGCCGCAGACCGATGTGCATTGCTGCCGGCACGGCAATGGGAGCGTGAACAGTGGCAGCGCTATCGCGAACAACTTGCCCGGTACCGTGCCGCACAGCGACAGGCGCAGCGTATCAAGCCTGGCGATCCTGAGCCCGCAAACGGAATGTCGCTCGATGCGGAGCCCTCAGCCCCTAGGCTGATCACCACCGACCCGACTATCGAGGCCCTGATCAAGGGGCTCTGTCATGACCTGCCTAGCATGGGTCTGTTCTGTGATGAGGGTGGACAATTCCTCGGCAGCAGCACCATGAGTCGGGATAACCGTTTGAAAGCGGTCACAACCTTGTCGTCGCTCTGGGATGGCAGCCCGATAGATCGCGCGCGTTCCATGGTTGGTGAAAGCTTGCGAGCCTATGACCGACGCTTGAGCCTGCACCTGATGCTGCAACCGTATTTGGCCATGCAGTTACTCAGTGATCCGTTGCTGCAGGGGCAAGGCATTCTAGGGCGCTGCTTGATGACCTGGCCCACCAGTCTAGCCGGGCAACGTAGCTACCAGGCTGTCGACTTGTCCAAAGACGCTGCCCTCAAGCGCTATCATCATCGCCTTTCGGCTCTGTTTTATCAGCCTTGGTCACTTTCCGCTGGCGGAGCCTTGCAACTGTCAAAGCTGAGCCTCAGTCCGCTGGCGCGTCGTCGCTGGATTGATTTGCATGATGCTATCGAAGCTCAACTGGGTGAGTTTGGCGAGCTGGCCAGCGTGCGGCCCAGCGGTTCGAAGGCCGCCGACAACCTTTTGCGCGTCGCCGGCATTTTGGCCGTTGTGGAGGAGAGCAGTGTCGTGGAGGCCGACCACATCCAACGGGCCTCCGCTTTAGTCGGCTACTACCTCACCGAGATCCAGCGCCTGACTGAGCAGGAGCCAGTGTGTCGAGTAAAAGAAGAGGCAGACCGGCTGCTGCGATGGCTACAGGTCAAAGATTGGACGCGCTTCAGTATTCGAGATCTGAATCGCAACGGTCCCCGCTTTGCCCGCAAGAGCAGTCGTCATGCCGCAAAGCTGCTGGTCGAGTTGATTGATCATCAGTGGTTGATCTCCGACGGCCACACCTTCGAGGTGCGCCATGTTCAATCTTGATGAAGCGCTGCGCAATCATCTGGCTCAACGCCAAAAGGAGCCGAAAGTGCGATTTGTCGCCGCTACTGTCGCCACTTTGTCGCCACGCTCAAAGGCATGCAAGGCAAGGGTTGTCGCCGGTGTCGCCGGTGTCGCCACCCTCCATAGAACTATCACCTCGACGACCTCCATTATCCAATGGTTGGAAGAGCAGGGCGCGCATCTTTACGTCACCGACAACACGCTGTGTTTTCGCCCGACTGATTGGGCTCAGTTCGCGATTGTAAGTGCGCACTGGCGAGCCCTTTTGCATGATCTCGCAGCAGCCGATCAGGAACAGAAAAATGGCTCGGGTCGGTAAGCGAGCAGGGCGCAATTTCGGCTTCGGTCGCCAGCTCAGCTATGCCGGACCGCAAGCACTGAAAGACCTGTTTGGCGACGGCCATTTTGCTTCCGTCAAAGCCCATA
>Ga0308157_10001910_pt1 | contig 38236 bp, 31 predicted proteins | sample PhyBR1_FD_201035 | JGI IMG/M metagenome (GOLD analysis project Ga0308157, IMG submission 201035) | Phyllosphere microbial communities from UC Gill Tract Community Farm, Albany, California, United States - DLSLB.R1 | ecosystem: Host-associated > Plants > Phyllosphere > Unclassified | place: USA... | reverse complement strand
AAACAACCATAAAGCATTAAAGATCCTTTCTGTGCATGAACCGTTGTTAAAGACGTGCATGCCAAGAGAAGAATTAAACCCAAATTAATTTTCCAACTATTCATAAATTCTTTTTTGTGTTTTCATCTAATCTTACTGCAACAAGATAAATTGCCGCAGTAAGAAGTAGAATAACAGTTATTAATTAAAACAAGTAGTATAATTGTGCTAATGGAAGTTTGTCCACTGGTTCGCAGGTGATTTTCTCTCCATCGATTGTCACGGTATAGTTTTCAGCATTTACCATGATTTCTGGAGTTGCGTTGTTGTGAATCATATCAGCCTTGCCAATGTTTCTGCAATTTGAAACTGCTAATAATTTCTTTTCCAAACCATATTCTTCGGCGATATTATTGTCGATACCAGCTTGAGAAACAAAAGTGAAAACTGTTTTGGTCAATGCTTTTCCGTACGTACCAAACATATTACGCATAATGATAGGCTGCGGTGTTGGAATAGAAGCATTAGCATCCCCCATTTTGCTTGCGGCAATAAAACCTCCTTTTACGATAATTTCTGGTTTAACTCCAAATAATGAAGGTTTCCAAATTACCAAGTCGGCAATTTTGCCTGCTTCTATTGATCCAACATAATTAGAAATTCCGTGCGCGATTGCAGGATTGATTGTATACTTAGACACATATCTTTTTGCACGATAGTTGTCGTTTTTGTTTGCTGCATCTTCGGCTAAATGACCTTTCTGTTTCTTCATTTTATCTGCCGTTTGCCATGTGCGGGTAATTACTTCACCAACACGTCCCATAGCTTGCGAATCAGAACTCATGATACTGAATACTCCCATATCTTGAAGCACATCTTCTGCCGCAATAGTTTCTGGTCGAATACGCGAATCGGCAAAAGCCACATCTTCTGGAATTTTTGGACTCAAGTGATGACAAACCATCAACATATCCAAATGCTCATCTATAGTATTTGTTGTATAAGGTCTGGTTGGATTTGTAGATGCTGGCAATACATTTGGATACATTGCAGCTTTGATGATATCTGGCGCGTGACCACCTCCTGCTCCTTCTGTATGAAAGGTATGAATAACACGTCCTGCAATAGCATTCATAGTATCTTCAAGGAATCCTCCTTCATTAAGTGTATCAGTGTGAATGGCTACTTGCACATCATACTTGTCAGCAACTTTTAAAGAAGCGTCGATTACAGCTGGAGTTGCTCCCCAATCTTCATGGATTTTTACTCCCAATGCTCCTGCTTCAATTTGCTCTTCAATTGGAGCTTCTGTAGCTACATTTCCTTTTCCGAAAAAACCAACGTTTACAGGAAATGCTTCTGCAGCCTGTAACATTCTTTTGATGTTGTGTTTTCCGGGAGTAACTGTTGTAGCATTTGTTCCGTCAGCAGGCCCAGTTCCACCACCGATCATAGTAGTAACACCACTGTACAGAGCTGTTTCAATTTGGGTAGGACTAATAAAGTGTATGTGCGTATCAATTCCTCCAGCTGTAACAATATATCCATGTCCTCCATGAACTTCTGTTGAAGCTCCGATAATCATGCCTGGTGTGATATTGTCCATAGTATCGGGATTTCCCGCTCTACCAACACCAACAATTTTCCCATCTTTAATACCAATATCTCCTTTTACAATTCCCCAGTGGTCAATAATTGTCGCACCAGTAATTACAAAATCTAGAACGCCTTCATCACGCAAAGCAGTCGAAGATTGGCACATCCCGTCTCTTACGGTTTTTCCGCCTCCAAATTTTGCTTCGTCTCCATAAGAGCAGAAATCTTTTTCAATTTCTATAATAAGCTCTGTATCTCCTAAACGTATTTGATCTCCAACAGTTGGACCAAAAATACTTGTATAATTTTTTCTAGTTACCTCTAAACTCATGATTTCACATTTTTAAATTCGCCTTCTTTTAAACGTTCTAATGCAACAGCTTTGTTATGCGGAGATAAGTCTCCATCTACTAAGTTGTTGTGTCCAAAAAGTCGCTGGTTTCCGCCAAACTCAGTCAGTTCCACTTCTTTCTCTTCTCCTGGCTCAAATCTTACCGCCGTGCTAGCAATAATATTTAATCTCATTCCGAATGCTTTTTCTCTGTCAAATGACATCATTCTATTCACTTCAAAAAAGTGAAAATGTGAACCTACCTGGATTGGTCTGTCTCCAGTATTGGTAACTTTTATGGTTAACGTTTCACGACTATCATTACAAATAATAGTGCTATCTTTTAATATAATTTCTCCTGGAATCATCGCAGTATTTTTTAAGTTTATCGCACAGGATTGTGCACAGTTACTAATTTGGTGCCATCTGGAAATGTTGCTTCAATCTGTATATCGTGAATCATTTCTGCAACGCCATCCATTACATCTTCTTTGCGAAGCAGTGTCGCGCCATATTGCATCAATTCGGCTACGGTCTTTCCGTCTCGTGCGCGTTCCATCAGTTCACTACTAATAAGAGCAATGGTTTCAGGATAATTTAGTTTTAAGCCACGGGCTCTTCTCTTTTGAGCCAATTCGCCAGCTGTATGCAGCATTAGCTTCTCAATTTCTCTTGGTGTTAAATGCATAATAAAATATTTTGGGTTATGTATATAGAGATTCGCATAACTGATCTCTTTTTTTAGATCAATAATGTTTTCTTTAAATAATAAACATGGATTAGATAAGGCAATAACTGCCCTTTCCAGTATAGAATAATCTATATGGATAAATACGATGGTGCATTTTTTACGATAAGATACACCTGTTGTTATTTACTGCAAAATGTGGTGCCCACTTATAGATAATAAGTGTAAACTAAAATTTAGGCATAATTCTTCACTCTAGGTAAAAATCTACTTTTTACCATAAACAGAATGTGCTAAATCCAATTAAGCAGTAAGCAATAAGAATTAAAAATAATTAAATGTGGATTTTCAAGCTGTGAAATAGGATATTTCGTGACGTGTTTCTAAAAGGAGTTATGTTTCGTTCCCATAATCCTTGACTGTTCAATTTTATATTTTCTACATAAATAGAACAGTCCTCTTTTAAGTTTTTGAAATTTAAATTTAGCGGAGATGTTGGCAAAAAACTGTTAGATTTCTCCGTTTCAGAAGTATTCTCTAATAAAACAAATTTTAACTCATCTGAATCTGAAAGTGCTTTATTAATTACAGTATTATTGGTAGTTAGCGCAAGAACTGATTCGGTTCCTGTGTGAGTATTTATTCTATTTACAATGCGGTTGCTGTAACTATTTGGGATAGTCAAAAAGCAAATTTGTAAAAAAATAATATAAGCTAACTTCATCGGGAAGATTTCAATTACTAGAGGATTATTCCTTGTATAATGGCAAATTTAGCAGGGTTGAAACACAATTGAGTAGCACAAATCTTGACTTTTCTTTTCCAAATTTCCCAATAACAAAAATTTAACACTTTTTACAGTTCAATGATTTTGCTAATGAATCTTTATTTTGAAAACGTAATTTCTAAATACTTTTCGAAGAGCTTAAGCAAATGCTAAATTAAGATTTACCCAATACTACTTTTACCCCATCAGAAACCAACAAACTAAAAACCAGTATATTAACTGAATAAAAAAGGGGGATTTTCCCCTTTTTTGGTACATATGCATTTATCTAATTTAGTCGAATCTTAAAAGCACTGTTAGAAGCCTGATTTCTAATTGCATTCTTCGCCCAGAATCTTATTCCTTCCTATAACATTTCATTTAGTATTTATAATAATTTTTATCAAAAGATGATTTTTGAAGTAATACAAATAATTACAGAACAAGTAAACAACTATCTCGAGGAAATTGGGCTGGACAAATCTGTTGTTCCTGAAAATATTGCTTTTTTAGAATCTCAAAATGATGATATTACAGATGCTTTAAAAAATGCTGTGGCGCTTACGATAATTAATTTAGATGAAGAAGCTACTTTAAAAAACTTCCCAAATCATATTATTGAAAATACGAAGACTATATATAAAAACAGTATTATCAATTTAAATCTCTTTATACTCTTTAGCGCCAATAGAGACAAGTATATCAACTCGCTCAAAGACATTTCAAAAATTATTGAGTTTTTTCAGGGAAAAAAACTTTTTACTCAAGCCAATACCATCTTTAACAGAAACAGTAGTGCCATGAGCAATGTAGACAACTTTAGATTTACCGTTGAACTCTACACTCCCACTTTTGAAGAATTAAATTATATCTGGGGAACACTTGGCGGAAAACAGCTTCCATCTGCATTATACAAAGTCAGCATGATCCAAATTGAACGCAACATTGCGCAGGCAGAAGGAGAACTTATTGGTGAATTTACGGGAATAACTAAAAAGAAAGAACAGTCATGAGTTATTCTTCTACATATGGTTTGTTATTTCAAGTAACGCTTTTTCATAATTATTTTTTGAATAACGGTGAAGAAACTTTCACAAGTATGACAGATGATAAAAAAGAAAAAATGCTGCAGCAATTTAGTACAGATGCCTTTATTGCTGTAACACCATCTATAGAAACCATAACTGTACTCAAAAACTACAAAATGGTATTCAAAAAAACCAAAACAGGTTTCGGAGTATACGTTAAATTAAAAGGTGAATCAGATCCTTTTATTAAAGTCCCTGACAATCTGAACCTAACGTTTTTAATTAAAATTAATGATTATCAGTTTGAAAATTATACTAATCTTGATTTTGCTCTTACTCAAGCATATCTCTTCAGTAATGTAAAACCATTGACTGAACCAGTTTCATTTAAATATCTTCCAAAAATAAGTGACAACAAACTTATTTCAAACGCCTATTTAGTATCTGAAAAAACAACTGCCGATTTAATCTCGACACTGCAGCCGTCAGAACAACAAAATGTCTTTGGAGTTATTTCTCTTACTGCTAAGGGCGACAATAGCTCAGAAGATATTATAGACAATTCGGACAAAATGATAAGTCCAAATTTTAAAATTCATTTTGATAACCGAAAAACCTTTTGGAGATATATCAACCGTAAAGCAAAAACCGAAATTAAAACCAAGACCGTCAAACCATTAACGCGATCTGGTTTTGTAGAGATTGACCCTGTTAACGATTTGGATCCTTCGCAACCTGCAGAAAGTCAATATCCAAATCCGTCTGTAAAATCAATAACAAAAATCGATAGTGATTACTATTCAGAAATATTTATTTAATAATTAAAAAACAAATCAATTATGGCAACAACTTACAAAACGCCTGGAGTATATGTTGAGGAAATCGTAAAGTTTCCCCCTTCTGTTGCCCAGGTAGAGACTGCGATTCCGTGCTTTATTGGCTATACTGAAAAAGCCACGAACAAGATTAATGGAGATTTGAAATCAAAACCGACAAGAATAACATCTCTTTTAGAATATGAACGCTTTTTTGGCTTTGCCAAACCAGAGACAACAATTAGTGTAACCATTAATGATGTTGCAACAGAGAATGGAGATACAAGATCTATTGTTGTGGATCAGCCAACTTCAAAACAGCCTTTTTTAATGTATTATTCATTGCAGCTATTCTTTGCAAATGGTGGTGGGCCTTGCTACATTATTTCGGTTGGGCGTTATGGAAATGATTTAGATGAAGAAGACGCTCCAGTCACAACAATCAACAGTATTGCTAAATTGGCTGAGGGATTGGCAGAATTAGAAAAGGTAGACGAACCAACTCTAATTCTATTTCCTGATGCAACAAAAGTAAGCGGAATAGATAAAGCTAATTTCTACGGATTGTACAATAGCGCATTATTGCAATGCCAAAATCTTCAGGACAGATTTACCTTAATAGACACTTTAAGTTATGATGAATCAAGTCCAACAGATCCAAATATAGATGATTTAAGAGGTGTAATTAGTGCTGAAAAAGACACTATTAAATACGGAGCAGCATATTATCCGCACTTAGAAACCATCTTGGACTATGCGTTTGACAGCAGTAAAATTGTACTAAAACATTACTCTTATACGGCAAAAGCGTATGATCAAATCGCTGCGGGACTAGAACCAATTGAAAATGCAACTACAGGAATTGATGCAACTGTTGCGAAATTGGTTGACGTTACCACTACTCCTGGAGATATTTCTGGACAAATAAGCGATTTATTTTTGCAAATGTACAGTGGTGGCGCAACAGGTTTTAATTTAGCCGTAACCTTTGAAAGTGATCCTGCGAAAAAAACAGCTTTCCTAGAAAAACTGAATGTTCTGCTTACTTCTTTAGAAAGTTTGTCTCTTTTGAGAAATTCGCTAAACGATGAAGCAAATGCAGCAATCAGCACAATATCTGATGAGGATATGGTTATTGCAAATAACATCACAAGTGCTTTGACTACTTTTAATTCGAATTTTACTGCTGCAGATAAAATTGATTCTGTATATAAAAATCTAAAAGCATTAAAGAAAAAAATACAGGACGAGAACGCAACGGCAAAACTGCTTAAAATTGTTTCAACAGATCCTGTAAGTTTTGATAAAGAATTAAAAAAACTTGTAGAATACGATCCCTTTACTAGTCAAACTGGAATTACGGTATCTAAAAATACTTTTTCTCCTATTAAGGCAAACCTTCTTACACTATTAGATGCTATTAAATCTGTTAGCGGAAAAGATGTCAACAACGGAGCATTAAACGGAAGAAAATTAAGCACTTTAGAAACTATCGACAATGCGACTTTCAATAAAATCCTTACTGAAATCTACAACCTTCCTATAACACTTCCGCCAAGCTCTGCTATTGCGGGAATATATGCCAGAGTTGATAAAGATCGAGGCGTATGGAAAGCTCCTGCAAATGTAAGTCTAAACTATGTCATAAAACCAACGGTTAAAATAACAAATACCATTCAGGACAACTTAAATGTTGATACTGTCGCAGGTAAATCTATCAACGCTATCAGAACATTTACCGGTAAAGGAACCTTGGTTTGGGGGTCAAGAACCTTAGCCGGTAACGATAGTGAATGGCGTTATGTGCCCGTTCGTCGCTTCTTCAATATGGCCGAAGAATCTATTAAAAAAGCAACTGAACAGTTTGTTTTTGAACCTAACGATGCTAATACTTGGATAAGAGTAAGAGCTATGATTGAAAATTTCTTAATTCTTCAATGGAGAGCTGGAGCTTTGGCTGGAGCAAAACCAGAACAAGCATTTTACGTAAGAATTGGTCTAGGACAAACCATGTCTGCTATGGATATTTTAGACGGCAAAATGATCATCGAAATTGGTATGGCAGTAGTTCGTCCAGCTGAGTTCATCATTCTTCGTTTCTCTCACAAAATGCAGGAATCTTAATTAAAACATCATTAAAAAATATAAATCATGAGTTATCCGTTATCAAAGTTTCATTTCTCAGTTGACTGGGGTGGAACAAAAATAGGCTTTACAGAAGTTTCCGGATTAGATGTAGAAACTGAAGTTATTGAGTACCGTCAGGGCGCCAGTCCAGAGTACAGCAAAATTAAGATGCCCGGCATGCAAAAGTTCTCCAACATTACGATGAAAAGAGGAACTTTCAAAAGCGATAATGAATACTACGCTTGGTGGAATACGGTAAAACTAAATACCATCGAAAGAAGAGATATTACCATCAAATTGCTTAACGAGGAGCACGAACCAGTGATTACTTGGAAAGTAAAAAATGCGTGGCCAACAAAAGTGCAATCAACCGATTTAAAAGCCGATGGAAACGAAGTAGCCATTGAATCTATTGAATTGGTTCACGAAGGTTTATCTATCCAAAATGACTAATCATGGCTAATTATTATCCACCCGTAGGCTTTCATTTTCTGGTTGAATTTGATCAGCTGGGCACAAAAGAAAAAGACCATCAATTTCAGTCGGTATCAGGACTTTCTGTAGATCTTGAAACAGAAGAATTTGTTGAGGGTGGAGAAAACAGATTCAAACATAAGCTTCCTGTAAAAACCAAATATCCAAATTTGGTTCTAAAAAGAGGAATTCTTATTGACTCTGAAGTAATTGAATGGTGCAGAAAAGCAATAGAAAACTTCGAATTTAAGCCCGTTGATTTAACGGTAAAACTCTTGAATCAAGATCACGAACCGTTAATGCACTGGAAAGTGGTACATGCTTATCCAGTAAAATGGGCTGTTGAAGATTTCAGTGCTTTAGAAAGCAAAATTGTTGTTGAAAGCTTTGAGCTTGCTTATAATCATTTCACCCTTCACAAAAAATAATTTTGACATGCCAATTGAAATCAAAGAGCTTCACATCAAAATAAATGTGAACGAAAGTCCAAGTTCGGGTGCAAAACCAGCTTCATCATCATCTTCTTCTACAGAAAAAGATAATGTAGCTGAATGTGTCGAGCAAGTAATGAAAATTATTGAACGAAAAAAAGAACGCTGATATGACAACTGGTGAATTAAAAAAACTGAAGATTATTGCCTATAGCGATCCACAATTCAATAGTCCGATTTCGGATATTGAAGAGTTCATTACTTTGATGAATCCCGAAAAATATACTTTTCATTACAGAATAGAACAAGATACAACCCAAGCCGCTGGAACGAGCAGTCCTGCACCAAGATTTACAGCGATTGCTCCCGAGGAATTGGAACTGGATTTTGTTTTTGACCGAACTGGTGTTATCGCTGGCAAAGAAAGTACCGAAAATGGTGTTATTGAAGACATTGAGCATTTTAGAAAAGTAATTTTAGAATATAACGGTACAGAACATAAGCCGAATTATTTGAAAATTGCTTGGGGAAGCCTGCTTTTTAAAGGGTCTCTCACCGAAATGACCATTGAGTATAAACTTTTCAGACCAGATGGAACGCCCATTAGAGCCATTGCAAAAGGAAAATTCAAAGGAGTTGTCGAAGATGAGTTAAGAGCAAAACAACAAAACAATCAATCTCCTGATTTAACACACACTAGAACTGTAAAAGCAGGCGATACGCTTCCGTTAATGTCTTTTAAAATCTACGGCGATTCTAAATATTATCTAGAAGTGGCAAGAGCCAACAAGCTTATCAATTTCAGAAAATTAAAAATTGGTCAGAAAATATTCTTCCCTCCTCTACAAAAACAACAATAGATGAACAATACTGACGTCATACAAACCAGTAAAAGTGCCGACTTAGTAACGCATAAATTGCTCATTGAGGGAACTGAGCTGTCTGGTGTTTACCAAGTAATGAGCATTGTCGTTCATAATGAGGTAAACAGAATACCTATGGCGCAGATTATTTTGACCGATGGAGATGCTGCTGCAAGAGATTTTAAATTAAGTAATGAAGATTTGCTCATTCCAGGAAAAAAGATAGAAATCAAAGCGGGCTATCACAGTGACGAAGAAACTATTTACAAAGGAATCGTTGTAAAACATTCTATAAAAATAAAAGACAATTCGTCTCTGTTGATTGTAGAATGCAAAGACGAAGCCGTAAAAATGACTATCGGGAGAAAAAGCAAATATTTTTATGACGTAAAAGACAGTGATGCTTTTGAAGACATTATTGGCACTTACGGATTGCAAAAAGATGTAGAAAGCACAAATTATAGCCACAAAGAGTTAGTGCAATATAATACATCCGACTGGGATTTTATTGTTTCTCGTGCACAAGCTAATGGAAAATTATGTTTTGTTGAAAATGGAAAAATCTCGGTTAAAAAGCCAGATTTAACTTCAGAATCAGTTGAAACGGTTGCTTTTGGTGCCACTATGCTAGATTTTGATGCTGAGATTGATGCAAGAAATCAGTTTGCCAAAGTTTCATCCTATAGCTGGAATGCATCCAATCAGGAATTATTAGAAATTGAAGCTAAAGATCCTAGTGTAAGTCTAAACGGAAATTTATCTGCTTCTGACTTATCAGACATTGTAAAACTGGAAAATTTAGAATTGCGTCACGGCGGTCATGTAACCGATACCGAATTGCAAGATTGGGCTGATGCTAAATTACTATTTCAACAGCTGTCAAAAGTTCGCGGAAGAGTAAAATTTCAAGGAATTCCCGCAGTAAAACCCAACACCATTATCACGCTCGAAGGTGTTGGAGATCGTTTTAACGGCAAGGCTTACATTACTGGAGTATTCCATGAAATAGCAAGCGGTAATTGGACTGTAAATGTGCAGTTTGGATTAAATCCTGAATGGTTTTCTGAAACGTATGATGTCAATACACCATCAGCTTCAGGAATAATTCCATCCATAAAAGGATTGCATATTGGCATTGTAACCCAACTTCAGGACGATCCAGATGGTGAAGACCGAATTTTAGTCAAAATTCCAATCATCAATAACGAAGAACAGGGAATTTGGTGCAGAGTCGCAGCTTTAGACGCGGGTGACAACAGAGGCACTTTTTTTAGACCAGAAATTGAAGACGAAGTAATTATCGGCTTTATCAATGAAGATCCGAATGATGCGATTGTTTTAGGAATGCTCCACAGCAGCGCAAAACCCGCTCCATTAAAAGCATCTGATGATAACCATCAAAAAGGAATTTTCACAAGAAGCGAAATGAAAGTGCTCTTTGATGATGATAAAAAATCGATTGCAATTGAAACTCCAGCAGGAAAAAAAATAACGCTCGACGAAGACAAAGGATCTATCGTTGTAGAAGACGAAAATTCTAATGTGATTACAATTGACAGCGCAGGAATAAAGATGGAAAGCGCGGGCGATATTTCAATAAAAGCAACAGGCGATGTAAAAATTGAAGGCACCAATGTCAATCTAAAAGCAACCGCCCAATTTAAAGCCGAAGGAAGTGCAGGCGCAGAAATGTCATCGGCAGCAGTGGCAATTGTAAAAGGTAGTATTGTACAGATTAACTAACTCATCTTATGTGTCCTACTATAAAACACTTAAACAAAAGGTTAACTATAAAAATAAGCAATTATGGGAGCACCAGCCGCAAGAATTAACGATATGCATGTTTGCCCAATGGTAACTGGAACTGTTCCTCATGTTGGCGGACCAATATTACCGCCAGGCTCACCAACAGTACTCATAGGCGGTCAGCCTGCAGCCTGTCTGGGAGACATGATCGTTTGTACAGGTCCTCCGGATAGTATTATTGCGGGCTCAGCCACAGTGCTAATTGGAGGAAAACCAGCCGCAAGAATGGGAGATTCAACTGCGCATGGAGGCACAATTGTATTAGGATGTCCAACCGTTTTAATAGGCTGATTATGGAAAATAAAGAAGCTTTTTTAGGTACTGGATGGAGCTTTCCGCCAGAGTTCAAAAAGAACAGTAAAGCAGTTGTAATGACATCTGATGAGGCAGACATTAAAAGCAGTCTGGAGATATTGCTTTCTACCAAAATAGGCGAACGCATTATGCTGCCCAGATATGGTTGTAATATGGACGAATTGCTTTTTGAAACATTAGATAGAACACTAAAAACCTATGTTTCAGAACTCATAAAAACGGCGATTTTATATTATGAACCGCGAATTGATGTTGAAAAAATCGATATCACACAAAGTGATGATTTAGAAGGAGAATTATTAGTCATAATCGATTATAGAATAAGAAGTACGAATTCAAGAAGCAATCTTGTTTATCCTTTTTACAAAGAAGAAGGCACTAATGTTTAAAAGTTTATAAGCTATGAGCACCAACGGCAGCCAAATAGACAATGTTATTTTTAAAAGAAATGGAGTTAATCAGGAAGAACGCTTTAGTGATGCACTAGAGCCTAGCAACCTGAAACTTCATGATTTTACTATTGAAGACTGGCTGTTATTTGCTTATAATTTTGCAAAAGAAGTCAACTTTTTCGATACGAATAACGATAAAAAACCAGAAGGCAACTGGCAGGAGCTTTTCAATTATTTCGGCTTTTCAAAAGATAATCTTCCAAATGGCAACATCCCACAAAGAACAGATGAAAGATATGGCTATTTAAAAGAAAATATCACCAAAACATTATCAACTGCCAATATCAATCAAGACCTTACTCCTCACCTAACCTTGTTTGTGTGTTTTTTAAAATTATTAGAATTATCACAAAACAAACTTAATGGCATTACCAAAAAACATTTAGATTTTTTCTATAAAGACATACTTCAAATTGAAAAACTGCCTGCAAAAGCAGATAAAGTCAGTATCATTTTTGAACTGGCAAAAAAAGTCGCCGAAGAAAAAATCGATGCAAACACAGAACTTGATGCTGGAAAAGATCCCGATGGCAAAAAACTAATTTACAAAACCACAGAAGAATTTATTGCCAATAAAGCTCACATAGCGTATTTAAAAAGTGTGTACAATGACATTAATTTGGGTGAAATTAAATGCAGCGAAATAGCTAATTCTCTAGATGGAAAGGGCGAGCCTTTAAAAGAAGATTCTCCCTATTGGTTTCCTTTTGGATATACTTCCAAAGAAGAAAAATATCCAAAACTAGACGATGCTAAACTGGGTTTCGCAATAGCTTCGGAATTATTTAATCTTAAAGAAGGCGACAGAAATATTGACATCACAATTGATTTTGATGAGGTTTTAACTTTTCATGATCTATTGGATACAAATGATCTTTTGAATAATATCAGCATTCTATATAGCGGAAAAAAGGGATGGATTGGAAATATTAAGCTTAGCACAGACCTCTCTTTTAAAAATGTGAGTCAATATACGAGCATTAGCAGCAACCAATTAAAATTGGTTTTTAAGATACCAAAAGATAATCCCGCAATTGTTAACTACGATCAGTCAGTTTTAGGCGAATTTTTCTCTACAGAACTGCCAGTGATTCGATTTTTAATTAACACGCAAGATAAAAAAGGCCATACTCTTTTTAGAAGTCTAGTTACAAAACCAATAGCAAACATTACGGCAAAAGTTGAGGTTAAGGATGTAAAATCTCTTATCTTAGAAAGTGACACTGGAGCACTTAATGCAGCAAAACCTTTTTTTCCTTTTACAACCCAGCCTGAAAAAAACAGTTCATTTATCATAAACTATCCTGAAATCTTTTCTAAAAATTGGACTGACGCCTATATTAACATAAAGTGGAAAAACACTCCTTTATCATTTGTAACTCATTATGCTGCTTACAAAAATAGTTTCCTTGAAACCGTAAGCAAACAGAGTTTTCTTGATGCGATTTTCCCAAAGGAGAGCGTTAAAAAAATGATGAGCGCCAACCAACCTGAAGATGGTATTTCCAAAAAAAACAATTCGAAAATAAAAGCTCCTATAGAGATTAATGAGGAAATAGAAGCTGTTGAAGAAACACCCGAAACGCCCGAAATAGACCCAAACGCTGGAATTGTTATTGAGAACTACTTTAAAGCAACCTTATCTGTCTTAGATAAAGAAGTTTGGAACGAACAGGATGAAACAGTCAATTTATTTGACGCTGATGATGAAGAAGATAATGCATTCGAATCGAATATCCATGTAAAAGGCGATTATGGCCCTGGGAAAAGCGGACCTATACGATTGACCTTAAATCAGTCATTTTTGCATTCGTTATTTCCAAAAATATATACTTTGGCCATAATGAATGTGGCGGACGAGCCAACAACACCAATTCCAAATGAACCTTACACTCCTGTTGTAGAAAGCATCAGTCTGGATTATTCTGCTGAGGAAAGTATTGTTTTTCCTGAGGAAAACATTGATTTTACTCTTTCTGCCTACGAATCTAACCGAATAAAATTGTTTCATGAAGCTCCTTTTGGCCAGCAGGAAGAACATTCTTATTTGAAACAGCAAGCCATCAAAAAAGAAATCTTAGATCCTTCTGCTCCAATCACTAGCTGTTTGGTTCCTGATTATTGCAATGGAGGAGAATTTTATGTTGGTTTTCAAGATGCCGAAATAATGCAACAAATTTCGTTATTATTTCAAATATTAGAAGGAAGCGAAAACACCAGCGTTGATACTTTTACAGGAATACAAAAGGTAGAATGGTACATATTATGCAATAATTACTGGAAAAATCTTGACAAAGATATTTTAGCAAATGGTATTGATAACTTTTTAAAATCAGGTATCGTAAAATTTGGCATTCCAAAACAGGCAACTAATAACAACACGCTATTTCCAGCCAATACCATTTGGATCAAAGCAAAAATGCATAAAGATTATGATGCGGTTTGCAAAGTTATCGATGTGAAAACTCAAGTTGTTACCGCACAATTTTTTGACAACAACAATAATTTAGCACATTTAGAAAGTACATTACCTGCGAAAACAATATCTAAATTAATTACCCGAGTTCCACAAATTAAAAGCATTGAACAGCCTTTCAATTCATTTGATGGAAAACCATTAGAATCAGACCCCTCCTATTATCTGCGTGTAAGCGAACGTCTGCGCCACAAAAACAGAGCGATAACACTTTGGGATTATGAGCATCTTATTTTACAGGAATTTCCAAATGTTTTTAGAGTAAAATGCCTTAATCATACATTTATTTCAGGTAAAGACACCTCTTTTTTAGCTCCGGGGAAAGTAACGTTGGTTGTAATTCCAGATATCGTCGACAAAAATGTATTTGATATTTATGAGCCAAGAGTAAGCACAGCGACATTAAACAGCATTGAGAGTTTTATTAATTCTAAAAATTCAATGTTAGTTTCTGCAAAAGTCATTAATCCTGATTATGAAAAAGTTATAGTAAAACTAAAAGTAAAGTTTTATCCAGAATACGATGAGAATTTCTATAAAAAACAGCTTAATGAAGATCTTATTAAATTTTTATCTCCTTGGGCATTTGATACTTCAAAACAAATCATATTCGGAGTTGAACTACAGCGCAGTGTTGTTATAGAATATATCGAAAATTTATATTACGTAGATTTTTTATCTATGCTAGAAATGGCAATATACATTGATAAAACAAATAAAGAAGAGCCCAAAACATTAGAAGATACAGATAAGAATGATGCCAAAGCTTATCTATTAGATTTTCAAACCACCTTATCGCCTTCAAGTCCAAAAAACATTTTAGTCTCTGTTAAAAACCACATTATCAGTACCGATATAGATACTTGCAAAAAAATAACCCCACAAGAACCTGAAAAATGTCAATACTAAACCCACATATCACCATTCCTAAAAAATCGGCATCAGAAGACGATTTGGATTTCTTTTATTTAAGAAAAAAAGGAATCGAATATATCGAGTCTTTTGGCAGTAAATTTTGGACTGATTTTAATGAGCATGATCCAGGTATCACGATGCTGGAGATGCTTTCTTATGCCATTTCAGATCTTGGCATGAGACTTAATCTTCCTATAGAAAATATTCTCGCATCGGACGATATTAATAAAGGCATTCCAAAACAGTTTTTTAAAGCTTCAGAAGTATTATCATCAAGTCCAGTAACACAAAATGATTACCGAAAACTGTTTATAGATATAAAAGGCGTTCGAAACTGCTGGCTCGCCAAACATGAGAAAAAAGTGTATGTGGACTGCAAAAAAAATCAGCTTTCTTATGATTTTAAAGATTATGAAAATCTACCAGATAACTTAAGAAAAACTTTTGAGCTAAATGGTTTGTATGATTTGTATGTAGATTTTGAAAGTTCAAAACCCGCAGATATAGAAGCTGTTAAAGAAAAAATAAGAAAACAGTATCATGCTAACAGAAACCTTTGCGAAGATCTTGTCAGTATCAAAAAAGTAGTAGACTATCCTATAAAAATATGTGCTGATATTGAAGTAAATACTGAAGCCGATGAAGAATTGGTTCATGCCAATGTTCTTCATGCCCTTGAAAGTTACTTATCTACAACTGTCAATTTTTATTCGCTAAAGCAAATGATTGACAAAGGATATTCAACTTTGGAAATTTTTGACGGCCCATCTTTAGAAAACGGTTTTATCGACACAAAAGAATTGCTTAAAGCCGATTTGAGAAACGAAGTGCGTCTCTCTGACATCATGAGAATAATCATGTCGGTGCCAGATGTGGTTCTGATTAAAGATATCTCTTTAGGGAACTGCGGTGGTGATGACTTGGAAAACAAATGGCTTATCTGCCTTGCTCCTTATCAAAAACCTGTTATTTGTGTCAAAAGTGTTTTCAATTACAACAAAGGATTACTGCCTTTGAATATCAATCAGGCTCAGGTAAAAAATTATTTAGATGCCATAAAAGCCGAAAAAGATAAAGCTACAACCAACGCCAGCCAAAATAAAGAATTAGAAATACCAAATGGCGAATATCTTAATACTGATTTTTATACCACGATACAAAATGATTTTCCTGAAACTTACGGTATTGGCGAAGTCGGTCTTCCAACTCGAGCATCTGTTGAACGTAAATCTAAAGCAAAACAATTAAAAGGATATCTTTTATTTTTTGATCAGATATTAGGAAGTTATTTTAAACAATTAGGTCAGGTAAGCGAATTGCTCTCGGTCAGCGGGAATTTGACTCGAACTCTCTTTACTCAAGTAGTTAAAGATATTGAAGGAGCAAATGACATTGTAGACGGATATGATAATTATACTGACGACAGCATTACAGAACTGCTTTTTGACCAGCAGGACAATAATATCGAACGAAGAAATAAAATATTAGACCATCTATTATCTCGTTTTGCTGAGAATTTTTCAGAATATGTTTTTGTCAACAAAACCATTTACGGCAACACGACAGATCAAGTCGTATTGCGCGACAAAGAAAACTTTTTGAAAGATTATAAAGTAGTAAGCAAAGAGCGTGGCAATGCTTTTGATTATTACAAACAGCCCATTGCCAATTTATGGAATACAGATAATGTTTCAGGAGCAGAAAAAAGGATTTCGAGACTCATTGGCATTAGAGATTACAGTCGCAGAAATCTTTCCAATTCGTTTGTCCAGATGTACAATTTTATTGATTCAGACAATCAATCGGTTTATAGATGGCGAATTGTCGACACAAATAATGAAATTGTACTTTCTTCAACCGCTGAATACTTTGACACTTCTGCTGCAAATAAGGAACTTTATTTTGCTGTATTACAGATTATTCAAACTCGTGAATATAAAATAAAAGAGGCTTTTAAAAACGGTACTGTAAAAGACTTAGCTATTATCGATAATATTCTAATTCAGCAGTCAGATGCAGGAAAATATTCTTACGATATTATCAATCCAGCCATACCCATTAAAGACAAGAAAAATCCAGACCGTATTATTGCGCGAAGATTTGAATACTATACTAATCTGGCAGATTTAGAAAAATCGATTCTGGATTTGATTCAATTCATGAAAGAAGATTTTACCGAAGAAGGAATGTTTTTGGTCGAACACATGATGTTGCGTCCAGATGTAAATCAGACCACAGTAAATCCAGATACTTTCATGCCAATCTGCGCCGAAGAGTGTGGCGATTGCGAACCTATAGATCCTTATTCCTATCGCGTGAGCGTAGTGTTGCCAGGATATACATTACGATTTGCCAATACCGATTTTAGAAATTATATAGAAAAAATAATCAAAGAAGAATTGCCTGCTCACGTTCTAGCAAAAGTATGTTGGATTGGATATAGGGAAAAAGATGTAAAAGATCCCACAGAAAACCAACTCGTTCAATTTGAAAAAACATACAAAGAATATTTAATCGCTAAAACCAATTTGAATCAAGAGCAGCCAGAACCGCAATTAATCAGTTTTATTAAATCACTAACCACTCTGGATAATGTTTACCCAACAGGACGACTGTTTGACTGCAGTGATGAAAACGAGCGATTGTCAGATAAAATTATACTAGGAAAAACGAATTTAGGATCACTATAAAAAACTATTGCCATGTCAGCAAAACTTTCAACAATAACAACACAATACCGACGATTCACAAAGAATCAGGTACTTACAGAAGGAAACCTTAATGAGGTTGTAGATTTTTTTGACGACCAGGATCGCCTATCCCGCGTTTACCTGAGTGGCGTTGGTATAGTTTGCGGACTTTATCCAAGTTATGATGAGTCTCCAAAAACCATTTCAATAACACAAGGAACTGGTATAACTACAGATGGTGATCTTTTTAAGTTATATCAGGCAGATGTATTGGGAAACAAAAAAATCGATTTTGATTCAAAAACCTATACACACTGCAAAGTTTATGATAATACAAAAGCGGCGTATAAACCTTTTTTCTACGGAGGTGCAAACCAACAATTGCCACTTTTTGAACTCTTAACAGAAGAACAGCAAAAAAAAGAAAAGGATCCTAATTTTGCTTTAGCACAATTTAAAGCAAACACAGGATTTGAAATTAAAGATGCTGTAATTCTTTTGTATCTGGAGTCTTATGAGAAAGAATCTGACCTATGCGTAAGCCTTTCGTGTGACAATCAGGGACTGGAAATTGTGGGCAATTATAAAGTTTTAATTGTCAGTAAAGACGTTGCCAAAAAAATAATGAATTATGACAGCATGATTGGTAAAATCAATTATGTCAATTTATATCATACATTACCAGATTTAAAATCAAATAGAATTGTACTAAAAAAAGAAGATTTTGTTCATCTTGAAGCATTAAAACAAACTTTTACGAAAGGAATTTTCAAAAACAATGTTGTTAAAAATTTGCAGGAAGGCTACAATAAGCTGCTGACAGGTTTAAATATGCCAGTAGTTTTAGAGGCTATTCAAAAAAAGATAACCGAACTATTTAATTTTAATGGAGATCCGGTGCTTCCATTAGATTTTCAATATCGATATGATCTGCTTAACGATCTTGTTGATACTTACAATGAAATCAGAGCACTTTTACTCGACATAGAGGATAGTTATTGTTATCCCGATATTAATGCATTTCCAAAACACTTAATGCTAGGCGAACTAATAAAAACAGAACCTTGTTTTGAATTTCGTCATGCTTTTTACAAATCATCTTTGCTTACAGGAGAAAGCCTTACCGCTTGCAATGACTGCCTTGAAGACGCTTCTAAAGACTCTGAAGAAGAAATAAAAATATGTTATGGTGAAAACACAGCCAGACAAAGAATGTACAGTCTTATTCTGAGAAGTACAGAGCTATTAGAAAATTACAATACATCGTATGATTATATAAAAATTACACCTTCTCTGCAATTGGGCAAATTAGGCAAAAAAGCTATTCCTTTTTACAACAACGTAAACGATTCGCTTATAAAAGCTTGGGATTTTGATAAAACTATTTTAGGGTTAGAAAAAAACAATGTTAGTTACCACGATGATTTATTAAATACTAAAAAACCGCTCGAAATACATCTTGATAGTGATTTTTATAGAATTGAAGGTCATCAAGGGCGCAATTACAAAGAAGCATTAAAAGTAATCCAGCAAATTAGACTAGATAATGGACTCGGATTCAATATAATGATATTGGCAGTAAATGCTAATGAACTCGATAAAACTATCCAGAAATTCACCGAGTATTATCTTAACAAAAATCATGGTTATGAGCATAAAGCGGGTGTAATTCCAGGCGGCACATTTATAATGATCTATCTGGAAGAAAAAGTGCCTTATTACTATTATTATAATACCCGTAGACCATCTTTAACTGGGGATTTTGAAAAATTCACAGAAGGCATTCCAATTTTAAATCCAATTGTTGCCGATTTTTCATTGCCTTATTTGTGTTGTGATGAAAACAATATTGGTCTTAGTTTACCTGTAGATAAAATTTGCTTTGACAGCAAAACACCTCCTCTGCCTTTTAAAGTGTCTCCATCTGGAGGTTTTGTAAAAGCCAATGTTAGACCTGATCAAAATGGAGGAATAACAGTAAATGAATATGGCGCACTTGTATTTGACCCAAATTTAGTAAGCAAAGAGTTAATTGGCCAGCCTATAACCTTTACGGTTAATAATTTTGATACCGATTGCAAAATAACCATTTTTGAAAAACCAAAATTCGATTTTGCTGGTGTTCCTTTAAAATCTCCAGGAGCTGACGAAACCGAAGTCACTTTTACCATAACTGGCGAAAATATCGAAGGAAATAAGTATACCTGGGATTTTGGAGACAAAACCGATTGGGTTACAGATGATAAAACCGAAATAACACACGTCTACAAGTATAACAGTGAATCACAAAAGAAATTCACATTTGATGTTATGCTTTATGCAGACAATGGCAATTGCGATTTTAAAGTCACTCACCCTGTAAGCTTTGAAATTCCAGATCCAAAAGTACTGGTTGATGGTAAATTAGTAAACAAAATATCTTTTTGCCGAAACGATAAACCTGTAGAGCTTACTCTAGAACCTAATGTAAAAGGGGCACAAATTTTAGGAGAAGGAGTTCAAGTTACATTCGGAGAAAAATATATGTTCACTCCAAGCGAGGTATCTAAGGATGTCCAAACCGTAATCATTTTTATAGACGACAAACCATCCAATCTTACCATTACACTTCTAGATCTGCCTACTGCTAGTTTTAGTTACAATGTAGATGCTACGACCGGAATTCTAACACTAAATAACAATTCTATAAACGCCGCAACATACATCTGGGAAATCAATAAAGAAGTAGTAAAAACAGATAAGAAAGATGCAATAACACGCCCAATTTCTTTATACAATGAATCTTCTATTTCTGTTTCATTAATTGCCGAAGGTAAATGTGGTTCGGTTACTGATGGTCCAAGGTTAATTGAAATTAGAAAACCAGTTGAAGGAAATAAATGTCTTGATAATGCTGGTTTATTTATAAACAATTCGCTTGTAACGATTTATAATTTAAAAGAAATTTCTGTTTCAAATAAATTCAATAGAGAAACTAATCGCTTAATTTCTGAAACGGAAAACAGATTTGTCGAAGTTCAAAAAAATATTGAGAGCTACATTGCCGGTAAATCAAATGATAATTTATCTGAATTATTCACACAAGAAAACTTCAATTTAATATCGACAGTTGTTGGCGCTGCCATTAAACTTCAAAATCCAGAACTGATTGCTGCAGTACAAACGCTTATATCGCTAAATACCTCATTGTTTTACACCATTTTGAGATGCCAAGATCCAGAAACGCTTAAAGCATCAGAAAAACAAATTATCCCAATAGAATTACTATTTACGGATTTATTTAAAAGTTTCGTCGAAATAAAATTCAATGCAGATAAGGACGGATCATTGAAAGAGTTTTTAACAAGCATGCTGAAAGTATTTCCAAAAATTGATTTTATCATATCCTCTTTAAACATACAAATAGAAACCCTTACAGCTAGTGCAAAATTCAAGTAAACATATCATCAACAAAGTATTCCTTGAGATAAATACCAATTCTAAAGAAAAAGGATATTATCTCAAGGACAATATTGATACGTTTTTACAAAAAGAGGTATTCACGCTTTTGGAAAATTATTTTAATGAAGTGGATTCAAAAAATCCTTCATACAGTATACAATTAGATAAACTCAATCTTGACATTGCTATAAATCAAAACTTAGATTTTGAAGATTTCAAAAAACAGATTCTAAAAAATATTACAAAACAAGTTCAAGAAATTTTTGAAACAGAAGAAAAAAATATTGAAGGGTATAAACTCATTAAACCGCAAGAAAAAGAAATAGAAAGCTTCTTTCATTTTCTAGAAACTGGCACAAATGCTTGGTGGATAACTTTAGATAATAACTTCAAAATAGTTGAAGACAAAACAATTAAGAAAATTACAAATGATAAAAATTTCTCTTTTAAATGGAACAATGCAATTCAAAAACCAATTGTGAGAACACGATTTATCAAACAATTTAACGACAGCCAAATCGTAAACATTATTAAAAAAGGAATATTGCTCAAAAAAAATAGTGCCGATAGCAGTGCCAAAACAATCTCTATTAGCGCCATACAAAAACACATTGAAACCTGTATTGCCAAAAATCAATTGATTCCAAATCAAAGATTCTTGATGTGGGAAATAGTTCTTTTAAGCCTTTTGAAGACAAGCAACATCAATAATTCAATTGTCAAACAAAAACTTTCTGGATTGATTTTAAACGTATTTGAATTCCATAAAAAAAGCATCTTTCTAAAACACAAAGAGCTTTTTATAAAAGAAATTGAAAATCAGATAGAAAACCAAAACGAACTGGAATTACTAGCAAATCTTGATACTATTGTTTCGATTATTGAAAAAAAACTAGAACAAGTTATTTTAAAAGAAAAAGAAACAGAATTAAATACTGTCTCAAATAATCAAGCAACTATAAAAACCGAGACAGAAATAAAAAATGCAACAGAAGCAGAAAATGAAGTAAAAATCGAAAATGCGACAAAAGTTGAAAGTGAAACAGAATTAGAAAATGCAAAAAAAATAGAAAATCTGAAAGAAACCGAAAACGACGCAAAAATCGAATCAGAAAGAATTCAAGAAAACAATGAAAATCATGCGCAAAACGAGAGTTTGATTTTGTTTAAAAGCAAAGATGCTAGTATTAGTGAACGTAATAAAAATATGGAAAACCTTTCGAACAACTCAAAAGAAGAAACTTCTAACATTCACGAAAGAGCAATTGATAAAAAGGATTCTGCTTTTGAGAAAGAAAAAGCTAAAAACGAGGACCGATTTGATGACAATGACATTATTAGCGAATCATATGTTGACAATGCGGGTTTAGTATTGATTCATCCTTTTTTGAAATCCCTCTTTGAGAATTGTAAACTGCTCAATAAAGACAATACTATAAACAATCCTGAAGTTGCCGCGCACCTCTTGCATTATATAGCTACAGGAAAAGAACAGGATTATGAAAATGCTATGATCTTCGAAAAGTTTTTATGCAATATTCCGATAGCCGAACCTATTGAAAGAAACATTGTGCTCTCTAAAGAGATGAAAAAAGAAGGAGCTACAATGCTGCAAGCCGTGTTGAACAATTGGGATATTATGAAAAAATCTTCGGCAGAATTGCTTCAAAACGAATTTTTACAGCGTCCCGGAAAACTGGACATTAATGGTGATGAAAGCCCTGTAATTACTATGGAGCGCAAAACACAAGATATTTTATTAGAGAAATTAAGCTGGAATCTGAGCATTATAAAATTGGCTTGGAAAAAACGAATCATATATGTTAACTGGTAAAAATTAAAGATATGAATGTTGAAAACACCTCTTTTTTAGAATATGATAAAAAAAATATTCGCAGCTTTCAGCAAATGGCTTTAGAGTTTTTATTCAATAATGTGAATCTATCTAAAGTAGTCTTTTGCGGAGGTATTGCAGACTACCTAAATCTTCGCGAATATTATGACATTACCATTAATGACATAGATCTGCTTTTTGAAAATGAATTGGATTTACAGCCCATGATCACCAAATTGGAAACCAAAAGATATCTCTCTAAATACTATAAAACAAAAAATGGAGAAGCTTTGGTGCATATTTTCAGAATTGGCGAAAATTCAATTAACATAGATAGCTTTCCGAGGATTTTTTCTAGTCCAACCTTTGTACAATCTCCTTTGATGGGAAAAATGGTCTGGCATACCTCGTTTGAAGAAAGTAAAAAAAATCATAATACCGAAATACATCTCAATACTTCAAAAGTAAAGGGCAACGATTACCAATGGAGACGATTGTACAAACACAGCCGTAAAGCTTCTTTGTACAACAATGTTACTTTTCTGGAAGAGAAAAACTTAATTCATACCATTAAAAAAAATATTTCATGAGGGAAGAGCCTAGAATAATTTACAGCTTAGATGCATTTCCTATCAGTAATAACCGATGGAATGAAGGCAATAAATTTAAAGAAACGATTTATTCGACTGCTCTAAGCATACTATACAGCCATTTATGGTATAAAGATATTGAGCTTTATGCTGATGAAACGGCTTATAAATTTCTGTATATGCTTCCTTGCAGAGTGTCTAAAATCAGCAGTAATAAAGACGCTGTCATTTGGATGAAATCAAAGATTGATGTTATGAAAAAACAAACGAAACCCTTTATTCATCTTGATAATGACGCCTTTATAAAGAAAAAAATAAATTTTGATTTTGACAAAGTGATTGTTGAACAAAATGATTACGAACTGTATGGCATGTATCAATATCGCTTGGATTTCTTTAATAAATATACTCAGGATTTAGATTATTGGAAACCCGATTTAGGATATGCATTCAATTGTGGCGTATTAGGTTTTAGAGATTTAGAACTTCGGGATCAGTTTTTAAAAGCCTACTATGCTTTAGAAGAAATATTTATAAAAAATAATAATCCAAGTATAAAAAGAATAGAACCTTGTATTGTTTTAGAACAATATAATCTGGCCACATTATTACATCATAAAAATATAAAACCAACATTATTGCTGTGGAAAAAAAACTTGTTCGAAAATAGCCAGCTAGCAGATAGAATTGGTTATACGCACATTGCAGGTCAAAAAAAATACAGAATTGACATTGTTCAGGAAATAGAAAACAGGCTTTCTAAACTGTTTCCGTATTGGTACAAAGAAGTAAAGAATGCTTTAGAGAAAGAAGGCATAGCTTAAAACAAAACTATATGAAACAACAACACAAGATGATTTACAGCCTTGATGTGCTTCCGATAATACATAACAGATGGAATATGGGAGACAAATTAAGGGAAACTATCTACATGACTGCTCTAAGCATACTATATAGTCATTTGTGGTATGATGAAATCGAGCTTTATGTAGACGAAATAGGCTTCAAATTCTTGCATATGCTTCCTTGTGCCGTTACCAAAGTGCAAAACGAAAACAGAATTGAGCTTTGGATGAAATCAAAAATTAATGCTATGGAACTTCAAACAAAGCCATTTGTTCACATCGATACGGACATATTTATAAAGAAAAAAATAGATTTTAGTTTCGATGATGTTATAGTAGAACGGAAAGAAGACACTTATGAAATCCATTATAAAAAACAGGTAGAGTTTTTTAATAAATATACTAAGAATCTTCCCTACTGGCATACCAATCTAGGTTATTCTTATAACTGCGGCATATTTGGTTTTAACGATCTCAAGCTCCGTGATGAATTTATAAAAAGCTATTATGATTTAGAGAAGATATATATCGAAAACCAAGAAAACTTTACCGAATTAAAACAAGAAAGCTATGAAACCTGCATTTTAATAGAACAATATACTCTTGCATCGCTATTGAATTATAAAAACAATAATCCGACAATGCTTTTGAGAGGAGAAAACATAACAGAACATGGAAAACATGCTGATAGTATTGGATATTCTCATTTTTTTGGAATGAAAAAATATGACAAATATGTTGTTGATGAAATTGAACTTCGACTCTCTAAAATATTTCCGTATTGGTACAAGCAAATAAAAAATGCATTAGAGAAAGAAGGTGTTATCGCGAATAAACCGCAGTTTGTTTATTGAAACAAATTAGTATTTCAAAATGATAAAATAACAATCATGAGAGAATTTGAACAAAAGAAAATAGCTACTCACTCCCCTTCTACTTTTTTTGGACCAAAAGTTCAAAAGAAACTAACTACGGGCGCTGTAGGAGATAAATATGAAGTAGAAGCCGACAATGTAGCCGATAAAGTAGTGAACAAACGCAAAACTGGAGGTTTATTGCAATCCCGAAGTGAAGAAGCCGTACAGCAAAAACCTATTGCAGAAAGTATTTCAACAGTTCAAAAAAAGGACTTGGCACAGGAACAGCCTCTGCAAAAAAAGGGAGAAAAAGAAGAAGACAAGAAAGTCCAAAAGAAATCGGACAAGGAAGAAGATAAAAAAGTACAGAAAAAAGGCGAAAAAGAGGAAGACAAAAAAGTTCAGAAAAAGGGAGAAAAAGAGGAAGACAAAAAAGTACAAAAGAAATCGGATAAGGAAGAAGATAAAAAAGTTCAGAAAAAGGGAGAAAAAGAAGAAGACAAAAAAGTACAAAAGAAATCGGACAAGGAAGAAGATAAAAAAGTGCAGAAAAAATGTGCTGAATGTGAAAACGAAGATAAAAAGGCTCAGAAAAAAGAAGAAAAATCAGTTCAAGCAAAACTAAAAGAATCAAACTCGGTAAATGAAAACGTCGAAAGTAATCTGAACAGCTCAAAAGGCGGAGGCAATGCCATGGACAAAAACACAAAACGTGAAATGGAATCAGGTTTTGGAGCCGATTTTAGTGGCGTAAACATCCATACAGACAGCAGAGCCGTTCAAATGAGCGAAGAACTGGGCGCACAAGCTTTCACACATGGCAATGATGTTTATTTTAATAAAGGAAAATACAATCCAGATTCCAAAGAAGGCAAGCATTTACTAGCACATGAACTCACACATACAATTCAGCAGACTGGATCTAAACAAAAATCAGGAACAATACAAAAATCATCTATAGAAAACCATTCAGAAGATTTACGCGCAGAGAGACCAGAAAACCCACAGTTTAAAGGCAATCCACCGTTAGAAAAAGCAAATGATAATCAGATGCTTATTTCTACTGGTCAAAAAGGGCAATATGTTGCCGAATTGCAAAACGGACTAATGCAGGCAGGTCAAAGTTTGCCAAAATTTGGAGCAGATGGCGATTTTGGAAGCGAAACGCGAAATGCAGTAATCGGCTTTCAAGCAGAAAATGGTCTGAATAAAATTGACGGTATTGTAGGGCCGGAAACTATAGGAGCTTTAGACAATAAGCTGGTAGGACAAAAAGGCGGTGATAGCAATTGTTGCGGAGAAGCATTTCAACTACCACAAAATAATAACGATTTTAATATCAATGATTCCGTTATGTCTTCCTCAACTTTTTGTTCAAAAGGCAATTTTAAAATAACCTCTACCGCAAATTGGGTTACTCCGCATAATGCAAAACATTACAATATATTATTGACTGCTATACAAGGCGGAACAATACATAAAACAGGCAGAAGATATGATGTTGGCAAAACAGAGACACAGTCATTTGCTGTAAAAACCAAAGATTGCATCTTCTTTAAAGTAGAAGTTCAAGTAATTAATCCCGGAGGTAGTCCAAATCTAAAAGGAAGTTTTAATGTAACCAATTAGAGATGCCAGCATTAAAGCAAATATCAAAATCAAATTCTCCGCACTCCGCGTCGCATCATGACAAGGGGAAAGAATCTTTTTTTGGTGTTCAGGCAAAATTGAATATAGGAAAATCTAACGATAAATTTGAAGTAGAAGCCGACAGAGTCGCAGACCATGTAGTGGCGAATAAACAAACGCCAAAAGCAGAATCTTTCTTTTCGCCATCGCCAGTAGTGCAAAAGAAATTGGCACGCAATGTTCAAAAACAAGAAGAAAAAAATAAAGAAATACAGCGAAAAACTGCACCTCAAACCATAACACCTGTTGTACAGCTCAAAACGGATTTAATCCAAAACAAACTTGATTCTAGAGTAACCGAAAAACGAGAAGCTAATCCTGCTTTTTCTGGATCAAAATCATTAATTCAGCGCAAGCTAGAAGATAAAGTCCAGAAAAAAGAAGAAACTGTTCAGAATAAAAAAGAAGTTAAAAAACCAGAAACGGTTTCAAAAAGCACTCCATCAATCAAACCTTTAATTCAAAATAAAGGTGAAGAGGAAAATGTACAGCAGAAAAAAGAAGAAGAGAAACAAAACTCAGACGAAGAAAAACAACTGCAAAAAAGTGCGGCTGGTGATGCTAATCCCACCGATAATTCAAACATAGAATCCAAATTAAACAGCAGTAAAGGCGGGGGTTCACCTCTATCCGGAAAAGTAAAAACCGAAATGGAATCTGGAATTGGAGCCGATTTCAGCAATGTCCGCATCCATAATGATTCTAATGCTGTTCAAATGAATAAGCAATTGGGCGCTCAGGCTTTTGCTACTGGAAACAATATTTATTTTAACGAAGGAAAATACAATCCGAATTCGAAAGAAGGCAAACATTTACTTGCCCACGAATTAACGCATACCGTACAGCAGGGAGCGGCAATTAGAAAAAAACCTGAACCTATCTCTCCTGCTCCAGAAATGATTCAGGGCTCATTATTATCCAGTCTGATTCCTGGTTATATCAAAGACCATGTCAGACATATTCCCGGATATACACTGCTTACGGTTGTAGCAGGTTACGACCCTCTGAATGATGTAAATGTCGAAAGAAATGCCATTAATCTTATTGAAGGATTTATGGGACTTGTTCCTTTTGGAACAGCCATATTCGATAAATTACAAGAATATGGCATCATAGACCGTGTATTTAATTGGGTCAACGGACGTTTGAGCGAATTGGGCTTAACGCTTGATTCATTGCTTAAATTAGTAAAAGATGCTTGGGATGAATCCACGATTGGTACTTTTATAGATGTAGTTACTTCAAAATTTAATACAGTTGTTGCTAATGTACGTTCGTTTGCCTCTTCTCTTGTTGATCAGGTTATAACTTGGATAAAAGAAGCGCTGATTGATGTTGCAGAACCATTATTAGCCGAAAACAAAGCGTATGCATTAATCAAAAAAATAATCAAATTTGATCCCTTACGCAATGTAGCAGTTACTGCAACAACGGTCGAAATATTAGAAGATTTCTTAATACTGATAGACAAGCAGACAGAGCTTGAGCAAATGCGCGAAAAAGGCACGCTGCAAAAAACTGCCGATTGGCTTGACACGCAAGTTGGAACTTTCGACTCTTTGTTAAGCGAACTTGGCGGACTCATAACTGCCGCTTGGAATGCTATTCAGCCTTCAAATCTGGCCAATATTGCAGATAATCTCTCTGCACTTGCTAGTCAGGCTGGAGATTTTTTACAAAGAGTGTGGGATTTTGCTTCAGGGGTTGCCCAAAAAGTATTAGAGCTTGTTAAAGATTCTTTATTAGCATGGCTATCTACTCAAGCCGCTACCGTAAGAGGTTATTCGCTTGTTAAAGTGATTATCGGAAAAGATCCTTTTACACAGGAAGTTGTGCCACGTACAGTTCCAAATATGATAAGAGGTTTTATGAGCCTTATGGATGGCGGTGAAGAACAATATGCGCAAATGGTGGAGTCTGGTGCAATAGCCAGAATTGCAGGCCAAATTGAAGCTGCAGTAGAGACGCTCAACATGACGCCACAGTCTATTATACAGCTCTTTACCGATATTTGGGATTCTATGACTATAGATGACCTTATTCATCCGATAGATGCTTTCATAAGAATCATTGAGAAATTTGGAGAACCTATAGGCCGACTAATTGCTTTTGTGGCAGAAATTGTCCGAATCGTTATTATGGCTATTCTCGAAATCATGAATTTCCCATTTGATCTCATCGGAAATATTATTACTAGAGCCTTAGAAGCTATTGATGACATTAAGAAAGATCCAATTGGTTTCTTGAAAAATATACTGCGAGCGCTTAAACAAGGATTCGTACAGTTCTTTGACAATATCGTTACCCATTTAATCAATGGTGTCACAGGCTGGCTGATGAGCGAGCTGAAAGATGCTAATATTCCTGTACTTACTGATTTCTCTTTACGCGGTGTTATCAGCTGGATATTAGAAGTGCTAAATATCTCGATGGAAAGAATCTGGGAGAAACTAGCCGCACATCCTCGCATTGGCCCTGCGAGAGTGGCCAGAATTCGAAGTATGATTAATACGCTTGAAGGTATTTGGACATTTATCAAAGATGTTCAAGAACGCGGTATGGCGGCCATTTGGGACAAAATACAAGAACAGCTTAGCAATTTATGGAATACCGTTCTCGATGCCGTGAAAAACTTTGTCATGGAACGTATTGTCAATAGAATTACGGCCAGACTTTTAAGTATGTTAGACCCTACGGGAATCATGGCGGTGATAAACGGTGCTATGGCGTTCTTTAATGCAATTCAAAGTTTTATCAAATACTTGCGCGAAATGCTCGAAGTGGTCAATTCGTTTGTCAATGGTGTAGCCGATTTAGCTCGAGGCAATGTCGCCACGGCCGCAGATTATCTAGAAAGAACCATGGGGCAAGCAATGCCTGTTGTAATAGGTTTCTTGGCAAACCAAGTTGGCTTAACTGGAATTGGAGCAAGAATTGGCGAAATGCTTATTGCTGTTCGCCAAATGGTTGATGAGGCGTTGACTTGGTTGGTAAACAGAGCTGTAGATACAGGAATGGCATTGTTAGACAGAGCTATGGCAATGGGTGCAAGTGTAAGGGATGCTATTTTGGGATGGCTCGGAATAAGAAAAGAATTTGTTGCTGATAATGGCGAAAATCATACTTTATATTTCACTGGAGATGAAAATGCTCCTGTCTTAACTATAGCTAGTAATCCAACAGCATTTACAACATTTATAACTTCAGTTGATGTTGGTAATGATCCTGTGAAAACAAATTCAAAAGCTCAAGCCTTAATTATTGCTGGACAAATTGATGCTAAAAAGAGAGAATCTGTTGCTGCACCAACTCCTGCGCAAGAAAATGCAAATAGCGAAAGAAAAAAACGAGAACTTGAGGTCTTATTAAACCAACTAAGCAACCATGCAAAATCTCTTTTTGGTGTATCAGATGCTGAATTACCCGAATCTGTAATTGATCAACAACAAGAAAGCAAAGGCGGTGATATTGTTGCTAAAAAAATGATCGCATCCATACTTACAAAAAAAGGTCCTGAAGGCTCAGAACCTACACAAAGAAGTCATGCTTTTTATGACAAACTTGCCAAACGCAAAAATGGAGGAAGTAGTTATTACATTAGAGGTCATTTATTAAATCATAATACACATGGCCCTGGAACATGGGAAAACATGACTCCATTGTCAAGAGAAGGAAACAGTGCACATGAAGGATCTGTTGAGTCACTTGTTAAAGCAGCTGTTCAATCAGGAGCAATAGTTTTTTACTCTGTCGAACCAAAAAATTATATTGGAAATTTAAGTACGCCAAATGATGCAGATCCTACAATTAAAGAAATTAGAGAAGCAGAACAGTTTGTACCGAGAACTTTAGATTGTAAAGCTGTGTTACTTGAAAAAAATGGAAACAATTATACTGAAAAAGCTGGAGGTAATATTGCTACACTTTCTGTAAATAATCCAGTTGACACAAATATTAATTCATACGAAATAAGCACTACAAGCAGAGCAAGAGTTAGCATAATAAATAGTTCAATAGATGATTTAGTAAACAATACGGTTGGAATTAGAAGCGAAACTATGACTGCTATCCAAAACAAAGCAAAAACCATTGCAAATCTAAGATTGTATAATCAAATAAAAGACGAATTTCCTGACACACCTGAAAATGCAGTTATTAGAGCTGCTATTAACTCACTTCAAGCATTGTCAAATATTGTTATTAATTAAAAGAATAAACCCATGGAAAATATTTTTAACAAAATAGATTTAACCTTTCTAGAAATTAGCCAAAACGAAAAAATAAATAAACAAAAACAGGATTTTAATTCTTCTGCAAATAATGACCTCCTATTAGAAGGACAAAAAGCAGGCTTAGATCATAACACATTGTCTTTTTTTAAAGAATCAAATGGGTATGAGATGAGTTGGGGAAAAGATTCTCAAAGCAATATTTCGGGAAAAATTAATATTTTAAAATTAGAATACATTTTAAAAGGTATAAAAAGTAATTACCCCAGTTTATCAGATAAGGATCCACTTTATAATTTCCATCCTATTGATCAATTTACAGATGAAGCTCATTGCGGTATTTTTATAAACGGCATCGCTAATAATCGAATGTTCTTTCACAGAGATGGAGAATCTGAAACTATTGATTTAATGATTGATTTTAATGCTTACATGGTGTTAGCATTAGAAGCAAGAGGATTCTTTTATTGGCAAAAGTATATCATTGAAAAATTATATGATATCTCAAGTCCAGAAAGTGAAAGTTTTAAAAAACAGATGCCTGAAATATTTAGTGATTTCAAACTTGAAAGTTTTGATAATAAATATGAAAACTTGAAACTTAAATAAAATATGAACACTCTTCTAAAAAAGTCTTCAGGTGATAAAAAAAGAATATGCTAAAGAAGAAAAAACGATATAACTTCTATTAGTGAAATATAATAAAAACTGGAGAGGTTGTAGAAACAATAATTCTAAAACACTTAAAACACTAAAGTCATGCAAAAAACATTCTACCAAAAAGAGCTGCTTATTAAAGCACCACAACAAAGAAACGGAGCAAATAACAACAAGAAAGACGTCGAAAAAATTCAGTCTTGGCTTAATTTATTTGCTGCGCAGAATCCTGGTTCGGGAACGGCAACAGGAATCGATGGCGATTTTGGCCCTGCAACTGAAAAAGCAGTATTGAATTTTCAGAAATTCAATGGTTTGCCTCAAAACGGAAATGTAGACCAAAGCTTGTTCGACAAATTGGCATCTCCGCTTAAAAAAGCTTTTGAAAGTCCAATATCTGGAAATAATCTAAGAGAATTAATTCTGAATACAGCCAAAAATCATCTCAAAAATCAACCTTTAGAACTTGTTATAAACAACCAAAGCAATACAGGGCCTTGGGTTCGAAGCTATATGGATGGACACGAAGGAACTGAATGGTTTTGGTGTATGGGGTTTGTTCAGTCGATTATAGATCAGGCGGCTTCCATTCAGGGAAAAAACTTTAAAACGTTAATGCCACTAACTTATAGCTGCGATACGGTTGGAACAACGGGTCTTCAGAAAAAAATATTGACGCGTTATCAAACTGCCAGAACCAATTCGGCTTTGATAAAACCTGGAGATATATTTCTTCTTCAAAAAACGCCAAACGACTGGATTCATACCGGAATTGTAACTGCGGTTCATGCCGACACTATTGAAACCATTGAAGGCAATACTAATTCTGGCGGCTCTAATAACGGAAACGCTGTTATGGACAAAATCAGAAATTACAAACAATCTAAACTTGATTTTTTCTCAATTGACTCATTAGCATAGCAAATGGAAAATGTATTTACATATCTTAAAAACCAATTCGTATTTCAGCTAGATACTCTTTTTCAAGTCGAAAATCCGACAGAAAAACCTGTTTTGAATCAACTGGATGCGAATGGTTTTATTGATGAATTTATCATCGAAAATAATCTGTCCGAAATTGATATTCTTATTTTGGGATTGTCTCTAGTTCCGCATTTGAAACCCGATTTCTTAAGTTCTATTATTGCCGAATATTTGCCAAATGGCGGTGAACTGCCTGAGTTTGGCGGAATAAAAACTAAAAATCATCGCGGAATTCTGCCAACAGGCGAAACGGCACAGTTTTTAATTGCTGGAAATGATCTCGAAAACCGAATTTCATTTTATAATTACCTGCACAATCAATCTTTTTTATACAAAAAGGGAATTGTTAAAGTAGAATCTGTTCCAAATGGCGAACCTAAATTGAGCGGTTTGCTGGTTTTAGAAGATGAATACATTGAAAAATTCATAACTGGAAAAATCCTAAAACCTCAATTGAGCAGTATTTTCCCTGCGCAATTAATCGAGACACAATTAGATTGGGAGGATTTGGTTTTGAATTCCAATACTTTAAACCAAATAAAAGAGATAGAAACTTGGCTTAAATTCAACGATATTCTGCTTCACGAATGGAATATGAAAGCCAAAATAAAACCCGGTTTTAGAGTGATGTTTTACGGCGCACCTGGAACAGGAAAAACACTTACAGCTTCACTTTTAGGAAAATACACTCACAGAGATGTTTATAGAATAGATTTGTCTATGGTGATTTCCAAATACATTGGCGAAACCGAAAAAAATCTTTCTTCTCTTTTTGACAAAGCGACTGATAAAGATTGGATTCTGTTTTTTGATGAAGCCGATGCCGTTTTCGGAAAAAGAACCAATGTAAGAGATGCACACGATAAATATGCCAATCAGGAAGTTTCATATTTGCTGCAGCGAATCGAAAACCATCCTGGATTAGTGATTTTGGCTTCTAACTTTAAAACCAATATTGATAGTGCTTTTACTCGAAGATTTCAATCTATTATCGAGTTTGAAGTTCCTTCTTATGGCGAACGTTTAAAATTGTGGCAAAATAATCTGCCAAAAGGAATTAAAATTGCTGAAGATGTAAACCTTCAAGAACTTTCAAAAAAATACGACATTACGGGGGCAAATATTGTCAACATTATTCAATATGCCTGTCTGAGAACTTTAGAAGATAAAAACAAAAGCATCAACCTGGACCATCTACTGCAAGGAATTAAAAAAGAATATGCAAAAGAGGGAAAAATGATGTAACTGACTTAGGATTTAAAACAATATCGAAAAACCTTTGGTATATTTTAGAAACAGATCGACTGCAACCAGAATAATGATCACTAATATAATAGCAATAAAAATTGCAATTCTTTCGGCCTTTTTGTCAAACTCAAAAGTTTTGGGATTAATAAAATTAGAAGTATAAACTACCGAAGAAATTTTCAAATGTGGGCAAAATAAAGTAGCCCCCTGCAGAAAATGAGCAATTAACTGATATTTATTCTTCGGGACATAAGACAATCCATTTTCTGCTGTAGAAAAATGAATGGGAATTTTTACACCATCTTTAAAACCGAAAATGTACGCCGGTGAATATTTTGTTCCAACTTTTCGATCAATATCATTTACATAACTTTCTCCACTTCTACCCAGTTCCTTGTACAAAATACTTTTAACTGTCCCATCATATTGATAATGATGCACACCACTCTGATCTACAGAAATCAAAACGACTTTTTTTTGCCTCTGTCGCTGGTAATTTTTGTAAAGAGCCCAAATACCCCAAAACAGCAAAGGGAAATATATAAAATTGAAGATCATTTCTTCGTTTGACAAACGGCTATTATACTCCAACTGGAGGCTCAAAGGAATTCCAATAAATAAAACAAGCATTGCAATGCATAAAAGTCCAAATAGCACATAAATTGCTACAGTAGCTGCTGTATTGCGTTCAGAAGATATTTTTGGAAAGTTTTCTTTGTTGTAAATCATTAAGCTTTTAATACTAAAAAATGAATTATGTAAGATTTTACCTTTTTGTCAAATTAAAACAGAATAAATCAAAAAATAAAATTAAAGTATATTTTTTTTAGTACTTCAAGAATTAAAAGGAAAGAAGCATGACAGGTCTTCTATATATCATTTGTCCAATTAGTTCTATTTACTTTTTATATAGAAAAAATGCTATTTTTATATTAAATCTAAGTAGAAATTCTATGAAAAAAATATTGCTATTACCTTGTGTATACTTGTTTCTGTCTGCTGAATCTTATACTCCTTTCTTCAGTAGTCAGTACACTAAAGAATCTAGCGCCTATAAAGTGCAGGAAATTCCAGGAAAAATTGAATGCGAGTTTTATGACCTTGGCGGACAAGGAATAGCTTACTTTGATCAAGACAGCATCAATAACGGAAGCGGGAAACTTAATCCTGTTAATGGAAATCCTCTAAATGAATTCAGAATTAATGAAGGTGTAGATATTTCATATACAAAACCAGATAACATTGATACTACTCCTTACAGCAAAGTTCCTGTAAAACTTGAACAGTTTTATGTTGGTTGGACGCAGCCTGCTGAATGGATCAACTATACTGTTCAGGTAAAAAAGACTGGCAAATACAAAATAGGGCTTCTAGACACTGCTAATGGAGATGGCGCAATCTCTTTTGATGTCAACGGAAAAGATGCCACCGGAAAAATGAAAATAACCTCTACACATGACGATAAAGATCCTGTAGCGTGGAGACAGTGGCATCATTGGAATAGTTCTGATAATATTGGAAGCATAACCCTTGAGAAAGGAAAACAGCTTCTCACATTGCATATTGTAGAAAACGGAAACATGAATTTAGATTATATCACTTTTACGCCTTATTAATATACACTACTATTTGCTGTTTTTTAAGCAACAATTTCAAATCAAGTATTTCTACCTAAACCCAATTTATTCTATCTTCCTATATTAGTTTCATAAAACAATCGTCATTCTTAATTCTCTTATAAAAACATTATGAGTAATTTCTATCTTACTGCCCTATTACCAATACAAAAAGATTATCCTTTTCATGTTTTGCCTAATAGAAATTTTCTTCCATTTAATGGAATACCTATGTACCAGTATATGATTGAAAAATTACTAAAATTTACTCAATTTGAAAGTATCGTAATTAACACCGATTCAGATGAAGTTAAAGAATATTGCAAATGGAACGGCAGATTACGAATAATTGACAGACCAAAATCATTAATTGGTGAGGACATAAAATCAGATCTGATAACGGCCCATACTCTTGAGAAAATTTCGGGCGAACATTTTATCGAGTTTCAAAGTTTTAATCCTTTAGTAACAAATTATACCTTAGATAGTTTCATCAAACAATATATGGATCAAATCGCGGTTGGAGAATACTTTGATTCAATTTTTAGCATACAGCGTTACGAGTTGAGAAATTATGATCTCGAAAAAAGGGAAATAAATGATGAATTTCAATTTTCAATAATCGAAAATGGAATTCTTCATGGTTTTACCCGTACTTCTTTTCGCAAACATGGAAAAAAGATTGGAAAAATGGCTACAGCATTCGAAGTAAAAGAAATTGAAAATACACTTCTGGATTCAGATTCTAATTATGAATTAGCCAAGCTGGTTTTTGCTAATCAGGATAAATTTCCTGCTGTTTTTCATAGTGGTGTTTAGTGAGAGCAGCGCTATGAAATTGCTATCTATCAAAACCAATCGGTCCTATTTTTGATGCGTATAAAAATACTATTTTTCCACTTATTTCTTAGATTGCCAAAATCTATCTTTTCCTTCTGCAATCCATTCTAGAGATTGCTCAATTCTTTTGTTTCTAGTTTCATCTGTTTTTGCATCTGCAATCCAAATAATATAGTTTTTACGGAATGATGGTGATTTGCTTTCAAAAATTTCAGTCGCTTTAGCATCCTTTTTTAAGGCATCTACAAATTCTTTAGGAGCCACCACTTCTGCTGTTGATTTTTCTTTTACTGGTTTAGGCTTAGCGGTGCCATTTTCATTAAAAACCATCGCTTCTTTAATGTATGCAATTAGTTTTTCTTTGTTTGGCAACTCAGATAAATCTTTGATTTTGTCCATATAACCAAACTTTTTACCTGCTTTTACGCTTGCTTGAATTTCCGCGTCTTTCATCAATTCGGCCTTATACAAACTAAAAGAGCAATGCTGTTTAAAACCGCCCATCATAACCAAATGATCGCCTTTATAAGAATAATGTGGTGTTCCCCATTTTATATTTTCTTCTGCTTCTGGACAGGCACTAAAAATTACCTCTCGTAAATGGTTTAAAACAGGTTTGGCAAAATCAGCCATTTTTGCAATGTAAGCCGTAACGTCTTTGTTATAATTTTCCATTGATTGAACTATTTAATTCGTTATAAAATTTCAAACTATTTCAATACTAATACACTTGCACAACTTTTCAGTTGAATTCTTCAGATTTAAAAAAAAATCACTTCCTGCTTATAATATTTTGTTTTTCTAAGGAATAACTATTTTTCGTTTAATCTTACGTTCAATTTCGGGTAATACTTTGTCATTTAAAAGATTATTCATGCTTTCATCAAAATTTGGAAAATTTGGAGGGCTAAGTATATTTTTCTTTTTTACATTGCTAATATTCCCAACATTAAAATCTGAAACTACTTCGTTCGTTTCTAAATTTATTAAATCGTTATTCAAAAATATATTTGTTCTTTTATCTCCATTAAAGACCCCTGCTTTTTCAAATTCTATTCCAAAATACCCATCAACAATAAACAAATAGTCTAAACTGTATTTCACTTTTGTTTTTTTTAAATCATCATTTACGTATTCTCGTTTTGTCCAAACGAAAATTGGATCATTTGCCTTACTAATTGTATCTTTTATTTGAATAATTTCAACATTTAATAAGGCTAAATTTTTTAAATAGGCATCAATTACTCTTTCAGTCGGGTTTCCTTTTCCTGTTTCTAAAAATTTATAAGCACCAGAAAACATATCCTTTTTTTCTACGTTTGAAATTTCAATAGTATTGGACATTACTTGTCTTGTAATTCTGTATGGTCCATTTATATTAAAAATTACACCCAGTTTTTTCTTTTCAGGATTTTGAGAATAGCTAAAATTAAAAAATAGAGTAATACATAAAATTAGAAATGTTCTTTTTTGTTTCATTTTTTTATTCAGTTAATGTCGAATCTTTGTTTCTGTGTACAATAATTTAGGAAAGATCTATTATTTTTTAGTTTTATAAACTTTATAAAATATAAAAAGAATACCCAACCAGATAGGAATTAATTCTACTGATAGCTTCATATCCGTCATCCACATGATGGATAAAATCCCCAAC
>Ga0308157_10001909_pt1 | contig 38278 bp, 32 predicted proteins | sample PhyBR1_FD_201035 | JGI IMG/M metagenome (GOLD analysis project Ga0308157, IMG submission 201035) | Phyllosphere microbial communities from UC Gill Tract Community Farm, Albany, California, United States - DLSLB.R1 | ecosystem: Host-associated > Plants > Phyllosphere > Unclassified | place: USA... | reverse complement strand
ATCAAGTGCACCTTTCCGCGTAGCGTCGAGGTGCAGCCCAACGGCTACCGCCCCCTGCGTACCCCGTCTCAGTCATCAGGATTAGGGACTTAGAGTAATTTTATCCCCCCGCTGCTACGAAAAGGCCCAGTAGCAGCACGCCGAAGCCCAGGAAAGCGAGGTCGGCGGGCAGGTGGTTACCCGTGTACTCGTAGACGTGGTGCAGGCTCAGAATCTCGTGGTCAATGGTGCCTTCCACCACGTTAAACAAGCCCCAGCCTATCAGCAAGCCCCCGAAGAACGTGCGGCCCGACCATGGCACATCGGTCTGGGCGCCAGCGCCCCACAGCAGGCGCAGACCCAGGGCCGTCATTATCCAGACGGCCGCGTGAAAGATGCCGTCCCAGTACATGTTCACCTTAGCATCCACGAGGTTGTTAGGGGGCATTTTACCGGATAGCATGTTGTGCCACTGCAAAATCTGGTGCAGCAGGATGCCATCCACGAAGCCGCCCATGCCCGCCCCCATGAGGATACCGGTGGCAATTAGCGGAGCGCGGTGGGTGCGGCTGGCCGGAGCAGAGTAGGTTTCCAATATAGTGAAGGGAAGGATGATGAAAAATAAAGGAGCAGCCCGCCGCCGATAAGCAGCAGTACGGGCAGCAGCATGAGCAGCGCGTTAGCCGCGTAGTGCTGGTTATGAATAGCCGCCTGCACTTTGGGCCGGCAAACGGTGCAGGCGCCAGCCGTGTGCGCGCCAGTCAGCAACGCGACCAGCAGCAGGGAGAAGAGCTTCGACATGGGCGTAGAAATAAAGACTAACTGCGCAGACTACGGCCTGACGAGTCGTAATGTTATTTCTGCAAGCACCTAATTAATTCAGGATGAGCTTATAATCAAAGCAAAGGTCGCCACGGCAAAAGGCTAAGCATTCGATAATCGCTGCTGAATCAACGTTGAGTTCTGCCCCGCCTCAAGCCTATTCAAAAAAGCATTTTAATCCCAAGTCAGGAAAAGCAAGCACCGCAATGGGCGGCTGCTTACAGCAGCAGATTTGACCACCATGACATTGTATGGGCCTGGGGGAAGAGCTTGCTAGCTGAGACTAAAAAACGACAGATAGTAAGGTCATGTGCCCCTAAATTCTGGTAACTGCCAGCTTGGGTAAGCACAAACCTGCTTGTTGTATTCTAGCGCGTTACATAGCTTATACCCGGCGCTACTGTCTGCTTTTATCGTACTTCCCCTTCGAAGTATCCGAGTGTCCCAGCCGCATGGAAACGGCAAGCGATAGCTCCGGGCCACCCGGCTGCCGGGCTTTCACCAGTGACCGAATGTTCTCGGAAGGATTACTTGGGCTTAGGTATTGAATAGGGTCGGCTCCGACCACCACGCCGTGCCCCAGGGCGATGGCGAAGCCCAGTCGCTGCCCTGCTTGCCAGCGCAGGCCCACCCGTATCTGCCCGACTACGCAAGCATGAATATCTAGTTGGGCGGTTTCCGGAGGGAGCAGTCCCCCCCCGTCAGTCATCGTTACCGTTACCTTATCACGGCCAACACAGTAGCTCAGGTTAGCCCCCACGAAGGTGGCAAATTTGGCGTCCTCTCCTATATAATAGCGCGCCCCCACCCCAGCTTTGAGACCGCAAAAGTCGTATCCTAGCCCAGCGCCGGCGTCTAGATGCTTAGCAATTCGGCGGCCATAGTCAACCCCCCACCCGTAGGGGCCATTGAGGCCACCGCTTAGGGTAAGCACAAAGGGCCGAATAGGCGCTAGCGAATCAGCCGGGGCTGTTAGCAAGGCTGCCCGGGCCGAAAAATGCCCCAAGAGTAGGCTACCGAAGATGATGGCCCCGCTCCTGAATGCGGTGCGACTAGCTGGTAAGTAGGGGTGGGACATATCAAAGCAGAGATAAGTGTTGATAAACCTTGAAAGGCCGCTGGACGGCGTTCCACTAGGGAGTTGGCCGACTTAGCAAGCAAATCTTAAGCGTGTTAACTATATGCCCACCAGCGCTTTGCACAGGCGCGACAACAGTGCCAGCGGGACGCTAGATAATCAGCAGCACTGTCCCAACTACAATGAATAAAGCCCCCAGACTACCTAGCCGGCTAAGATGCTCACCCAGAAATAGGACACCCATCACTAAGGCCAGCGCCACACTCAGCTTGGTCACGGGCACCACCTGCGAAACGCTGCCTAGCTGCAAATTTTTAAAGTAGCAAAGCCAGGAGAAGCCAAGCGTAAGGCCCGACGCGGCCAGAAACAGCCAATTGCTGCGCGTAAGCCCCTGCATTTGCCCCTGCGTACCCCGCCAGTACACGACTCCCCAAGCCATCGCCAGCGCGACTACCAGGCGAATAGCAGTAGCCAAGCTTGAATCAATGCCGCGCAGGCCAACTTTAGCCAGGACGATGGTTAAGGATGCGAAAGCGGCCGAAAGCACGGCATAGGTCCACCACATAGCCAAGAATTCACTGGATTAGTACGGGTAGCCAGCTCCTTAGCGGCTGGCCAGCGCTACCTGCACGGGCTCGTCCTTGCCGATTTCCTCGTTGCCAGCCTTCAGCACCACGTCGCCGGCCTTGAGCGCCCCGAAAACCTGGACCTGCCCGGCGTTCTCGTCGCCCTTTTGCACGTCCACCAGCTCGGTTTTGCCGCCCACCACCCGGATGACGTAGGTGCGCTCGGCGGTGCTGACCACGGCGGACTTGGGCACGAATAAGCTGCTCTTGGGTGACTTAATCGGAATAGTCGCGGAGGCAAACATGCCCGGCTTGAGCTTTTCGCCGGGATTACTGATGTCGATTTCCACCGTCTCGGCGCGGGTGCCGGGCGTCACGTTGCCGGCTACCCGGTCGATTTTACCCGTGAACTGCTGCCCCGGGAAGGTGCGCACGTTGAACTGCACCGGCGCACCGGCGTGGATGTCGCCCACGTAGGCTTCGGGCACGGCCACGCGCAGGCGCAGGCGGCTGAGCTGCTTAAGCCGAAACAGGGGCACCGCGCTCTGCCCGCCGCCCGGCCCCACCAGCGCCCCCGGCGCGGCGTTGCGCTCGGTGATAACGCCGGCCATCGGGGCCGTAATGCGCAGGTAGGCCGCCATCTGGGCGGCGGCCTGGTAGTGCGAGCGGGCCGCCACCACGTTCAGGCTGTCACTGGTGGCCTGGGTGCGGGCCTGGTCGAGGGCCAGCGGCGACACGGCCCCAGCGGTGCGGGCCGTCTGGCGCAGGCGGCGAAAAGTGCCCTTACTGGCCTGAAAGCCCGCCTGGGCCACGCTCTGCTTCGAGCGGGCCTCACTCAGGGCGGCGGCCATTTCGGGCGCGTCCAGCTCGGCCAGCAGCTGGCCCTGGCGCACGTGGTCGCCGATATCGACGTGCAGCGCCTTCACGTAGCTGCTCACGCGGGGGAACAGGTCGGTCTGGAAGTAGCTGTCCAGCTCGCCGGGCAAACTCAGGCTCTGGGCCGGCTGGGTGGCCGTCACGCGCACCGCGTCGTAGCGCACGTCGGCCGTCGTTGGCTCGGCCGTGGCCGACTGGCTTTCCTGCGCCGCGTCGGGAGAGTTGCAGCCGCCCAGGGCCGCGGCGGCGGCCGTGATACTCAGGCCGGTGAGCCAGCGCCGGGAAAAAGCGGGGAAATTCATAGGAGGAAGGGCAGTTTTAAGGAAAAGATTAAGCCAGCACCGGCTGCTCGCGCAGGTTGTGCTCGGTGGTCGGGGCCTCGTTGCCGTCGAAGTTGGCGCTCTCGGGGTCGTCGGGGTCGAGCGAGACGGAAACGAAGGTGGTTTTGCGCTGCACGGCGGCAAACACCACCGGCAGGATAAAGAGCGCCGCCACCGTGGAGGCCAGCAGGCCGCCAATCACGGCCCGGCCCAGCGGGGCCGACTGCTCGCCGCTCTCGCCCAGGCCCGAGGCCATGGGTAGCATGCCGGCCACCATGGCGATACTCGTCATGAGCACGGGGCGCAGGCGGGCCGCGCCGGCCAGGCGGGCGGCGGCCACCGCGTCGCGGTAGCGCAGGCGCAGGCTCTCGGCGTTGGTGACAATGAGCACGGCGTTGGCCACCGACACACCCACCGACATAATCACGCCCATGTACGATTGCAGATTCAGCGTCTGGCCCGTGAGCAGCAGCAGCAGCAGCGAGCCGGCCAGCACGGCCGGCACCGTCACGAGCACCACGCCCGCTACCTTGAGCGACTGGTAGTTAGCGGCCAGCAGCAGGAAAATAACCACGATGGCCAGGCCCAGGCCGGTTTGCAGGCTGCTCAGCGTTTCGGTCAGCAGCTGGGCCAGGCCCCGCAATTGCACCACCGAGCCCTTGGGTGGCGCGCCCACGGCCTTAATGGCCTTTTGCACGTCGCGGGTTGCGGTGCCCAGGTCTTTATGGTCGATGTTGGCCGAAACGGTCACGATGCGCCGGGGACCGATGCGGTCGAACTCGCCCGGCACGTTGGCCGTGTGCAGGGTGGCCACGTCGCCGAGCGTGGGGCGCGTCTGGCCCGGCACCATGGGCAGGTTCTGCATGTCGGCTTCGCTTTTCATATCCTGCGAGGCCAGTTGCACCTGCACCTGGTAGGCAAAGCCCTTGCTCTGGTCGAGCCACAGGTTCTTGGCTGTGAAGCGGCTGGAGGAAGTGGCCGCCACCAGTGACTTGGCAATTTGGTCGGGGGTAAGGCCAAACTGGGCGGCCCGCTCCCGGTCCACGTTCACCTGCACCGTGGGGTAGCTCAGGGGCTGGTTTACCCGCACGTCGCGCAGGTAGGGAATCTGCCGGAGCCTAGCCACCAGCTTGTCGGCATAGCCTTTGCCGTCTTGCAGGCTCTTGCCCCCCACCAGGATTTCGATGGGCGTCTGGGCCCCCTGGCTCATAATTTTATCGGTCAGCTCGATGGGTTCGAAGCTCAGTTGCACGTCGGGCAAGTGCTGGTGCACGGCCTGGCGAATCTGGTCCTTGAGGTTATCCAGGTTCTGCACCTCGTAGTCTTCGGCCAGGTTTACCTGCAAGTCGGCTTCGTGCGGCCCCGCGTTGAAAACGTACAGCGCCGAGGTGCCGTAGGAGCTGGGCGTCATGCCCACGAAGGCCGACGAGATGGCCACGTTCTTGGGCCCCACAATCTGCCCGATGAGCTTGATAACCTCCTTAGTGCGCTCCTCGGTGCGCTCGATACGCAAGCCTTCGGGGGCAATGAGACGCACCTGAAACTGCTTGGAATGGGTGATTTTGGGCATCATGTCCTGCCCGATGAAGTAGAAACACACCCCAATCACGGTTGCGCAAACCACCCCGTATACCGTGCCCACCAGCACCCGGTGGCGCAGCAGCTTGTCCAGCGTGTTAAGGTAGGCCAGCTTCACCCGCTCGAAGCCTTTTATTTCCTTAGGATGAGCTTCTTCAAAGGATTCCTGCTGCGCGTCGCGCGCCGGGCTCAGGTCGGGCAACAAGCTCAGCTCGTGCTCCGCGGTGTGGGTGTGGCCCTTGAGCCACCAGTTGGCCACCACCGGTACGAAGGTCTGCGAGAGCGTGTAGGAGGCGATAATGGCGAAGCCCACCGACAGCGAGAGCGGGATAAACATGCCCCTAGGCACGCCCGACATCAGAAACGCCGGCGCGAAAACGGCCAGAATGCTGAGCGTGATGAGCAGCAGCGGAAACGACACTTCCTGGCTGGCATCCAGGATGGCGCGGGCCTTGGTCTTGCCCATCTCCTGGTGCTGGTGAATGTTCTCAATCACCACCGTAGCCTGGTCCACGAGGATGCCGATGGCTAGCGACAGCCCGCTCAGGGTCATAATGTTAATTGTCTGGCCGGTCAATTGCAAAAGTAGAATGGCCGTCAGAATCGAAACTGGGATGGTCAGAATCACGATAAGCGACGAGCGCAAATCGCCCAGGAACAGGAATACAACCAGGCCCGTAAGCAGCGCCCCCAGCCCCCCCTCGAAGGCCAGGCTGTGCACGGCCTGGCTTACGTAAATGCTCTGGTCGAACTCGTAGCTGAGCTGCACGTTGTCGGGCAGCAGGGCGCGCATCTCGGGCAGCTTGGTCTTGAGCGCGTTCACCACGCTCATCGTGGAGGCGTCGGCCGACTTGGTAACGGGGATGTAGACCGAGCGCTTGCCGTTGATGAGGGCGTAGCCTACCGGCACGTCGGTGGCGTCTTCCACCGTGGCCACGTCGCGGATGAACACCGTGGGGCCTACCCCCTGCCGCAACGGAATGTTAAGAAAATCAGGGATTTTGTCCAGCATCGTGTTGCTAGGCGTCAGCACCATGTAGTTGCCCATGCCCACTGAGCCGGCTGGTGACACCTGGTTGTTTTTGACGAGGGCCGATACGATTTCGTCGGGCGTGAGCTGGTAGCTCTTCATCTTGTTAGGGTCCACGCGCACCACCACCGTGCGCTCGTTACCGCCGAAGGGCGGCGGGGCCGAGGCCCCCGGAATCTGCGAGAACAAGGGCCGGATGCGCGTCGAGGCCAAATCCTGCATCTGCCCCAGTGAGGCCGAGGTGCTGCTGAATACCAGCTCACCAACCGGCAGGGACGAGGCATCGAAGCGCACCACCGTGGGCGGTACCGTGCCCGGCGGCATGTAGCTCAGCACCCGGCTCACCTGGCTGGCCACCTCGCCGGCCGCCTGGGCCATGTTCACGTCCTCGTAGAAGGTGCACTTGACCAAACACAAGCCCTGAATGTTCTTCACTTCCACATCCTTAATGCCCGACACGTAGAGCATCTGGTTCTGGTAGCGCGTGGCGATGAAGCCTTCCATCTGGGCCGCCGTCATCCCACCGTAGGGCTGGGCGATGTAGATGGTGGGCAGGTTGAGGCGCGGGAAGATGTCAATCGGGATGCGGCCCAGCGACAGCGCCGCGAAGACGAGGACTCCCAGCAGGGCCACAATAACGGCAATCGGGCGGGCTAATGCAGTCTTTATCATTTCAGGTAGAACTAGTAGCTAATAGCTTGAATTACAGCTGCCCGAGCAGCGGGGCCAGGTTGCCGTCGGTGGCGGCGCGCAGCAGCAGCGCCCGCCACACGTTGTTGACGGCAATAGCCTGGTCGTTCTCGGCCCGGTTGAGCACCAGCGCGGCCTGCGTGAGCACCACCAGGTTGTCGAGGCCGGCGTTGTAGCGGGCCTGGGCCTGGGTGTAGGCGCGCTGGGCGGCGTCGAGCTGCACGGGGGCTTCGAGAGCCGCCTGGCGCACCAGTTCGAGCTGCAATTGCGCGTTTTGCTGCTGGGTGCGCAGTTGCAGGGCCTGTTGGTCGTAATCGGCCTGGGCCTGGGTCGAGCGCGCCTGCTGGGCAGCCACCGCCCGCTTGGTATGAATGAGCTCCGTGACGCGCCAGGTCAGGGCCGCGCCCACCGCGTAGTTGTACACCTTGAAGGGCAGCCCCGCGCCTAGGCTCGGGTCGATAGTATAGGTACCGTCGGCATTGGCGGCGGAGGCCGTGCCCGAGCCCCGGCCCCAGGTAGCGCCGACCACCGACAGCGTGGGCCGGCTATTGGTGGCCAAGGAGTTGGCCAGCGCTTCGCTGCTGGCCACGCGCTGCTGATAGGCCCGCAAAGTAGGGTGAAAGCGCAGGCTGGCGGTGTCAGCCCCGGCGGGCAGCACGGGCAGGCGGGCAAAGAACTGGGTCGAGTCAGTGAGCAGCAGCGCCTGCACCGGGGTGCCCAGCAGGCCCGCCAGCCGCACGCGCTGCTGCTCGGCCTGCTGGCGGCTGGCCAACAGTTGCAGCCGCGCCCGCGACGTTTCGGCGTTGGCCGTCGAGCTGTCAATGCCGGCCTGGATGCCCGCCTGCGTACCCGCCCGCACCACGCGCTGCACGGCCTGCGAGCGCCGCAAGTTGGCTTCCTGCAAGGCGACCGCCTTTTGCGCGGCCAGGGCCAGCAAGTAGGCATCGGCCACCTGCGCTTGGTGCGTAAACAACTCCTGGTCGTAGTCAGCCTGCGCCTGGCTCACCAGCGTTTGCGCGCGCTGCACGTCGGCCCGGTAGCGGCCGAAGGTCACGGCCGGCCAGTCGATGTAGAGCATGCCCTGGCTGGTCCAGGCCGCCTGACTGCTGGTGAAGTCGCGCACGCCTGACTCCGTGATGCCCAGGCCGCCAATCAGCGCGCCTCGTGCTTGGTTGGAAGTGGCGTTAAGGGCCTGCGCCTGGGCCGTGAGCTGGGGTAGGTAGTTGGCCCGCACCGTGCGCACGTCGGCGGTGGCGGCGGCCACGCCCGCCTGCCGGGCGCGCAGGGCCGGGTAGTTAGTCTGGGCCACTTGCAGGGCCTGGGGCAGCGTCAGCGGCTGGGGTACTTGGGGCAGCTCGCGGGGCTGCTGCGCCTGGGCAGGCAGGCTCCCAAGCAGTAGGCCGACCAGCAGCAGACCGGGACCCGCCAGCCGGGGGCAAAGAGAAAGAGCAGCGGAAATCAGCTTCATGCCGCAAACCTCCCCTGGCCCTATTATACTGACATTAAAGCCAAATTAAAAGATATTAAAAATGATGGAGCGCGCGACTTTGACTGAACGGAGCAAGCGGCTCTCTGTGTAGGGCTATTACCCAGACGCTCATCGCTTATGGTCCGGCTAGCCCCTGCGTCACTGCTAACGGCGAGTAACTTACGTAGCCTGATGACTTAATTTACCATGAAATGAAGAAGATACTGGCAATTGATGGCGGGGGCATTCGGGGTATTGTGCCGGGGCAAGTGCTGGTGGCGCTGGAGCAGAAGCTGCAAGCCAAATCAGGGCGCCCGGATGCCCGGCTGGCTGACTTCTTCGACTTTTTTGCGGGCACCAGCACCGGGGCCATTCTCAGCAGCATTTACCTCTGCCCGGCGGCCGGGTCCCCCACTAAGGCTCGCTTTTCGGCCCAGCAGGCCGTGGACCTCTACGTGCAGAACGGGGGCAGCATATTCAGCGTCTCGGTGTGGAAGCGCATCGAGTCCGGCAACGGTATCCTGGACGAGAAGTACGACGCGGCGGCGCTGGAGAAAGCCCTGGGTACCTATTTTGGGGACTTGCCCCTGAGCCAGCTGCTGCGCCCCTGCCTCGTGCCGGCCTACGATATTGAACACCGCCGGGCGCATTTCTTCGCGCAGCACAACCCGGGGCTCTACGGCCCCAGCTATGACTTTCGGGTGCGCGACGTATGCCGGGCTACCTCGGCGGCCCCCACCTATTTCGAGGCTGCGCGCATCCAGTCGCTAACCAACGAAACCTACGCCCTGATTGACGGCAGCGTGTTTGCCAATAACCCGGCCCTGAGTGCCTTCTCCGAGGTGTGCAATGCGCAGGGCGGCCCCACGACGGCGGACCTGTTCATTGTTTCGCTCGGCACGGGCGGCCAGCACGCCCCCTACTCCTACGCCACGGCCAAAAACTGGGGAGCGGCCGGCTGGGTGCGGCCCCTCATCGACATTATGATGGACGGGGCCGCGGAAACCACGGACTACCACCTAAGTCGGCTATTTATGGCCAGCGGCCACCGCGACCAGTACGTGCGCATTCAGCCCGAAAACCTGGGGGGCGCCAGCGCGGCCATCGACGATGCCTCGCCGGCCAACATCCGCGCCCTCGTGGAGCTGGGAACTGCCACGGCCCGTAAGTTCGATGCCCAACTGGAGCGTATTGCCGCCACAGTGCTGGCTGACGGGCCTGACCCCGTGACGTTTGCGTTTGCGGCGCCGGTGGCCGCGCAGTAGCCGCCAGGCTAGGGCGCGGTCACCGGCGCAGGGGCAGCCAGCGGCAGCCACACCTCGGCCACGGTACCGCCCCCCGACCGTGGGTGCAGCCGCAGTCGCCCCTGGTGCAGTCCCACAATGCGCTGGGCCAGGGTCAGGCCGATACCGAAGCCCGGCACGTCGCCCACCGCCCGGCCCCGCGTCAGGGGCTGGAAAATGCGCTCGGCTTCGTCGGGCGCGATGCCGGGGCCCCGGTCTTCGATGAGCAGCCGCACGGCAGCGGGGCCGGCCATTTCCAGGCGCAGGGCCACGGGCTGGCCGCTGGAATACTTGGCGGCGTTGTCCACGAGGTTGCCCAGGGCCGTGCGCAGCAGCTGCGCGTTGCCGAGCACCTGCGGAGTCTGGGCTTGGTCGTCTATTTCGGCGCTGATGTCCAAGTCAACCGGCTGGCCGGGGCGTTGCTGCTGCGCGCTGCCCACCACGTCGAGTAGCACGTCAACCAGCTCCAGGGGCTGGCCATCTAACTGACTGGCTCCGTCGAGACGGGCCAGGTGCAGCAGGCCGTTGGCCAGGGCCGTGAGCTGGTCGAGTCCGATGACGGCCTGGGCTATCCCTTTTTTCAGGCTGGCCACGTCCGAGTCGTAGGCCAGCGACGTTTCCAGCCAGCCCTTGATGCGCGTCAGCGGCGTGCGCAGCTCGTGCGAGGCATGCGCAATAAACGACTGGTGGCTTGCCACTAATCCTTCCTGCCGGGTCAGCAGGTCGTTGAAGGCCGCCGCCAGCTTGCCCACCTCATCGCGGGGGTTCTGCGGACGTAGCCGAAAGGTCAGCGCCTGGGCTTCGGCCCGGCGCAGCTGCCCGAGCAGGGAGTTGAGCGGGGCCAGGGCGCGGGTGGCAAACAGCAGGCCCAGCGCGCCCACCAGCGCCACGGCTACGAGGTTGCCATAGAGGAAATAATTGAACAGCCGCTGCTGCTGGTCGTAGCCCTGCTGGTTGTAAGCGGTGACCACGGCCACAAACTGGCCGTCAGCGTTGGGCCGGCGGTAAGCCAGCGCAACCCCCTCCTTGGAATGCGGATGACCTGGGGAGGGATACGAAAAGTAGACATGCCCCCGCTGCCGCGCCTGCGCCAGCAGGTGGGCCGACGGTAGATAGTCGGCGTCGTTACTGGCGTACAGGCGGGCGTTAGCCGGCGTGTATACCTGCTCGGCCTGTTCTGGCAGTGAGTTGAGCATCGTACCCGCCAGCGAGTCATTAAGCGCCAGTAGCTGCTGGGTGACGGCCGCCTTGCTGAGTAGCCTTCCGGCAAACGACTGCTGCCGGAAGCGCGCCGAGCTCACGTAGACGTAGCCCGAAAAAACCAGTAGCAGCCCGCTGACCAGCGCCGCAAACCAGAGCAAAAGCTTGTGCCTAATCTGCATCGCGCCTAGCCCTGTAGTAAATAGCCCGCGCCCACCACCGTGTGCAAGAGCTTCTGTCCAAAGCCCTTGTCTATCTTTTTGCGCAGAAAGTTCACGTACACGTCAATCACGTTGGTGTTGGTGTCGAAGTGCAGGTCCCAGACCTTTTCGGCGATGTCGATGCGGCTGACCGTGCGGCCCTTGTTGACCAGCAGGTATTCCAGCAGCGAGTATTCCCGCGTGGTGAGCTCAATGCGCTGGCCGGCGCGGGTCACGGTGCGGGCATCGGTGTCCAGCTCCAGGTCGGATACGCGCAGCACCGCGTGCTGGCCCCCGTAGGCGTCTGAGCGCCGGGCCAGCGCCCGAATGCGTAGCAGAAGCTCCCGAAACTCAAACGGCTTGGTCAGGTAGTCGTCGGCCCCGGCCCCAAACCCGGTTTCCTTGTCCTGCATGCCATCCAGGGCCGTGAGCAGAAGCACCGGCTGGCGCGGCGAGTGCTGCTTGATGTAGCGGCACAGCTCGAAGCCGTTCAGGCCCGGCAGGTTTACGTCGAGCACTACCACGTCAAAGGGCTGCTGGTCAAACAGGCGCTGGCCCATGATGCCATCGTAGGCCACTTTCAGGTCGTAGCCTTCGGCAGCTACCCCTTTCTGGATAAAAGAAGCCAGGCTGGTTTCGTCTTCGACGAGCAAAATAGTCATGGTGCAAAAGTCGGCTGGCTCAATCAGAATCAGATGAAGGATAGTTACGAAGTGTCAACGTTAACTTCTAGTGGGTGGCTTATACAAAAGCGCATCCGAAGTAGCCCAGTTAAAACGAATAACTCAATGATGTGGATTAGCTCCAAAAAGGTGCGGTGGCTGTTGCAGAACTCTGCGCACCGGATCCAAAGGAGGCTCGCCGACTCGAACAACGCTAGAAAAGCGGCCAAAGCCGACTGGTATTCCAGTTTAACTGCCAATTCACGCTGCTTCTAAGCCGGCTACAGAGTTCTGCAACAGCCACTGCGCAATTCTGATACCCCCTACCCCACCGGATAGCTCAAAAAGACGCTTTCTGGCGGGTCAAGAAGTGGGTTCTGAAAATTTTCGGCTTGTAAATTTGTGAGCCATACTTATTGAACCATGCAGCATACTTCCAACTGCGCCCGCGTTCAATTAGAAGACATAACTAACGCTTGATGCTGCGGCCACTTAGGCTTCGGTTAGAAGTTTGGTACGAAGGTTAAGTAATGCGCTTTGTACATGTCCATTCAGGGGTTGCGACTGTCGCCCCATACCTTTTAACTAAGGTCAAAACAGCTTAAACCGGCGTTGGCTGGGTTATGGCTATCCGATACTAAGAAAAGCTATTGAGCCACAGCCTAATAACTAGTGCTGAGTCAAGCAAGTTAGGTAACAGAATTTTCCGGCGGCTCCCCCTCTCCTTTTTGGAGAGGGGGCCGGGGGGTGAGGCGAACGACCACGCATTTTGTTAGTCAACTTCCCTGACTCAGCACTAGTTTATAAAGGTATAAGCGCAATATAATTGGCGGAATACCATCTTATACTATCTAATTATTAATTATTTAGCTGCCCATATAGCTGGAAATGTACTCTTCAACAACGTCATCGTTGCCGCCGCTACATTCTCACCTGGTTTTGCTCTTGTTTCAAAGTCACGTAGTACCGGATAAGTCTCCTTTAGCAGCTTAGTTAGCTCGGTCTCAGTAACCAATACTTTAAGGACTTTGCTTATCTGAGTTTCAGTGAGCTTGAGTTTACCAAGACGAGTAGCTACTTTTTCTTGTAGCGGAGTAACAAGTTTTACCTCTTGAACTGATGTAGTTTCTTCCAGCGGCAACGCCAACTGCTTTTCATTTGTAGGCTTACTACCAATATTGAATGTGATATTAGTTACCGCCCGACCACGTTGCCGACGCTCAGTATATGTAATATCAAAGCTTAATTCATTCAACTCTGCTACCGAACGGTCTAGAACCTTACTACGAAAGTCCGAGTACTCCTTATAGCTATCAGTAGTATCAGTCACCTCCTTCAAACGCTCTATACTCATCGTATGCGGACTTTTAAACTGACAAGAACGCATCAGCCAATATAGTCGATGTGCATGATGACTCTTAATAGCCATCAATTCATTCACATCAGCCACCGCAAAGTTGCCTACCAAATTTATAAGATATGGGACGACTGCCTTGCCAAACGTAGCTACTAATATCCGGGTAGTACTGTCATAACGCATGGAGTCGCATAGTGAGACCAAGTGCACATCCTCCTCGTTCAGCTCTGGTATGCGAATTGTGGCCCTCATCATCCGAAGCATTGCCGCCTCTAGCAATTGATGTTGATGACCACCAAGTATACCTGAAGGAAATAGCTCACCAATAGGAATCACCGCTGTTGGAGCTTCAGTATCGCCTTTACGAATGCAACGCAGCATCAGGCAGAAAATACGAGCCTCCAATAATGTATTTGTGGTAGGTGTACCTATCAAGAGGTTATGTTGTGCTACCGTTGTAGTGCGTTGCGCACGCTCGACTAATTCTTGATAATTAGCGGGCATTGGCAATTGCTCAGCGCTAACCATTACAACTTGCGGAGGCTCATCCACGAGAGTAGCTTCAGGAAACATTGGTATGGGCTGACCAGATGCTTTCAAAACAGCCTCATTAGCAGCCTCCGGCGTGTCGTAATAGCCGACTGAGACCCGTTTGCCATTCACATTCACACGCGCTTTCCAGCGGTCTTTCAATTTGTCGTAACAAACTCCTTTATAGCTAGTTGAAGCCATTACAATGCTGTTCAAATACTGTGCAAGATAATAATCAAATAGGGCTTGGTACCCAAGTACTTTAGTCGGGTCTCAAGTACTTTAGTCGGGTCTCAAGTGTACTTTAGTCAGGTCTCATGCCATTCACGCTGTACTTCAGTCGGGTCTCACTGTACTTTAGTCGGGTCTCATGCCAGGAAATTATTGATAATCAATTACTTATGAAGTACTAATACTAAATAATACTTAAAAAATAAAAGGAATGAGCCTCCATTTTTTTAGGGTCTGGTCTCTTATTCAAACTAAGAAGAGGAAATATTGCTATTGATGGTCGCTAGCGTCAGCTTCGCACACCAGGGGGGCGGAGTCATGTACGTACATTATATTATCCCATATCCTTTCTAGGGTTATCCGGTTGAAAGCTTGCGTTTCACCCTTTCCTGCTCTGGAAGCGGCTTATTCGCGTCTGGGTGATTGACGAAATAGTCCTGCAAGGCTGCCTCGATAATCGCACTCATATCGCGACGGTCCCAAAAAGACAGTCGGTGCAGCTGCACGTAAGTTGAAGTCGGGAGAGTATTGGTAAAGCGGGTTTTGGTAGGCAATGGTGCGGCGGGCGACGTTGCCGCCGGACTAGGCGGAGCAGCATCGCCTGTCGGAGCGAACAGTAGGTCGTCTACCGAACGAGTCGGGGACACAGTAGCCGGCTGAGATACCAGCGCTGCAAGACCAAATTTTGAAGCTGGCTTTTTCATAAAACTATCAAATGGTATTTACGTCTGGGTGCACAAAGCATATCATGCATATCATACACACTATGCAGATAATGCAGATATCCTTGTCAACAGTTCTGTCGTAAGATTCTCATAATCCTCATAGGCATTGCTTTTTGGGGCATATTCCTGTAGGCTTTGACGGTTGACCTGTGCTTCGGCTAAGGATACATTTTCGCGGATGGTAGTATGCATGAGCAACGGACCCAACACCTCGTGCTGCCGTAGCATATCCACGAACTCATGATGTAAGCGCTTTCGGTAGGTTGATGAATAGCGCGTCAGAAATAAGCCCCCTACTCGTAGCCCTGGATTGAAGCTCTTTTTAACCCGAGCAACCACATCTAGTAGCGAAGTCAGCCCTTCGTAGCTGAGATACTCCGGATGTACTGGTATAAAAGTGGCCGTCGAAGCGGTTAGAGCGGCTGCGGCGAGCGGTGAGTGCGGCGAGGGACTGGTATCGAAAATCACGTAATCCATTTTCTCCTCAAGGCCAGCCAGAGAGTTTTTCAGGACCATGATATAATCCATTTGGGTGCCCAATACCTTCTCTGCCGCTACGATGGCTTCCGTGGCCTGTACTAACCACAATTGAGGACCTACTGGCTCCATTACTTCTGCCAGCGTGGCGTCACTGCTGGCGACCAAGCCAATATGCTTATCAGCTGGCAACTGCGGCAGGATGAGCGATAAATTACGCTGAGGGTCACAGTCAACTAAAAGGGTTCGATACCCCCGGTTGGCCAGCGAATGAGCTATGGCCCAAGCCGACGTGGTTTTGCCTACGCCTCCCTTGCGGTTAGCAATTGTGAGTATCTGCATGGTGAGTTAGCATGATGTGGAAACAAATGTCGGGAATATGCGGTGCATGGGCAACATGATACTCTTAATGCATATGATATGCATTAAGAGTATCATGTTGCCCATGCACCTACTGAGTGTATAGTGCTCAATAAAATTATCGCTAACTGTACTGGTAATTAAGGTTATTCGTGCTTAAGCCTGTTGTAATAAATATTCCTTCTCCAGCTGTACCCATACTGCGGCGCAACTAAATAAAGGATGAGAGATTGCGGTAGAATTACTAGGACGATATGCTACAAACTGGTTGCCAAGTATTATTACTCATTGATAAGTGGGCACTGATAGCAGCTGCACTGATAACGATGGCCGTTGTCCTCGGTCAGTAAAGCTTCGCCTACGCAACTGGCGCAGGTTGGACGAATTGTTCGTAAGCGTGCGCGTCGACATAGCTAATTTTAGCCAGGTCAAAAGACTCCAGCCCTTGTGCTACCCACTGCTCATCGACTGTATCGTGATACATGAGCAAATGCACCGTGGCCGTCTGATCAGGATTGAGACGTAGCAGCCGGCCGATGCGCTGAGCAGCTTTGCGCTCGTTACCTAAGGCGTGCCAGATGATGCCTACCCGCAGGTTAGGAATGCTGATGCCCTCCGAGAGCTGGGCCACGCAGGCTAGACGTTGAATCTCGCCCGTGTTGAATAGGTCCAGGTTGGCCTGGCTGTGCTTGTTCTTGGAGTGGTAGGTATGGGCCGCCTGCTCTTCGGCCTGCTGCTGGTTATAGGTGAAGAGTAAGGCCTTGTCCGTCTGCTGGTCGGCCAGGTAGCGCATGTAGTGGCCCTTGCCGGGGTAGTTCATCAGGGCCTGCATACGCAGGATGCACAGCGTCTCGATGGGAGTTGGTCCTGGGTGGCGTTGGCTAGGCGCCTACTCCAGTAGGCGTAGTTCTCGCGCTCGCTGGTGGTGAACTGGCTGCTGGCCTTGGTGGTGAGCACGTAGTCGCGCATGGTGCGCAGGGGCAGGCGGTGCACGACCAGGCGGTAGTCGTTGAGCAGGCCGGCCAGCACTGCCTCGTCGGTGGTGTAGTCCACCACGATGGGGCAGTAGGTAGCCACCAGGCGGCCTTTCTCGGAGTTCGCCTGCGCGGGCGGCGTACCCGTCAGGCCCAGAATGCTGCGCTTCCGGGCCGCGTGGGCTTGGAGGCCCGGCTCGTGCGAGTCCTTCAGGGCGTGGCACTCGTCGAGGTAGAGCTTCTGGTACGTGCCCGCCGCAAGGGCTTTGCCCAGCGAGCGGTAGGTGGTGAACTCGATGTAGGCGAGCAGGTGGGCTAGGCCGAACTTGTGCGCCTCCTGGGGCCAGGAGTTCAGGACGGCCTGCGTAGGGGCTGCCACCAAGAAGAGCTTACCGGATGGCTGGTTGAGCAGCTGGCTCTCGGCGAGCAGCCGGTCCATGTCGCGCAGGCCGATGAGCGTCTTGCCCAGGCCCATGGTTAGGGCAATGCTGGCCAGCCGCCGGCCCTGGATTATAGCCAGGACCTGGTCCTGCTAGGCTTGCTTACGAGCAGCTACGGCGTTAGGAGTAGTTTTCGGAGCGAAGGACATACGCAAGAATGAAAAGGCGACAAGCGTAGTAGGCTGAGGCAGCCAGCCGATTGTCCGCTTGAAATAGGGTGGCCAGCCGATGATGTTACGAATCAGGGAGGAATCGGTAAGTGCCAAAGCTGGTTGTCCAGGCACCGTAAGTGACCAGCTGTTAACCCTAATCACCCCACCAAAACGCGGATTATTCTCGTGAAGGTACAACCCAGCATATTAGTTTAATCCTACTTGCGAACCACCGTAGAAATAGGCTGTCTTGGTGCATGGTGCTCGCTCGTCCTACCAAAATAGCGGAGCAGACGATGCTTTTTGGGTCGTAAATAGGGGGCTTGTCCTACCTGAGCAGCCAGGGGAAAAGTATCGAGAAAGGGTCTGGGTTGACACTCGTATTCTTTGCCGACCTATACCTAGCCTAGCGTAAAAAAGCTGAGTTGGCCTAGGGAAGGTAACAGGTCCACTGCTTTTCCATCACCTGGCACCGGATTTGAATGGCCTCGGTCTATAGCCTAAGGTGACGACTGGGTGTTGGCGGAAGAGGAACCGAACTAATGACAAGTTTACCGGATAGGGGTACTGGCAGTACTACCGAAACCTGAAAAGGAAAGGTAGTCAAAAGCCGGGTGCAGTTGGTGGGTAGGAAGTTTAGCTAATCGCTTGTACTGAGATTCCAGACCCTGTCTAGTCTAGAAGTAGGTGCGGTCGCGAGTGGGCGTGCCCTGCAAAAAATCGACCGGATTAGGTTAGCCGCTTCTCATTCCTCCGCCTGATTTTCACCATTCGGAGCGTCCGGTGCTGAGTGGGATGGCTAGCATGTGAAGGAGGTCCCGGCCAGTTTTTTTGCCGGTGAAAATCTTGGTTAGATTGAATCCTTAGCAGTTGAATGGCGAGAGAATGTCGGACCACCGTCACAAAATTCAGAGGCGACCGTGAGGGAAGATAGGTATCCCGCTTGCTACTGTTGCTAACTGATTTTGACTTCTAGGCTGGCCAATTTTGGTTAGAGTAGCAGGTTATCTCAGGCAGTAAAGTTCGCTCTTTGGGAAGTTGATTAGAAGCGCGGGTTGTTGCGGAGTCAGGCTTTTCCATCAGAAGTATTCAGTGGCAGTCAGTCGTTTTTAGGAGCAGGTAACTCTGCTGATTTAAAAGCTGACTGCTTGGTGCGGACTCAAACAAATTGGTTGTCGATTTTTACGCGGGTCAGGGAAGGTATGCCAGACGAGTTGAGGTGATAGCAGGATTTATCACTGAGTAAAAATAGTTGCTTTAGTCGACTCGTTAAGTAAACGGTTTTTCGCTGCTGGCCTGGGGGAGGGGCTAGGCTGGTTCTTACTCGATGGGGGGGCGGTTTGAATAGTCTCGTAAATCTGGGAGGAGTTCCTTGGGATGAGACTACTCAGCTTGGTCAAATTTAGGTAAGCAGGTAGCGGGCTTTTCGACTCAGAATGGTTGCTGTTATTTCTGCTTGGTGAGGGACCTAGCTTTTCGTTTTACTGAAATGGTCATTGGTTTTGGAAGGCCATGGTTGTCTACAGTATTGGTTTTTGCGGCGCGTTTTTATGGGTAGTCCGAGTATCTGGGAAGTGGCTGTTTGGGGTTAACTGTATAATTGGCCGGATGAAATAGCGCAGTGATGCAAGGGCTGGGGGCTAAAAATCGGTTCGGGTTTTAAAAGAGGCTGGCGTTTTCGATGGGAGTTTTTTCGATGAGATTCCTAATGATTTACTACTGAGTTCTTTCTGCTAATTGATTTGCTTTTTATCCAAAGTATCCAGAGTTGTTTAGGTGACGGAGTATTGTTTCTGGTTTCTACTTGATTCGGTGGAATAACTTCTTGCTTGATTCTGGGTAGCTCAATTAAGTCGGTTAGCTGGCAAGGTTGAATGGCAGTAGGTGATGGATAGTCGGCAGCAAATCATGGTTGGGTAAGGCTGAGCTGGAGTGTCTGGTAGGATAGAATTGCTGAATTAGGAGAGCTAAGGTCAGCGGGATTAATAGCGTTAACAGAGGTGTTGATTTGGAAAATGAGTAAGGTTGGAGTAGCTTTCAGAAGACCTAGGGTAGAAAGAGGCAGTGGGGAAAACTCCTCGTTCTGGATTCGTTCTTATGTAAGGAGCAAGACAGGTTTACCTAAAGGTAAACGTCTTGCTTTTGCTCCCGCTGGTCGCAAAAGTCCCCGTTTCTACCGCCTTATGACGCCCCTAAACGCCCCCTACTCGTCCTTGCATTCCTCAACGCTCGTCTTCGTTTTCGAAGGTCAGAAAGCAACGTTGAGACAAGTGCAAGCGAAAGGAATGTCGCTCGTTTCTTTCCCAACTTCAGCGTCGAAACCACCGGTAATTCAATCGGTGGAGATGAAGGCGAAGCGTAAGCGTAAAACGAAAAGTGAATACGCGGCGCTGGCCTTGTTACCCGTTGAGTTGAAAGAGAAAGACAAGCATAAAGGGGGGCGGCCGAAACTGGAGGATAAGGAAGAACTCAAGTGCGTTAGCTCACTGGTTTCGGTGGCGTGCCATGACCGGTTGCACGCGGCGGCCGACAGACTAGGTATTTCGGTTTCGCTTGCAATACGGTGGCTGATTGATGGTGATGGCACGAAACGGGTGCAGCAGCGAATGGGCCAGTTGACGAAGCAAGGACTCTCGGAAGAAGAGCGCAAGCAACTGCGGGACTTAGCCGGAATGGCCGCTAATTTGAACCAGGTAGCTAGGCTTGCCAACCGGGATGGGTATGCCGCGCACGCAACGGCATTGGTGGATTTGGCTAAGAAAGTTCGGGAACAGGTGAACGCTTTCAATAAGTAGAAACATGATTAGCCGGACCACCATAGGTAAAAGTTTCGACGGCTTGGTACGTTACCAATTTGCGGGTCGGCGCGACCAGCCGGCGGATAAGCAGGCGGAAATTCTGGCATCCTCGGGTGTGAGCACGGAGAGTGCGGCCGAGATGATAAGTGATTTCAATCTGGGAAAAGCCGTGAATCCGAGGCTGGGTTACCCGGTTTGGCACACGTCTCTGAGCTTCAACCCGGACGATGCGGCCCGGCTGGATAGTACCAAAATGCTGGCCATCGCCGAGGGGTACCTACAAAAAATGGGGCTGGACAAGACGCAATATATCATTGTCCGTCACCATGACCAACCCGACAATCAGCACTTGCACATCATCGCCAATCGCGTGGATTATGATGGCAAAACCATCGATGACGGGCGAAATTTCTATCGCTCTAAGCTAGCGCTGCAAGAGCTGATAGCGGAGCACGACCTCACGCCCATCAAGGGGCAGCGAACGCAATTACACCACCCCGAGCGGCTGCACGGTACCGACCTGGCGCGGCAGGAAATGCTGACCACGGTCAACCAGGCAATGGACGCCGAGACGCAGCGGCCGCACCTACTAGCCACCCTGCGAGCGGCCGGGATGGGGATAGAAGAACGCTTCGACAAGGCGGGTAAGGCAACGGGTATCAGCTTCGAAAAAGACGGCTATAAATTTAAGGGTAGTGAGCTAGGGCGTCACCTAAGCTCGGCGGGAATCGACAAGCAACTGGCGGCAAACGAACTGAAGCAACAGGCTGCCGCCACCGTCTCGGAACCCACGATTGCCTCCCTGCCACTGGCATCAGCACCCCTGGGTTCGGGTTTGGCATTGGCTTCCGCTGAAAAAACTGGGTCGGTCAAGCTGTCAGAGGTACCAGCTGGACAGCTGACCACCGCTGAGCAAGACCGCCTAGCGGAACGGGCAGTGGCGGCGGTAGCTGCGTTTAAACTGGCAAAGGACTTACTCGCTACCTACCAGGAACAGGCAAATCGCGCAGACTGGGAAAAAGACCTCACCCAATTTGCCGAATTGAAATTCGAGAAAATTCCGGCCGCTCAAGAGCGAATGAGTGCCTACGAGGCGGAAGCGAAATCTACTTCGCTCGGCAGCGAACTCTTGAATAAGCAAAAAGAACTCTATGCCGATAAAGTACAAAAAGGCGAATTGCGCGTAGTTGACGAGCCGCCGGTAGTTTCCGGCGTATTGGCCTCGCAGGCTAGTGCGCTTCCGACTCAACAGCCAGTGCCGATTCAGGTCGTGAGCGAAGCGATGCCCGCAGCTACGGCGCCACTTGAAAGCACCCCAATCACTCCGTACCAAGCAGGAGTTACGCAGGTAGAGGAGATTTTCTCGGTCGCCCCAGAACCTCGACAAGGGCTAACTCCGGAGGCCAGCACTACCCTCCCTACTTCTAAAGTAGACGACTACTTACCGGAATCGACCCTGCTAACCGTCTTTGAGCAGGAAACAAAAGGCGTTGTACTAGATCCCCAACTCCCGGCAGCAACCTCGCAGCAACTCCTGGCACAACAAGCGGCACAGCGGCAAGTCGAGGAGGAGGCAGCCAAAGAAGCACTGACGGGAATGCGCAAGGAGCAGGCACTTATCGAAGTCACTAAAAGGGAAGTAGACCTAGCCGACCGGCGCGGTGATTATGGGAAAGTGGCGGAGTTGCGCTACGGAGTCATTCCAGAAATTGCGCAACGACTGGCCGACTACCGCAAGCAGGCGGAGGCTACGCCGGCCGGCCGGGAGTTGTTGGCTGAGCAGGAGCAAGCGCAGAAGAAGGCAGCGGAGCAAGCGCGTTCGGCAGAACAGGAGCGGCAGAAAGCCGAGGAAACACGGGCAGCTGAGCAGCAAGTGGCGCAGGCAGCAGTAGACGGCGTGCGCCGGGAGCGCACCCTGTTGGAGGCTAGCCGAGGAGAAGCAGCCCAGGCCGAGCAGCAGGGTGATACCGGTAAGGCGAGGAGTTTGCGCGAGGATACCATTCCGAAAGCCGAGCGCCGCCTGGCCGACCACCAGGTACAGGCGGAAGCTACCGTACCTGGCCGAATCTTGCTGGCAGAGCTAAACGAGCAGGAAAAAGCCGCACAACGGGCGGGCGAAGTCTTCGGCCAGCTAGCGGCTAAGGGAGGCTTTATTAGCTATATTGAATTCGGACAGAAAGCCGACCAATCCGGCTATGACCTGCCGCCCAAGGTAGATGGCCAGCCGCAACAGGTGGTAGAGAATAGCAGCGGGCGACAGTTTGACGCACCCCTGGTCGGGGGCCGGCAGCTTGAAATAGTGGTAAACGAGGCTATCCGAATGGAGGAAAATGCGCGGCTTCATCAGAAAACAGAGATGAGAAAATTGGAGATAGCGTGCGCAGACTACACGCGGTATAGTGGTAAAGAAGTCGTGCGGGTGCGAGTAGCTGAAGACCAGGCAGACGCGCTAAAGGAACGCGTTGGCAGTAACGCCATAGCTGACAAGGAAGCCGGTTCGGACGGCCGGATAGGCATAAGCATTATTTACAATCCTAGTGGCGGGGCCTCTATGGTAAGCGAAGTGGTCGCCCAGGTCAAAAAATCCGGTGGAGAAGTATTTGAGCAGCCTGAGCAAGCAGTAAGACGAGCGCGTAGCACACAAGCCTTTACATCGAGTATAGCAATCAGCTTAGGAAAGGAGTCAGACCGGGAAATGGGTAGCTAACTGACGTTAGCTACCGGGTCTTTTCAGCGGGCAAAAGGTTACCTGAACGAGTAACTGTTATACCGGGAGCGGACTCGTTGGGCATTGGCCGAAGGAGCTACCTCGCGGTGGACAAGACCCGGCTCGCTGCGGCTACTACTGGGCGTTCTCGGCTTTGAGTTCGGCCTGGGCCTGGGACGCCTGCTCGGCTTCGAGGGGCTTGCTGAGTACATCGAGTTGGCCTTCCATCCCCATGCCGCTGGCCTGCTCGCTGTAGGCGGCCCGCGCCCGGCTGCCCTCCCAGAAGAGGCGGTACTTGCCCACGGCCTGGCCGGGCCCGAACAGGTAGGTCGCTTCTGGCCGCAGCACGGTCGGGTCACCCAGGGCCATGAAGCGGCAGAATTTGCCATTCAGAAAGTAGTAGAACTGCGTGCGGACCTGTTTATGATGCTTACCGAACCAGCCCTCGTTGCCTTCATACTCGTAGGTGCGCGTCAGCCGGCCCGGCGTGGGAGGCAGGAGCCGCATCTTGGGGAAGGCGCTCAGCGGCTGGCCGAAAGTGTGGCCCGCGATGCCATTGAGCGAATCGACTTTGCCGCCGAACGGAAACTGGCGGGCTGGCGCAGGCGTAACCCCGGCGGCCGGCGCCGTTTCATTCGTGGTCGGGCTGGGCGAGGAGCAACTGCCCAACAGGACTCCGGTCAAGGTAAGCAGCGTAGCAGCGGCTACGGGTAAGGAGCGGGAAGCAGGCATCATCATTAAAAAGCAAGCAGAAAGAAAAAAGGGAGTAGGTAGGTGGTGGCCTCTTAGCCGGAAGGAAGCATCGGGCTTCGTGGAGCTTTCGCCTGTCCAATTCCAATCTTAGAAGCGGCCCAATTAGACGGCTGAGCCACTTACTCAGCCGCCGTAACCGGTGCTCAGACCGGACTGGCTACCTAGTGGTCGGGGTACTCACCGACCTGCTCAGTTGGCGTGCTAGCCCGACTCAGTTGCGGCGGCGCAACGTTTCAGACCGGTGCGTGAGGAAAGTCGGCGGCGGCCAGCGCAAGTGGAACTGCCAAGGCATGAGACTGTGGGAGCGCCGGCGTAGTCGGCACCCAACGGATAGGAGTCGGCAATCGGTTGTGCCCGCCGGGCCAGCGGAAGGTTATTGGTAGCCAACCTCCCCCCGAGCCTGGCGCAGCGCACGCACCTGCTCGTGCACGGTCGCGCGGGCCAGCGTCGGGTCCTCGGTACCGGGGCGGCCCTGCGGCCTTTGGTGCGTGGCGTGGAAGACCGCATCGGCCACGGAGTTGCCCAGCGCCAGGGTCACCACCAGGTTAAAGACCCGGCTGCCGTAGACCAACGGATTAGCGGCGATATCCGGCAGGGCGTCCAGCGCCTCGTCCTGATAGTTGTAGAGACGCTTAGATAGATAGTCGCCCCGGTCTTGATAGCTGGCCGGGTCCAGCTCAGATAGCTCCTCGGCGGCCGCCAGTCGCTGGGTCAGGTCTTGGAGGGCCTGGTCGTCGAGCGAGACGGCGTCCCCGGTCACCCATAAATCTGGTTTAAGCCCGAGCAGGCCATTAGCCCAATCAGTAAAGCTCAGGGTGGGAAAGTGCTCGCGCAGGGCCGCCATGGCGTAGGTCAGGGCTAGGGAAATCTGGTGCGGCGTTGCCTGGGCGTAGGGGATGCAAACGGGGGTTGGGTCGGATTGAGGAGTCATGAATGGGGGAGCGGCGGGTTACCTAGCCAAGGAGGAGTAGGCACGTAAACGTACGCCTTTTTTCGCGAAAGGGGAAATATATGTCCACAAGATGCTTGCTGGCCGGCCGCAGCTTGCAGGGATGAAAAAACCGGCCAGTATTCAGGCTTTCGGCCAGCACCTGCGCCGGCTGCGCGAGGCGCGGGGCTGGAGCCAGCAGGCGCTGGCCGACGCGGCAGACATTACCAAGAAGACAATTTATCGCATGGAGACGGCTCAGACGGCCCCCACTCTGGACGTGCTCGTATGTCTGGCCGAAGGACTGGAGATTTCCCTGGCCGAATTAGTGACCTTTGGGGCGGCCGCGTAGTAGGTCGAAACTGGCTGTTTTTTAGCCGGCTTCAAAAGGAAGGCGACCGCAGCCGACCTGCTCCAGGGCCCGCAGCCGCCGGTTCACCTCGGGGCTGTCAGGGGCCGGTCCCCCGCCGGGTATCCCCCGCGGCAGCGCCGGGCCCCCGGGTACGTCCCAGCGCCAGGCCTGGCTGAGCTGCTGGGCTACTAGCGGCGGCTGCATCACCCGACGTAGCAGCGTCAGCAAGCGGGGGCCACAGGAACTGTTGTTGGCCTCCAACTCCGGCAACACCCAGACGAATAATTCCCTGTTGTGCAGTACGTACTGCATCAGACACTGGCTGGACTGGTCATAGATGGGCGGGTCCAGGGCGGGAATCTCGGCACTGGCCGCCACGTGCTGCACGAATTGCTGCAGTTCCAGCGGGGCCAGCGCCACCTGGTCATCGGTATACCACAGGTCGGGGCGAAATTCGTCCAGGGCGCGGGCCAGGACGTTGGTGCGGGCACCTTCCGGCAGGGTCGGAAAGTGGTGGACTAAACGCGCTTGCAGGTAGTGCAGCACCTGGGCGCGTTGCGTAGTGGTCGCCTGCTGGTAGGGCAGGGGCGAAACGGTGGGAGAAAGCATAACTAGCGAGGGGCAGAAAGGAGAGGACACGCGGGGCCAGCCGCTGGGTAACCAGCGGCTGGAATCTCGTCGGGGTTAGGGAGTCGTTAGGGCAGTGGAGGGCCGGCGGCCGGGGTGGGGCGCTCGCGCAACTGCTCGTCTTCCAGCCAGGTAAGCAGGAGTTGCTCGGTTTCGGCCCGCAGGGCTTGGCGGCGCCCGCGTAAAGCCTCCCGCAGCGTATCCGTGAAGGGGGCACCCGTGGCGGAGGCGAGCGTAATCGTTATCTGCCGGGTATGCGCGTGGAGCGTAATGGCGGTCAGCCCGGTGAGCTCTAGCTCAGCGAGTTGACGCAGTTGACGCTTGGCCTGCTTCTGAGCGCGGCGCAGCAGCTTGAGGTCGCGACGGTAGCTCATCGTGCTGGCTGGCTAAGTAGTTCAGCAAATGCTAGCGCGTCGGCCGTTTGAAAGCTAGCGGCGGCTAGGCGGTCGAACGTGCCGGCCCGACGGTCGGACCTATCGGGGAAGAACGCACCGGGTACCCAGATTGGAGCGGGTTGACACAAGCGGGCGCGGTGACTGCGGAAGCTACCGAAACACAACTGGTGCAACGTGGTACCCGTGGCGAGGTCGCGGCGCTGGCGGGCAACTCCGGCTTGACGACGGGCGATTTCGGCTAGAACATTTGCGCCCCAGCGAGTTAGGCGGGCGATATCGTCGCTTTCGTGGACGAAATGGTTGGCCCGCAGCTGTTCCACTTCGCTGAAAAGGCAGTTACCGATGAGGGGCAGTAGGACGTGCTGGCGTAGCTCGCCTAGAGAGAGTGGGGGTACGCTCACAAGCATACTTATCCCGGTTACATGGTTTGCCATGTATTTTTGGATTAGGGTTGACAAAAGACCCAACCGTAGTGCCTGCTCTTAACAGGTGCTATATCGGAGGCCATCTCTTGCTGGAGATGGCCTCTTTGGCTTACTTACAGGTGGAGCTTCTAACAGAAGCGCTACAAATATACTACACAAATGCATTACAAAAAAGCCAAGTATTGTAATTTGTATCGCATTGCATAGCATAAGACTACCTTTGTACTACACAATAGAACCACGAATGAAAGCCAGGCCTGCTAAAGATGCGGCGCTAAACATGCGCTTACCAGCCGATTTGCTTGAAAAAGCAAAAACCCATGCTGAAAGCAAAGGCTTGAGTTTAGCAGCACTAGTTCGAATGCTACTTATTCAAGATATGGAAGCTAAAGCAACTCGTCAAACATGAGAAAGCCCAACCAATCAGTTGGGCTTTCTCATGTTTACAGAAGTAGTACGTTGATTATGGGGCCCTTATTGGATGCTTTTACAGAAGGCGTTTCCAGCGTGCAGAGACCCTTTTTCTAGACGTTTCTCGCTGCCCCTTATTGGAGTACCTTCAGGGCATGACAATCGTCGCCTTTTACGACCGCGTCTCGACCAAGGATAAAGGTCAGAGCACCGAAAATCAGTTGTCTAACCTAGGGCGTTTCGCGTGTACACTTACCCGCCGATGCCGATTAGGAGCCGCTGCCCTTGTTCAGTAGTTTGATAGCGCTGGTTGGGCGAACTGGGTATCTCGGGCAGCGTAAGCGCCAATAACTGGCGTTGGAGGAGCGGCTCGACATAGCTCGTGCGAAACTTGGTGCGGTTGCTCACGGCCAGCACGTGGAGCACAGCGGCCAGCGGTTGCGGCTGCAAGCACAGTGCCAGTACTCGCAGCAATTGCAAGAGCTGCATGGAAACCAGCCTAGTCCCTTTTTCCGTCACGCTTAGTCCCTGCCACTGCTCAAACGTGGGCAGAGCGGTTGCTAGTGCCTTTTTCTCCAGCTTCAGCCTAGTCCCCTGGCGTGACCAGCCTAGTCCCAACTGGTAGACTAAAGCGGTAGCCGATAGGTGAGCGACCTGTCCTGCTGGTAGCAGGGTAAGGGCGGCCATGCGGGTAGTTTGGGCGGCGTCCGGGGGCAGGTCTAGCAGTTGGGTTAGTAAGGTAGCGGCTTCCTCGCCCAATTGGCTCACTGTTAGCGGAAGTATCGTCTGAAAGGTAGGGCCGTCGAGGAAGCGAGGTAGCGCCCCGCGCACGTAGTGCGGGAGGTAGTGCGTGACGTTCAGCACCCCAGAACCTAGCTCTTCAACACGGCCGAGTTGCAGAAAGAACCGAGCAATCGTGGGGTTCTTCGGATAGGGTGCGAACGCATCTAGCAGCAGTGCCCCCCCATAGTGCGGCACGTTAGCATTTTCAGCTTCTACCCGGTCCGCGTAAATGATAAAGGTGGTCGGGCGAGCGTTCGTGTATTCACGGTGCACCAAAATGTTAGCCACCACCTCCCGAAAGATTTTGTCGCGCAGGCTGATGCGCGTAGGGCCTTCAAGGTAAAAAGGGTCCGGCAGATGCTTGCCGACAAAGTCCATGAGCTGCTCGTAGGCCTCCAGCAGATTGGTGCGGATGTCCAGCCGGTCATCGTAGCGCTGCACATCGTGCCGGCGCAGCAATGCATCGACTCGGAAATGGGGAACTGCCTGCGTAATCACCTCGTCCTGGCCGAGTAGGAGCACGGCGGCCAGGGTATAACCTTCTTGCTGGTGCTGGTCGCGTTGGTAGAGGCCAGCCTTGACCAGCAACTGGTGGTTGTCCAGCGCCAGCCAGGGATGGCTCGGGTTGCGGCTGGCCAGCAGCTGCCGCACCTTAGGGAAGAGGTCGGCGCGTAGGTCCTGCAAGCGCACGTGGGGGTAAACGGTGCTCTCGGTATAAAATAGCCGCTTGCGATTGTAAAGGGCGGCCAACCGAGCGGGGTCCGTCACCCGGAAATCGCCGTCTTCACTGCGGTCGTATACCACACCCCGGGTGCGGTGGAGCTGTGAATCGGCCAGCACTTGAACACAGAGTACTTCTTTGCCCTCCACCTGTACCTGGCTGGGAAACAGCACGCAGGGTGGGTCGAGCTGCTCCGGGTTATTCGACAGGTTCGCAATGTTGGTTTTGAGCGTGGGCACCGCACTAGGTAGGACGCCGCACACGGTGCCATCGTCTTCCACACCCAAGAGAATCGTGCCGCCATCGCGGTTGAGAAAGGCGCAGACGGTTTCAAAGAAATTGGTCGGCAGGGCCTGGGTAGCTTCTTTGAATTCGAGTTGGATGCCTTACCCCTGGGCTAGCAGGCGGCGTACTTGGTCAATAGTCATGCAGGTAAATACAAGGCAGTTTTGGGTAGGCCGACGACCAATGCCAGACAGGCATACGGAGCAATCGACCACCGCCTAGCTAGGCCCACCACCAGCTATTTCTTCCCGACCTAGTGGTGAAAATCAAGGCGGCAGGGCTGGGCCACAGTTCCGGGCAAGTCCCCTCAAGCAAAGATACTAAGCACTGTCTCCCCCTAGTAGGCAGCAACCAGCTAGGCCTAAGGCCGCGACTAGGCCGCTAAAAAGAGCAATAGCGAAGGTTTTAGGGGGTAGTAAAACAGCGGCTTAACTATTTTATTTTTGTATGTAGGAAATCTGAAGAATTCTCCACTACTTTCGCTAAATATATTGGCAAACGCAACTAGTTGACCTTCTAGTATCCTTAGCCTTCTTTCCTTTGCGCCTCCATCTCTACCTCACCGCTGCCCACCCCGTTCCCTTCGACTACCTGCCCACGCTCAAGAGCGCGTTTCACCGCTGGGCGGGCCACAACGAAGACTTGCATAACCGCCTCTCGCTCTACTCCTACGGCTGGCTGCACGGCGGCCGGGCTGGGCGAGGCAGCATCCGCTTTGCGGAAGGGGCCGGCTGGTTTATCTCCGCCCCCAACGAGGACCTAATTCACGCCCTGGTCAGTGGCGTAGTGCGCGCGCCTGACCTAGGTCTAGGTCTCACCGTGCGCGATGTGCGCCTGCAACGCGCCCCCGAGTTCGCGGCTGGTGAGCAGCCCTTTCGTGTGGCCAGCCCCGTCTTCATCAAGCACGAAACCGAGAAAGGCAAGCCGGCTGACCACCTGCTGCCTGGCCACGAACTAGCCGACGAACTGCTTACCGCCACGCTGCGCCACAAGCTGCGCCAGAGCGGCTTGGATGATGAGGGCGCGGCCGTACGCTTTGACCCCGCCCGCATTGCCACCGCCAAAAGCAAGCTCTTCCAATACAAACAGGTGCAGTGCCGCGGCAGCATCTGCCCGGTACTGGTGAGCGGGAGCGCCGAACAAATTGGGTTCGCCTGGGAGGTCGGCGTGGGCCACTCCACGGGGATTGGCTGCGGGGCGCTGGAATAAAAAAAACAGCCGGGTGAGGCCGCTTTTAAAGAAGGTTATTGCCCGCTGTTTTTACGCTGGGCTTGCTCCTGGATTTGTCGCATCATCTCCTCGCGGGTAACAATAGTGCCCCGCTCAGCCCGCAAGCGCCGCCAGGCATCTTCGGCTCCCGGCCCCTGAAAAGGATTAGAGAAACTAGTCGTGACAGAGGAAGTAGCGGAGTTCGGTGAGGTCGCTGGCGACTTCGACTCCGAGGGCTGCGAGTTTTCCGGTGTTGTCGTCATATCTCAAAGCTACGAAAATAAATTGACCCTTATCCGTGAAGCCTAGCAACTGCCATACCCCTGGAAAAGCTGACCCGACTTTGGGGCCGATAACCGCTACCGGACTAGCATATGCCGCCCGCACCTGCGCCATAGTTACTCCCTTGCGCTGCAATTCTACGGCGCTAAGTTGGCTCACATCAAGGTCGGGCATGGGGTTGAGATCGTCCATAGAATTTGAAAAGACAAGAAAAACGGGCAGGTCATTTTACCAACCTGCCCGCGCCATCCTGTCCGATTAAGGAGTTCTTAGTGCAGCAATTTCAATTCTGGCTGGCTAGGCAAATCTACGGAAAATTGATATTAGTACAGCACGGTGTAAAAAATACAAGCTACTTTCACGCTTCTCCTTCTTCATCATGAACGTCCTTCCACAAGCGCTACTCTCTACCCCACCCGACTTTTCGGTGAGCGCAATTCTAGAAATAGAAGCACTAGCTCCTTTGTCACTGGTAGCCAAGCTGCCAGGTAAGTACTACGCGTGTCAGTCGAAGCCTACCGATGCGATGCTGCTGGGAGTATTAGAAAATGCGCTGGGCTGGCACATTGGCGAAGTGGAACGCAAGCAACTGATTAAAGTGCTTGAAAAGAAGTATAAGCGCAAGGCTTTAGCTTCGGGGGTGGGCTTCAGTAGCCTGTTGCAATGGCACATCCGGCTGGGGGTGCTAGTTACGCCGCCACTGCTAGCCTATGATGACCTGTGGACGCAGCACTTGCGGGGCAACACGTTCGTGGAGGGCAGCCGCAATTACGACGCGCAAGCCATTCCGCTCATGAATGCCAAGCGCGGGGGGCGAGTAAAGCTGCTGGAAAAAGCCAGTGCCCGGAAGGATGCTGCCGCGCTTACCGACTTCCAAACAGGTGATGACGTGAACCTTACCGTCGTGCGGCCTTATTTTCCGCAGTATTATTCCAGCCCCACCCTACGTGGCTACGTGGAGCCACAGGAGCCTTACCGGCTGAGAATTGAAACGTCGGCCGCGCTGGCTGAGGCCCTGAAAACGGCTGTAGTCGACCCGGCCGCGCCGCTGTATCTGGGCTCCAACGACGGTTGGGTAGAACTAAGCTGGCATGAGTAAGCGTCCCACCTCCGCACCGACCGGGCAGTTTGGGCTGTTCGATGGCACACCGCTGCCAACACCTGCCGCCGCCTCAGCCATGCCAACTGCCACTCCGCCGCCGGCCCACGCCGAGTTCCTGAGCCTGAGTGCTTTAAGCGACGAATTGCTGCATCCCTACTCACGCTATGGGCTAGCCGTGGCCGCCGAACAGGGCCGCCTACCCGACGCCGTAACGGAAACCGGGCTACGGGAGGCGCTGATTGAAGCAATTGAAACTGGCCTGGGCGAGTTTCGAATGCGAACATGGAGCGACCCGGCCCACGACGAAGTACTGGTTTTTGAGGCCGTGAAGCTTAGTGAGCTAGATAAAAACCGGGAGTTGGTGCAGGGAACTCTGGCCACCCGAGGTATCTACTTATTTCCGACCCCCGTCACGACGGACGGGGGAGCAAGCGACACCTTTACCAACGCCCTAGACTTGGTGCGGCAGTTGCGGGAGGCCGTGCCGCTGGCGGCCGGGGCAGTATTAAGCCGCTCATTTGCGCCTACGACGGGTAAAATTAACCACAATGCCAAAGCCTCGCAAAGTCCCCCCAAAGGCACTTTATTCGAAGCTGCCTGTGCAGCAATTGCTACGGTAACGCAGCTAAAGCCAGCGGCCTGGACCAAGCTCCGAGGTTCGAAAGAGCAGGATGCTAGCCCGGTCAATACATGCATTCTGCCTGACTTGCCCTGGCCGCAGCTCCGGCGCTTTCTCGCATTGTTTGCCCGGATGACGAGCACCCAAACCAACCGGAAAGAACTGCTCCGTACCCGCCCCAAAGCTCTGCCTACCGCGCCGAAGGCCTCAGCCAAGCCCGCCAAAAAAGCTAAAGAGCCAGCTGAAGGCGAAACTCCCAAAGCGCCGAAGCCGCCGAAATCAGAATTCCGGCGGCCCCGCATTCACTCCGGCAACTACCCCGACGCACCCCGAGAGGCGGGCACGTTTGGGCCGGTGGGGCTGCTGGGAGCCATTGGTCGCTGGGCACGGCAGGCGCAGGAACTGGATTTGGGGCGGGCCGTGCTCGATAGCCTGGCCGAACAGCCGCTGCTGCTTATTTCTTACGAGCAAATCAGTCAGGTGCGCTTCTCGCACCACGTTACGCGCCTAGCCCTGGCCGAAGACCTAACCGGCATCGTGGACGCGCTCTATTTACGCACCTTGCTCTACTCCGAATTAGACAGTCTCGGTACACCGTTTGGCAAGACCAATTTTAAGCTGTATTGCCTGATGGCTGGCCGCTTTCTGCAAAGCTTCTCGCCGCCCGCCTTCGCCGATTTTTTAGCTTTCCGTGCCGAGTACGACCCGCGCGTTGCTCCACTTTTCACCGAATACTTCCGCACCATGAACCCTGAAATCGTAGAGTCGGCCAGCGAATTAGGCCGTTGGCTCAACCGCACGGCGTATTTCGCCGCCAAAGACGACCTTAAAAGAGCGTCGTCAAAAGACAACGCCCAACCGACAATACAACAGGTGAGAGAGCGAAAGGCCAAAATTCTGGTCGTGCTCGAAAGTGCAGTGTTGAGCGCTAAAACCCCGGAAGAGATGGTGTCGCAGGTGCTGATTCAAGCGGGCCGCTTGTCGTTTGACGACGCGCCACACAAGGCCTTGCGCTTCATTAATGCGGCTAATTCGCGGGAAATAACCCCCGAACAGTCCAGGCATTTGCTAACGGCTTATATGAGACTACAAGGGCCACCGATAGAAAAAGCTCTTCCGATAGCTGATGAGGCCGACGACGCACCCAACGAAATCGACCACAACGACAACTAATTTAACCCCTAATCTCTCCTTCCCATGACCATCAAAGGAATCCTAGTGACGTTGCTTGCTCCAATGAGCGACCACATTGCCAACGCCGGCGAAAAGCTACTCGGCAATGCCTCGTCCATCAAGCGGCGGCCCGACGGGCGGGTGTACATCTCGGGGCAGATGCAGCGCCACGCCCTATTCTCGGCCCTCGACCGCCTCAACGCCGACGACGAAGGGCGAGGCCAGACCTACGTCTCGAACGGGGACGGCGTGACGAATGTGGTCGAGACCGACTTGCGGGCTGATTTGGGCGGCTTCCTACAAACGTCGAAGGAACCTTATTCTGGACGTCGTACCGCGCCCGTATCCGCTACTCCGGCTGTGGCATTGGAATCCAGCACAATAGGTCGTGACCTACTGATTCGGTTACGAATGGTGGGAGAAGCAAAAGACCAGGCGTTGGCCACCCGCGAGTTTTCGCAGGACGACCGGATGCTGATGAGCTTTTTTGTGGACGTGAGCGCTGTGGGCATCCGCAAGCGCTTCGGCTACGAAAACGAGCTGCACGTGCGCACCGAGTACGTGCGCCACATCGACGAACCCGAGCGCAAGCGCCGCATCCGGCTAGCCCTCGAAGCCACGGCCGCCCTCACCGACTACGCCAACCAGGCCCGCAACGCCACGAGCGGCGAGCCGCAGCAGGTGCTGTTGGTGTTCGACACGCGGCTTTCACGCAAGGCCAGCCGGTACTTCAAAGCCAATGCACCCGAGCAGCGCAACATTCTGGCCGAGCTGGACGCACGGGGCGCAACGTATTTTCTGGGCGACGATACGGCCGAAACCGGCGATAGCACCGCTACCGCCTACCGCAAGGCGCTGGATTTTCTAGCCGCCAACACACTTTATGACCCCGCCCCCGGCGCGGCCATGCAAACCACGGCAGCCTTCGAAACCAGTGTAAAGCCCGCTAAATCTACCAAATAACCGGCAGCTTGCCGCGCCCACCTGCATGGAGCCGTTAGCCAAACCTACTGGCGAAACCCTGGCCGAACACACCGGCCACGTACGCGACGAGATGGCGCAGGTGCTGGCCGCCCGCCCATTTCTGACCTATAAATACGCTGTGCGCACCGGCCAGAACCTACCGGCCCTGGCCGATGCCTGCGCTCGTTGGCACGATGCGGGCAAACGGCACCATAGGTGGCAACAAGCCTGTCGGGCCGATTTCGTCACCTACCAGAAAACACTCCGCGTGGGCAATGAACTTCGCAAGGGCACCGTGCGCCACGAGTTTGCCTCGCTGGTGCGGCTGCGGGCAGACCCGGCCAATGCGTGGCTGCCGCTCACTGCCTATGCCGCCGTAGCCGCCCACCACAGCAAGCTAGGCCACCGCAAGCGGTACGTAGACCGCTGGAACGACGACCCGGCTTTCAAGCCATTCAAGCAGGAATTGTGGCGATTGAGTGGCTCGATATCACCGGACGAAGCAACTGGCGAAGATTTTTACGTGCGCTTTGAGCGGGCCATTGCTTGGCGCTATGAGTACAGTGGCCTCCGGGCACTGCTGCGCCTAGCCGACCACCGGGCCAGTGCCCGCGAAGCTGCCATCCACGAACAGGGTCGTAACCCAACTAAGTCAGCCAACAAATTGGTCGTGCCGACGCTGAGCAGCTTTCGCTATGATTTCCCGTGGGGCAACAGCCTGCGCGGTGTTCAAAAGCTGGTGTCGGAGTTTTGGGACGAGCGATTTACGTTGCTACGAGCACCCACCGGCGCGGGCAAAACCGACGCGGCGCTGCTTTGGGCACGGCGGCAAATAACCGTGGGGCGGGCCGACCGTCTCGTTTGGGCCATGCCCACGCGCTTCACGGCCAATGCCTTGTTTCTGGCCACTACTGACCAACTCAGTCGCACCGGAGTTTACCATTCCAGTGCCTGGCACTTGGCGCAGCAGCGCGAGAAAAATACGGCAGACAGCAACCTGCGAGCCGCTTGGCGGCAAGAACTGGACTATGCTCGGTTGCTCGAAACGGCCGCCACTATCACCACCCTCGACCAGTTGTGCCTGACTCTCACCGCCACCCGCGAAGACCATCACACCACGTTCTGGAATTTGGCACATTCGTGCGTCGTAATTGACGAAGCCGATTTTTACGACGATTTCACGCAGCGCAATCTGGTCGTGCTGCTGCGGGCCTTGCGGGTACTGCAAGTACCGGTGCTGTTGATGAGCGCCACATTGCCTGAATCGGCCCGCCAATTGTATGCACTGGCCGGTGAGCCGGTAAGCAAAATATGGGAAGACCCCGACCCCACCGAGGCCCACCGGCCGCGCTTGCACCTGCACCGGGCCGGGCCAGCCGAAAACCCTGCTGACCTGGCCCTGCTACTCGAACGCGGCTTGCAGGGCGAGCCACTCATTATTTATGCCAATACAGTGGGCCGTGCCCAAGCTTACTGGGACTGGTTTCAGGCGCGAAAAATGGAATCGGTGGTGCTTTATCACTCCCGCTTCACAGAACCAGATAAGGAGCACATCGAACAAAAGCTGCTGGCAATGCTGGGGCCAACTGCCTGGGCTACGGGTGCACCCACCGGCGTGGTTATTCTCACGCAAATAGGCGAGTTGAGCGTCAATATCAGCGCCGACCTAATGATTGCCGACCTCTGCCCCACTGACCGGCTAGCGCAGCGGGCCGGCCGTCTTTCGCGGTTTCAAACGCGCTACGATAAGCGTGAAAACGTGCTGGGCGAACTGCACTTGGTAGAACCGGAAAAGACGGATAAAGCCGGCCAGAAGACGCCCTACCCCGCACCCTACGGCCACTACCAAAAAGGGCCAGGATGGCAAATGAGCACGGTACTAAATCACGCTAACCGACAGCTAGAGGAAGGTCAATACTCTGCCCAACAGTTTGTGAACCTGGTAAACGAACTATATCCGGAAGTCGGAGAGGAGGCTAACCATATAAAAGCCAACCGCAAGGTCCTTGAAAACGCGGCCGTCGATAATTGGCTGATACTGCCCGATGCCGAACCCAACCCCGAAGACGAGGACACCGACCAGTGGAAAAGCCGCGATATCGGCCCGCAGAAAGTGGTGTACGCCAATACCAATTTCTCACCTATTCCTTTTGAAGGCGACCCGACTGACTTTCCCAATTCCTTTGCCTTCCGAGAGTGGGCACTGCCCCATGCCATTTCGGTGCCGGTTTATGATTTTATTCGGGCGAAGAAGGCAGGTAAGCTAACCGAGGTGAAGTTGCGGGTCAATCAGGAAGTTGAACCTATCTGGGTGGTGCAGCCAGCCTATTACGACGCGCTGCAAGGTCTGCGGTTTGATAAAGAGCCAAGCTCTGAAGACGAATAAACTGCCGATGAAAACCCTCACCGCCACTCACGTCAAGTACTACCACCTGTGCCACCGCAAGCTCTGGCTTTTCGACCGCGACGTGTGGATGGAGCACACTTCGGAAGCCGTGGCAGCGGGCGAGCTGCTGCACCAGACGGCCTACCCCCAGCGGGCCGAGCGCTACCGTGAAATCAGCATCGGCGGCAGCAAAATCGACTTCTACGACCCGCAACGCAAGGTGGTGCACGAAATGAAGAAGTCGAACAAAATGGCCGACTCGAACATCGCGCAGGTTAAATACTACCTCTGGCTGTTGGAGGAGCACGGGGTAGAAAACCCCACTGGCATTCTGGAATATCCCAAGCTGCGCCAGACCCAGCCTGTGGACCTTTCCGACGAGGACCGCGCCCGCATCCCGCTGGAACTGGAGGCGATGAAAGCGCTACTAGCCGATGATACCCCCTGCCCACCGGTCATTAACAAGCCCTTCTGCAAGCAGTGTGCTTACTACGAGTTCTGCTACGTGGCCGAGTAAGCTGTTAATCAGCCAATCTGTCTCCCAGCCAGTCTGTGCAGCAGGCGTAGCCGCGAACCGAAGGACAGCGTAGCTAAATCCGTTTAATCCGTTATAATCTGCGGTGAAGAAGACCTACTATCTATTCAACCCCGGCCGCCTCGCGCGCCAGGATAATACCCTCAAGTACACGGCCTACGATGAGGAAGGCGGCGAGGGCCAGACGCGCTTTCTACCCATTAAAGACGTGGCCGACCTTTACGTATTTGGCTCGCTCGATGCCAATTCGGCGCTGTACAATTTTCTGGGCAAAAACGGCGTGTCAGTGCATTTTTTCGACTACTATGAGCACTACACCGGCTCGTTTATGGCGAAGGAATACCTGCTGGCCGGCCGCTTGCAAGTAGCCCAGACGGGTCACTACACCAGCCTCAAAAAGCGCCTCGTACTGGCCCGCAAGCTGGTAGAGGGCGCGGCCTTCAACCTACTCAAAAACCTGCGCTACTACCAGAGCCGGGGCCGGGTAGTAGGCGAGGAAATTACCCAGATTGAATTGTACGTATCGGCCCTACCCCACGCCACGACGGTAGCCGAGCTAATGGGCTACGAGGGCAACATCCGGCAGACATACTACCGCTGTTACGAGCAACTGGTGAGCGTGCCTGGCTTTGCCTTTGGCACCCGCAGCACCCAACCGCCGCAGAATGAGCTGAATGCGCTCATTTCGTTCGGCAACATGCTCTGCTACGCGGCCTGCCTCTCGCAGATTTATCATACCCAGCTCAACCCAACAATTTCGTTTTTGCACGAGCCAGGTAGCCGGCGGTTTTCGCTGGCCTTGGACATGGCCGAGATTTTCAAGCCACTACTTGTGGACCGCACCATCTTCCGGCTGGTGAACAAGAAAGAGATTCAGTCCCGCGATTTCGTGCGCGAGCTGGATGGCTGCTTGCTGAAGGAATCGGGTCGCAAAACGTTCGTGCGCGTGTTTGAGGAGCGCTTAAAGGAAACCATTCAACACCGCCGCCTCAACCGGGCCGTCAGCTACCAGCACCTCATTAAGCTGGAGTGCTATAAGCTGACCAAGCACCTGCTGAACATGGAGGAGTATCAACCTTTTAAAGCCTGGTGGTAAGCGGCGATGTACGTTATTCTGGTATATGATATGAAGCAGCAGCGTGTAGGGCGTATGCTGAAATTGTGCCGCCGCTACCTGCACTGGATTCAAAACTCCGTCTTTGAAGGAGAAATTAGTGAGGTGAAGCTAGCGGAGTTGCTGGCCAAAGCTCGCACTCTTATGGATGAGGACGAGGACAGCGTCATTCTCTTTAAAAGCCGCACCCAGCAGTGGCTCGAAAAGCAGGTAGTAGGACGTGAGCGCAGTTCGCTAGACACTATTTTGTAGAACGGTTCCGTCGTCGGTTGGCGCGTAGGGGTAGTCAAACAAATTATAGCGCACTTGGTGTGAAGTTAATAAACTGACTATCAGAGTCGTCTATGCATCAGTAAAATCATGTTTTTAGCCAGCGACGACTTTAGTAGATTTTATCACACAGAAAATGTGGCTATACGCTCTAGAAAGGCTTACACTTGCGACTTAATCGACGGCCTTCAATCGGACCAGGTGGAATTGAAATGTGATACGAAGCAACCAGGCTTACCCCGAACGGCCGCCTTCAATCGGACCAGGTGGAATTGAAATCTAATAAAATAGGTCAAGCGATGTGCAAACATCGTGCCTTCAATCGGACCAGGTGGAATTGAAATTGCTGGTGGCCACGCAGGGCCTGGACTATACCAGCCCTTCAATCGGACCAGGTGGAATTGAAATATGGTGCGCTAGGCGAGCCGCTGGTCTCGCTTG
>Ga0308157_10001908_pt1 | contig 38311 bp, 32 predicted proteins | sample PhyBR1_FD_201035 | JGI IMG/M metagenome (GOLD analysis project Ga0308157, IMG submission 201035) | Phyllosphere microbial communities from UC Gill Tract Community Farm, Albany, California, United States - DLSLB.R1 | ecosystem: Host-associated > Plants > Phyllosphere > Unclassified | place: USA... | reverse complement strand
ATTTAAACTTTTTAACCACCAACGCAGAGTTGGTTCCTCCGAAACCGAAAGAATTGGACAAAAATATGTCAAATTTTTTGTTTAACGTAGTTTTAACTAAATTTAATTTTGACGCATCTTCATCTGGGTTTTCCAAATTGATGTTTGGCGCGATAAAATCGTGCTGCATCATAAGGATAGAATAAATGATTTCGCTGGCTCCAGCCATCCAGCATTCGTGGCCTGTCATGGATTTTGTAGAACTTACTGGAGGATTTTTTTCTCCAAAAACCTCAAAAATTGCTTTGGCTTCGTTTGCATCTCCAACTGGAGTTGAGGTTGCGTGAGCATTTATATATTCAATATCTGAAGCTTCTAATTTAGCATCGTCAAGTGCACGTTTCATTGCTGTGGCTGGTCCTTCAACGTTTGGAGTTGAAATGTGCCCTCCGTTTGAAGAAAATCCGTAACCGCCAATTTCTGCAATGATATTGGCACCGCGCGCAATGGCAGATTCGTAGCTTTCTAGAATTAAAGTTGCACCGCCGCCACTTGGAATTAATCCGTCACGACCAGTATCAAAAGGTCTTGACGCTTTTGTCGGATCGCCTTCTCTGTTAGAAAAAACACCTAATCCGTCAAAACTGCTCATCGCATATTTATTAATTTCCTGAGCTCCGCCAGTAATTACAATGTCTTGAAAACCGCTTTTAATTAAAAAATAAGCCAAACCAATTGAGTGAGAACCGCTGGCACAAGCTGCACTAACAGTAAGATTGATTCCACGAAGTTTAAAAATCGTAGATAGGTTCATTGTTACCGTAGAATTCATCGATTTAAAAATGGCACCAGAACCAATAAGAGCGGTGTCTTTTTTCTCGCGTACAATATCTGTTGCGTCAATGATTGCTTTAGAAACAGAGTCGTTTCCGTACATAATACCTACTTCGTGATTGTCAAAAAAAGCATCATCGATGTTAGCATTTTTAAGTGCTTCTATAGTTGCCATATAAGCATATTCGGTTTCTTCACCGATGCTCATACGTTGTCTTCGCGTCAATAAATTTTTAAGATCGGCTTTCGGAACCATTCCTGTTAAGGCCGATTGAAAACCAAATTCTTTTCTTTCAGAATCAAACTGAATACCAGATTTTCCTTCGTATAACGAATCTTTTACTTCGTCCAAAGAAGTTCCGATACAAGAATAAATTCCCATTCCAGTAATTACAACTCGTCTATTCATCGTCTTTCAAAAGTAATTTTTTATCCTTAAAGTGTAATTTTCTATGTTTAATAATCTTAAAATAATCTCGCAAACATAGTATTCTTTAAGAATATATTCCGCCATTTATGTTGATAATTTCTCCTGTAATATAGCTTGCTTTTTTAGAAATCAAAAAGCTTACCAAATCTGCTACTTCTTCGGCTTCACCAAAACGATTAACCGGAATTAGCTTTAATAATTCTTTTTCGTCTAGCTGACTTGTCATATCGGTTCTGATAAAACCTGGAGCAACAGCATTTACAGTAATATTTCTTTTGGCAACTTCTTGCGCTAGAGCTTTAGTTGCTGCTACAATGGCACCTTTTGCAGCCGAATAATTGGCTTGTCCTGCTGTTCCTTTTACTCCAGAAACAGAAACCATATTTACGATTCGGCCGTATTTGTTGCGTAACATTTTTTGAATAAAAAATTGCGTAACATTAAAGAAACCGTTTACACTCGTATTCATAACACCGTTCCAATCTTCAGGTGTCATCCACATAAAAAGGCCATCTTTTGTGATTCCAGCATTGTTTACAATTGCTTCAACCAATTTTTCAGGATTTGCTTCCTGCCAAGCAGTTAGAACATTTTGTACTTCTTCAAAATTAGAAACATCAAATCCTAAGATTTCGCCTGTTGCGCCTAATTTTTGTACTTCTTGTAATGTTTCTTCAGCAGCTGTTTTATTCGAATGATAATTAATCAGAATATGATAATCGGATTCTACGGCTAGTTTTTTACAAATCGCACTTCCAATTCCTCTCGAACCGCCTGTTACTAATACACACTTCATTTATGTAGGGTTTATTTTTATTCGTCATCAATGAAACCACTTTTATAAAAGCGATTTCGTTGATGCAAATTTCTAATTTATTTGGAGATAAATATTATTTCTTTTTTTTCGGTGCTGATTTTGCAGCTGGTTTTGTCACTGGCTTAGTTTCTTGTTTTGGTTTTTCGGCAGAAACAGGAGCTGCAGCTGGCTGAGGTTTTTCAGCGCTTTTAGAAAACAGTTCTGCATTTTCAAACCATTGGTTGGCTAATACAGTTCCGTCAGGTTTAAGAAATCCCCATTTTCCTTCATTTTTTACTCTGGCAACACCACCAATAAATCCTTTATCTTGTTGCGTAAACATCGCAATAATAGCATTTGTTGTGATGCCATATTGAGTTGGGATTACTAGTTTTCCAGATTCATTAATGAATCCCCAGTTGCTTTCTTTTACAGGAGCCAGACCGTTTGTACTGAAAACTTCTGCATCGTTGTAAGTTGGTTCGATCACAAATTTTCCTTCAGGATTGATAAATCCCCATTTTTTTCCAACTAAAACTGGAGCAAGGTTTTTTGAGAAAGCTTTCCCTTTATCATAAATAGGAAGAATTGCCCAATTCCCTTTTAAATCGATGTATCCAATTTTTCCGTTCTTTTTGGCAAAAGTCAAATCTTGAGTTTCAAAATCCCAGATTTTTTCAGCTCCGTCAACAGGAATAAATTTTCCGCCACTTACCAATCCGAAAGTTTTGTCTTTTCTTGCCCAAGTTGTTCCTTTGAAATAATTTCCAACTTCGGCATAAAGAGGTTCAACCAATTCTTTTCCGTTAGTATCAATAATTCCCCAGTTTTTGTTTAGTTCAACTCTGGCGTAACCATTTTCAAAAGGTTTGATCTGATCGTATTTTGGTTCTAAAACGACACCCATTTTGTTGTTAATCAAACCCACTTTATTGTTTTGTCTGATGAAAGCAACGCCGTCATTAAAATCAAATAATTTTTCTGAAGCTGGAGCTTGTTGAATCTCTCCTTTTGTATTAATATAAAACCAGTCTTTGTCTTTTTGTACAACTGCAATTCCGTTATTAAAATCTTTAGCATCTTTAAAATCGGCTGGAATTACCCAAGTTCCTTTCGAGTCAATAAATCCCCATTTTCCGCCGTTTTCTACAGCAGCTAAACCTTCAGAGAAACTTCTGGCAGATTTGTATTGAGGCTCAATTTTAAAAGATCCGTCTTTAGACAGATATCCAATTTTAGAATTTTTCTTAACTAATGCTAATTCTTGACTATTAACAAATTGAATGCAACTTAGCAATAAAAAAACAAGTGACTTTTTCATGATTTTAAGATTCAATATTAATACTGTAAAATAAAGATTTTTAACTGTTGATTAAGTAATCTTTTACTTTTTGAACAAAAGGATACATTACTTGATCTTCCTTAAATTCTGGAATTATATTTCTGATATCGTCGTACCATTTTTTAGTCGTAGACGAAATTTGATCTTTTTGTTTCAAATAATCAATTGCCTGAACAATTGTGATTAATTCGATAGCTAAAACTTCAAATGAGTTTTCAATAACTTTTGATGTAATAACTGCAGCGTTTGTTCCCATACTTACAATGTCTTGATTGTCATTGTTGTTCGGGATACTGTGAACATACATTGGGTTAGACAACATTTGGTTTTCGGCAGTTGTTGAAGTTGCTACGAACTGAACGCCCTGCATTCCGAAATTAAAACCTAATGTTCCTAAGTTTACAAATGGAGGAAGAATTTCGTTGATTTTTGAATTCAATAAATAATTCAATTGACGTTCTGCCAGCATTGTTAATTTTGTAATAACGATTTTCAGTTTATCCATTTCAAGCGAAATATAATCTCCGTGGAAATTTCCTCCGTGGTAAACATGTTTGTTTTTTACATCTATAATAGGGTTGTCGTTTGCCGAGTTAAATTCGTCTTCTAGAATAGAAGCTACATTATTAATAGTTTCTAAAACTGGCCCAAGAATTTGAGGAACACAACGCAATGAATAATATTCCTGAACTTTTTCTTTGAAGATTTCTTCGGTGTTTTCGCCAGAATATAAATGATCTTCTCTTTTACGGATCAAAGTACTGTCAGAAAGATTTTGTCTCATTCTTTCAGCAACTTCTTGCTGTCCTTTATGACGTTTGGTTTGGTTTAATTCTGCAGAGAAATGATCGTCATAAGCTTGAACCAATTCGTTAATTGCACAAGAAGCTTTTAATGACCAGTCTAATAATTTTTTTGCATAATGAACATTTACCACTCCAATTCCTGTCATTACAGAAGTTCCGTTGATTAATGCCAGACCTTCTCTAATTTCTACTTGAATTGGTTTTAAACCTTCAATTTCGAAAACTTCTGCAGTTGTGCGTCTTTCTCCTTTATAAAAAACTTCACCTTCGCCAATCAAGACTAAAGCTAAATGTGATAATTGTACTAAATCTCCGCTGGCACCAACACCGCCGTGTTCAAAAATTAAAGGCGTAATATCTCGATTGATTAATTCAGCCATTAAATGAATAACAGAAGAATGAACTCCTGAGTTTCCTAAAGAAAGTGTATTTAATCTTGCAAGAATTGCTGCTTTTGCGCACTCAGCGTTTAAAGGTTTTCCTGTTCCAGAAGAGTGGCTTCTGATTAAATTGTACTGTAATTGAATTTGATCTGACTCCTTAATTCTATATTGAGCCATCGGACCAAATCCTGTATTTACTCCGTAGATTACTTTGTTTCCTGAGAATTCTTTTAAGAAATTAAAACTTTCGTTTACTCGATTTAAAACCACATCGCTTATCGCAACTTTGCTTTTTCCAAAGATAATGGCTTCAAATTCTGCTAAACTTAAATATTCATTTATTGTATTCATCAAATCGATTTTGGTTGTGCTAATTTAATTTTATTTATCAAAATAAATGTAGTTATTTTGATGATGGCAAATGTAGGTTAATTAATGATAATAATTCTAATATGACAAAGGAGTTTGTTGATGTTTTAGTGATTGGTGCAGGACCGTCTGGATGTGTTTCGGCATCGTATCTTTTTAAAAACAACGTAAAGGTTAAAGTTGTAGAAAAAACAAAGTTTCCGAGACTTGTAGTAGGCGAGAGTCTTATCCCGCGTGTAATGGACCATTTTGCTGAGGCAGAATTGTTTGATGCGCTAGATGCTATGAACTTCGAAAAAAAATTAGGAGCTCGTTTTATCAGAGGGGAAGAAATCTGCAATTTTGATTTTAGCGTAAAATTTGGAGAAGGATGGGATTGGACTTGGCAGGTTCCAAGAGCAGATTTTGACAATACAATGGCTCAGGAAATTGTTAGAAAAGGGATTGACTTAGAATTTGAAACCGAAGTTCTAGAAGTTTCTTTTGAAGGTAAAAATTCGAAAACTATTGTAAAAGATAAAGACGGAAACCTAAAAGAAATTCACGCTAAATTTATAATTGACTCGAGCGGATATGGACGTGTTTTGCCGAGACTTTTAGATTTGGATACACCGTCAAAACTAGATCCGCATTCTTCTATTTTTACCCATGTTAAAGATATTAATAGAGAAGAAGGAGTAGAGGGAACTCAAATTTCATTTGATATTCTGGAAACCGAAGTTTGGCTTTGGGTAATTCCGTTTTCTAACGGAAATACAAGTTTAGGAGTTGTGGGTCCGACAGATTTTATCAATTCTCTTTCTGAAAATAAAGACAATGCTGAGGCGTTGCGAAATGCCATTCAGAAATCAGATTATTATATTAAAAGATTTGCTGGAACAGAGTTTTTGTTTGAGCCAGTTAAATTAGAAAACTATTCAAGAGCTGTAAAAAGAATGTATGGCGACGGTTTTGCTTTGACAGGAAACAGTTCAGAATTCTTAGATCCGGTTTTCTCGTCAGGTGTAGCTTTTGCAACCGAATCTGGAATGTTGGCCGCAAAATTATATTTGAAAGAATCGCAAGGAATTCCTGTAGATTGGGAAGTGGAATTTACTCAATACATGAAACGCGGAATTGCAGTTTTCACGACTTATGTTCAAGAATGGTATACAGGAAATCTTCAGACGCTATTTTTCCATCAGCCAGAAAATCCAGAAGTAAAAGAAAAAATATGTGCTGTTTTAGCAGGTTATGTTTGGAACGAAGAAAATTCGTTTGTCAAAAAACATGATCATGTAATTGCGAATATGGCGTATTTATTAAATATGCAAAAAGAACAAAGCCCTGAATAATCAGGGCTTTTTTTGAATTTGAAGATAATAGATTTTAATTTTCTGTCAGTTCCAGCTCGTCTAAAGTGCCTTTTGAATTTGAAATTTGTTTCAATTCATTTTTTTGCTCCTGTATCTCAAGATTTAAGTCTTGAATTGTAGTTTTTGGCTTTATAATTTTTTCTCCATTCAAGTATAAACTCAAAACAGAAATTTTTAGTTCCATGTTAAAATCAGAAAGGTTTGGATTTTCTATGGGATATTTTATGTTTTTGAACAAAGAAGGATTTTTTTCTTTTGCTTGGCATAAAATTAAATTTTCATTCAATGATTCATTTTTATTAAGCCTTTGATCTTCATCTCCATAGATAGAAATACCTGAGCTGAGTATTTTTTTTGAGGTTTTTTCCTTTAACTCATAGGATATTCCTACTGGGCCCTTTAGAACAGTTTTGCCTACATAAACAAATTCAATTTCTAAATTTGGACACTTTTCTTCAAACGTTTCAGTTTCATCTAAAAATAAATGTCCAATCTTAAATAGATTAAGTTTTCTCTCAATCTCTAATATTTTTGTTTTTTTCTTTTCTAGGTTTTCAATTTCGGTTGATATTTTTTCAGCCTCTTTTTTGTTTTTTTCCTGCAAAAAATCTTCGGCTATATCACATATTGAAGAATAAGTTTCACCATCAATTATTTCTAAACTAATGTCATTAAATGACTTGTTTTTGTATTTTGCTGGTTCATCCCATTTTAGAACCATTGCTTTTAGAGCGATTACTCTAAAAGCTTTTTCCAGATTAATTTTTTCTTCTGCGGTTAATTCTTTTTCAACACTCTTACGTGAAAGATTAAACGTTTTTTCTGATGTCCCATTAATTTTTTCATGGCAACTAATCATTGATAAAATGAGTAAGCTAAATGCGGTAAGTTTTAATACAGTATATTTCATTTCGGTTTTTTAAGTAAATAGTTTTTAATTAACTATGGTTTGACATAATTGTCTATTTTATAATTTTCTCCCTCTTTTTCTAGAATTTTTGCATATTGATAATACGAAATCTGTTTGTCTGTTTTTTGATTTTTTTTCAAATATTCTAAATAATCATAATAATACATAAATGAACCAGAGAATGCATTATCATACAATTCTTTATGGTTACTATTAAAGACCGTTAACCAAGCAGAATTTTGAGTTGCTCCTGCTAAGAGATAAATGATTTCTTTATTTTTCCACGCATATGCATTGGGTAAGTCATCTAATAAATCCAGTTTATTTACATATTTTGCTTTTCCAAATTTTGAGTTTAGTGCGCTTATCAAATTTTGTATTGATTTTTTAGTTTTTAAATGCACGATATACTCACATAAAACATGATCTTTTTTAGTAAAAGCAAAACTTACATAGTTAGTTCCAAAACCATCTTTGTAATCGTTTAAATTGCAATCATTAAAATAAAGAATGTCATCTGATTCAGATTCATAATAACCGTTATAGGTTTTTCCCTCAACAGATAGACTAAATTTGTTCGGAATTTCCCCAAAAAAGGTATCATACTTTTCTGTAAAAGTAATCTTTGCTAAATCTTTTTTTGGCGAATTACAACTTTGCATTATGATGCAAATAATTGTTAATGTGATTACATTTTTCATTAAATAATTAATCCTGAATTATCCGTAAATTCGCTATAAAAAGATAGTTTTGGAATATCTTGAAAATTATTAAAAGATAGTTTTATTGTTTTTCCAGAATTATTCCATATTAATTCCTGACCAAAATCATTCTTATAATTAGTTTTATTTTTTCCAAATGATTTTGAAATAAGCTCAATGTTTTTTGAAAAAAAATCGATTCCTTCGATCTGAATAGTGTAACCTATAATTTTGGAGTTTTTGTAAAATACAAAAGCTTGTTTTGCTTTATATTGTTCCATTACAAAATTATCCTCATCAAATTGATAATATCCAAACTGATTGTTTCCTTCTTTGCTCAAATAATTTGTTGTTGATAAGAAAGAATAGGGTTGACCTATTATGTTATTTAAATTTATTGCGTCTTTATTTGAGCAACTTATAAGAGTTGGAGCAAAGTACAAACTGATTGCTCCGAGACCTGTATTTATAATAAATTTTCGTCTATCCATTTTGTTTTATTAAATGATACTTAATCCTTTTTCTAAACTTCGGGCATGTAGTTTAACTTCTAATTCGATATTTCTTTCTCCCTCTATATTATCGCGCTTAAATTGAAGTGCTGCACTCCCATCAGTTCGAATAAGTGAGACTAATTTACCATATCCAAAAATCTCAAGTTTTAATTCATCAGGATTTAAAGGTAAAACCTCTAAGTTTTTATTGAATAAACTTATAATACTATTTCTTATTTCTTGTTTTCTAATTGAATTAAAGTAAAATGCTTTAGTCTGTAAATCTTCTTTTTCTTTTGATAATTCTAAAAATTTACTTGCATTATGTTCTTTTAAAATGGCATGTATTTGAGAATAAAACTCTATGACTTTATTTTTTAAAATCGTTTTGTCGATTTTATTTAAGTCAATAGAATTTTGCCATCCATCTAAAACAAATGGTAATTCGACTTCAATTTCTGTGGTAATTTCGAAGTAGGGTAAACCTTTTAAAAGGCTTGTTATTTTGTTGTTTTTGTCAAATGAGGCGTCTGGTGTACGTAATTGAGGAAAAAAGCTTTGTTTTGTTTCTTTCCAGTTATCAATATCGGATAAATTAAAACTGATTTCCATTCCATCATTTTCTGTTAAAGTATTTTGCCCAAACCTAGGGAATATTTTTCCAACAACGTTGTATTTTCCGCTTTGCAAAACCACATGATTTATAGGAACAGAGCCATCTAATATTCCGTCTTTAGTGTCTTTACCTAGAAAGCTAAATACAGGAACATCATTGATTAAAACTATTCCTGAACAATTTAGGTTAGGATATAATTCGTAGAAAGGATTATTTATCGTACTTCCTATTGACATTTTTTTACTTTAAATATTCATAAAAAGGAATGTTATCTTTTTGTTCTGGTAAAGGCGCAGGATAGAGTACTCGATCTTTACATGCTTTCTTAGTCATTGGTCTGTAGTTAACACTAAAATTTTCGCTATCCATAATAATATTTACAATGTATAAGACTTTATCTTTATCCCATATAATATCTCTGGGATAAGTGAAATCCTCCTCTACAATTCCTTCTGGTTTATAAAGTTTTGTTTCTTTTGGAAAAAACTTTTGTAATTTTAAATAAATCTCTCGATCAGATTTATTATTTATGGTCGCAGTATCAAAATTGATTTTTGAAGGATTTCCAAGTTTTTTTAATATTTTTCCTAAAAACAAAAACGCATTTCCTTTTGCAAAACGAGCATTGACTTCGGCAATTTCTCCTTTGTAGACGACAATCTTCACATCCCATGTTGAATCAGTAGGAATTCCTGAATAGTTGATTTGATTTTTTATTTTATTAATTTCATGGTAGTTGGTTATTATTTCTCCATTATCTATTGTTACAAGTGTATTTTTTCCATCTGTATTTTTCCATTCATAATGGCCTTTAAGAGTATTGTGTTCAAGATTTTTATTGCTTTCTAAATCATATTGATCAGCTTTGTTTCCTAATTCAACCGTTGATAAATCCAGTGTGTTATTACAGCTATATAATATAATAAGTGCTAAAAAAAGAATTGTTTTTTTCATAATGTGATTTTAAATAATGCTTAATCCTTTTTCAGCATTTCGGACGTGTAATTTAATTTCTAATTCTATGTTGCTCTGTTCTTTAGGATTTGGACTTTTAAATTGAAGAGGTTGAGAGCCGTCTAGTTTCATTAATCTCACTAGTTTTCCATATCCTAAAAACTCTAATTTTAGTTCGTTTTCATTTAAAGGCTCCAATTCAAGGTTTAGATTAAATAATGCTGTAAGCCCTTCTTTAAAACTTTGTCTTCTTTCTTCATTAAAGTAAAAAGCTTGTTCCTGTAATTTCTGTTTTTCTCTTGATAATTCTAAAAACTTACCAGCATTATGCTCTTTAAGCACAGCATGAATTTGTCTGTAGTATTCCAGAACTTTTTCTTTTAAAACATTTTTGTCCAATTTAGATAAATCGACAGAATTTTGCCATCCATCTAAAACAAAAGGTAATTCAACTTCTATTTCTGTAGCTATTTCAAAGTAAGGATAATTAATGTTTTCACTTAAGCCACTCCATGGAGATTCTATTTTAGGATGGAATTTGTATATAGAGGATTTCCATATTTTTGGATCTGCATCAGCGCAATAAAAATCTATAAGCATTGCCTCTTCTTCTGTCAATGTTTTTTGCCCTTTTCTTGGAAACATTTTGCCAACGACTCTGCATTGGCCACTTTGTAATAGAACATGATTTATATCTAATGCACCAAGATAACCTCCATCTTCTGTTTGATTTCCATACCAGTCTATAACTGGAATGTCGTTTACCAAAATTGTACCTGAACAATATATATGAGGGTCAATGGTATATAAGGGTCTTTCTAATTTATTCATTATCTCTTAGTTTATATATTTTTTATCTAATTTTTTGGTTTCGTCAGGAATTATTTTTTCTTCAACTTTGAAACTACTTTTCCACCATGCTACTTCTCCTTCAATTTCAGCAATGAACATGATACCTGAAAATTTTACTACCGGTTCTATGAAAACTCCCTTTTCATCACTATCTATAACAACGTCTCCTCCAAAGTATCCATCTAATTTAGCTTCTGCTTTGAATTTGGCAATTGGTTTTGATTTTTTCCCTTTGATTTTTCCAATTTCAAGTTTCATTTCAAATTTAATTGTTACACCAAATTTGCCTCCAATAACTAACTTTCCAGGACTTCCAATTCCATAAAGGGCACTAATTTTTAAATCTTCAACCATTACAGATAATTCTCCATAAAAAGTTGCTGTAAGAGTGACTTTGCCTCCAAGTTCTTCTATTCGATCTCTAAAACGTTCTATTATTTTTGCGGCTGCAGGGTTCCCTGTTCCAACATTTGACGCAAGTGCAATTGCCGAACCTATAATATCAATGATAACTTCTGCACCGATTAAAGGACTGAAACCAAAACCAACTTCCCCTTTTACATCAACAATTGTTGAGTTTTCAGGTCTTTCGAGATACCATTTGGCTACGATAGCAAATTTTGGGTATCTTACATCGAATGCTACGGGTATTCCAGTTCCTTTAGCTGCGCTTTGTGCAAAATTGACGGCGTTTTGTAACAGATCTGTTGATTTCGCAATAACTTTTGCAATATCTTCTACTTTTTTTTCAAATAATTGAGTGTAGCTTCTTTTATGACGACTATCATCCCATTCGGCAGATAAGCCAACTCCAATTTCAATTGGAATCTCGCCCTGCTTATTCATTAGCCATCTTTTATAGCCTGCCTCTCTTGCTTTTTCTTGATGTTTTGCAAAAATATTACCAGCGGGCATATTTGCGGCTTTATAATTTGAAACATTTACTAAAAACTCTAAAGCTAATTCCCATTTAATATCAGGATAGGCCATAATCTTAACCGTAGAATTTGTATCATTAGAAAAATAACGGCAAGAATGCACATGAATATTATATTCGTTGGCAAAAACTTTAGGCCAAATGTATTTAAGCGGAAAAAGGTTAAACTGGCTTAAATTGGACTTTACGGGAAAATCTAATTTATCTGCAACTTGATCGATTACTTTGGGATATTCGGTCGAATTAATTTTAATGTTCTTTTTATGCTTTCCTTTTTCTCTAAAACAGGCTTTGTTTTGATATTCGGTAATATCAATGGTAATGTTTTTGTCGCGACTTGGTGCAATGGTTTCGTATATTATTGTATTTGCATCATGTCCGAAATAATCAAAGGAAATATCTACGCGTCGGTTTTCTTTGTATTCTTTTTCGTCTCTGTATTTTATATTATCACGGCCTTTTTTGTCGTCTGTAGGGTTCACTTCTCCACGACCAATAGAGATAATGCGTTTAGCTTCTAAACCGCCATCGACAAATACTTTTTTTACAGCATCGCTTCGTTGCTGCGATAATTTTTGGTTATAATTTTCTTTGCCAATTACACAGGCGTGACCATCAATTTTTATGCTCGAAAATTGGTGTTCGAGTAAAAATTGTAAAGTATTATTAAGTGTTGTTTTGGCTTCGGGAGTTATATCATATTTTTCAAATTCAAAAAGAATGGTTTTCTTAAGAGGTTCTTTTTTTAGAGTTTGCCCTTTTAGATTTTTTCCGTTATCAAAAAGTAAGGTTTTTACTTTTGTCGTTTTTCCATCTTCTTTTTTGTCTTCAATAATAGTAATAGTTTCAAACTTGCAAGGTTCAAATCGTGTGGCATTTTTATCCGGTTCTCCAGTTTTTAAAGGAGATAAATTTGTTGGTGGTTTTGCCGTTTGTGAAACAATTTTTTTATTGATTTTTAAAAAACTGGCATGTTTGGTCTCGTTTTGACCATTTGGGATATAATGCTTGATAGCTGGATCAAATACTTTTACATAAAATTCCTCGGTTTCTTTTATACCTTTTATAAGCGGAAACCAAGAAAAAGTATTTTTAATTTCGAGATTTATTTCGCCATCAATTACATCGACACTTGTATATCTGAATAAGGCTGTTTTGCCATCGCCAGAATTTCTAAAAACATCAACGCTTAGGTTTAAATTGCCATTGAGTCCTTCAGTTTTTAGATTTAAGTAAACCGTTTCACCATAGCTAAATACGTGTTCTTTTCGAACATCCTTTCCATCGTTTGTAGTACACCATTTACTGCTTACTATTTTTGCTGGGCAAGAACCACTAATCAATAAACCAGTTTGGTTAATCAAATCTCTTTTACCAGAAAGACTAGCTTCTAAATAATACTCAAACGGACCGCATAAAGCTTTTGGAAGCTTTATACCATATCGATTATTGGAAGGCAAAGTTTTTTGTAAAACAATGGTTTTTACTTTGCGATCCTGAAAAATCCAAGTTACGTTCTTTTTTTTATCTGTTTCAGGAGTTCCATCATACCATTGATCAACTTCAAAAAACACATGCTGATCTGGCGCAATAACTACTTTTTTATTTGGAATTGATGAATCTTTTTTTACAATTCCCTGCCCTGTCCATTTTATTTTTTTAACACCTTTTGCCATTATAAAAATATTTTTAATCAATTATGCATCGCTTATTCCCTCATGCTTCGCTTCCTTTGTATACATATCTCTAACATCAACCATTGGGTTTATCAGATTGTGTACCATCGGTTCGGTATTTTTAAAATTCTGTTCGCCAGGTTCTGCGGTTTGTCCGTGATCTGTAATTTCGATACAATCGGGCGCTCCCATCGGGCAGGTTGCTTTGCTTTTTTCCAATAATATTTTGCCCTCATTACTAAGAGTTACTTTTTCATAAAACCCACTCCATTTGGTGATTGTGGCTTGACAAACCATAAAACTGTTTCCTACAGGTTGTTTTTTGCATTTGCCAAAAGTGTTTTTTTCTAAAGTCTGACCAATTTCTTTCGATGTAGCCAAAAGCTTTTCTGAACCTTCTTTATCATTTCCAAAATGTTTGCTTTGCGATTTGACTTTAATCTTATCTGTTTTAGAAGGGTCTTCGCTAAACTTGCATTTGCAAGTGGCGCCTTGTACTACAAAATGTTGTTCGCTCATAATTTGATTTTTAAAATTGCCACCACTTCTTTTTAGGTTCCACCTCTTCAACAAATAATTCTGCTTTGGGTTTTGTGCTCATTTCTTTTTGATCGTCTTTGTTGGATATGGTGATCGAAAACTTTTGAGGTGTTTCTAATGCTAGATCACAGCTTATAAAAACTACTTCAGGCATATGATTTTGCGGATTTAGAAAATATTTTGCTCTGTAATTTCCAGTAGCTTTTTCTTCTGAATATTCTTTTGCGGACAGTGCTAATTCTTTTTCAAGATCAGTCTTGGTTCGCTGATCATTTAACTTCCCATTAATATCAATCACCAAAAAGTTATCGATGTCCAAGTATTCATCTACTTTTTGCTCAACCTTAAAATTAAGGTTGTCGCTTTTAGCCATAAATGAAAATTCCTGATCTTTTTGAATGCTCAAAGAAGCAGGATATTCAATATGAATTTCGTTGAAAAATGCATTAAGAAACCAGTCTTTTGAAAGTGATATATATAAGGAATCACTGTCTTCTAAATTTCGGTCATAAATAGAAATGTATTTTTCGACTAGCTCTCCTTTGTAATATTTTCGAATCTGTTTTTTGGTTTCGATCCAGCGTTCTTCAATTTGATTAAAGTTGTTAATGTAAACCCATTTTCCAGTTTCATCAACCACCACCAATAAAGGATATAAGGCTGCAGAAGCTTTTTCTGCAATTTCATCGGCCATTGTTGAGGTTCGTGTGTCATTTAAATAAAGATGCCCAATTCGGTCTACTTCAAAAAAAGAATAGCCATCTTCATTTTTGGCTCTCCATTTTACATTGATTTCTTGTTTTATATGATATACATTTTGCCCTTTTTCAATAGAGTAGAGAACAGCGTATGAATTATTGATATGAGAATTATCAAGAGAAAGTGTAAATGAACCCGAAGTGGTGATTTTTGTTCGATTTTGTTCTTTTTCTTCATCAGAAAGTGCAACCTTTTGAGGTTCCAAAATAAGATATTCGAGATGATTAGGAAAATCTGCTTCGATTAAGTCTTTTATAGATAAAGCAAATCGGTTATGATAGCTTCTGAGAAGGTAAGGTTCAACTCCCAAATCTTGAGCAACACTAAGTAGAGTATCTCCTTTTTTAATCTTGTACGTTAAATAATCTTCAAGTGAAGGTTCTGGAATATAAAGCATTAGGCTGGTAAAATAGTTAGAATCAAATATATGTTTTTTCTTGCAAAAAAATATATTTAATAGAAAAAGTATGAAAATTCGTAACACGCTGACACGAAGTGTTTTGCAAGAAAAAACCGATTTATTTTTAAACTTCAATATATTTTGAAGATAAAAAAGAGGTTAGGAATAGTCTTTTCAATATCAATTTTAGACAAAAAAAAGACTGCCATAATTGACAGTCTTTTATACTTTATTGAATATAAATTTTACAATCCAAAAACCTTATCCATTACAATCCATTTTTGTCCTGGTTTTGCCCAAGGTAAAGCTTGTTGAAATTTCCACATTAAGGTTTCCCATTCCTGAACTTTTTCGTTTGCCGCATCAGCTTGGTCTTTCTTTTCGAAAGTAAAATCAGCATCGGCTTCGATGATCATGAATAATCGGTTTCCTGTGCAGTAAATATCTAGAACTTCAATTCCAGAATCCAGAATGCTTTTTTTAATTTCGGGCCAGACATTTTCATGCAGTTCTTTATATTCTGCAATTAAATTGGCGTCATCTTTTAAGTCTAATGCCAGATAGAATTTTTGAGTTGCCATAATCTAAATTTATCCTTGGTAAGCTACAGCAGTTTGTTTACTTGTGCCTAAACCTTCAATTCCTAATTCGATTACGTCACCTGCTTTAATGTAAATTGGATCTGGTTTAATTCCTAATCCAACTCCCGGAGGCGTTCCTGTACTGATTACATCGCCAGGAAGCAATGTCATAAACTGGCTTAAATAGTGAACTAAAAAAGGAATTTTAAAAATCAAGTTTGATGTATTACTGTTTTGGAACGTTTTTCCGTTTACCGTAAGCCACATTTTAAGATTATTTACATCGCCAACTTCGTCTGGAGTTGCCATAATTGGACCAAGAGGAGCAAAGGTGTCAGAACCTTTTCCTTTTGCCCATTGTCCGCCGCGCTCGATTTGGAATGCTCTTTCGCTATAATCATTCAAGAGGCAATATCCCGCGATATAATTTGGTGCATCTTCTTCAGAAACGTAGCTTGCTTTTTTACCTACAACAAAAGCCAATTCAACTTCCCAATCTGTTTTTTCGCTGTTTTTTGGAATGATCAAATTATCGTTTGGTCCACATAAAGAAGTGGTTGATTTGAAGAAAATAATTGGTTCTTCTGGAATTGCAGCGCCAGTTTCTTCACAGTGATCTACATAATTTAGTCCGATGCAGATAATTTTTGAAGGACGCGCAACTGGCGAACCTAAACGAACAGAATCGCTTACTTCTGCAAGAGCAGGATTATTTTTTAAAGCTTCTTCTAATTTCGCTAAACCGTCATTTTCAAAAAAAGCTTCGTTGTAATCTGTTACAATAGACGAAACATCGTATCTTTTTTCATTTAGTAAAACACCTGGTTTTTCCTTTCCTACTTCTCCGAATCTAATAAGTTTCATATTTTAATTTTTAGTTTTTTTGCCACGAATTACACGAATTTTCTCGAATTTTTATTTAGAAAATTAATTCGTGGAAATTTGTGTAATTTGTGGCTATAATTTTGTTTAAATATTTTAGTTGTTTAATTTAATAAATCCACCATCAATTGGGTAATCTGAACCTGTGATGAAAGAAGACTCGTCACTGCACAAGAATAAAGCTAAAGTTGCGATTTCTTCTGGTTTTCCCATACGACCGATTGGCTGTGATTGTGATAGTTTTTCGAAAATTTCTTCTTCTTTTCCAGGATAATTTTTAGCAATAAATCCGTCTACAAAAGGCGTGTGAACTCGTGCAGGAGAAATAGAATTACATCTAATTTTATCATTCAAATAATCTTTTGCAACCGATAAAGTCATTGCCATAACCGCTCCTTTTGCTGTAGAATATGCAAAACGATCAGGAATTCCAACCCAGCATGCAATCGAAGCCAAGTTCAAAATTACACCTCCACCAGAATTTCTTAGTGCCGGAATTGAAGCATGAAGACAGTTGTAAACTCCTTTTACGTTTACGTTCATGATGCGGTCAAAATCAGATTCTGAAGTTGTGTCTACTTTTCCAACGTGAGCAATACCAGCATTGTTTACTAGAATATTGATGTTTCCGATTTTCTCGAAAGTTGAGTTTACTTGTTCGTGGTTCGAAACGTCGCAAGCGTGAGCAAAAACATTTCCTCCAGCCGATTTAATTTCTTCTACTGTTTCTTTTGCGCTTTCTTCCGTCAATTCTAAAATATGAACTTCAGCTCCTTGTTTAGCAAATAAAACCGAAATCGCTCTTCCAATTCCGCTTCCACCGCCCGTGATAATTGCTTTTTTATTTTGTAATGAAAACATTTGATATAAATTTTTATGAGTTGTTTTTATAGTCTTTTACAAAGATACGCCGCGTTTCCACGGAATAAAATCGTCTTGGTTTAATTGCACTGCTTTCGGAATAATTTCGCCGCTTGCTGCTTTGATGCAATATTCTAAAATTTCCTCGCCCATCTCTTCAATAGATTTTTCACCACTGATAATTGGTCCGCAGTCAATATCGATAATATCTTTCATTCTGGTTGCTAGAACCGAATTTGTAGCCACTTTAATTACAGGACAAACTGGGTTTCCTGTTGGAGTTCCCAGACCTGTTGTAAACAAAATTAAAGTTGCTCCAGAAGCTGCTTTTCCAGTCGTTGCTTCAACGTCATTTCCTGGTGTACAAACTAAACTTAAACCTGGTTTTGTAACCAATTCGGTATAATCTAAAACATCAACAACAGGAGAAGTTCCGCCTTTTTTGGCCGCTCCTGCGCTTTTGATGGCGTCGGTAATTAAACCATCTTTGATATTTCCTGGAGACGGATTCATGTGGAAACCAGAACCTACTTTGTGTGCCAGTTCATCATAAGATTCCATTAAGTCGATGAATTTTTTAGCGTTATCTTCAGTAACACATCTGTCAATTAAATTCTGCTCGGCACCACATAATTCAGGGAATTCAGCCAAAAGAATTTTTCCGCCTAAAGCTACAACTAAATCAGAAGTATAACCCACCGCAGGATTTGCAGATACACCGCTGAAACCATCGCTTCCTCCACATTTTACCCCAATGCATAAATCGCTCAAAGGAGCATCGGTTCTTTCGTATTTATTGATTTCGATTAAACCTTCAAAAGTCTTTTTGATGGCATTTGTAATCAGAACTTCTTCGCTTTCGGTCTGCTGTTGTTCAAAAATAAACAACGGTTTATCGAAATCAGGGTTTTGTCTTTTGACATCATTTACAAAATCCTGAACTTGTAAATGCTGGCATCCTAAACTCAAAAGTGTGATTCCGCCCACGTTTGGATGATTCGCGTAAGAAGCCAATAAAGCACTCAAAGTAGAAGCATCTTGACGCGTTCCACCGCAACCGCCTTGATGATTTAAGAATTTAATTCCATCTACATTTTCAAAAACACGTTTGTTTTTTGGCGTCGGATTTAATTCAATATTGATATCGTTAATATCATTTCCGTTCAAATAACCTTCCAGTAATTCGTGTGTAAATTGATTGTATTTGTCTGTCACAGTATAACCCAATTGCTTGTGTAAAGCTTCTTTGATGACATCAAGATTTCTGTTTTCACAAAAAACAGTCGGGATAAAAAGCCAATAATTTGCCGTTCCAACTCGTCCGTCTTTTCTTTTATAACCTTTAAAAGTTCTGTTTTCGAATTTTGAAACATCAGGCGCATTCCATTCATAAGAAGCATTTCTGTAGGCATAAGGATCTGCAGCATGTTTTAAGTTTTCGGTTGTCATTAAACTTCCTTTTGCTACATCGTTTTGCACTTTTCCGACCAAAACACCGTACATATTTACTTCTTCTCCTTGCTTCATGTCCTGCATGTAGAATTTATGTTTGGCTTTGATGAGGTCTTGTAAAACGTAAGTTTCATTTTCAAAATGAATCGAATCGCCTTTCTGAAGATCGGTTAAGGCAACCAATACATTATCGTCTGGATGCAGTTTTACAACCAGTTTTTTTGTGTTATTGTCAGACATTGTGTTGTTTGTTTTTTTTCTTTTTTTTGATGTTACTGCTTTCGTTTTATAACAATTTAATCCTTTGATTTTGTATAGAATTCGGGCAGTTAACGAAAAATAAAATTAGCTTTTTTATATATTGGTTAATAGTCTAATATTATCCGTATCTAATCTTTAATTATCTTTGTAGTATGAAATTGGAACAAACTAAAATAGCATCATATCTCAATACAAAAGTGTCCGTGCTCAATCGTATTGAACCTTTTTTTCAAGCGCCATTTCATTCGCATCCAGAATTAGAATTGGTGTATGTAAAAGAGAGTTTCGGCAAGCGAATTATCGGAAATTCGGTAATGCCCTTTGCACCTGGCGATATGGTTTTTTTAGGTTCTGATATTCCACATGTTTGGTTAAATGATGAAAAATATTATCAGGGAATTGAAGATTTAAGAGCCAATTCTATTGTCGTATATTTTCATAAAGATATTTTTGGACCGACTTTTTACGAATTAAAAGAAACTCAAAAAATCAACGAACTATTTTTTCAGGCAGGAAAGGGAATTTCGATTATTGGAAAAACCAATAAACAAATTGCCAAAAAACTGGAAAAATTAGTTTCTAAAAAAGACTTCGAAGTTATTGTCGGACTTTTTGAGATCTTGTCTATCCTTTCCGAAAGCCAGGATACGATTTACATCAATGACGAAATTTATTCTTTGATGCAGAAAGATTCAAAGGTAGATCGTCTTTCGGAGGTTTTTCAATATGTAAATAAGAATTATAAAAAGAATATTTCGTTAGAAGAAATTGCCGCTGTCGCGAATATGACGCGGACTTCTTTTTGTAGAATGTTTCGAGTTAAAACAAAGAAAAATTTTGTAGATTATCTGCATGAAATCCGAATTTCGAATGCCTGCAAATTGTTGCTGGAAACCGATAAAAGCATGTCTGAGATTGCGTACGAATGCGGTTATAAAACAGCTTCAAACTTTAATAAACTCTTTAAAAAGGTTAAAGGAATTACGCCTTCCGATTTTAAAAATAATGTAAAGGTAAATTAGTTTTTGCCACAGATTATAAGGATTAAAAAGGATTTTTATACAAATCTGCTTGATCTGCCAAATCTGCGTGAGAAATAAATAAGTTGCCACGAATTACACTAATTCCCACGAATTAATTTTCTAAATATGATTGGTGTAATTTGGAATAAAAAATAGAGATAAAGATTTCTCAATCAATTTTCCGCAATATTGTCATTCTGAGGAACGAAGAATCACACAAGTTATTCTACAAAGATTGGCGACTTTGCATGTCGAGTTTCTTGTGTGATTCTTCGTTCCTCAGAATGACAAATAGAACGGATGCTTTTTTTAAATAGATCTATCTAAATGGGTATAACCACCATCAACATAAATAATTTGTCCTGTTGTATGGCTTGATTTTTCAGACAATAAGAAAACAACCATATTTGCGATTTCTTCAGCTGTTGTCATTCTGTTTTCTAGCGGAATGTTTTTAGTGATTGCAGCCAATTTTTCTTCTTTATTTTCAAAAGTATTGATCCAGGTTTCGTAAAGAGGAGTGTAACATTCAGCCACGATTACTGCGTTTACACGAATGCTGTATTTTAATAATTCAACCGCCCATTCTCTGGTTAAAGCATTTCTTCCTCCGTTTGAAGCGGCATAAGCTGAGGTTCCGCCTTGACCAGTTTCGGCAGTTTTAGAACCGATGTTTACAATCGCTCCTTTCGATTCTTTAAGGTAATGAAGAGCGTGTTGTGCCATTAAATAATAGTGCACTAAGTTTTTGTGAAGAGAAGCAGCGAAATCTTCATAATTTCCGTTCTCTAATCCAACACCGTCATTAACGCCGGCATTGTTTACTAAACCGTCAATGCGACCGAATTTTGCGATTACGGCTTCAACGGCTTTTTTGCAGTCTTCAGGTTTTGTCAAATCGGCGGCAACTTGATGCGCTTCTTTTCCAATGGCTTTTAATTCTTCTACGGCTTTGATATTGTCATTTTCGTTACGTCCAACGATAAACGGAATGGCATTTTCTTCGGCTAAAACCTTAACGATTCCTAAACCGATTCCTTTTGCACCTCCCGTAACGATAATGATTTTTTGGGTTAATGATAACTGCATGGTATTAATATATTATAATTTGTAATTCAGTTTTTTTTGCCACAGATTAAAAGGATTAAAATGATTCTTTTTCTCGTCATTGTGTTTTTTTGCCACGAATTACACGAATTACGCCAATTTTAAAATAACTATGAAAAATAAATTAGTGGAAATTAGTGCAATTTTTGGCAACATTTTACTCTCACAGAAATTTAAATCTTTTTAATCCTTTTAATCTGTGGCTATATTTTTTATTCAACGATATAATTTAAAAAATTTACAGCTGTTGTTCATGACAAACAACAGCTGTAAAAAGAGAGAATTGAACTGATAATTTATTACCAGAACTTAACATAAAGCGCAACAATAATCAGTAACGTAATTACAATTAATACTGTTGTCTGTGGCTGTACTTTGAACATTCCAGGTTCTGTCTCGAATGCTTTAGGGTTTACTTTTGGTCCAGCGAAACTTATCAAGATCATAGCAATCATTGTGAATAAGAATGATAATCCCATACAGATGTGGAAAGGAATTTCGAAAGCTCCTTTTCCGTTAGCGTAAGCTGTGTATAAAAGTGTGTCGTTTCCAAATAAAGCTGGAGCATATTCGTTGAATAAAACAGATAATAAGAATCCTAATATTACACCAACGATTGCTGCTGTTCCAGTAGTTCTTTTCCAGAACATACCTAAGAAGAACATGGCAAAAACTCCAGGGCTGATGAATCCAGTGTATTTTTGGATGTAGGTAAATCCTCCAACTCCACCAATTCCTAAGATGTCATTCCAAGTAAATAAAACTGCTAAAAGCATGGCAACAAAAACGGCAATACGTCCAATGTTTACCTGCTGTTTTTCACCAGCTTCTTTTTGAATGTATTTTTTATGAACATCTAATGTATAGATTGTAGAAATACTGTTTACTTTTCCAGCTAAAGACGCTACGATCGCAGCTGTTAAGGCAGCGACAGAAAGTCCTTTTAAACCAGTTGGAAGGAATGTTAAAACAGCAGAATACGCGCCATCTTTTCCTCCAACTAATTGAGGCAAATGTCCGTTTGTGTATAAAACGTAAGCAGCAATACCAGGAAGCATTACGATAAGTGGCATTAATAATTTTAACATACCAGCAAATAAAATTCCTGTACGAGCTGTTTGTAAATCTGCTCCAAGTGCTCTTTGTGTAATATATTGGTTACATCCCCAATAGTTCAAGTTGATGATCCAGATACCAGCAGCGTAAGATAACAATCCAGGGAAAGTTAAATATTTATCGATTTCTAACTGAGAAGAAGTTGCAGTTGGTTTCGGAATAATCATTTTGAAATGCTCAGGCGCTTCTTTCATTAAAACTTTAAAACCTGCAATTGCATTTTCGCCAACACCAAAATATTGACCAACTGTTGTTAAAGCAATATAAGAAGTTACTAAACCTCCGATGATTAAAACCGCAACCTGAATAACGTCTGTGTAAGCCACAACTTTCATTCCTCCAAGAGAAATAAATAAAGCAAAAACAGCCAAACCAATCATGATAGCGTGAAGATACTGACCTCCCGCAAGACCATTAATTGCAACTGCACCTAAATATAAAATAGAAGTTAAGTTTACAAAAACATATAAAAACAGCCAGAATACTGCCATGATAAGTGCAGTAGACTCATTATAACGTGTTTTTAGGAATTGTGGCATTGTGTAAATCTTGTTTTTAAGATAAACAGGAATAAACCATACAGCCACAATAATAAGAGCAACAGCAGCAAGCCATTCGTAAGCAGCAACAGCAATTCCTAAGAAGAAACCTTCACCGCTCATTCCGATGAATTGCTCGGCAGAGATATTAGAAGCAATAAGAGAAGCTCCAATTGCCCACCAAGTTAAATTTCCTTCAGCCAAAAAGTAAGCTTTAGCATCATGTTCGTCCTGTTTACGTTTGCTGTAAACCGTGTAACCGTAGACCGAGACTACGATAAAATAAATAATAAAAACCGCATAGTCTGCGAAAGCGAGGTTTTGGTTCATTGTTAGTAGTATTTTAAATAATTATTATAGGTTGTTTGTTTATGTGGTTTTAAAATCAGTTTTTATGTTGTTAAATCTTGTTAAAAATGAAAGATGTGTTTTATTTCTGTTATTTTTTTGCGAAAATAAAAGCAGAAGCCAAATGTAAAATAAAAATTTAGAAATCAGTCACTAGTAAATGTGTTTTTTACATTTATTATATGGAAATTGTGTTAAATTTTTATTTTTTGAATTTATTACAAGAATAAACGCTTACACTTTTACCAGACTTTTATAATGTACATCTGAAAGCTGTCTTAAAATTTCGGCACTTTTTTCAGGTGTAATGTCACGTTGCGATTCGCCCAACATTTCGTATCCAACCATAAACTTCTTTACAGTTGCTGATCTTAACAACGGCGGATAGAAGTGCATGTGAAAATGCCATTCTGGATGCAATAAACCATCTGTTGGAGATTGGTGAATTCCTGAAGAATATGGGAATGAAGTATTAAATAAATTGTCGTACTTCGTGGTTAACTGTTTTAAGATTTTCGCGAAAGCGTTACTTTCTTCAGCAGTAAAATCAGTGATTTTGTTTACAGCTCTTTTGCTTACAATCATCGTTTCGTATGGCCAGATTGCCCAGAACGGAACTAATGCCACAAAATGATCATTTTCGATTACGATTCTTTCTCCGGCTTTCAATTCAGCTTTTACATAATCTTCTAATAAGGTTCTGTCATTTTTATCGTAATATGATTTTAGGCTGTTTTGGGTTTTCTCAACCTGAGTTGGCAATGAAGATTGAGCCCAAATTTGTCCGTGTGGGTGTGGGTTACTGCAGCCCATTACACTTCCTTTGTTTTCAAAAATCTGAACGTGGTTGATATATTTGATGTTTCCTAAATCGGTATATTCTTTTTGCCAAGTTTTGATGATGTTTTCAATATCTGCAATTTCCATTTCTGGAAGAGTCAGATCGTGTCTTGGCGAAAAGCAAACCACTCTCGAAATTCCCTGTTCTGGTTTTGCCTTAAAAAAGGTATGTTTAATATCATCTTCAAAAATGATTTCGTCCTGTTTCATAGCAGCAAAATCATTTTCAAAAACAAAACTGTTTTCGTATTGCGGATTATTCATTCCGTTGGCGCGAACATTTCCTGGACACAAATAACAAGTTGGGTCATATTTAGGAAGTTCTTCGGTTGAAATAGTTTCATTTTGTCCTTGCCAAGGGCGTTTTGCACGATGAGGCGAAACTAATACCCATTCGTTAATTAATGGATTGAAACGTCTGTGCGGATCTTCGTTAATGTCAAAATTTTTCATTGTACAGTGTTGTGGTTTTAAAGTAGCGTTGTTCCGTTTGAGATTTTTACATCATAGAATTTTAATTCAATTCCAAATGTATCTAAATAAAGCTTCGAAAATTTACGCTTAACCTCATTTTCATGTCCTTTTTTAACTAAATTAATGGTACAGCCGCCAAAACCGCCCCCCATAAGTCGAGAACCAATAATGGCATCGTCTTCTTTTGCTGTATCAACAAGCATGTCTAATTCTTCGCAGCTTACTTCGTATTCTTGTGATAAACCATAATGCGTTTCAAAAAGTAATTCTCCTAACTGCTCAATATTTCCTTGGTCTAAAGCTTCGCAAGCTTTGATAACGCGATTGATTTCTTTAACAACAAAATGAACTCTGCTGAAAACTTTGTCAGTCATTTTATCTTTAAGGCTCAAAACCTGTTCTTCAGTAGCGTTTCTAAAAGTTTTTACTTCTGGGAAATGACTTTTTATGATTGACAAACCTTCTTCACATTCAATTCTTCTGGTATTGTATTCTGATGTAAAAAGAGAATGTTTTACATTAGAATCAAATAAAATCAGTGAATAGTCTTTGAAATCGGCATTGTGATATTCGAAATCTAAAGTATTACAATCCAGTTGAATTACTTTGTTTTCAAGACCGTGAACACTAGAAAACTGATCCATAATTCCACAGTTGATGCCAACCCAATGTTCTGCTTTTTGTCCTAATAATGAAATGTCTTTTTTCTCAATTTTTAAATCGAAAAGAGATTTGATTCCGAAAATCATTCCACACTCTAAAGCCGCGGAAGAAGATAATCCAGAACCAACCGGAATATTGCTGCTGAAAACACAATTGAAACCTTCAAAAGAAAATCCGTTGTCTTGCAATTGTTTAATTACGCCTCGAATATAATTGGTCCAAACCACATCGCTCAGTTTTACTTCCTGAGTCAAATCGATTTCAAATTCTTCGTTTAAATCGATAGCTATTATTTTGGAAGTAGTAGTGTTGTTTTTTGCAAAAGCAAAGCAAATCACTTTGTCAATTGCAGCAGGTAAAACATAACCGTCATTGTAGTCAATATGCTCTCCAATGATGTTGATTCTGCCTGGAGAAAGTACCGTTTTCTGAGGAGTAGACTCAAAAGATTTCTCAAAAAAAGCAACGGTATTTTGTATTAAAATATCATTCATTATGTAGTTAGTTGTATTGTGGTTTTTGGAATTTATTATTCTCTTGAGTGATTTTTTTAACACATAGAAACATAGTTTTTGTAAACTTAAAAAAGGCGTTTCACTAGTTTAAATGCACATAGTGTGCTATGTGAAAGAAATATTTTTCTCTTTGCCTTCTTTTTTTGAGCATAGAATCTATGTTTCTATGTGTTGAAATTACATTTTGTTCTTAATTTAAACTTTCAAATTTATAAAGTGTTTTCTGTGTGTATTCTTCTCCTTTTTTCAAAATAGCATTAGGGAAATGAGCCTGATTTGGCGCATCTGGAAAATTTTGCGTTTCAAAGCAAATTCCGCTTTGAGCGTTATAATCGACATTTTCTTTTCCTTTTAATTTTCCAAAACAATTTCCGCCTACATATATATGTACACTTGGCTGATCGGTATAAACACTCATTCTCAATTTGTTTTTTAAACTGATTAATTGTGCTACTATTTCAGTTTTAGAATTTACCACAAAAGAATTGTCAATTGGAAACGGACAGTTTTTAGGAGCTCTAAAATCAAAATCATGATCATTTAAATCGGTATAATTTCCTGTTGGAATATTATCAGAATCTGTTTCCAGCATTTTGGATGATTTGATAAACATCTGCTGTTCTAAAACATTTCCATCGTGACCATCAAGGTTAAAATAACTATGATGCGTCAAATTGATAATGGTATCTTCAGTTGAGTTTGCTTTATATTCTAATTTTAATTCATTTTCTTCTGTTAGAGTATAGGTTAAATAAACGGTCATTTCACCAGGGAAATTTTCGTCTAAATGTGCACTCAAAAGCCCAAAAGTAATTGATGGATTTTCGCCTGAAGTTGCGTTTATTAGACTCCAAGCTTTTCTTCCAAATCCCATTTCTCCGCCATGAAGCGTATTACCGTTATTGTTTCCACCAAGCTGAAACTTTTTATCGTTAAGACTAAAAGTTGCATTGTGAATTCTACCTGCGTAACGACCAACCGTTGTTCCAAAATACGGTGCACTTGGCAAATTATAAGACTCTAAATATGCTTCTAAATTATCAAAGCCTAAAACAATATCTGTAAGTTTTCCATTGATCGGAATTTGGATGGAAGTAACTGTTGCACCATAATTGATAACCTGAACTTTCATTCTGTTATTGTTAACCAAATCAAAAGAATAAATTTCTTCCTTATTAGGCATTAAACCAAATGATTTGCAATTATGAGTCTCTTTTAAATGCGATATGTGTTTTATTTCCATATAATTTTTAGCAAAAATGAAATCCAAAAATAGAAACATTTTCTATATTTGCATACCAGTACCTACCAGTTTTTAATTATAATAGTCAAAATGACTTTATCGTAAGCATGATTTCAATTCAAAATAATATTGGTCTGCCAAAATATAGGCAGATAATTCTTTCAATCGAAAAGGCTATTGAAGAAGGAAATTTAATAAAAGGTGATCGGCTTCCATCTGTCAATAAAGTCTGTCTGGCTTTTTCATTATCTCGAGATACAGTCTTATTGGCGTATGATGAATTGAAGAAAAGAGGAATTATTTATGCCATTCCTGGCAAGGGATATTACGTTAAAAGCGTTGAAATCACTATCACTCAGAAGATTTTCCTGCTTTTTGACGAGTTGAATATTTTCAAAGAAGATATTTATAACTCGTTTTTAAAAAACATTGGAAAAAATGTTCAGGTTGATATTTTCTTTCATCATTTTAATGTTCAAGTTTTCAAAAAACTCATAAATGACAGTAATGGAAGTTATACAAGGTATATTATTATGCCAACGAACTTGAGCGATATTACAGACTCGATAAAAACCCTACCAGTAAGTGACGTAATTATACTGGATCAGACAAATCCTGAGCTAAAAATGTTTCCAGCGATTTACCAAAACCATCAGAAAGATATTTATGAAGGTTTAATGAAAGGCAAATCGAGATTATCAAAATATAAAAAACTGATTTTAATTTTTCCCGGTTTTAGAGAGCCGCCAGGAATGAAATTGGGTTTTGAATCGTTCTGCCAAGCCTATAGTTTTGATTATGAAGTTATCTCAGATTTCAGCAATCAATCTATTGCTTTAGGAGATTTATATATTATTCCTCACGATCGTGATTTGCTTTTGGTGATAGAAAATGCAATGAGCAGAAACCTAAAATTAGGGGAAGATTTTGGCATTATATCGTACAATGAAACACCATTGAAGAAAATTGCCGCAAACGGAATTACGACGATTTCAACCAATTTTGAATTGATGGGAAAAATTCTGGCCGATATGGTTCTGCAGGGAATAAAAGAGCAGATCGAAAACAAATCTGCTCTTATAGTAAGGAATTCTTTATAATAGGAGATTCTTATAAATTGAGTGCAAAGTTGTTTTGCAGTTTCTCTTCGTATTTCTCTTTATTAAAAGTATATAAGTAAGAACCCTTTCGAGAAGATTGCATGTCTTTTTCGTCTAATTTATTTAAAATTTCAAGAGAATTAATTTTGCTGATAAAATTTCGTTTGTCCAATTCTTTGCTCAAAATAGCTTCATACAATTCTAAAAGCTGACGCATAGTGAATTTCTCAGGAAGCAATTCAAAACCAATTGGTTTTACAGAAGTTTTGTAACGAAGCCTCTTTATGGCATTTTCAACCATTTCGTTATGGTCAAAAATTAAGTTTGGCGCGTCATTTATTGGGAACCATTCTGCGTGATAATTTTTAATCAATTCAGCATTGTGATTCTCGATATTAATCAAAGCAAAATAAGAAACCGAAATGGTTCTTTCTACTGGGTCACGATCGATTTCACTATAAGCATGTAACTGCTCCATGTAAATATCGTTAAGACCAGTATACGTATTTAATATTCGGGTTGCGGCCGCGTCTAAAACTTCATCGCGTTTTAGAAATCCTCCGATCAAAGACCATTTTCCTTTTTCTGGTTCAAAATCTCTTTGAATCAAAAGAATTTTCAGACCGTCATTGTCAAATCCGAAAATGATGCAGTCCACCGCCAGTAAAACTTTATCAGCAGAGCTATAACTGTTTAGCATATATAATTAATTTGGATGGGTAAATATATAAACTTCCTAAAAGGTTTCATAATTATTAATGTAAGATTTACACTTAATTATGGTTTGTTATGAAATAAGTGTTTTTTAGTTTGTAATTATGGGGATCGCGGATAAAATTTTGGTCGGCTTAGAAGTGACCAAATTTAATGCAAAGTTTTTTATTATAAGAGATTTTCTAAATATTGCTTTCTAATTATTTTAAAGGAATTGTTCAGAAATATGTTTTTTAATATGGTTAAATTGACTATTAGTTAATTTTTTAACTATATTTACAAATGTTTAAAACACACTTAAATGCTGTTTGAATCTTTTTTTAAACTTAAAAATATTCAAATCGACTTATAAAAAACCTTACTTACTATTGAAACCACATTATGAAAAAACCACTTTTCCTTTTGGCGATGGCACTGTTTTATCAGCACGCATTTTCTCAGATTACTACAATTTCGATAAAAAACAATAATGATTTGTCTATTATTAGCAAGCATATTTATGGCCATTTTGCAGAACATTTAGGACATTGTATTTACGGTGGATTTTTTGTTGGAGATACTTCTAAAATTCCAAATACCAGCGGAGTTCGAAATGATATTGTAAAAGCATTAAAAGATTTAAAAATTCCGAATTTAAGATGGCCAGGCGGATGTTTTGCTGATACATATCATTGGAAAGACGGAATAGGTCCGAAAGAACAGCGTCCGACAATTGTAAACCAATGGTGGGGCGGAGTAACAGAAGACAACAGTTTCGGAACGCACGATTTTTTAAATATGTGCGAATTGCTTGGTGCAGAACCGTATTTGTCTGGAAATGTCGGTAGCGGAACAGTTCAGGAATTGGCAGACTGGGTGCAGTATACCAATTTTGGAGGCAAAAGTCCGATGAGTGATATGCGAAAGAAAAACGGTAGAACTGAGCCGTGGAAAGTAAAATACTGGGGAATTGGAAATGAAGCTTGGGGCTGCGGAGGAAATATGACCGCAGATTATTATGCGAACGAATATAAAAAGTTTGCCACTTTTATGTCTGATTGGGGAAATATAGGTGGAATTACAAGAATTGCGTCTGGAGCAAACAGCTCTGATTACAACTGGACAGAAGTTTTAATGAAAAATATTCCATTAAATATGCTTGGCGGTGTTGGTGTCCATCATTATGCTGTAATCAACTGGGACAAAAAAGGTTCTGATGTTGATTTTACCGAAAAAGAGTATTTCTTAACCATGCAGTCTGCTTTAAAAATGGAAGAGTTAGTGACAAAACATGCTGCTGTTATGGATAAATATGATCCAGAAAAAAAGGTGGCCATGATTGTAGACGAATGGGGAGGCTGGTATGAAGTTCAGAAAGGAACAAATCCTGGATTTTTATATCAGCAGAATACCATGAGAGATGCGGTTTTGGCTGGAGCAACTTTAAATATTTTCAATAATCATGCAGACCGAGTTAAAATGGCAAATCTGGCGCAATGCGTTAATGTGCTTCAAGCTGTAATCTTAACGGACAAAGCAAAAATGATCACGACTCCGACCTATCATGTCATGAAAATGTATAGCGTACATCAAGATGCTAAATTGATTCCGATCGAATTTACATCACCTTCTTATACTTTTAACGGACAAAGTATTCCAGCAGTTTCGGCTTCGGTTTCAAAAGATGCAAGCGGATTGGTTCATATTTCATTAGTGAATGTTGATGCCGTAAATAAAAATAAAGTCGAAATTGATGTGGCTTCGCTTGGCGCTAAAAACTATACAGCAAGTATAATTACGGCTTCAAAACTTCAGGATTATAACTCTTTCGAAAATCCAAATAAAATTGTTCCAGTTGCTTTTAAAGGTTTTGAAAACAAAAAAGGAAAGTTAGAAATTACAATTCCGCCATTTTCCGTATTGGTTTTAGAAGGAAAATAACATTTAAATACATTAAAAATTTTTCATGAAGATGCGACTTTATGGATTTTAGATGAAATAATCGCAATGTTATAAATGTATTGTTAAAATTTATTTTTTGAAAAGGTGCTAAAATGCTGTTTTAATGCATTTATAGCAAAAATTAATTATGCAATTTCAATTAAGTGTTTTTTGTACACTTATAAAATATTTATCTCTATATTTGTCAATATTTTAAAAATAAAATAGAATGAAAAATTATGTAATAGGATTGGACTACGGAACAGATTCTGTTCGTGCGGTGCTGATTGACGCTGAAAATGGACAAGAGTTGGCATCGAATGTTTCTCATTACAAAAGATGGAAAAACAAGCAATATTGTGACGCATCGATAAACCAATTTCGTCAGCATCCTTTGGATCATATAGAAGGATTGGAAATTACAATTCAAAATGTAGTTAAAGAAAGTAAAGTTGATCCTTCATTAGTAAAAGGAATTTGTATTGATACGACTGGATCTTCTCCAGTTCCAGTTACAAAAGACGGAACACCACTAGCATTGACAAAAGGTTTTGAAGAAAATCCAAGTGCCATGATGGTTTTATGGAAAGATCATACTTCTATAAATGAAGCAAACGAAATCAACGAATTGGCAGTAAGCTGGGGAGGAGAAGACGTAACAAAATACGTTGGAGGAATTTATTCTTCGGAATGGTTTTGGGCCAAAATTCTTCACATTGCAAGACAAGACGAAGCGGTTAGAAATGCAGCACACACTTGGATGGAACACTGCGATTTAATGACGTATTTGCTAATTGAAGATAAAGATTTAAAAACATTCAAAAGAAGTCGTTGCGCAGCAGGTCACAAAGCCATGTGGCACGCAGACTGGAACGGATTACCGCCAGTTGAATTTTTAGAAAAATTACATCCGTATTTAGCACAGCTTCGAGGCAATTTATATGATGAAACCTATACGTCAGATTTAGTTGCTGGAAAATTAAGCAAAGAATGGGCAGAGCGTTTAGGGCTTTCTACAGAAACAGTTGTGGCTGTTGGAACTTTTGATGCACATTCTGGAGCAGTTGGTGCTAAAATCGAAGAGAATACTTTGGTTCGTGTTATGGGAACTTCAACTTGTGATATCCTTGTTGGTTCTTATGATGAGGTTGGAACAAAAACCGTTCGCGGAATCTGCGGACAAGTTGATGGTTCTGTGATTCCAGGCTTTATTGGTCTAGAAGCAGGACAATCTGCTTTTGGAGATTTATTGGCTTGGTACAAAGAATTATTAATGTGGCCGACAGAACATTTATTAGAAATTTCTTCTGTTTTAAATGATGCTCAAAAAGAGCAGTTAAGAGAAGAATTCAGCGATAAATTAATTGTTGAATTAACTAAAGAAGCGGAGAAAATTCCAGTTTCAGAAAGTCTTCCAATTGCTTTGGATTGGATTAACGGGCGACGAACTCCGGATGCCAATCAGGAAGTAAAAAGTGCCATTTCTAATCTTTCTTTAGGAACAAAAGCACCTCATGTTTTCAAAGCTTTAGTAAACGCAATCTGTTTTGGAGCGAAGAAAATTGTAGATCGTTTTGAAGAAGAAGGTGTAAAAATCGAAAGTGTAATCGGAATTGGTGGCGTTGCAAGAAAATCTCCTTTTATCATGCAGACTTTGGCTAATGTTTTAAACAAGCCAATTAAAATCGCAGCTTCAGACCAAACTCCTGCTTTAGGCGCGGCAATTTACGCAGCGGTTGCGGCAGGAATTTATCCAAATGTAATAGAAGCAAGCCAAAAAATTGGAAGTGATTTTGACGGAGAGTATTTTCCTCAATTAGATAAAGTAGCGGCTTATAATAAACTACTTATTGCTTACGAACAATTAAGTGCTTTTGCAGATCCAACTATTAAAATTTCTCAAAATGAGTTCTCAGTATAAAGATTTAAAACAAGAATGTTACGAAGCCAATATGCAGTTAAATGCATTGAATTTGGTGGTATACACTTTCGGAAACGTAAGTGCCGTGGACAGAAAAAATGGTGTTTTTGCCATTAAGCCAAGCGGTGTTCCTTATGAAGATTTAAAACCTGAAGATATTGTTATTGTTGATTTTGATAATAATGTTATCGAAGGTACAATGCGTCCGTCATCTGATACAAAAACGCATGCTTATTTATATAAACATTGGCCAAATATTGGAGGTGTTGCACATACGCACGCGACCTATTCTGTGGCTTGGGCACAATCTCAATTGGATATTCCAATCTTCGGAACGACACATGCGGATCACTTAACAGCTGATATTCCGTGTGCTCCGCCAATGGCAGATTCTTTAATTGAAGGAAACTACGAACACAATACTGGAATTCAGATTTTGGATTGTTTCAAAGAAAAAAATCTTTCATACGAAGAAGTAGAAATGATTTTAATTGGAAATCACGGTCCGTTTGCGTGGGGAAAAAATGCAGCAAAAGCGGTTTACAACAGTAAAGTCTTAGAAGTTGTGGCAGAAATGGCATACTTAACTTTACAAATAAATCCGAACGTACCAAGATTAAAAGATTCATTAATAAAGAAACATTACAACCGTAAACACGGAAAAGATTCGTATTACGGACAATAGTTTTTGTTTCAGGTTTCAGATTTATTTTGTTTCAAGTTTTTGAAACGTTGAACTTGAAACTTGAAACAAATAAAATTTAAAACAAAAATAATAACAATTCGAGTTTTCAGATTCCAACAACTTGAAACCTGAAACTTGAAACAAAAAATAACAAAATGATTGACATTTCTCAAAAAGAAGTATGGTTTGTAGTAGGAAGCCAGGAATTATATGGTGAAGAAACACTTAGAAAAGTAGCAGAACATTCACAGATTATTGCAAAAGGGTTAGATGCTTCGTCTTCAATTCCAGTAAAAGTGGTTTACAAAGATGTGGTGAAATCTCCTTCACAAATTTTAGATGTGTGCTTGGCAGCGAATTCTGAGAAAAACTGTATCGGAATTATTGCTTGGATGCATACTTTCTCTCCAGCAAAAATGTGGATTGGCGGATTAAATATCCTTAAAAAACCATTATGCCATTTACATACACAATATAACGCTGAAATTCCGTGGGGTTCTATCGATATGGATTTCATGAACTTGAATCAATCGGCTCACGGAGATCGTGAATTTGGTTTCATTATGTCTAGATTACGTAAAAAACGTAAAGTTGTGGTTGGACACTGGGAAGATCAAAGAGTTCAAAAACAATTAGGAATCTGGTCAAGAGTCGTTCTTGGATGGGACGAACTTCAAAACCTAAAAGTAGCTCGTATTGGAGATAATATGCGTGAAGTTGCCGTTACAGAAGGAGACAAAGTAGAAGCTCAAATTCGTTTCGGAATGTCTGTAAATGGATATGATTCTTCAGACGTTACGAAACATATCGAGAAAGTAACCGACAAACAATTAAACGATTTATTAGCAGTTTACGAGCAATCATACAACTTAACTGATTCTTTAAAAGAAGGTGGAGCACAAAGAAGTTCATTAGTTGAAGCAGCAAAAATCGAATTAGGATTAAGAGCTTTCCTTGAAGAAGGAGGTTTTGGAGCTTTTACAGATACGTTTGAAAACCTTGGTGTTTGGAAACAATTACCAGGAATCGCAACACAAAGATTAATGGCCGATGGTTATGGTTTTGGTGGAGAAGGTGACTGGAAAACCGCTGCAATGGTTAGAGCTTTAAAAGTAATGTGTATTGGTCTTGAAGGCGGAACTTCTTTCATGGAAGATTATACATACCACTTCACACCTCAAAAATCATACGTGTTAGGTTCTCACATGTTGGAAATCTGTCCTTCTATTGCTGATGGAAAACCTTCTTGTGAAGTACATCCATTAGGAATTGGAGGGAAAGAAGATCCAGCTCGTTTGGTATTCAATTCTCCTGCAGGAGACGCAATCAATGTTTCTTTGGTTGATATGGGAACACGTTTCCGTTTAATCGTTAACGAAGTAGAAGCAGTTAAACCAATGGCTGAATTGCCAAAACTTCCGGTTGCACGTGTTCTTTGGGATTGTAAACCAAATTTAGAAGTTGCAGCAACCGCTTGGATCTTGGCTGGTGGAGCGCACCATACAGTTTACAGCCAGTCAATTACAACAGAATACATGGAAGATTTCGCTGATATTGCCGGAATTGAGTTATTGGTTATTGACGAAAAAACAACAGTAAGAGAATTCAAAGATAAAATCAATGCCAACGAAGCTTATTTCCATTTGTTTCAACACGGACTTTAATTTAAGGTACTGAGGTTCTAAGTTGCTAAGATTCTAAGTTTTTGTTACTTTTAAACTTGTTGAGCAAATTGCAACGGAGATAAAATGGATTTTTATAGTAAAAAAAATCAGTGTAAATCCGTGTCTTCGCGAAAGCGAATCTGTTTTATCCGCGTTCAAATAATAAGCTCAAAAGATTATTAACATTTCACAAACCCCAAAAAACTATTATTCATGAATGTATTAAAACGCTCACTTTTTATATTAAGCATGCTCGGTATTGCTATAGTTTTAGTTCAATGTAAAAACGATAAAAAAGCTGATACAGAAAAAGTTGCCACTGATGAAAAAGCATTAGTTACAATTGACAAATCAGAATACGGAACTACTGCTAAGGGCGAAAAAGTAGAGAGCTATAAACTGAAAAACCAAAACGGGATGGAAGTTGACATCATCACTTTTGGTGGAAGAATTACAGATTTGAAAGTGCCAAATAAAGAAGGCGTTTCAGAAAATGTAGTTATCGGTTTTAATTCTTTGGCACAATATGAAAAAGAGAATCCTTTCTTCGGAGCTTTAATCGGAAGATACGGAAACCGAATTGCTAAAGGTAAATTTTCTTTAGATGGAAAAGATTATCAATTAGCGATAAACAATGCACCAAATGCTTTACACGGTGGTCTGCAAGGATTTTTTAATGTGGTTTGGAAAGCAGATGAGGTTAAATCTGGCGAAAACGCTTCTCTAAAATTATCTTATATAAGTAAAGATATGGAAGAAGGTTATCCTGGAACCTTGAAGGTTTTTGTGACTTATACATTGACAAATGATAATCAGTTAGAAGTGCTTTACGAAGCAACAACAGACAAAAAAACGGTTGTTAACTTAACACAGCATTCATACTTCAATTTATCAGGAGATTTTACAAAAGCAATCTTAGATCATGAATTGACTTTAAATGCTGATAAATTAGTTCCAGTTGATGCGGATTTAATTCCAACAGGAAAATTAGAAGATGTTGCCAATACACCTTTCGATTTTAGAACGCCAAAATTAATTGGAAAAGATATCAATGCTAAAAATGATCAATTAGAAAAAGGAAAAGGCTACGATCACTGCTGGGTATTGAACAATCCTGAAAAAGGAAAAACAATCATTGCAAAAGTATATCACGCAGCAAGCGGAAGAGTTATGGAAATGACAACAGACGAGCCTGGAATTCAGTTCTATTCTGGAAATTTCCTTGACGGAACTTTGCCAATGCCACACGGAGGAACTTATGCGCACAGAACAGGATTGTGTTTAGAAACTGAACATTATCCAGATTCTCCAAACCAGAAAAATTTCCCAACAACGGTTTTAAATCCAGGAGAAAATTATAAAACGAAAACGACTTTTAAATTCTCGGTAAAGAAATAGTTTTAGAATCTGTTTATTAATTTAGTAATTTTCTAAAAACCTCGAAAGTAATGCTTTCGAGGTTTTTTGTTTGTAAATATCAAAACGCATTTCTTTCAACAAGTATTTTATTGATTTATTCGAATCTTTCTTACATTTGAGAAATAACTATCCTAAAAAAACTTACTTATGAAGAAACCGATTAAATTACTAATGCTCGTATTGACCTATTCTGTATGTGTAATAGCAAATGCTCAGGTTCAGATGAATTTTAAATTTGATACGCCTTATGGTAAAAATTCCGCTGTCGGAAAATTTGTTGAACTCAATGGTGCTAAAATCTATTATGAAGAATACGGAAAAGGCGAACCTTTGTTATTGATTCATGGAAATAGTGGAAGTATTGAGACAATGGGAAATCAGATTGATTATTTTAAAAATAAATACAGAGTCATTGCTGCCGATAGTAGAGGACATGGCAAATCAGAGTTGAAAACTGATTCTTTAACATTTGTCCAAATGACAAAAGATACTGAAGCATTAGTTAATCACTTAAAACTGGATTCAATAAGTATTATCGGATGGAGTGATGGAGGGATTGTTGGATTGCAAATGGGTATTTCAGGGAAGTCAAAAATAAAAAAAATTGTAGCGATGGGTGCCAATTTACGACCTGATTCTACTGCTATTTATTCATGGGCGGTAAAAGGTCTTCAGAACGAGAGAAAGCTGTTTAGTACAAAAATTAAAGAAAAAGACACTAGCGAGAACTGGAATCTATTGAAACAAATTTCTGGACTTTTAGCAGATCAGCCTAATATTGTAGCAAAAGATTTATCAAAAATTAAAGCAAAAGTGCTTGTAGTAGCAGGAGATAGAGACGTAATCAGAAATGAGCATACGGTTGAAATTTTTGAAAATATACCAAAAGCAAAGTTATGCATTATGCCTGGAGAAACTCATTTTGCGCCGGCTTCAAGTCCGGAAGTATTTAATGCAATAGCAAATAAGTTTTTATCAGAACCTTTTAAAAGACCAGATTCAGATTTTACTAAATGGGGTAAATAAAATTAGATCATTAGAATTGTATTATTTTAGCCATGAATTTCAACTTCATGTAATTCGTGGCTAAAAAATAAAAAAATGACTTTCAAACACCTATTCAAAGCAGAAGCAAACTGGACTTCCAAACAAAACCCAGCAGATTCTTCCAAAAGATTTTATAGTAAAAGCCATCAAATTAAAATTGAAGGAAAACCAGTTTTAGATGTATCGGCAGCAAAAGTTTTCAAAGGCGATCCATCATTATACAATCCTGAGGATTTATTGTTAAGCAGTTTGGTTTCCTGTCATATGATGTCGTATTTATATGTTTGCTCGCAAAACGGAATAGAAGTTTTCGAATATTCAGATAATGCAGAAGCAACATTAGAAGTAAATCCAGATGGAAGCGGACGTTTTGTTGAGGCAAGATTATATCCGAAAATAAAGATTTCAAATTCAGATAAAATAGAATTGGCTTTAGAGTTGCATCATAAAGCAAATCAATTGTGTTTTATTGCTAATTCGTGCAATTTTCCTGTTTTGCATGAGGCGAGTTGTGAAATAGTATAAAAGAAAAAACCTCTTCCGTTAAGAAGAGGTTTTTATGTACCCGGAGCCGGAGTCGAACCGGCACGGTTTCCCACAGGTGTTTGAGACCAGCGCGTCTACCAATTCCGCCATCCGGGCGTAGCAGACGAAAAAATAAATGATAAATCAGTTATTTTAACGCAATAGAATGAAGTCATAAATGGCGTCATTCCTTTAACACGGTGCAAATGTAAAAAATAATTTTAAACGAACTACTAAAAATACTTAAATTTTTGCTTTCAGTGTTCAATAAATTTTATA
>Ga0308157_10001906_pt1 | contig 38341 bp, 34 predicted proteins | sample PhyBR1_FD_201035 | JGI IMG/M metagenome (GOLD analysis project Ga0308157, IMG submission 201035) | Phyllosphere microbial communities from UC Gill Tract Community Farm, Albany, California, United States - DLSLB.R1 | ecosystem: Host-associated > Plants > Phyllosphere > Unclassified | place: USA... | reverse complement strand
GACTTTTTGCCCACGCTTTCTCTTTTTGTACCTTGAATTGTAATAGATTTCATTTTGTATAAAATTATTTTAAGGGTGCAAAGATATTAATTTTTTTTAAATAATAAACTTCTCACTTATAGATTTGTGCTCGTGCACCATATTCATCACATCAGCAAATAATTCTGCGCAGGAAAGCACTCGGATTTTTGAAGATTTCTCTGTTTTTTGTGGAATAGAATCTGTGACAATCACTTCCAAAAGTTGAGAATTCTCAATATTTTCAAATGCGTTGCCAGAAAGAACGCCGTGCGTTGCCATTGCTCTTACAGATTTTGCGCCTTTCTCCATAAGGATGTCTGCCGCTTTGCAAAGTGTTCCGGCAGTGTCGATCATATCATCAATAAGAATCACGTTCTTATCTTTAACATCACCAATCAGGAACATCTCTTCTACAACATTGGCTTTTTTTCTTTCCTTATAACAAATTACCACTTCTGCACCCAAATGTCCCGCATAATTTTTTGCTCTTTTTGCACCTCCCATATCTGGCGACGCAATTGTCAAATTATCAAGATTAAGAGATTGGATATACTTTACAAAAATCGTAGAAGCATACAAATGATCTACCGGAATCTCGAAGAAGCCCTGAATCTGATCTGCGTGCAAATCCATTGTCATAATTCTGGTTGCTCCTGCTGCGGTCAAAAGATTGGCAACTAACTTTGCTCCGATTGGTGCTCTTGGTTTGTCCTTTCTGTCTTGTCTTGCCAAACCGTAATAAGGAATCACAACAGTAATATTTTTGGCAGAAGCTCTTTTCGCAGCATCTATCATTAATAACAATTCCAAAAGATTATCCGCTGGTGGAAACGTAGATGCAATAAGGAAAACTCGTGCCCCTCTTACAGATTGTTCCAATACAGGCTCAAATTCTCCGTCACTGAAATGCTGAATATTGATTTGCCCTAATGGCTGCCCATAACTCTGAGCAATTTTTTCCGCCAACTCGTGGCTGGTTCTGGTAGAAAACAAATAACTTGCTTGATCTGACATTTTTACTTTTTTGCAAATTTAAAAAATAATGAAAAGTTTGAAAGCTTATTTCCGAACTTTTCATCAATAGATTTATATTATTTATTAGAAATGATATTCTTTTACCACTCACATTGGATTATCAAAAAAATCCCAGTTATGATTTCATAAAAAAAAAGACCAAAATATTTCTATTTTGGTCTTTCTATTTTCTTAACAGTACTCGTCAAAAGCAGCCTGAAGATTTGCAGCAATTGCGCCTGCAGGATTACCTTCGATGTGGTGTCTTTCTAACATATGCACCAACTCTCCATCTTTGAAAAGTGCTACGCAAGGTGAACTTGGAGGGAATGGAGCCAATAATCTTCTCGCTTCTGCTACCGCATCTGTATCGTAACCTGCGAAAGCTGTTGCCAAATGGTCTGGCTTCTTATCGCCTGTCAAAGAGTACAAAACGCCTGGTCTTGCTGCTCCTGCTGCACATCCGCAAACAGAATTGATTACTAATAATGTTGTTCCGCTTTGTTTAATTGCTGAATCAACTTCTGCTGGTGTTGTAAGGTCTGCGAAACCTTTATCTGTAAGTTCTGCCTTCATTGGCAATACTAAATCTGCTGGATACATATTAAAATATATTTTAGGTTAATTTCTGAATTGCAAATTTAATCAAATAAAACTTTGATTATCTTATTTATCATTCTATTAAAATCATTCCGAAAATCTATTGAGACATTTTGACTGATTTTAACAACAAAAAACCCAAAATCCTAAGATTCCGGGTTTAATCAAATCGATATGCATATTTTGTATATCCAGTTTTTGGTTGTTAGTTTTTAGTTGATTGTTGACAGCAAAATATTCCCATCAACTGACAACTATCAACCAACAACAAATTTTAAGAAAGTAACTTCTTCACCATTTCGGAAATACTCTTTCCGTCTGATTTTCCGGACAATGCTTTAGAAGCAACGCCCATTACTTTTCCTAAATCTTTGATGCTTTCTGCACCGGTTTCAGAAATAATTTTCTTGATTTCTGATTCCAATTCTTCAGCAGACAATTGTTTTGGAAGGAATTTCTCAATCACTTTGGATTGCGCTTCTTCCACTTCGGCAAGGTCATTTCTTCCCTGAGCAGTAAATTGCTCATAAGAATCTTTTCTTTGCTTTATCATTCTTTGCAAAATTGCAATCTCCTGTTCTTCAGAAACCTCAGCACCTCTCGCTTCGGTTTTTAATAATAGAATTTGAGATTTCACTGCTCTCAGAGAGTCCAAAGCCACACGGTCTTTTTCTCTCATCGCCGTTTTTATGGCTTCGCTTATTGTTAATTCTAAACTCATAGTTTTTGTATTAATGTAAAAAGTATTAATGTATTTATGACTGAAAATGCAATGTAACTTTTATCGTTAATACATTTTACGTCAATACACTTGTACAATTTTTAATCTACATCTTTATTAAGAAAACGATTTTCTCTCAATTGCATACTTCCGTTGTTATCAGACAAATACGTGTTGATGTGTTGGTCTGATGCATTGGAACTATCGATGCTGATGTTCTTTCTTTTGAAAGCCGGAACAGTTTCGAAAACATTCTCATTGTCCAATTGCTGGTAACGGGAATTGAATTCTTTCAACTTGTTTCTTCTGTCCAAAGCCTTGGAAGCATCTGGTGTTTTATTGAAAAACGTGAATCCGCTTTCAGTTTCTTGAACTGGTTCAGCTTTTCTATCTTCAACGATTTCCTCTTTTACTTCTGATGTGAAAGAATAATTGTTAGCTTTTGGCTCTTCAATTTTTTCTTCGATAACTTCATTTACAACTTCTTCTTTTGCTTGAGGAACAACTTGTTTCTCAATTACCGGAAATTCTTCTTCAGTCGAAGATTCATTGATTGTGAAAGTTACTTCAACTGGTTTTTCAACTTCTTCAGTTTTGAAAGACGCTTTTGGCTTGTCCTCCACTTCGAAAGTAAAAGATTGTGGCTCTAAATCAAAATCCTCGTTTGAGTCATCTTCAAAATTGAAAAGATTGTATTCATTCTTTCCTTCATTCACATAATCATTAGAATAATCGATTATTTCTTCGTTTTCGATGATTTGAGTTTCTGTCTCAACTTCTTCCACCAAACTTTCTACTAAAGAATTAGTTGGAAAATTAGAAGTTCCAAAATCATCCTCATCTTCTAAACGAAAAAAGTTCTTTCCAGATTCAGGCTGAGGTTTTGAATCTTCCTGAAGTCTGCTTTTGAAAGGGGATTCTCTGTTTCTTGAAAACGAATTTGGTCTGTCATCCAAAGAATATTTAATCGTTTCTGTTGTTCCTGTGTGCTTTTTATCGTCATTAGAAAATCCGGTTGCGATTACCAAAACGCTTACTGCATCGCCCAATTCCTCATCTGTTCCAACTCCAAAAATAATATCTGCCGTGTTACCAGCTTCTTTTTGGATATAGTCCATAATCACACCGATCTCATCCATCGTCACTTCGGAAACACCACTTCTAATCAGCAATAGAACGTTTTTCGCACCAGTAATTTTGTTGTCATTCAATAATGGAGAATCCAATGCTTTTTTAACTGCTTCTTCCGCTTTTTTCTCGCCTGTTGCAACGCCTGTTGACATCAAAGCTGTTCCGGAATTTGCAAGAACAGATTTCGCATCACGGAAATCGATATTGACATCGAAATAACCTGTAATAACCTCTGCCATTCCTTTTGCCGCGTTTGTCAAAACTTCATCGGCTTTAGAAAAACCTTGTTTGAAACCAAGATTTCCAAATTGTTGTCTTAGTTTATCATTATTAATAACAATAAGAGAATCTACATTATTTCTTAATTTTTCAAGGCCTATTTCTGCCTGGTCCAATCTTCTTTTTCCTTCGAAGCTAAAAGGTATTGTTACGATTCCTACAGTCAGGATTCCCATTTCCTTCGCTACTTTTGCAATCACAGGCGCAGCACCAGTTCCCGTTCCACCGCCCATTCCGGCTGTGATGAAAACCATCTTGGTGTTTTGTCCCATCGCCGCTTTGATTTCGTCGATGCTTTCAATCGCTGCTTTTTCCCCAACTTCCGGGTCCGCACCTGCACCAAGACCTTCTGTCATTGAGATTCCTAACTGAACTTTGTTAGAAACCGGATTATTGTCCAAAGTCTGTGCATCGGTATTACAGATTACGAAATCTACGCCGTAAATCCCTTTCTCGTACATATGCTTCAAAGCGTTGTTTCCCCCGCCACCAACACCAATTACTTTGATGATGGAAGAATTCCCTTTTGGTAGGTCAAAGGAAAAACCTTGTGTGTTTGATATATTGTCCATAATGGTATGTTTTTTCAGTTTTGTTAAATCGTTAAATCGTTGATTTGCAAAATTGTCAATTTGCTGGTTTTACGATTCCACGATTCTTCGATTTTACAATTAATAGTTACTCTTCTACTTCTTCAAAGAATTTTTTGACTTTGTCCATCAGTGATTGTCCGAAAGTTGGTCTATTCTTCTTGACTTCTGCTTTGTGTTTTGCAATCTCTACGATGTCATTCTGAATCTGAGGCGTTTGGATTTCCTGAGTTTGAGTCTGAGCCTGGATGGCGTTTTCGATTTGAGGTTTCAATTCTTCGATGATTTCTTCCTCTGTCACCAACATTTTTTTATCACGGATTTTCAAACTTTCCATTAATAAACCGATGGAAGTTGCAAATTCCGGACCTTTCAAATATTGGTTTTTATCGTTCGCCACATATTCATTAGCAAAACCAATTCTGCTGTCGAAGCCTGTTGTGTAGTTTGCTAACTGACGAAGGTTTCTCAAATTGGAACCACCGCCTGTCAAAACGATTCCTGCAATCAGTTTTTTCTTTTGTTCGAATGCGCCGTAGGCTTTCAATTCTGTATTTACCATCTCAAGAATTTCTTCAACTCTTGCATTGATGATTTGAGCTAAAACCTTCAATGAAATTTCTTTGTCCGGACGACCGTGCAATCCTGGAATTGTCACATACGTACTGTCTTTTTCCAATTCAGGAACTGACGAACCGAATTTCACTTTCAGTTGCTCCGCGTGTTTCTCGATGATTGAACAGCCTTCCTTAATATCATCGGTAATAATTCCGCCACCGTAAGGAATCACGCAAGTATGACGGATGATATTGTCTTTGAAAATCGCAATATCCGTAGTTCCACCACCGATATCAACGATGGCAACACCCGCTTCTTTTTCCTCTTTAGTCAAAACAGCTTCGGACGATGCCAAAGGTTCCAATGTCAAGGCTTCCATTTCCAAACCAGCTTCACGAACGCATCTTGCGATGTTTCTGATAGAACCCATTTGTCCCACCACCACGTGGAAATTGGCTTCCAATCTTTTGCCGTGCATCCCGACTGGTTCTTGGATTTCGCCTTCGGAATCCACTTTATAATCCTGAGGTAAAACGTGGATGATTTCTTCGCCTGGTAGCATCACCAACTTCTTCACCTGGTCTTTTAGTTTTTCGATATCCTCCTCCGTAATGTACTGGTCCGGATGGTCTCTCATAATATAATCCGAATGCTGAAGCGAACGGATGTGTTTGCCTGCAATTCCCACTGTCACCTTGTTGATAGGCACACCAGCGCTGGATTGTGCTTCTGCCACAGCGGACTTGATGGAGTTGATGGTTTGGGAAATATTATTCACAATTCCTTTGTGAACGCCTAAACTTTTTGCTTTTCCAACGCCCAGAATTTCAATTTTCCCGTGAGCGTTTCGTCTTCCGACAATGGCGACAATCTTGGTTGTCCCAATGTCCAGACCTACTGAATACTCTTGATTTTCCATTATATGTTCGATTTGATTTTAATGTTTTGAGTAGTTATTCCACAACTACTTTTGCTTTTTTCTTTTTTTCACTTGTTTTGGAAGCGGTTTCTTTTTTCTTGGTAGAAACTTTCTTCACTTCTGGTTTTTTCTCTAATTTTTTCGGTTTTGCAGTTTCCCTTTTAGGTTCTGACTTCTTAACCGGCTTTTTAATTTCAGGTTTGGCTTCAGATTTTTTAGCTTCTGGCTTTTTCGCTTCCAGCTTCTGACTTCCATCTTCCTTCTTTAACTCAATTTTTGGCGCATTTCTTAGAATGCTGTCGTTTTCTTTGAAATAAGGATTCAGTGTTGTGACAATCTGATTATCATATTTCAATGAAATCTTCTTGTACTTCTGCGTATTCTGGTCCACCAGATATTTCTCCACAAAGGTTTTGAAACCTCTTACTTTCAAATCGATATTATCAAGGTCACCAATTTCAACTTTGTAATTTCCATCGCTGGTTAAAAGATTGTAATCTTCTTTTTCTTTTGTGATTCCAATGAAATATTTTTTGCTGAAATCATCTTTGTCAATCTTCTCAATTAAATCTCCCAACGCTTCATATTCCGAAGGTTTCACATCGCCCATCACCAACATACTTGGCAGTGAGAAGTTTTTTGAAATAGGAAACTCAACGCCTTTTTTATCGACGTAGAAATCTTTTCCATCCTTATTTAATCTAAAAGCCGGAACTCTTTGTTTGATGTCAACATTCAGATTTCCATTCAGATTCAAATAAACATTGGCGCTGTCCACAAAAGGGATTAGATTGATTTTCTTCTCCAATTCCGGAATGTTGATATCGCCTATTTTTCTTGTCGGATTGTATTGTTTCACCAATTCTTTGATGTCTTTCTCATCCACAAAATAAACCGGCGTCTTGCTTTGGTTCATATTGATAGACACGTTCTCCATCTTAGCGTCATTGAAACGCTTCAATGAAAAACTGAGCAGAAATCCAAAAAGGACCACCGTCACGAGTATCTTCAATATTCTCCACTTATTTTTCATTTCTTATTTTGGTTTTAACGCCTTTGCGCTAAGTTTTTTCTTTAATTATTTTATTTTCGCTAATCGGTTTTTATCAAATTCCTTCACCGTTTTCAGCATATAATTGAAATTCTCTTTCAATTCCAATTCATAATCCCATTCATCAGATTCCGTTTTTCCGTGCCCGTGAGATGTCAGATTGATGACCTTATTTTTATTAATCCAAAAAGTACAACTCCATCCGCCCATATCTTCCGCATCTGACTTGTTTGTATAAACTATACTTTGCGTCGCATAAACTCTTTGTCCATCTTTTAATAAAAAATAATCCGTGAACGTGTCCGTATAATTATCTTTATCTTCCTTCCATTCTCGGGAAATCTTTACAATCTCATTTCCCTTTTTTGAGTAGTGATAAAGGATTGTTTTGTCCTTGCCTTTTATTTCAAATTTATATTCAATGACCTTTGGGTCTTTATCAATTGTTTCTGAATATCTATTAATATTTTCCACTACTGCCAACACTTCTTTCGACTGCGAAAAAGCAAAACCGAAGGCGAAAATGCTGATTAATATGGAAAGCTTAAATCTCATCAGATGCTCACCTTTTCAATATTCGGAAGCCATTCCACGATGCCGTCATAAAGCGTATCGATGTTTCCGGCTCCGACTGTCAAAAGAATATCAAAATCCTTTTCTTTTATCAATTCAAAAGTCTCCTGTAATGTGCAGACTTTCTTTTTTTCAATTTCAATTTTGTCCGATAACCACGCTGAGGTAATGCCTTCATAATTTTCCTGAAGTTCTCTTGCAGGATAAATATCCAAAAGCAAAAGGTCATCAGCTTTTTCCAAACTTCTTGCAAAATCTTCCGCAAAATCTCTCGTTCTGCTGAACAAATGAGGTTGGAAAACCACCAACAATTTCTTGGTCGGATAAAAGGTTTTTATGGAACCAATGACCGCATTCAGTTCTGTTGGATGATGTGCGTAATCATCAATATAAATTTTCCCGTTATCGAAAATATGTTTCGTATATCTTCTCTTGATGCCTTTGAAACTCGCGATTGCTTTCTTCAAAGTTTCGAAATCAACACCTAAATTGCTGAGAATTGCCAAAGCAACCGTTGCATTTTCGACATTATGAATTCCTGGAATTTCCCAAACAAAATCATCTATTTCTTCCGTTGGTGTATGGAAATCGAAGTAGATTTTATCGTGGTCCATTCTCAAGTTATCGGAGTAATAATCCGCTTCCTCGTTCACCGCGTAAGTCAAATGTTCTCTGCCAATCGCGATTCCTTTTCTCACGAACAACTGATTATCATTTGGAACCAAAGCAGCAAAATCTCTGAAACCTTCCTCAATCTGAACTCTGTCGCCATAGATGTCCAAATGGTCAGCATCAATCGATGTTACGACTGCCCAATCTGGTGAAAGACTCAGGAAACTTCTGTCGTATTCATCAGCTTCAACTACGGAAAACTGGTTTCCATTATAGTCAAAATTCGATTTGAAATTCTCGGAAATCCCACCTAAAAATGCGGATGACGGCAGATTTGCTTCCTTACACAAATGCGCAATCAAAGTTGAGGTCGTTGTTTTTCCGTGAGTTCCTGCAATAGCGATGCAATCTGTATTTTCGGTAATTAATCCAAGAACTTTTGCTCTCTTCAAAATCTCAAAACTTTCGCTGGCGAAATAATCCAGAATCGCTAATTTCTTGATTGCCGGCGTATAAATTACTAAAGTCGATTCTTTGTCGAACGCTACGATTTTCTCGTCAATCACATCTTCAAACGAAATATCAATGCCCTCAAAACCGAGTTGAGCCGTCAGTTTCGTTGGTGTTTTGTCGTAGCCCAAAACAGTTTTGCCATTCGCGTGAAAAAATCTCGCGAGTGCACTCATCCCAATCCCACCGATTCCGATGAAATAGAAGTTTTGATATTTATTTAAAATGCTCATTTCTTTTTCTTTGTTCTAACTAATTTCGGATGGGCGGTTGCAGTAAACCTCATTCCTCCAATAATATCTTTATCTCTGTAGAGTCCTACGACAATGTATTTCAAACTATCAGTCTTTTCTAAGTTTGCTTTGAAGATAAAATAATCATAAAAATCTGTTGGTCGCGCTACTGTAACTGCATTATTAAATTGACCGACAGTGATCTTACCATACCTCTCCGTTTTTTTATTGCAATACTTTTCAATCTCCTCTGGTGAGAATCCAAACTTCTTTGCATTCACATCCATTTCATAACCCTTTATCTCAGAATAATCCTTTGTATCACATTTATTATAATAATATTCTGCAAAACTTTTTGCTTTTTCAATCCTTTCTTTTGATTCATTCTTCTTTGGAAGAGGCAAAAAATATTTTGGAGCACAGTTCCACAAAAGCATCAAAGTCATTATCAAGAATAGTTTTTTCATCATAATTTATTCTTACTTGGATTCTTTAAAAAACGCCATCAAAATCCTTGAAATAGAAGTTTTGATATTTATTTAAAATGTTCTTATTTAAATTTAATACACGAATACCTTTTCTTCATCCATCCCAAACGTATCGCCCTGGTACAGAAAAAATTCTGCTACGGCATCCTGCAAGCTTTCATAAGTAAAACCGTGAGATGTCCAGAAATTATACTGGAAGAATATTGCATCTTTTTCTTTGTTGTAAGTTCCCTTGATCATGCCCAAATTATTGATCTTTTCAACCATTGCATCTATACTGGCTTTGCTTGCATCCTTTTTCAACATAATATTGATGTTTAGAAGAAGTGACTTTTTATCTTCGGAAATATCGATGAATAGAGATGCGTCTTCGTCATTGCTCAACTTCAAATAAGTCTCGTCCTGTTCCAAAATTTTGTATCCTTTTTTGCTCAGGTTATCTGCTATTTTCGAAATCTTGAGACCAGTCGGCATTACCAAGGTCTGTGCTGATATACTACCTGCAAAAAGACAGAAAACAAGTAATGTGAAGATTAATTTTTTCATTTTATAACGTGTTTAATATTTGGGTTACAATCTCTTCTGTGGCCTTCGGTTTTGCGAAAAATTCCAAATTTGTGGACATTTCATTTCTCAGGTTTTCACTCTCACAAATCTCTGAAAGCGTGTTCCAGAATTTATCTTTCATTTCAGAATCTTTGACCATTCTTGCTGCATTTTTCTCAACCAGAGTCAAAGCATTTTTGGTTTGATGGTCTTCTGCAGCGAATGGAAACGGAACCAGCAAAACCGGTTTTTTCGCCACCGCCAATTCTGAAATCGCAATTGCACCAGCTCTGGAAACTATCACATCCGCCGCCGAATAAGCCAAAGCCATATCGGAGATGAATTCTTTGATTTGGATGGAAGCTGGAGGTTGGATACTGGAAGTTATTTCAGCAAAATCGGTTTTTCCAGTTTGCCAGATCAACTGATAATCTTTTTCTTTTAATTTATCTAAATTGTCTTTCCATCCGTTGTTCAAAGTTCTGGAACCGAGTGAACCACCGACGGAAAGAATCGTTAATTTATTTTTATCTAAGCCTAATTTTTCTTTAGCCAACTCTTTTTCAATCAAATCTGTGATGATGTTTTGACGGATTGGGTTTCCTAAGAAATAAGTTTTCGTGCCTGAAAAAAATTGCTCCATATCAGGATAAGCCGTGAAAACTGCTTTCGCTTTCTTTGCATTGAAAACATTCGTCTTTCCTGGCAAAGAATTCTGTTCCTGAATGAAAGTCGGAATTCCCATTTTCGCTGCGATGTACAACGCTGGTCCACTTGCAAAACCACCCGTTCCAACTGCAAAATCCGGTTTGAAATCCTTAATGATTCTTTTCGCTTTCAACAAACTTGAAACTATTTTTAATGGAAGTCCGAGATTTTTCAGAAGATTTCCTCTGTCAAATCCTGCGATGTTCAAACCTTCGATTTTGAATCCGGCTTGAGGCACTTTTTCCATTTCCATTTTTCCGTTGGCACCAATGAACAAAAACTCAGCGTCAGGAAATCTTTTCTGGATTTCCTGAGCAATCGCAACCGCCGGAAAGATGTGTCCGCCTGTTCCGCCGCCGCTCAATAATATTTTTAGTTTTTTGTTCATATTTTCCATCGGTTTTAACAACGGTCGTTAATATTGAATCCTTCGGATTTTCTTTATTTGTTTCTTTTTACTTTTTTTACTGTGTCTTCTAAGCTATATCATTTATCTCTTCAAGATTCTGTCTTTTTCCCAAACCTTCTTCGTCATAAACTTGAATCCTTGAACTGACATTCAGAATAATTCCCAACTGGATATAGGTGACCAACATCGATGTTCCTCCATAACTTATCAGTGGTAACGGCTGACCAGTAACCGGAATAAGATTGACGGCAACGGCAATATTTACCGATAATTGAATAAAAATCATTAATCCAATTGCCAACACAAGTAACGACCCAAAAAAAGCAGGCATTTTACTGGCAATCATTACTATACGAATTATCATAATCATATAAAGGCTAATCAGGACAAATGCACCCATCCATCCATATTCTTCTACAATAATTGCGAAAATAAAATCCGAAACCGATTGTGGTAATGTCTGCTTCAAAGCGCTTTTTCCAGGTCCAATTCCGTTGAATCCACCGTGAACAATGGCAGCTTTCGCCTGCATTACCTGATAATTTTTCGCTTTGATACTTTCGTCCTCGACATCCGCCGTTTTCTTTGAACTTGTAAACGTTTCGATACGGCTCATCCACGTGTGAACACGGTTTCCGCCCATTAAATTTGTGTTAAGTGCAACAACCAAAAACATTACAATGAAAACAACAGAAAGCGAGATAAATCCAGCCACATATTGCCAAGCTAACTGGCCGATAATCAAAATGATAATTGACACCATCATAATCATCAAAGCTGTAGAACCATTGTCTTTTGCAACCAATCCAAACACAATCAAAATAGGTCCGAAGATGTAAACGATATTCTCAATCGGTACCCTTTCTCTTTTGATTTTCTTCGTTAAATATCTGCACAAGTAAATAATCAACATCAAATAAGCAAATGAAGACGGCTGGAATGAAATCGGAGTTCCGGGAATCTTCAACCAACGTGAAGCGCTTGCGCCTTCAATCTTCTGCCCTGTAAACATCGTAATCAGCAACAATCCAATCGTAACCAAAAGCAGAATGGAGCTCAGTTTTCCGATGTATTCGTACTTGACTGTTCCCACAAAACGCATAATTCCCAAACCAATGAATACAAAAATAATATGCTTGAAAACGTGACCTGTTGTGGTCCCGTTGTTCACGATATATTCCAGATTCGAACTCGCGGAGTAAACCGGAAACACGGAAAGGAAGGAAATCAAAATGATAACCGACCAAAGAACCTTGTCTCCTTTCAGCAGTTCGAATTTGTTGTCTGTAGTTTGTTCCATTTTATTTATAATTAGCTGATAGCCATTGGCTTTTCGCTTTTTAATACTTCTTTTTTGAATTGATTTCCACGGTCTTCATAACCATTGAACAAATCAAAACTTGCACAGCAAGGCGACAACAAAACGATATCTCCTTTTTCTGCCACCGACATAGAAACTTCTACAGCTTGTTGCATACTGGAAGTGTCATAAATCTGTGTTTTCTTACCTTTGAAAAAATCAATAATTTTCTGATTATCAATTCCTAAGCAGACAATAGCTTTTACTTTTCTTTTAACTAAATCTTCTATTTCTGTATAATCGTTTCCTTTGTCTTTTCCACCGACAATCCAAACGACAGGCTGTTTCATACTTTCCAAAGCGAAATATGTGGCGTTCACGTTGGTTGCCTTGCTATCATTGATGAATTTCACACCGTTAATTTCTGAAACAGGTTCCAATCTGTGTTCAACAGCTTGGAAAGTCATTAAAGAATTTCTAATACTTTGATTACTGATTTCCAACAATTTACCAGCGATACTTGCTGCTAGGCTGTTGGCCACATTATGTTTTCCCAACAAAGACAATTCGTCAATATTCATTGTGAAACCTTCGTTGATATTCACCACGAAATTTTCATCGATTGAGAAGGCACCTTTTTCCAATCTTTCATTCAATGAGAAAGGTACTTTGGTCACTTTCAAATCGAGTTTTCCTAGGATTGATTTGCTCATTTCGTCATCTTTGTTGTAGATGAAAAAATTGTTAGCTTCCTGATTTTCAGCAATTCTGAACTTAGCCAATGCATATTCTTCATAATTGTAATTGTACTGGTCAAGATGGTCCTTAGACAAATTCAACAACAATGAAATATATGGTCTAAAGTTTTGAATATCGTCTAATTGAAAACTACTCACTTCCAAAACATAGTAATCGAAATTCTCCTCAGCAACTTGTTTGGCAAAGCTTTTTCCGATGTTTCCACCCAAACCAACGTTGAAACCATCTTCCTTCAAGATGTAATAAATCAAAGAAGTCGTGGTTGTTTTTCCGTTGCTTCCAGTGATGGCAATGATTTTCGCATCTGTAAACTCAGAAGCAAATTCAATTTCAGAAGAAAGTCTTATTCCTTTTTCCTGAATCTTCAAAATCATCTCTGCTTTTTTCGGAATTCCAGGGCTTTTGATAATCCAATCGGCATTTAGGATTTTCTCCTCCGAATGTTTTCCGTCTTCATAATCAACCCCAAGTTCGTCCAGCTCTTTTTTGTAATTCTCGCGAATAATTCCCATATCCGAAAGAAACACGTCAAAGCCTTTAGCCTTCGCCAAATATGCTGCGCCAACACCGCTTTCTCCGCCACCAAGTATTACTACTCTCATACTATTTTGTAAAATGTATTATGTACAAAGTAAAATGACTTTTAAATTGTACATCATTTGGTTATTAATTTTTAATTTTCCTGTAAAAAATATGTGGTACATTATACTTTTTACATTTTACAATTCTCTATCTAGTTTTTAAAGTGATTAAGCAAATAATCGCAAGCATTACACCCAAGATTACCATTCGGTTTACGATTTTGCTTTCGTGGAAACCTTCTTTCTGATAATGATGATGAAGCGGTGACATTTTGAATAATCTATTATTTTGGGCATATTCCAACCCGTATTTTCTTTTTCTGTATTTGAATACCCAAACTTGAAGAATCACTGACATTAACTCTATTAAGAAAACACCGCATAAAACCGGAATCAATAATTCTTTTCTCAGGATAATCGCCAAAACTGCAATCACGCCACCTAACATCAAACTCCCTGTATCACCCATAAAGACCTGCGCCGGATAAGTGTTGTACCAGAAAAATCCAATCACAGCTCCCACCAAAGCGAGAGCAAAAATGGTGGTTTCTCCCATATGCGGCAGGAACATAATATTGAGATAATCAGCGAAAATAATATTACCGGAGACATAAGCGAAAAAAGCCAAAGTCAGTAAAATCACAACGCTGGTCCCGGCTGCTAAACCATCAATTCCGTCTGTAATGTTGGCTCCGTTTGAAACTGCTGTTACAATGAAAATCACAATCGGAATGAAAACAATCCAAGCCCATTCGTGCGCCTCAGCATCATCCATCCAAAATAAAATGCCGCTGTAATCGAACTCATTGTTTTTTGTGAAAGGCACTGTGGAAACCGGAATTTTTTCATCTTCCATAAAGTTTTTTTCCACATTATTTCGATTAATAACTGTTGCATCGGCATATTTTCTTTTAACCTCCACATCAGGATGGAAATACATTGTAACTCCTACAATTAAGCCTAAACCAACTTGCCCGATTACTTTGAACTTTCCACTTAATCCGTCTTTATTTTTTTTAACTTTCTTTAGATAATCATCAAGAAAACCAATCGCACCCATCCACAAAACCGAAATAATAAGAAGAACGATGTAAACATTGGTGATTCTGGTAAATAATAAAACCGGAATGATGGTCGCCAAAATGATAATCAAACCTCCCATTGTCGGCGTTCCTTCTTTCTGTTTTTGTCCTTCCAGACCGAGGTCTCTCACCAATTCTCCCATTTGTTTTTTTCTGAGGTAATTGATAATCTTTTTCCCGTAAGCCATCGCAATAATCAGCGAAAACAAAACTGCCATCGCCGCGCGGAACGAAATGTATTTGAACAAGTTCATCCCTGGAACGTGGATTCCGTGAGCGGTTAAATATTCGTATAGATAATATAACATAAATGATAGTTGATAAATGATAATTGATTTTACAAATCTGCGCCAATCTTTTTCCTGTAACTTGACATTACTTTCAGAATCTCTTCCGCTTCGTTCTTCAAATCTTTAATTAACTCTATATTATTTGTCATTTTAATTTCTTCAATGATTTCTAACCAAAATACAGTTTCATCTGCTTCTTCAACCACTATACAGATTTTGGCATATTTTTCTTTATTTGACCTCGCTCTGCACATTGCTCTATAATTTGCTGCAACTGAACTCGATGACCTAATTATTTGTTTTCTGATAACCGAAACTTTGTCCGAATACGGTAGTTCTGATAGTTCATTAATAATTGATATTGTTAATTTCTTTGTTCTTTCCGCGAAAATACTATTGAAATCCATCAATTATCAATTATCGTTTATAATTACTTTCCCATTAATTGTAATAGTTCTCTAATCGTCTCTTTGTCATCAAAATGATGTTTCACGCCGTTGATTTCCTGATACGTTTCGTGACCTTTTCCCGCCACCACAACGATATCTTTTGGCTCAGCAAACTTGATGGCCATTTTTATAGCTTCCCTTCTGTCCGGAATCGAAGTATATTTGCTGAAATTTTGAGGCTGGATTCCGGCTTCAATTTCTTTGATGATTTGCGCTGGGTCTTCCGTTCTTGGATTGTCCGATGTAATGATTGCCAAAGTTGATTTTTTGGTTGCGATGTCTCCCATTTCTGGACGTTTGGTTTTGTCTCTGTCGCCTCCGCAACCGAAAACGCAAATCAATCTTTCGTTTTTCGTTCTGATTTCATTGATGCTGTCCAACACATTTTCTAAAGCGTCTGGCGTGTGAGAATAATCAACAACGAAGAAAATTCCGCCGTTGGATTTTATGGTTTCAAAACGTCCATTCACGCGTTGAAGAACAGAAATTGCCTGCAAAACTTCCTCTTCTTTCATTCCTAATTCTAAGGCAATTGCGTAAGCTAAAAGTAAATTTGAAGCATTGAATTTCCCTGTCAATGTTGTCCAGAATTCTTTGTTATTAAAATTCAGTAACATTCCGTTGAAGTCCACTTCCAGTACTTTTCCGTGGAAATCTGCCATTGTTTTCAAAGCGAAAGTTTTCTTTTTTGCTTTTGTATTTTGAAGCATTACCGAACCGTTTTTGTCATCAGCATTTGTGATTGCTATTGCAGAATCTTCCAACTCGTCGAAGAATCTTTTCTTTGCGTAGATATAGTTTTGGAAAGTCTTGTGATAATCCAAATGGTCGTGCGTGATATTCGTAAAACCAGCGACTTTGAAATGTAAACCTTCGATTCTGTCTTGAGAAATTCCGTGAGAACTTACTTCCATAAACGCATATTCACAACCGATTTCAACGGCTTTCGCCAACATTTGATTTAGTCTGATGACATCAGGCGTCGTATGAGTCGAAGGGATAATTTCGTCTCCAATTCTATATTCAACAGTTGAAATCAGAGCCGATTGATATCCCAAAGTTTTGAAAATATCAAATAACAAAGTCGTCACCGTCGTTTTTCCATTGGTTCCAGTAACTCCGATTAATTTTAATTTCTCAGAAGGATTTCCGTAAAAGTTAGAAGCTAAATGTCCTAATGCTTTTGAAGAATCTTCAACTTTAATGTAAGTAATTTTATCATTAATTTCAGAAGGCAATTCTTCACAGACAATCACTTTCGCACCTTTTTCGATGGAGGAATTGATGTAAGAATGTCCGTCGGAAACAGTTCCTTTCAACGCCACATACAAAGAATCTTCAACAACTTTTCTGCTGTCGAAAACCAATTCCGAAACTTCTCTTTCAAGTGTTCCGATTGTTTCCAAAATCTGGATTCTTTGTAATAAGTCTTTTAAAATCATATATAAATAAGCTTTCGCTTTAATTTTTAGTTTTGAAGATTCAGATAAATCTTTTGGTTTTTTCCGATTGTTGCGCCTTCCGCAGGAAACTGTCCAGTAATTTTCCCAACACCTTTGTAATCCACTCTGTAACCCAAATTTTCCAATTGTGGAATCACATTTTTACCAATCAATCCAACCAATTTTGGCATCGAATCTCTTGTCACATTTACCTTTACATTAGGTTCAGTCATTTTGCTGAGGTCAACTTTATGCTCTACCAATAATTGTTTTTCAACATTCAAAGGTGTTTTTAAAAATGTCTTTCCCGCAATCTCTTTGAAAACCGGCGCAGAAACTGTTCCTCCATAAAATCCTTTTGATGTATCAGGCTGATTTACAACAACAAAACAAGTATATTTTGGATTGTCAGATGGATAAAATCCTGCAAAAGAAGCCTGATATCTCATTGGTCCAGGTAACCAATATAAGATTCTGGCCGTTCCTGTTTTTCCTGCAATTTTTAAATTCGGAGTGTATATACTTTTTGCTGTTCCTTTTTCAACAGCTTTTGTCAAAGCGCTTGTCATCATTTGGATAGCCTTGTCGGAAGCCATTTTTTTGACCATCACTTCCGGTTTAGCTTCGTAAAGTATTTTGCCGTCTTTGGCTATTTTATCAATGAAAAGAGGCTTTACCATTTTACCTTTGTTGGCAATCCCGTTATAGAAAGTCACCATTTGCAACAGTGGAAAACTTGAAGAATAACCATATCCTAAGGAAGCCAAAGTCGCTTTGTTCCAGCGTTTGCTTTGCGGAGTCTGAATCGATGGTTTTGCAATTCCCGGTAATTCGATTTGCATTTTATCGAACATTTTCCAACGCTTCAAATGGTCTATGAAAACCTGTGGCTTATCTGCATAATGTTCTGTAATCAACTTCGCTGCTCCGACGTTGCTGGATTTTGCTAAAACATCGCTTACGTCATAAGTTCCGCCGCCGTGACCATCTGTGATTTTTTGTCCTGCGTAAGTCCAGATTCCATTTCCGATGTTCACTTTTGTATTTTCATCAATGAAACCATCGTCCATTGCTGCCAAAAGAGAAACTGTCTTAAATGTTGAACCTGGTTCCTGAGCATCTTTTACAGTATAATTATAAGCATCTACATAAATCCCAGGTTCTGTTCTCCTAAGATTAACCATCGCTCTTACCTTTCCTGTCTCAACTTCCATTACCACAACACTTCCGTGGTCTGCATCAAATTTTATCAGTTGATTTTCCAGTGCTGAATGCGCAATATCCTGAATCCTCAAATCCAAAGTTGTATAAACATCCTGTCCGTCAACCGGTTCCTGAACTTTCCAGTAATCAATTGGTTTCCACTGAGAAGACGTAATCTTTTGTTCTAATCTCTTCCCGTCAATTCCAGTTAAGAATTTGCTGAATGCGCCTTCCAATCCGGATTTTGATTCGCCATTATCAGCGCCAATTGTTCCGGAACCTATTTGAACGGTTGCCAATTCCCTGTGGAAATTTCTTTCTACGATGAAACCACCTTTGTTTTTTCCTTTAATAAAAATCGGAAAGTTTCTGATTCTGTCATATTCATCGAAGTCAAGACCTTTGGCCAGCAAATAATATTGATTATTTTTTTTGTTCTGAGCATCTAATTTTGCACGGAAATAACTTCTCGGTTTGTCGAACATTTTGCTGAGAGAATCCGTCAATGCTGCCACGTTATTAGAATAAATCGTATCTCTCATCGATTTGAAATCCAGATAGACATCATAACGCATTACCGTTGTCGCCAAGATGGAACCGTCTGAAGCGTATAGATTTCCACGTGCAGCTTTCAGTGTTGCTTCTCGGTAATTTTTGCTGATGTAATTATCCTCAAATTCTTGAACATTGGTATTCTGAAGAACCAAAATTCTCCCTAAAAAAATGACAAACAAAATGAAGGCTCCCAAAACAAAAAGGTAGCCCCACTTCAGCGCATTGGAACGTTTTTTTTCGTAATTGTTATCTGGTTGCTTTATCATCTGTGCTGTCCACTTTTATCAATAATTTCATTGGGTGGCTTTCCAAACTCACCAAAGAATCCTGAACCATTTCTTTTCCCAGTTCTGATTCCATTCTGATTTTTATCAGTCGGCTTTGTGCGTAGGCATTTCGCGACTTGTACTCCTCAGTTTCTTCTTTTAATTTGTTGACGTGTTCAATTTTTGTATTAACCAAATGGTTACTGTAAATCATCACCATCAACAGTCCGAAAATGAACAGGAAATATTTGTAATGCGCTTTTACCTCATCACGGTTAAGAAAATTTCCTTTTATGATGTCCATAAAAGTGAGTCTCTTCTGTTTGTTTTGAGTTAATTTTGCCAATTTTATTAATTATAACTTTGTTCCTATTCTCATTTTTGCGCTTCTGGCGCGTGAGTTTTCTTCTATTTCTTTATCGTCTGGGATGATTGCTTTTGTCTTTAACAATTCAAAAGTCTTTTTGTAATTCCCATAAATATCACGAGGCGGTTCACCCTCGAACATTCCATTTTTCAGGAAACGTTTTACCAATCTGTCTTCTAACGAATGGTAAGAAATCATTACCAATCTGCCTTCTGGCTTCAAAACTTTGTAAGACTGAACCAATAATTCCTTCAAAACTTCCAACTCCTGATTCACCTCAATTCTAATTGCCTGAAAAATCTGAGCGAAGAATTTATTTTGTTTGAAAGCCGGGATGTAACTGAAAAGTGATTTCAATTCATCCGTCGTATTGATCTTTTTTGTTTTTCTGTGATGCACGATTTCTCTGGCCAACTTTCTGGATTCTCTCAGTTCGCCGTAATTGTATAGCACATTAGCCAAATCTTCTTCTTCATATTCATTGATAATTTTCTTTGCATCAAGCCCTTGCATTACATTCATTCTCATATCAAGAGGTGCATTGCTTCTGATGGAAAATCCACGTTCCGCCTCATCAAACTGATGGGAAGAAACACCTAAGTCCGCCAAAATCCCATCAACACCAGTCACGCCGTAAGCCAACAATGAGTTCTCCAAAAACCTGAAATTCTGGTTAATCAATGTGAATCTCGGGTCGTCAATCGTATTCTTCAAAGCATCCAAATCTTGGTCAAAAGCGTACAGTTTCCCTTTGTCCGAAAGTCGGCTGAGAATCTCACGGGAATGTCCGCCACCACCGAAAGTGCAGTCCACGTAGATGCCGTCCGGATTGGTTACCAGACCATCTACACTTTGTTTCAGCAAGACTGGATTATGATACATATTTTAGGTTTTTGTATTGATGTCAAAAGTATTTACGTATTAATGATTCGGATTCGTGAATACATTTTACACTGATACTTTTTACAAATTTTGATTATTAATTTCGTCCAGATTTCCCATTACATCTTCGGCGAGGTTTGCGAAATCAATTTCACTTACTGCGATGACCTGTTCGTAAGATTCTTTGTCCCAAATCTCGAAGAGTTCGCCAGCACTTGTGATGACGATTTCTTTGTTGAGGTTGGCAAACTGCGTCAAATCCTTGCTGATTTGCAAACGTCCGACGTTGTCCATTTCCACGGTTTTCACACCAGCGGTAAACATTCTGATGAAATCCGCATTTTTCTTGACGAATCGATTGAGTGCATTTATCTTTGCCATCAATCTGTCCCAAGGTTCCATCGGGTAAACTTCCAGACATTTTTGAAACACCGAACGCTTGACGATAAATGGCTCATCTGCAAAGTGTTCCATCTGCTTCGTAAGCGAAGCAGGCAGTTTGATGCGCCCTTTGTCATCAATTTTACACTCGTATGTTCCAATGAAGTTTTTCATTTGGAGCAAATTTATATAAATTTCTACCACATTTTACCACTTTTGCCCACAATTGTACTTAATGTTTATAACTTTTTGGTTTCAGGGCATTCTTGGCTAATGATTTGATTTAAAATCGATTAAATAGAAATATTAAGAAATCCTTTATCATAAAGGCTTTTCTTTGAGTGGTTTAAAAAAATGGTGTTAAAATTGCCCCATTATTTAAAATCATTCTAAACCCAAAATCAAATCCTTATATTTGTTATATGAACTACTTGGATGCACTTAACTGGCGATATTCTGTAAAAAAATTTGACGGAAAGAAAATTCCGTCGGAAAAACTGAATTCTATTTTGGAAGCTGGAAGATTGTCAGTCAGCTCCTTAGGCCTTCAGCCTTATCATCTTTTGGTGGTTGAGAATGATGAAACCATTCAGAAACTGATTCCGGCGTTTTACAATCCTTCCCAAATCTCAACCTGCTCGCATTTGATTGCATTGGTTTCGAAGACTAATATTAATAAGGAATATGTTGATAATTATTTCAGTCATATTATTAATGAAAGAGGTGTGACGCTGGAACAGTTGGTGGCTTTTAGGAATAATATCAATGCTCAATTGGAAAATCAAACTTCGCAAGAGATGGAAAGTTGGTCAGAAAAACAGAGTTATATCGTTCTTGGTTCTTTAATAATGGCTTCTGCACAGGAAAATATTGACACTTGCCCGATGGAAGGTTTCAAATCCGACATTCTGGAAGACATTTTGAAAATCGATAAGGAAAGTGAGAAAATCGCCGTGGTTCTGACTTTAGGTTACAGAGCGGAAGATGATAATTTCCAAAACTTCAAAAAAGTGAGAAAACCTGCGGATAAGTTCATCAAATTCTTATAACTTTATTCTTTTGAATTTCCTCAGATATTTTTGAGGACAGTAATTATTATTTATGATAAAAACAGACGTTCTCGTAATCGGTTCCGGAATCTCAGGGCTTTCTTATGCCATCAAAATCTCCGAACAATTGCCAGACACCAAAATCATCATCGTGACAAAAGGCAATGAGGATGAGAGCAATACAAAATATGCGCAAGGCGGATTGGCCGTTGTCACAGATTTTTCCAAAGATAATTTTCAAAAACATATAGACGACACGTTGCGAGCCGGCGATTACATCAACGACCCAGAAATCGTGAGAATGGTGGTGGAAGAAGCGCCACTTAGATTCAATGAAATTGTGGAATGGGGTGCGAAATTTGACCAAGAGAAAGGTCAATATTCACTCGGACGAGAAGGCGGACACACGGAAAATCGAATCGTACATCACAAAGACATCACCGGCTTCGAGATTGAAAGAGCACTTTTGGAAACCGTCAACAACTCTCCTAATATCGAAATGTTGGCGCATCATTACGTCATCGATTTGATTACGCAACACCACGTTCCAAATAAAAAATTCGAAAAGGAAAACCTCGATTGTTACGGCGCTTATGTCCTTGACGAGAAAAATAAAAAAATAAAAAAAATCACTGCGAAAATCACTTTGGTTGCAACCGGAGGCGCAGGTCACGTTTATAAAAACACTACGAATCCAATTATCGCAACGGGAGACGGAATTGCCTTTGTTCACAGAGCGCACGGCAAGGTTTCGAATATGCAGTATTATCAGTTTCATCCAACGGCGATGTACTCCAAACGTGACGGAATGTTGTTTTTGATTTCAGAAGCTGTTCGCGGTGATGGTGCAAAATTGAGAACAAAATCCGGCAAACCTTTTATGCAGAAATATGACGAACGCGAGGAATTGGCTTCCCGTGACATCGTTGCAAGAGGAATTGACAATGAGCTGAAAATCAGCGGAGACGATTATGTTGGTTTGGACTGCCGAGAGATGGACAAGGAAAAATTCATCCATCACTTCCCAAATATTTACAAAAAATGTATGGATGAAGGCATCGACCCGATGAAAGAATTGATTCCCGTGGTTCCGGCTTGTCATTACTTAATGGGCGGAATTGATACGGATAAAGAAGGACAATCATCCATCAAAAATCTTTTTGCGGTTGGAGAATGTACGAATTCCGGACTTCACGGCGCGAATCGTTTGGCTTCGAATTCCTTGTTAGAAGGTTTGGTTTTCGGTCATAATGCAGCGATGAAAACGGTTGAATTGTTGAAAGAAAATGATTTCAATTTTGATGATTTGAAAGCTGTTCCGGAATGGAATGAAGAGGGAATGAAAATGATGGACGAAATGGTTCTCGTGACTTACCTCAGAAAGCAACTTCAGGAAATGATGAGCGATTTAGTTGCCATTGTGAGAAGCAATGCGAGATTAGAATTAGCCAAGAAAAAACAGCGTGAAATCTACGAGGCCGTGACGGAACTTTATAATTATTCCATCCTTTCGCCACAACTTTCTGAGTTGAGGAATCTTGTGAATATTTCTTATTTGATTATCAAACAATCTTTGGAAATGAAAGAAAATAAGGGGGCGTTTTATAATAAGGATTTGGCTACGAAACCGCTTTTGATTAATGAGAGATAAATGAATATTTATATTAAAATTTTGCTTTATTTTTTAATAAAATATTTTCTATGCTTTTTCATTGGAATGATTGAAAGCAACAATTTTTCAATTCTAAAAATTAATAACCTAAAAAGTTTTGCGGACATTTTCTTATATTTTTGGATTATCTCATTCTTTCCTATTGTTAATTTCTGTTTATTCTTTTTACCGATTAGTTTTTCTTTAAAACTAAAAAGATACATAGCCTTAGTTTTGAATCTATTATTATTATAATTGAAATTTTAATTTATATTTATTTCACTTCTCAAAAATATATACTCGACTCTCAATCATTAATTTTATTTTTATCGAGTATAATTTGCTTCACTATCTTCTTCAATAAAGAAGCTAACATATTTAAAAAAAGTATAGTTGAATAAAGACAATGACCAATACTTCCGTTGGATTTCAGATTTGAAACAGAAAATCCAGCAAAGCCAAATCAAAGCGGCCATTCAGGTGAATTCTGCTTTGATAGAGATGTATTGGGATTTGGGGAAGGAAATTTCTGAAAGAAGCTTTGAGAACACTTATGGTTCTGGATTCCTCAAACAATTAAGTAACGATTTACTGAATGAGTTTCCCGAAATAAAAGGATTTTCATTATCGAACATAAAATACATCAAATCATTTTATCTATTTTATAATCAAAACATTACAAAAAGCCAACAACTTGTTGGCGAATTCAAAAGTGGTGATAAACCAAATCTCCAGCAAGTTGTTGGAGACTTCCAAACTGATAAAAATCAAAATCGTCAACAACTTGTTAACGAATTCCCTCAGAAACTTTTTTTAATTCCTTGGGGACATCATATTCAGATTTTTACGAAATGCAAAAACGTAACTGAAGCTTTATTTTACATTAATAAAACCATAGAAAACGGATGGAGCAGAGCGGTTCTTTTGAATATGATTTCCGGAAACCTTTACCAATCTCAAGGAAAAGCAGTTACCAATTTCTCTAAAACATTATTAGACTACGATAGCGAACTGGTAAAGCAAACATTTAAAGATCCGTATATTTTTGATTTTCTTAATATAACTGAGAATTTCAAAGAGCGGGAACTGGAAAATGCTTTGATTGATAATATTCAGAAATTCCTGATTGAATTGGGGAATGGTTTTGCGTTTGTCGGGAAGCAGGTGGAAATGAAAATCGGGAACCAAAGTTTTTTCTTAGATTTACTTTTTTATCATATTAAACTAAAAAGATACGTCGTCATCGAACTGAAATCTGGAGAATTCGTGCCGGAGCACGCAGGAAAACTTAATTTTTATGTCACTTCTGTCGATAAACAATTGCGTGACGAAAATGATAATGCAACGGTCGGATTGATTATTTGTAAAACTAAAGACGACATCATCGCAGAATATTCCTTGACCGACTTGCACAAACCTTTGGGAATCTCTTCCTACGAATTAAGAAAAATCTTACCAGACAACTTTAAATCTTCCCTGCCAAGCATCGAAGAAATTGAAAATGAACTTAATAAAAATCTCAACACAAAATGAAAAGACCAGCATACGCCAGCGATAAAGTTTTAAAAGAATTCATCAGAACCGCTTTGGAAGAAGATATTCAAAATGGTGACCATTCTACACTTTCCACGATCCCGAAAGATTTGGAGCAGAAAGCGCAACTTATAGTAAAAGAGAATTGCATCCTTGCCGGAGTGGAATTAGCGGAAATTATTTTTAAAAACTTTGATAAGAATTTAAAAGTTGAGGTTTTTATCAAAGATGGTGAATCTGCAAAAAAAGGCGATATCGCTTTTATCGTTACTGGAAAAGCAAGGTCGATTCTATCTACGGAAAGATTGGTTCTGAATTGTATGCAGAGAATGAGTGGAATCGCGACGATGACGCACGATTGGGATTCCCGATTAATAGGCACCAAAACAAAACTTCTCGATACCAGAAAAACAACACCAAATTTCCGGGTTTGTGAAAAATGGGCAGTTGCAATCGGTGGCGGAACCAATCACAGATACGGATTGTATGATATGATAATGTTGAAAGACAATCACGTTGATTATAATGGAAGCATCACCAACGCTGTGAAAATGGCAAAAGACTATGTCAAAAAAAATAAGCTGAAACTTAAGATCGAAGTCGAAACCCGTAACTTGAAAGAAGTCGAAGAAGCGGTAAAATCTGGTGCTGACAGGATTATGTTTGATAATATGCCTGTTGAAATGATGGCGGAAGCCGTAAAAATCGTCAATAGAAAATCTGAGACTGAAGCTTCCGGCGGAATTACACGTGATGTGTTAAATTCGGTGGCGAAAACTGGTGTAGATTTTATCTCAGCGGGCGCTTTAACCCATTCTTCGAGCAATATCGACCTGAGTCTCAAGGCTTTAAAAATTTAACACTTTCTTAACAGAAGTTATCGTTTTTTTTAAGACTTTTGCGGCATAAATCTTAAAGAAATGAATATGTTATCTAAAAAACCGGCATTAATTCTTATGCTGACAATGAGTACCGCAAGTTTTTACTTTGCACAGTCTACTCAAGATACACTTAAAAATGACACCAACATTGATGAGGTAATCCTAACTGGTGTTGCTGATATTGCAAAAGACAGAAAGACTCCTGTAGCTGTTTCAACTATCAAAGAAGCGCAGATTATCGAAAAAATGGGAAATCAAGAGTTTCCTGAAATCCTAAACAGTACACCTTCAGTATATGCGACCAAAGGTGGTGGTGGTTTCGGAGACGGAAAAACAGTAATCCGTGGATTTACTCAGGAAAACATTGCTGTAATGGTAAATGGTATGCCTGTAAATGATATGGAAACTGGTGCTGTCTATTGGAGTAACTGGTCTGGACTTTCTGATGTAACTTCTTCAATGCAAGTTCAAAGAGGTCTTGGTTCTTCCAAATTGGCAATTGCTTCTGTTGGGGGAACTATCAACATTTTAACCAGAGCCGCTGACAAAAAACAAGGTGGTGTTGTTTCAGTTGGTGTTGGTAATGATGATTTTCACAAATCTTTATTTGCTTACAACAGTGGGAAAAGCCAAAATGGATGGGCAACATCATTCTTAATGAGCAGAACCGCAGGAAGTATGTATGCTGATGGAACTCAATTTGAAGGTTATAATTACTATTGGGCGTTGGGTTACCAAACCGGAAAACACGATTTCCAATTCACAATTACTGGTGCTCCACAATGGCACAATCAGAGATCTACTTACTCAAGTATTCAGAATTACATCAAATATAATCCAGACAATAACGGAGATCCAAACAGAAGATATAATCCGGACTGGGGATATAGCAATGGTGAAGTTCTTTCTAACCGTGTAAACTATTATCACAAACCTGTTATGTCTCTTAACTGGGACTGGAAAATATCTGAGAAATCGAAATTAAACTCTATTTTCTACGCATCGTTCGGTAGAGGTGGTGGAACCGGTGATTTAGGAAGAATCCCCACTGGTGTTGGAACAGCTACAGGCGGTGTGACCAGCTTTGTAACTCCAGAAGGTCAAATCAATTATGATGCTATAGCAACAACAAATGCAGCAGTAAATCTTAATACTACAGCATCAGGAAACACACTTATAAGAAGAGCTTCTGTCAACTCTCACAACTGGTACGGTGCAATTATCAGCTTTAATCACAAGATTAATGATAATTTGAACTTCACTATCGGTACAGATAACAGATACTACTACGGATACCATTATCAAGTAGCTTCTGACCTTTATGGCGCAGCTGGTTACAAAGACAACACCAACAAAAACTTCTATACAAGCCCTGGAAATGTATATACGCCAACACCAAGACTTGTAACCAATACTTTCGCTCCGAAGCCAAATTGGAATCCTTTCGGTGGAAAAATCAACGATACAAGTGATATGATTGGTTTTGATAACGATGGCGAGGTACTATGGTACGGTGGATTTGGGCAGTTGGAATATTCTAATGACAAATTATCTGCTTTCGTTTCTGGTGCTTTGTCTAATCAGTCTTTCCAAAGAATTGATCATTTCATTATAGATGGTGTGTCTTTACTTAACACACAGCAAGCTGGTTTCATCAATTCAACAGCAGCAAATGCACCTGTAGTTCAGCCAACTGCACTTAACCCTGCACTTAATGCAAAAACAGGTTTCAAAGATATCTTAGGATATAATGCAAAAGCAGGTGCGAACTATAATATTGATGATCATAGCAACGTTTTTGCTAACATTGGATACTATTCTAAACAACCATTTTTGAACGCAGTTTATCCTGGTAACAAAAATTATCTTAATCCTAATTTGACCAATGAGAAAATCTTTGGTATCGAAGCAGGTTACGGATTCCGTTCAGGTATCTTCAACGCAAATGTGAATGTTTACAGAACTTCTTGGAAAGATAGATTCCAAAGAAGGAGTAACATATCTCTACAATACCCAGATCCAACTAACCCAACTAATATAATCAGTACTACAACTGCTTATGCTAATATCGAAGGAATTACAGAAATCCACCAGGGAGCAGAGCTAGAGGTGACCGCAAACGTGCACAAAATGCTTACTTTGACAGGGATGATTTCTTATGGAGATTTTTACTATAAAGGAAATGCCAGCGGTAACCAATTTACAGAAAGTAATGAGCAGATTGGAACAGATTCTCAAACATTATATTTGGATAAAGTTAAAGTTGGAGGAACAGCACAAAAAACAGCAGCAGTTGGATTTATTTTCAAGCCAACAGATTGGGTTAGCTTAGATGCCAACTATAGAGGCGCAAAAGACCTTTATTCTAACTTGACTTTAACGAATTTCGGAACTGAGAGAGCGGGGCAAAATGGAGCATTAGAACTTCCTAGTTTTGGATTAGTAGACCTAGGTCTTACTTTCAAAATTAAATTGAATGACCCTAAACAATTCTTTACTTTAAGAGGAAATGTTTACAACTTGTTAGACAAAACATATATTGCAGAATCTAATACCAACATTTTGAATAATCTAACGCAAGCTGATTTTCAGAAACCTGGTTCAACTCCAGGATCTGTAGTAGATGATACCGCAGCGTTTGCAACTTATCAGGCAACGCCTACTTGGAATGGTGTGAAGCAATCCAACAATGTTTATTTCGGATACGGAAGAACTTGGGCAGCAACCTTGTCTTTCAACTTCTAAAAAATCATTTAGATTTTATAAACCACAAAATCCCGGCAATCTGTCGGGATTTTTCTATCTTTGTCAATCAAAAATCTGAATATGGACTTCTTTAAAATTTTTCTTAGCGCTCACAAAGGTTTTGCTTACCTGGAGCTTGCACTTGTAGCTGCATTTTTAGTGTTTCTATTAGTCACAATGTTTGGCTATAGTGGCAACATTTCTAAAGCATTTAGAAAAGTAACTCTTTTTACAATGGTATTTTTCCACATCCAATTTCTTGTGGGAATTTCTCTTTTATTTGTTTTCTCCCCAGGCTTCAAAGCAGCTTTGGACGCAGGAACTTTGATGAAAGATCCTTACTCAAGATTCCAATACGTGGAACATCCAGTTTCTATGTTGATCGCAGCAGTGCTAATGACGATCATCAACAAGAAATTAAAAACTGCGGACAAATTAACAATACGACTTATGTCTTTAGGATTAGTAGCAATCGCGCTTTTCGTGTTCGCTTTCCCTTGGGCTAGAGTTTTCGGATAAATATTATAACAATTTTAATTAATTTAAAACAATGAAAGTAGCTGTAGTAGGCGCAACCGGAATGGTTGGACAAGTTATGCTGAGAGTTTTGGAAGAGAGAAATCTTCCTATCACCGAATTAATTCCCGTAGCATCAGAGAGATCTGTTGGCAACAAGGTCAAATTCAAGGACAAGGAATTCACTATCGTAAGCATGGACGACGCTATTGCAGTCAAACCCGAGATCGCCATCTTTTCTGCTGGTGGTGATACTTCATTGGAATTTGCTCCAAAATTTGCTGAGGTTGGAACAGTTGTGATTGACAATTCTTCTGCCTGGAGAATGGATCCGACCAAGAAATTGGTAGTTCCGGAAATCAACGCCAATGTTTTAACGAAAGAAGATAAGATCATCGCCAACCCAAATTGTTCTACAATCCAATTGGTAATGGTTCTTCACCCTTTGAATATTAAATATGATATCAAAAGAGTTGTAGTTTCCACTTACCAATCCGTTACAGGAACTGGTAAAGCCGCTGTTGATCAATTGAATTCTGAGATTAAAGGCGAAAATCCTGAGAAAGTTTATCCTTATCAGATCTTCAAAAATGCTTTGCCGCATTGCGACGTTTTCTCTGATGATGATTATACTAAAGAAGAAATCAAATTGATGAAAGAACCTAAGAAAATTATGGGCGATGATACTTTCAATTTGACGGCAACCGCCGTAAGAGTTCCCGTACAAGGTGGACACTCCGAAAGCGTAAACATCGAATTCGAAAATGAATTTGACCTTGATGAAGTAAGAAAAATCCTTTCCGAAACACTAGGCGTTACACTTCAGGACGATGTGAAAAATAATGTTTACCCGATGCCATTATATTCCGAAGGAAAAGATGAGGTTTTTGTAGGAAGAATCAGACGAGATCTTTCACAACCGAAAACGCTCAACCTCTGGATTGTAGCAGACAATCTCCGAAAGGGCGCTGCTACAAACGCAGTACAGATTGCAGAATACCTGGTAGCAAACAACTTAGTTTAAACTAACAAAAACCAAAGAATCTTCGAAAATATCGAAGATTCTTTTTTTAGCAATGGAAAACAGTAAACAAAACAATTCTAATATCAATTTCCAAAAATGGATTGCTGTCATTGGCATCATCCTTTTCATTGGAAAATTAGTTGCGTGGAAACTCACGAATTCTGACGCAGTTTTCTCCGACGCAATGGAAAGTATCGTAAATGTCATCAGCGCATTTATGGGACTTTACGCCCTATACTTGGCATCTAAGCCAAGAGATGAAAATCATCCGTATGGCCACGGAAAAGTAGAGTTTGTAACATCTGCAATAGAAGGCTGCTTGATTAGCATTGCCGGAATAATGATTATTTACGAAGGTACAAACAGCTTACTTTCTGATAAAGTTCTGAATAAACTCGATTGGGGAATTTGGATTATCGCTGGCACGGCTATTATTAATTATATTCTTGGCTATATTTCCATTCAAAAAGGAAAGGCGGAAAACTCTGTTGTTCTTGTTTCGTCTGGCAAACATTTGCAGTCTGACACAATTACAACCTTGGGTGTGGTTGTGAGTTTGGTATTGGTTTATTTTACAAAATTAATTTGGATTGATTCTGTTGTTGCGTTGATTTTTGGAATTTATATCATTGTGATTGGCTACAAAATTATCAGAAAATCCTTAAGCGGAATTATGGATGAAGCTGATCCGGAAATGCTCGGAAGACTTGCCGAATTTCTAAATGAAAACCGAAAACCGGAATGGATTGATGTTCATAATATGAAAATCCAGCAATTCGGAAGCCGACTTCATATCGATGCGCATATCACTTTACCTTGGTATTTTGAATTAAGAACTGCACATAACGAAATGGAAGAGATGATTAAGTTAATCGCAGAAAACACTGATAGAAAAGTAGAATTCAATTTTCATATGGATGACTGCAAGCCAACTTCCTGTGCGATTTGTCAGATTGATAATTGCCCTGTTCGTCAGCACATTTTCACAAAAAAAATTGATTGGAATGGCGAGAATATTTCTCAGCCGGATAAACATACTCTAGAAAATTAAATTGCAATTTTTAAATTAAAAAAATTAATCCTGAATCATCTTCTTACGATAATAAAAAATCGGAATGATCAAAATGACTGTCAAAGGTTGTATTACAAACCGCCGGACGTAAAATGAAAAGAGATAACCAAATTGGAATCTGTCATAGATACAAAACAAATAAATGGGGAATACGATAACAAAAACCAGCACAATCAATATCAAAGCCTGCTTGGTCCATTCTTTATTTTGGAAAAGGAAATGAATTACAATCAATGAGAAAAAAGTATTCAATCCAAATCTCATTAGATAATTTAGAATTAATTTTCCCCAGGAAAAATTGGGAAATGCCGCCGAATGATTGGCTGTTTTGAAAAAAATCAAAAACGGATCATAAAAGAAATGATCTTCTACCCCACGGATTGCAACCAATCCGAGAACACCTAATAAAACACAAAAATACCTAAGCATTTTCGTAAGATTTATGAAACTGCAAAATTGAGACGAAAGCGGACATTTACAAAAAATTTGAATTCTTTGATAAAGAAATGGCATTATGAAAAATCCAATCCAAAAGATTGAAAATGCATAAAATCATTATTTACTTCGGGAGTAAATCTTTAAAAAAATGTTTGTAAAATGTTCGAATTAGTTCGATTCTGTAAAGAGCTGTAGAAAAGCCCAGTTGGGGTAATAAATTTATTTTTCATTGTTTCTCGTGTGTTAGACGACAAAATTACAAAAATAAATATTCTTAATTGCTAAAAATCAACAATTAAAGTCGGAGAAACTAAATCCAGCAATTATAATTAAGATTTTTCAATTTTTCTCAAAGCAAAAAACTGAATCCAAATTAACCACAGAATAATCACGCCACCATAGATAATTGCGGGGAAAAGATAATCGTGCCCTATTTTTTCGTATTGAGGATATTTCAAAAAAATGATGTTTAATAAGGCAATTCTGGAAACATTCAGGATGTGAAGCAGAATGATTCCACCCAAAACAAAAAGAAAAGTTTTAGCTCCTTTGTAAAAAGCAAAAATGAAAGCCGAAAAGAGAATTGCAACAGAGAAAACATTGCAACCTTCTACCATTCTGGTCGTGAATTTCCCAGAAGTCTGAAACAGGACACTATGCAGTTTCATACTATCTACCAAAACAGTTGGAAAACCAATAAAATCCTGTAAAAGAGCAACTTGCTTAGCTACCCATCTTGTGAAAGGATCTACCACATCGTTGAGATACGCATTAAGATAAAATTGATATAACAATACCAAAACGATATAGATAACAACAAATCTTAACAGAATCTTCAGAACTGGCAGAAAATCTTTCATTGAGTAAAATTACAATTTTTCGCCCATCAAAATCTATAATTAATTAACTTTGTTCTATGCAGGAACATCAGGATTTTTTTGAGGAATTTTTGGGTCAGAAACCAGATTCTTTTATGGCACTTCCCCAAAGTGGCTCTTCCAGAATCAATTATATCGGAAATTTTGAAGACCAAAAATATGTGATTACTTACAACGAGAATATTCGGGAAAATGAAGCTTTTTTTTATTTCTCTGAATTGTTTCAAAGTCTTCAGCTTAATACGCCGAGGGTTTTTAAAATCAATTCTGAGAGAAATCTCTATGTCCAAGAGTTTCTTGGGAGTAAAACGCTTTCAGAAATCATCACTGAAGAAGGAGATTCTGCCCGGGTAAAAAAACTGGTCAAAAGAAGTCTGGAGAAGCTATTTGTATTACAGACCAAAACCTTGGGAAAAGTAGATTTCAAAAACAGTTTTGAGTATGAAAGTTATGATGATTTGCCAATTACGCACGATCTTTATTACTTTAAGAATTTTTTGATTGATGTTTTGGAGATTGATTATCATAAATCAACTTTGTTAAAAGAATTCAAAGCTATTTCTGATATGATTCAGAAGTTAGAACCGAAGACGTTGATGATTCGTGATTTCCAGTCCAGGAATATTTTGGTGGATGAGAATGATGAGGTTTTTTTTATCGATTATCAATCGGCAATGGAAGGTCCGGCAACTTATGACGTGATTTCTTTTCTTTATCAGGCTAAGGCTAATTTTCCTAATGATTTCAAAGAAGAAATGCTGGCTTATTATTTATCTTTTTGGGAAAAAGATTCTGATAAAAAAGCTTTGAAAGAATCTTTTGAATGGATGAAAATGATGCGTTTTCTCCAGGTTTTAGGCGCTTACGGATTTCGAGGTTTGATACAGAGAAAATCACATTTTTTAGCGAGTCTTTTACAGGGAATTGATAATATTTATGAACTGAATCAAACGTGGAGCAGCATTTCTCTCCAGTTTCCGGAATTGTATTTCATTATTTTAAGATTGAAGAGTAAAGAAATCCGATCTAAAATCGAGGATTTGATTATTGATTAATAATCTTGTCAATGCAAAATTGTTTTTATTGACAAATGTTGTTTAGATGACAAATCCCCTAGCCCCGATTGCAGTGGAAATCCTTTTTTGCGTGGACTTACCGTTATATTAATGTAGGGATCGTCTTTGCAAAAAAGATTGAAACGGAAAGCGGGAATTGCTCCAAAGCAATCGGGATAGTCAAATAGCTAGTTTTAGATGTTTTGATAAAATAAAAAACCTCAGAATTTCTTCTAAGGTTTTTTTCTGAATATTTTCAGTTTCTCTAATTATTTAATACTAATCCGTTTTCTCTTACAATTCGCTTAGCAAATCTGAATTTTGGTCCCCAATAGTTGTCATCTAGTGAAGAAACCATTACACCTTTGGATGTCGCGGCGTGAATGAACTTCACTTCGCCTTCTGGTGTCACATCTTCTACGATTCCTACGTGTGAGATTCTGCTGCCTCTGTGTGAGAAAAATACCAAATCTCCTTTCTGAAGTTCTGTTCTTTCTACAGAGTCGCCTTCATTGGATTGCTGAGCTGCTACTCTTGGAAGGTCCATCCCGGCTGCTGCGCCAAAAACTGACAATACGAATGCTGAACAATCTATTCCGCTTCTGGTACTGCCTCCGTATCTGTAAGGTGTTCCCAGATAGCTTTCTGCTTCCATTAAGATATTATCTATAGTGTTGCTATGTTTAATAGCATTTTCTATTGCTGACCTTTTGATAACATCGCTAGTGCTGGCAATAGATGCTAAAACACGTTGTCCGTTGTTATTGGTTTTATTTGAATTTGATACTGCTTTTACATCAAGAGAGGCAAATTTGGCATCAGTTTTGTATGTTTGATTGTTAGAAACCACATAGTTAGAAACGCAAGATTGCAGTGAAAAAAATGTGGCTACAAATAAGAAATAAACTAGAACTCTTTTCTTCATATATATTTAATTATTTGTGTTAAACTTCGGTTGGTATTTTGTAATTGCATAGCAAATTTAGCCATTACCGTTTAAAGGGTCTTCCTATTCAAACTGAGAGACTTTTAGTTTAACATACTTTAACAGTCTTTTATAGAATGTTAAAAAAAAATAAACCGCAAAGCCTTTATTTAGACTTTGCGGTTTTATTTTTAGTTAAGATTCTTTAACGTTTCTGTAGATATTTATCTAGTGAATAGTAATTCTCTATATTTTGTCATCGGCCAAAGTTCATCATCAACCATCATTTCAAGGGCGTCAGAAGCTTCTCTGATGTTCTCAAACAAAGGAATTACCTTATTACAATACTCCTCTGCCTGTTCTTGGCTTCCGGATGTATTTTTAGCATTTTCTTTAGCAGATAAAAGCTCATCTACGCCTACTTTGATTTGAGATACATTTCCTGAAATATCTGTAATCAATGCCAATTGTTCTTTTGCCAAAGTTTTGAATTCTTTCTCACTGAAAATTTCTTTCAGCCCTTTAACGTTCTCAATTAATCTGTTTTGATAATTAAGCGCCGCAGGAATGATGTGATTTCTAGCGATATCTGCCAAAACTCTAGCTTCTATATCAATTACTGTAGAATATTTTTCTAGCTTGATTTCGTTTCTAGCTTCGAACTCTCTGTGAGAATAGATTCCTAATTCCTCGTAAAGCTCCACGAATTTTTGGTCTAATTCTTTTTTAAGTGCTTCGGGAGTTGTCTTCAAGTTGTTAAGACCTCTTTTTACAGCTTCATTGGCCCAATCATCAGAATAGCCGTCACCTTCGAACATAATATTTTTACAGTCCTTGATATATTCACGAAGAATGTTGAAAATCGCTTCATCCTTTTTCAATCCTTTTTCAATCAAGGCATCTACTTCAGCTTTGAAAGTTTTCAATTGTTTTGCAGCAATTACATTCATCACAGTCATTACTTCCGCACAGTTTGCAGAAGAACCAACCGCTCTGATCTCGAATTTGTTTCCTGTAAAGGCAAAAGGAGAAGTTCTGTTTCTATCGGTATTGTCCAAAAGAATTTCAGGAATTTTCCCTACAACATTTAGTTTCAAATCGGTTTTTTCTTCAGGAGACAGTTTTCCGTCCGTTACTTTTTCCAATTCTTCCAAAACTCGGAACAATTGACTTCCGATAAAAGCAGAAATAATTGCTGGTGGCGCTTCGTTAGCTCCTAATCTGTGATCGTTGCTCGCAGATGCAATACTTGCTCTAAGCAAATCCGCGTAATCGTGAACCGCTTTTAAAGTATTCACAAAAAAAGTCAGGAACTGAAGATTCTTCTTAGGATTTTTTCCCGGGCTCAAAAGATTTTCGCCCGTGTCAGTCGCCAAACTCCAGTTGTTGTGTTTTCCGCTTCCATTGACTCCGGCAAATGGTTTTTCATGAAATAAAATATGGAAGTGATGCTTATGAGCAATTCTCGCCATAATGTCCATTAATAATGAATTGTGATCAACTGCAACATTCGCTTCTTCAAACATTGGCGCTAGCTCAAATTGGTTAGGCGCAACCTCATTGTGACGAGTTGTTACCGGGATTCCCAACTTCATACATTCGATTTCCAGCTCCTTCATATAGTTCATAACTCTTGTAGGAATTGAACCAAAATAATGGTCATCCAACTGTTGTCCTTTTGCTGGAGAATGACCTAGTAAAGTTTTACCCGTCAAAACCAAATCCGGACGAGATTGATACAAAGCTGTGTCTACCAAGAAATATTCTTGCTCCCACCCTAAAGTTGGAGTGACTTTAGTTACGTTTTTATCGAAGTATGATTTACAAACATCTGTAGCCGCTTCATCTACCGCATTCAAAGCTCTTAATAATGGTGCTTTATAATCTAAAGTTTCGCCAGTGTAAGAAATGAAAATGGATGGAATACAAAGCGTAGTCCCCATAATAAAAGCTGGAGACGTCGGGTCCCAAGCGGTGTATCCTCGTGCTTCAAATGTATTTCTGATTCCACCATTTGGGAAAGAAGAAGCATCCGGCTCTTGCTGAATCAATAACGCACCACTGAATCTCTCAATTGCTCTTCCACCTTCGATTGGTGTGAAGAATGAATCGTGTTTCTCAGCAGTTGCACCTGTCAATGGCTGAAACCAGTGTGTGTAATGCGTTGCACCTTTGGACATTGCCCAATCTTTCATTGCAACAGCCACCTGATCTGCAATGTGTCTCTGGATTTTTGTCCCTTTTTTAATGGCATCCAAAATAGATTGGAACGCTTCTTTCGTCAGATATTCTCTCATCGTTTCTTCTGAGAATACGTTTTGACAAAACAATTCAGACAGTTTTGCAGGAACTTCTATGAAATTATCTTTTCTATAATTTCTGAATGGAAGCTCGGCTAAGGCTTTAAATCTTAATGTTGACATAAAAGTGTGTTATTTTAAACGAGGCAAATTTACAAAAAATATAACTTCAAATTAAATTACCCCTAAAAATTTATAGCCATTTTTAATTAAAATAAATTTGAATCAGAAGTGACCCCTAAATTTTCCAAAGCATTTCATTAAGATTATGAAAAACATCATTTATTTTTTGTTACCAAAATATGAATAAAAATTATTTTAAAATATTCAATAGAAAGTTTAACTTTAAAACGATTATAAATTAATAACTAAAGAAAAAATAAAAAGCAATAGTTGACTGAAATTCAATAGATTAAATAATTTATTTCGATTTAATTAATATTTCATAACTTTGCAGACTTTTACAAAAAATTAATATATGGCAAATTCAAGAGCAAGAGAAACCACAGAAGCTATCGAAAGATTATATGTCTCTATGAGACACTTATTTTACAGAGGATTTTTCAAACCTTCAGGTGTTTCAGGCGAATCATTAAGAAAACTCTTAATGGTCATCAATCCTGAAATCTACGGAAGCATGAGCATTCCCAACAAGATAGAGCTGGACGGTTTACTTTATGTTCTTGACCGTCTTCCGGAAGGTATCGAAGAATGTTCTTTCATTCATCTGACATCCGACGAAGGTTTTGACAAAGGAAGTTTCGAACCAATCGTTCCAAAGAAAAGACGTAGAAATTGCTACAGAATCGACGAACACCAAATGAACATCGAAGTTCTGTTGGGCCGTTCCGAGATTTATGACATTCTGACTCACCTTACATTCTTATATCTTGAGGCTGATAAAATCAGGAACATTGGTTTTGATTTAGAAAACGAAGGTCGTCCAAAACGTATTTGGAAAATTATCGAAGAAGTTGCGAAGGGCGAGAAAAAATACAGCAGAAAAGAAAAAGAAGTTGCCTTGATTCATCTTTCTTCTTTCTTAGGAAGAACGTTTGACGAAACGTTGAATGCTTACAACAGTTTCGGTGATGACAACAATCCTGACCGTCTGTTCAAAATCATCTATTGGCTGGGACAAGTGAGTTTGACAGATTGGAAAGAAATAAGCCAGCGTGAAATTTATTTTTCATCAATTCTGCAAGAAAGAGTCGGCCATCACCTTTTTGGAGAAAAATGGGCCAACAAAATCAAAAAAGTACTTGTTGAAAACGACCTTCATATGCGCCCGCTTCACATCATCAGTGCCAATATGCACTCCGTGAAAAATATGCTTTTTGCTAATGAAGCGCTTAATAAAAAGGCAACAAAAGAAGTTGATTATAAATTATTTGCTGACATCAGTAATAAAAAAGACCTTCAGGAAAAAATCCTTGACCACGCGTTGAAGGAAGGAATGATTTATATCGATGACAACAGCGGAAGTAATATCGATGTTCAAATCATTGATTTGTCTAAAACAGCGCTCAGCAATTCGGTTTTTGCCAATCAGAAGTATAAAGGTGACGATGTGATTTTGGTTTTCGATTACGCTTTCGGAGAACAGGCTTTTGAGGTAATGGACGAATTACTAAGACCTTACGAAGTCAACGGTGAAGTTTATATGATGAAAGTAAAATCGGTTTCCATAATGGGTAAAGCCGGAATCTTAACTGGCGGAAAAGGCGATATTATGATCCCAACATCTCATATTT
>Ga0308157_10001905_pt1 | contig 38350 bp, 30 predicted proteins | sample PhyBR1_FD_201035 | JGI IMG/M metagenome (GOLD analysis project Ga0308157, IMG submission 201035) | Phyllosphere microbial communities from UC Gill Tract Community Farm, Albany, California, United States - DLSLB.R1 | ecosystem: Host-associated > Plants > Phyllosphere > Unclassified | place: USA... | reverse complement strand
GCTACCGCACAAGCAAACGGCATCACGATCGCTTACGAGGCCAGCGGCAATCCGCTGGACCCGGCGGTATTGCTGATCATGGGCCTGGGCATGCAGCTGATCTCCTGGCCGCAGGACCTGGTCGACGGCCTGGTGGAGCAGGGCTACTACGTGATCCGCCTTGATAACCGCGACAGCGGCCTGTCCAGCAAGTTCGACCACCTCAAGCAACCCAATCTGATGCTGGCCTACCTGAAATCGCTGGTGGGCTGGAAGCAGTCGCCCGCCTACACGCTCACCGACATGGCCGACGACGCGCTCGGCCTGCTCGATGCGCTGGGCATCGCCGGCGCGCACCTGGTCGGCGCCTCGATGGGCGGCATGATCGCGCAGATTTTCGCGGCCCGCCATCCCGGGCGCACGCTGAGCCTGACGTCCATCATGTCCAGCAGCGGCCGGCGCGGGCTGCCCGGCCCGACGCCGGCCGCGCGCAACGCGCTGATGCGCACGCCCGCCTCGCCGCACAACCGGCGCGAGGTGGTCGATCGCATGGTGCAGGTGTATCGCATCATAGGCAGTCCCTCGTTCCCGACGCCGGAGCGCCTGCTGCGCGACGGCATCGAGCGCGCGCTGGACCGCAGCACCTGTCCGGCCGGCATGGCGCGGCAGATGGTGGCCGTGGTGGCGTCGGGCGACCGCACGCCGTTGCTGCGCAAGATACGCTGTCCCGCGATGGTGATCCATGGCGCGGCCGATCCGCTGGTGCCGCTGGCCTGCGGCGCCGACACCGCGGCCTCGATCGCCAACGCCAGGCTGCACGTGATCGAGGGCATGGGGCACGACCTGCCGCCGCAATTGATCGAGCGCTTGCTTGCCTTGCTTGAGCATCACCTGCGCGGTAATATATTGCCGGACCATCCTCCGCTGATGCCGCACCGGGCGGGCAGCGGCACCCATCAATGACAGGGGCATTTTGAGCACATCGACTTTCGGCATCGCGATTGCCGCCACGGGCGGTTACGCGCCCGACCACGCAGCACTTCAAAACGGCATCGAACGCCTGCGCCAGCAAGGCCATCTGGTCCACAATTATTACGACGACGATAAGAAATTCCAGCGCTTCGCCGGCACCGATGCCGGCCGCCTGGCGCAGCTGAACGCCGCCGCCGCCGATCCCGACGTGCAGGTGGTGATCGCCTTGCGCGGTTCCTACGGCATGAGCCGGCTGTTGCCGTCGATTGATTTCCAGGCGATGGCGGACAGCGGCAAGCTGTTCGTCGGCTACAGCGATTTCACGGCGTTCCAGATGGCGTTGATGAAGCAGACCGGCCGCATCAGCTTTGGCGGCCCGATGATGTGCGACGATTTCATCCGCGAGACACCGGTCGATTACACGATGCGGCAGTTCTGGGATTGCCTGCGCGGTCCGGTGCACACGGTGCGCGGCGCGGTGGCGGAGGGCGGCTCGGACAATCCTCTGGTCGATGTCGGCGGCAAGCTGTGGGGCGGCAACCTGGCGATGATGGTCAGCCTGCTGGGCACGCCGTATTTCGCGGCGGAGCCGAACGGCATCCTGTTCCTGGAGGATATCAGCGAGCATCCGTACCGGGTCGAGCGCATGGTGTTGCAGCTGCTGTACGCCGGCGCGCTGGACGGCCAGCGGGCGCTGGTGCTGGGCGATTTCTCGGGCTACAAGCTCAGCGCCTTCGACAACGGCTACGATTTCGAGACCATGCTGGCCTACCTGCGCGAGCGCCTGCCGATGCCGGTGCTGACCGGCCTGCCATTCGGCCACATCAAGGAACGCGCCACGCTGCCTTACGGCGGCATGGCGCATCTGGTGTCGCGCGAACGCGGCTTCGATCTGACGATCAGCGATTACCCGACGTTGGGACGCTGACGGCGGCGGGCGGCGACCCCCACCAGGCCCAGGCCGGCCAGCAGCATGGCGTAGGTTTCCGGTTCAGGTACGGCCGTGACGGTGACACTGATGTTGTCCAGGCGAACGAAGCTCGGATCGTTGCGCGCGCCGAATTTGAGTTCGGTCGTGGCGCCGGTCGCCGTCAGGCCGGTCAGCGTGACGTGGCTCCAGTTGTGCACTTCATTCGAGAAACCGTACACGCTGACACCGTTGAAATCCGCTTCAAAAGTGGCGTTGCTGGTGGCGCTATTGTACACATCGAAGCTCAGCGTATAGGTCGAGCCGGCCGAGGTTGCCAAAGCCTGGCTGATGAACGCAGGCGAACCGGTCGCGCCGCTGCGCCATACGAAGGTATGGTTGGAGGTCACGGTATTGGAAATGACGTCCGACAGCGAAGGATTTCCGGACTTGGTCCAGCCGGCGAAGGTGCCGGTTTCGAAGTTTCCGTTGACGACCAGTTCGGTGGCGGCTTGTGCCGAAAAGGCGCTTGCGGCCAGGACCGCGGCGATTGCTAATTTCTTCATTGATGGCATCCCATTAAGTATTCTTATTGCAAGAGAGTTGTCATAGTACTCTCATTCAAGGGGGATTGTCCAATGGGAAATGTTAATGTGGCAGATCATCCACGCCCCTTCGATTCGCCCGGCATGCCCAGCTAGTGGTAAAATGCCCGGTTAATCAAATCCATGCTTTAAGGGCCTTATCCGTGCTAAGTACAGCTAACATCACCATGCAATTCGGCGCCAAGCCGCTGTTCGAAAACATTTCCGTCAAATTCGGCGATGGTAACCGCTATGGCCTGATCGGCGCCAATGGTTGCGGCAAGTCCACCTTCATGAAAATCCTGGGCGGCGATCTGGAACCGTCGGGCGGCAACGTGATGCTGGATACGAACGAGCGCCTGGGCAAGCTGCGCCAGGACCAGTTCGCCTACGAGGAAATGCGCGTGCTGGACGTGGTGATGATGGGCCACACCGAGATGTGGGCGGCGATGCAGGAACGCGATGCGATCTACGCCAACCCCGAAGCCACCGACGACGACTACATGAAGGCCGCCGAGCTGGAAGGCAAAGTCTCCGAATACGACGGCTACACGGCCGAGTCGCGCGCCGGCGAGCTGCTGCTGGGCGCCGGCGTCAGCATCGACCTGCACCAGGGTCCGATGAGCAATGTGTCGCCAGGCTGGAAGCTGCGCGTGCTGCTGGCGCAGGCGCTGTTCTCGAATCCGGACATCCTGCTGCTCGACGAGCCGACCAATAACCTGGACATCAACACCATCCGCTGGCTGGAAGACGTGCTCAACGAGCGGAACTCCACCATGATCATCATTTCCCACGATCGCCACTTCCTGAACCAGGTCTGCACCCACGTGGCCGACATGGACTACGGCACGCTGAAGATCTACCCGGGCAACTACGACGAGTACATGTTCGCCTCGACCCAGGCCCGCAACCAGCAGCTGGCCAACAACGCCAAGGCCAAGGAAAAGGTCGCCGAGCTGCAGGACTTCGTGCGCCGCTTCGCCGCCAACAAGTCCAAGGCCCGCCAGGCAACGTCGCGCGCCAAGCAGATCGAGAAGATCAAGGTCGACGACATCAAGCCATCGTCGCGCGCGTATCCGTTCGTGCGGTTCGACGGCGAGAAGAAGCTGCACCGCCTGGCGGTCGAGGTGGATTCGATTTCGAAGAAGTACGACCGCCAGCTGTTCAATAACTTCAGCATCATGGTCGAGGCGGGCGAGCGCATCGCCATCATCGGCGCCAACGGCGCGGGCAAGACCACGCTGCTGCGCTGCATCGGCGGCGACGACATCGCCGGCCTGCACGCCGACCACGGCATGGTCAAGTGGGCCGAGAACGCCAACGTCGGCTACATGCCGCAGGATCCTACCGAGGAGTTCGCGGCCGGCGAGACGCTGACCGACTGGATGGGCCACTGGACCAAGGAAGGCGACGACGACCAGGCCGTGCGCTCCATCCTGGGCCGCCTGCTGTTCGGCGGCGACGAGGTGAAGAAGTCGGTCAAGGTGCTGTCCGGCGGCGAGAAGGGCCGCATGATGTACGGCAAGCTGATGCTGGGCCGCCACAACGTGCTGCTGCTCGATGAACCGACCAACCACATGGACATGGAATCGATCGAGTCGCTCAACATCGCGCTGGAAAAATACGCCGGCACGCTGATCTTCGTTTCCCACGACCGCGAATTCGTGTCGTCGCTGGCGAACCGCATCATCGAGATCAAGGAAAACGAAGTGGTCGATTTCCGCGGCAACTACGAAGACTACCTGAGCAGCCAAGGCATCGACTAAACGTCGGTCCGAGTCCGATAAAGAATCCCGCCGCAAGCGGGATTCTTTGCAATGTGCGATAGTTATTGCCTCACGTTTTACGTTCACTGAACACCATGGAAACCATAGAGATCAAATCCGTCGAGTACGAGCATCCGCAAGACGGAGCCAGCTGCACCGCCCACGCCTGGGCGCGCACGCCAGCGACGCCATCCCCCGAGCAGCGCATCGCCCTCAAGGAGCGCATCAAGCGCCTGTTGAAGGAAAAGGAAGCCGTGCTTGTTGCCCACTACTACGTGGACGCCGACCTGCAGGACCTGGCCGAGGAAACCGGCGGCTGCGTGTCCGATTCGCTGGAGATGGCGCGCTTCGGCCGCGACCATCCGGCCAAGACGCTGGTGGTGGCCGGCGTGCGCTTCATGGGCGAGACCGCCAAGATCCTCAGCCCGGAAAAGCGCATCCTGATGCCGGACCTGGACGCGACCTGTTCGCTGGACCTGGGCTGCCCGGCCGACGAGTTCACCGCGTTCTGCGACGCCCATCCCGACCGCACAGTGGTGGTGTACGCCAACACCAGCGCCGCCGTCAAGGCGCGCGCCGACTGGATGGTGACCTCGTCGATCGGCCTGGACATCGTCAAGCACCTGCATGAGCAGGGCAAGAAGATCCTGTGGGCGCCGGACAAGCACCTGGGCTCCTATATCCAGAAGCAGACCGGCGCCGACATGCTGCTGTGGCAGGGCTCCTGTCTGGTGCACGACGAGTTCAAGGGCATCGAGCTCGAGCTGCTGAAGGCCGAGTATCCGAACGCCAAGGTGCTGGTGCATCCCGAATCGCCGGCCAATGTGGTGGCGCTGGCGGACGTGGTCGGCTCGACCACGCAGATCATCAACGCCGCCGTGGAGTCGGATGCCGACACCTTCATCGTCGCCACCGACAACGGCATCTTGCACAAGATGCGCGCCGCCGCGCCGGGCAAGCGTTTCATCGAAGCGCCGACCGCCGGCAACAGCGCCAGCTGCAAGAGCTGCGCGCATTGCCCGTGGATGGCGATGAACGGCCTGCAGAACCTGGCCGACGTGCTGGAGAACATGGACGGCGCCAACGAGATCCATGTGGATCCGGACATCGGCAAGCAGGCGGTGACGTCCATCAACCGCATGCTCGATTTCGCGGCAGCCAAGAAGGCCAAGGTGCAGCCCGGTGCTGACCTGGCGAAAGAAGCTAAACTGTTTTCGGGAATCGGTCCGGCATGAGTACCTTAGTCAACACCTTTGCGCCGTTCGACGACGCGCTGAAGTCTGCCTTCGAAGGCAACCTGCTGGCGGCCCTGCTGGAAGACGTGGGCAGCGGCGACCTGACCGGCCTGCTGGTGCCCGATGGCGGCCGCGCCACCGCGCGCGTCATCGTGCGCGAGGACGCGGTGCTGTGCGGCGCGCCCTGGTTCGAAGGCATCATGAACTGCATGCAGGCCGGCATCGAGATCGACTGGCAATACGCCGAGGGCGATCTGATGAAGGCCGACAGCCTGGTCTGCACGATCCAGGGCCCGGCGCGCGCGCTGCTGACGGCGGAACGGGCCGCGCTGAATTTCCTGCAGCTGCTGTCGGGCGTGGCGAGCGCGACCCGCAAGTATGTCGATGTGATCGCCGGCACCCGCGCCGCCATCCTCGATACGCGCAAGACCATGCCTGGCCTGCGCCTGGCGCAGAAGTACGCGGTGCGCGTGGGCGGCGGACAGAACCAGCGTCTGGCGCTGTACGACGGCATCCTGATCAAGGAAAACCATATCGCGGCGGCCGGCGGCATCACCGCCGCGGTGCTGGCGGCCAAGCGTCTGGAGAAGGGCGTGACGATCCAGGTCGAGGTGGAAAGCATCGCGGAGCTGGAGGAGGCCCTGGCGGCCGATGCCGCTTCCATCCTGCTGGATAACTTCAGCCTCGACATGATGCGCGAAGCGGTGCGGCTGAACGCCGGCCGTGCCTTGCTGGAGGCTTCCGGCGGCATCAATTTCGATACCGTGCGGGCCATCGCGGAAACCGGCGTGGACCGCATCTCCATCGGCAGCCTGACCAAGGATGTGCGCGCGACGGACTACTCCCTGCGCATCGTCGGCTAAGCCCGCCGCTAAAAAATTCATCTAATTTCATCAATATTATTAATTAAGAATGACTTAAATATAATATAATCGCTCCTGTTATTTTTTTAACCACTAACGACAGGAGCGAATTCGATGAAATTGCAATTTTTGGCGGGTGTTGTGGCGTTGGGCCTGGCTGGCTTGGCGCATGCGGATGGTTTCGTCAACGGTAACTTCGAGGCCGGCAGCACCGCCGGCTGGACGACCGGCGGCGGTGACCGTTCCTACACCAACAACGCCAGCATACTGCCTTCCCAATTCCTGCCAGGCGGCAGCCTGAACCAGGACAGCGGCTCCCGTGGCGCCGTGATCGATGGCAGCTACGTCGATCCCAACCTGGGCTCGCTGATCGGGACGACCGTGTACAGCGGCAAATATGCATATCGCGCGGAAGATACGATCTACGGCGGCCTGGCGACGGTCATCAGCCAGAAGGTCAACAACTACACCGAGGCGAACATCTATTTCGCCTGGAAAGCCGTGCTGGAAAATGGCGGCCACGTGGAAGACGAATCGGCACTGATGATGCTGACTTTGACTGACGACACCACCGGCAAATTGCTGATCAATCGCAGCTACAACGCGGGTTACACCGGTGGCGGTGTGGATAGCCGTTTCGCCAGCTATGGCGACCTGTTCTTCACGCCTAACTGGCAGGTGGAGCAATTGAGCATCGACCAATCCCTGTCCGGCCACAGTTTCACGCTGTCGCTGCTGGCGGCCGACTGCGAGCCGACCGCACATGCCGGCTACGCCTACCTGGACGGCTTCGGTTCGGTCACTCCGCCGATTCCTGAACCTACCACCTACGGCATGATGCTGGCCGGCCTGGGCCTGCTGGGCTACATGGCTCGCCGCAAGAAATCGGCTTAATCCCGCTGTGCCGCTGGTTGGTGCCAGGGGGCTATGCTCTTGCGCATCTTTGCCAGCGGCACCTTGATGTCGCCGGGCAGTGTAATTTCAAATCGCTCGACCAGCGTAAAGCCGCATGCCAGGTACAGGGGCACGCCTGGCATGGTGGCGGCCAGTTCCAGCGTATGGAAACCGCCGGCTGTCGCCGCGTCGGTGCAGTGGGTCAGCAGCAAGCGGCCCAGGCCCTGGCGGGCCGCCGACGGATCGACGAAGAAGGCGCGGATGCGCGCCGCTTCCGTGGCCGGGTCGAGCAGCGGATCGGCGCCTTGCTTGGCGCGGTCGGCGCCGAACAACGTGCTGCGCTTGCTCCAGCCGCCGCAGGCCACCAACTCACCATGCTTTTCAATCAGAAAATAGGTCTGGTCCGCGACCAGCTGGGTATCCACGCCGAAGACATGGCGGGTGATGGCCTCGGCTTGCTCCTTGCTGTAGAAGCCATCGCTCAACTCGATCCCCGAGCGCGCGATCAGCGCCTCCATCGCGGGGATGTCGGCTGGCTGGGCTGCGCGCACGGTGATCATTGTTTGCGGCGGGAAGGCGTCAGGATGCTCGGCAGCGCTTTCGGCAGCGTCTCCGGATAGTCGCGGCTGAAGTGCAGGCCGCGGCTTTCGTGGCGTTGCAAGGCGCTGTTGACGATCAGGTTGGCCACGTCGACCAGGTTGCGCAGCTCCAGCAGGTCGTGCGTGATGCGGAAGTTCTGGTAGTACTCGTCGATCTCTTCCTTCAGCAGCGCGATGCGGTGCTGGGCCCGCTCCAGCCGCTTGGTGGTGCGCACGATGCCGACGTAGTTCCACATGAAGCGGCGCAGCTCGTCCCAGTTGTGGGCGATGACCACTTCCTCGTCGGCGTCGGTGACGCGGCTTTCGTCCCAGTCCGGCAGGTAGGGCACTTCGCCGGGCGCCTTGGCGGCGATGTCGGTGGCGCAGGCGCGGCCGATCACCACGCATTCAAGCAGCGAGTTGCTGGCCAGGCGGTTGGCGCCGTGCAGGCCGGTGCAGGCGGTCTCGCCCACGGCGTACAGGCCGGGCAGGTCGGTGCGTCCTTGCAGGTCGGTGACCACGCCGCCGCAGGTGTAGTGGGCGGCCGGCACGATCGGGATCGGCTGCTTGGTGATGTCGATGCCCAGTTCCAGGCAGCGCGCGTAGATGGTCGGGAAGTGTTCGATCAGGAACTCGGCCGGCTTGTGGCTGATGTCCAGGTGCACGTAGTCGAGGCCGCGTTTCTTGATCTCAAAGTCGATGGCGCGCGCCACCACGTCGCGCGGCGCCAGCTCGGCGCGCTCGTCGTGGGCCAGCATGAAGCGGGTGCCGGCGGCGGCGCCTGCTTCCGGCGGCAGCTTGAGCAGGCCGCCTTCGCCGCGGATCGCTTCGGTGATCAGGAAGGACTTGGCGTACGGGTGGTACAGGCAGGTCGGGTGGAACTGGATGAATTCCATGTTCGACACGCGGCAGCCGGCGCGCCAGGCCATGGCGATGCCGTCGCCGCTGGCGGTGTCGGGATTGGTGGTGTACAGGTAGACCTTGCCGGCGCCGCCGGTGGCCATCACGGTGTGCTCGGCGGCGAAGGTCAGCACCTGGCCGGTCTTCTCATCCTGCACGTAGAGGCCGTAGCACTTGGGCTGGGCGTTGCCTTTTTTGACAGGATGCAGCTTGTCGGAAGTGATCAGGTCGATCGCGCAGTGGTGTTCGAACAGGCTGATGTTCGGATGGGCGCGGACTTTTTCCTCCAGCGTCACCTGCACGGCGTGGCCGGTGGCGTCGGCCGCGTGGATGATGCGGCGCTGGCTGTGGCCGCCTTCGCGCGTCAGGTGGAAGCCCAGTTCGGCCGTGTCGTCGCGGGTGAAGGGCACGCCTTGTTCGATCAGCCATTCGATCGCCTCGCGGCCGTGCTCGACGATGTAGCGCGTGGCGCCCTCGTCGCACAGGCCGCCGCCGGCGACCAGGGTGTCGTCGATGTGCTGGGTGTGGCTGTCGCCCGAATCGAGCACGGCGGCGATGCCGCCCTGGGCCCAGTTGCTGGCGCCGTCCAGCAGGGCACGCTTGGAAATGATCGCGACTGTGCGCGTTTCGGCCAGGTGGAGGGCGACCGACAGGCCGGCCAGTCCGCTGCCGACAATTGCAACATCAAATTTCATGATTACGTTTGAATGCGGTAAGGAACCATGACTATAGACCATTTGTCATGAACGCGTCATATCCGTCTGATTTTCGGCGATTTCGGGCCTGAACCGATCAGCCGATTGTGGCCGCTCAAGACGCAACCGCCGGGTGTTGGCGATGATCGGAACTACACCGCCGTTTGGTGCCGGGGAGCGGATCGTGATCAGGATATTCCACCATTATGTGTCGAAGATGGGCTTCATGCTATTGCTGCTGGAGCTGCTTGTGCTGTTGACGGCGGCCGTGGCCAGCGCGCCTTTGTGGCTCAAGGGCAGGCATGGCGGCGCCGACCAGCTGTATTTGCCGGCGCTGGCGTTCGCGCTGGTGATGGTGCTGAGCATGGGCACGCTGGGCATGTACCAGCATAACCAGTCGCGCGAGGACATCAAGAACACCTTGCTGCGCATCCTGCCGTCGTTCGTGCTGGGCTTTTGCCTGGTGAATTTGTTGTCGAACATGATACCCGGCCTGCCGTTCGGGCGGGTGGGGAGCGTGGTGTTCGTGCTGGGCGGGGCGGCGGTGCTGCTGGCGCGGCTGGTGGTGTTCACGTCGGCCCAGTCGAGCATGATGGAGCAGCGGCTGATCGTCATCGGCGACGGCGCCACGGCGCGCGAGTGCCTGGAGCTGGGCGCCAGCAGCGTGGGCTTTCATGCCTTCAAGGTGGTGGGGTTTGTGCCGGTGTCCGGCGAGGTGTCGTGCGTGCCGGCCACGATGTTGCTGCCGGCGGACCTGTCGCTGCTGTCGCTGGCGCGGCGTTATGCGGTTGATGAGATTGTGGTCTCGGTCAGCGACCGGCGCAACGGCGCGTTTCCCGTGCGGCAGTTGCTCGAATGCGCGCTGGGCGGCGTGCAGGTGACCGACGCCGCCACCTTTTTCGAGCGGGAGGCCTGCCAGATCCGCGTCGATTCGCTGCAGCCCAGCTATTTGATCTTCGGCGGTGGATTCGACCAGAGCTTGCTGCGGGCGGCCGTCAAGCGCGCGTTCGACCTGGTGGCCAGCGGCGCGATCTGTGTGGCGGCGCTGCCGCTGATGCTGTTGACGGCGCTGGCGATCCGCGTCGAGGACGGCGGCCCGGTGTTCTATCAGCAGGAGCGGGTGGGGCGCGACAACCGCCGCTTCAAGGTGCTGAAGTTCCGCAGCATGCGCCTGGACGCCGAGCAGGACGGCAAGCCGAAATGGGCGGCGCTGGACGACCCGCGCGTGACCGCCGTCGGCCACTGGATACGCAAGCTGCGCATCGACGAGTTGCCGCAGATGCTCAATGTGTTCAAGGGCGAGATGAGCTTTGTCGGCCCGCGTCCGGAGCGGGCGTATTTTGTCGACCAGCTGTGCGGGCAGATCGCCTACTACAACGTGCGGCACAGCATCAAGCCGGGCATCACCGGGTTGGCGCAGGTGCGCTACAGCTACGGCGCCTCGGTCGACGATGCGCAGCGCAAGCTGCAATACGATCTGTACTACGTGAAGAACAACAGCCTGTTCCTCGATCTGCTGATCCTGATCGACACGGTGCAAGTGGTGTTGTTTGGAAAAGGCGGGCGTTGATGTCCTGGACGCTGGTGGCCGGTTACAGCCACGGGCTGGCTGCGCTGGCGTTCGCGGCATTGGCGGCGCTGCTGCTGCGCGGCGGCTGGCGCGCGCGCGGGCATGCGGGGGCGTTCGGCGCGGCGTGCGTGGCGACGTCGGCCTGGGCGGCGCTGGTTGCCGCCGGATCGGCCTGGCGTTCCGGCTTGCTGGTGGCCATGGATGCGCTGGAGGCGACGCGCACCGGCGCCTGGCTGGCGTTGCTCGTGGTGCTGGCCGGTGGTACGCGACGCCGTGGCTGGCTGGCGGCGGCCGGCGGCCTGGCGCTGCTGGGCTGGCTGGTAGCCGCCGAACAGCTGCCGTTGGCGGCCATCGTCGTGCGGCTGGGTTTGTCGGTGTTGGGGATGCTGCTGGTCGAGCATCTGTATCGCGGCACGCCGCCGGCCTCGCGCTGGGGCATCAAGTTCGCCTGCCTGGGCATCGGCGCCTTGTTCGCCTATGACTTCTATTTGTACAGCGAAGCCTTGCTGTTCCGCCGCGTCAACCAGGATATCTGGGCCGCGCGCGGCATCGTCAACGCGCTGAGCGTGCCCTTGCTGGCGTTGGCGGTGGCGCGCAATCCGGTGTGGACCGCCGGTTTGTCGCTGTCGCGGCAGATCATGTTCCGTTCGGCGGCGTTGCTGGGATCGGCTTTCTACCTGCTGGTGATGGCCGCCAGCGCCTGGTATCTGCGCTACATCGGCGGCGTGTGGGGGACGCTGATGCAGCTGGCCTGCCTGTCCGGCGCGGCCCTGTTGCTGTCGGGGTTGCTGTTTTCCGGCACCGTGCGCTCGCGGCTGAAGGTCTTCATCAGCAAGCACTTTTATCAAGGGCGCTACGATTATCGGCAGGAATGGCAGCGTCTCACGCACGCGCTGGCCGAGGATAGCGCGACGCTGTCGGAGCGGGCGATACAGGCGGTGGCGGAGCTGGTGGAAAGCCCGGCCGGGTTGCTGTGGCTGCGTCGCGACGGCGCCGACTTCCAGGCCGTGGCGCGCTGGAACATGCCGTTGCAGACGGCGACCGAACCGGCCGATGGCGCCTTGTGCGCGTTCCTGGCGCAGCGCGGCTGGGTGGTCGATCTGCCGGAGTGGCGCGCCGATCCGCAGCGCTACGGACGGCTGGGCTTGCCGGCATGGCTGGCAGAGGACCAGGGCGTGCGGCTGGTGGTGCCGCTGATGCTGGAGCGCAGCCTGTTTGGTTTCATCTGCCTGGCGCCGCCGCGCGCCAGGCTGGTGCTGAACTGGGAGGTGTGCGACGTGCTCAAGATCGCGGGGCGGCAGGCCGCCAGCTATCTGGCGCATCAGGAGTCCGCCCACAGCCTGGCGGTGGCGCGGCAGTTTGAATCGTTCAACCGGATGTCGACGTTTGTCGTGCATGACTTGAAGAACCTGGTGTCGCAGCTGTCGCTGTTGCTGGCCAACGCGGAACGGCACAAGGCCAACCCGGCGTTTCAGGAGGACATGCTGGAGACGCTGGCCCATACGTTGGGCAAGATGCGGTCGCTGCTGCTCAAGTTGCGCCGCGACGAGGTGGCCGAGCTGTCCGCGCCGCTGCCGTTGGAACCGCTGCTGGCGCAGCTGGTGCGCGCCTGCGCGCAGCTGGAACCCAGGCCGGTGCTGGAGTCGTGCGAGCCGGGCCTGGTGGTGCTGGCGAACCGCCAGCGGCTGGAGCGGGTGATCGGCCACCTGATCCAGAACGCGGTGGAGGCGACGCCGCGCGGCGGCCGGGTCGCCCTGCGCCTGGTGCGCCGCGACGCCGCCGCGGTGATCGAGCTGAGCGACACGGGGCACGGCATGAGCGAGCAGTTCATCCGCGAGCGGCTGTTTCAGCCGTTCGAATCGACCAAGAGTGCCGGCATGGGCATCGGCGTGTTCGAAAGCCGCGAGTACGCGCGGGAGATCGGTGGGCGGCTGGAGGTGAGCAGCGCGCCGGCGCACGGGACGACGTTCCGGCTGGTGCTGCCGCTGCACGCGGACGCGGCCTGATCAGGGAGGACAGACATGGCCAAGAATAAATTGCTGGTGGTGGAGGACGACCAGGGCTTGCAGAAACAGCTGCGCTGGAGCCTGGATGCGTACGAGGTGGTGGTGGCGGACGACCGCGAATCGGCGATGGCGCAGCTGCGCCGCCATCAGCCGGCGGTGGCGACCATGGACCTGGGATTGCCGCCCGATCCGGACGGCGCCAGCGAGGGGCTGGCGTTGCTGCAGCAGATCCTGGCGGCGGCGCCGGATACCAAGGTCATTGTCTTGTCGGGCAACCAGGCGCGCGAGCATGCGCTCAAGGCCATCGCGATGGGCGCCTATGATTTCCACCAGAAGCCGCTGGATGCCGACACGTTGGCGCTGGTCGTGGCGCGCGCCTTTTACCTGCATGCGATGCAGCAGGAAAACCGCCGCATGCTGCAGATCCAGTCGGATTCGCCGCTGGCCGGCATCATCAGCCGCGATCCGGGCATGTTGAAGGTGTGTCGCAGCGTGGAGCGGGTGGCGCCGTCGTCGGCGTCGGTGATGCTGCTGGGCGATTCGGGCAGCGGCAAGGAGCTGGTCGCGCGTGGCCTGCATCGCCTGAGCACGCGCCAGGACAAGCGCTTTGTCGCCATCAATTGCGCGGCCATCCCCGAGCATCTGCTGGAGAGCGAGTTGTTCGGCTACGAGAAAGGCGCCTTCACCGGCGCCCAGCGGCAGACGCTCGGCAAGCTGGAATTGGCGCACGGCGGCACTTTCTTTTTAGACGAGGTCGGCGACCTGGCCTTGCCGTTGCAGGCCAAGCTGCTGCGCTTTCTGCAGGAGCGGGTGATCGAGCGGGTCGGTGGACGCAGCGAGATCAGCATCGATGTGCGGATTGTGTGTGCCACGCATCAGAATTTGAAGGCCTTGTCCGAGAGCGGACGCTTCCGGGAGGACTTGTTTTACCGGCTCAGCGAAATCGTGCTGACCATTCCGCCGTTGCGCGAGCGTGTGGGCGACTGCGCTTTGCTTGCCCATCATTTCAAGAACAAGTTTTGCGCCAGCGAGTCGCGCTCGGCGCTGCACTTCAGTCCGGAGGCGCTGGCGGCGATTGAAGCCTATTCCTGGCCGGGCAATGTGCGCGAGATGGAGAACTGCATACGCCGGGCTGTCATCATGGCAGATGGTCCACAGATCACGCCGCTCGATCTGGGCTTGCCGGACAGTGCCGCCGTCGAGCCCAGCGTCAATCTGCGCCAGGCGCGCGACGCGGCCGAGTACCGGGTGATGGTGCAGGCGCTGGCGCGGGTCGATGGCAATATCGTCAAGGCGGCCGAGCTGCTAGGGGTGAGCCGGCCGACGCTGTATGACCTGATGAACCACCACGGCTTGAAGTAGGACCTAGTCGCCGTCGCGCCACTGGCCGGCGGCGGTCAGCTGGTTCTTCAGTCCCGGCAAGGGGAAGCCCAGTCCGTAGGCCGTGTGGGCGCTGGCGCGGGCTTGTTCGTAGTCCTTGCGCTTGAGGTAGAGCAGGCCGAGGTTGTAGTGGGTGGTGGCGTTGCCGGGTTCGAGCCGGACCGCCTCCTTCAATTGCTCCAGCGCCGCGTCGGACTGGCCCAGTCCCAGCAGGTAGCCGCCAAACAGCGCGTGGACGCGCGCGTCGTCCGGCCGGAAGCGCAGCGCGCGGTCGAAGTAGCAGTCGATCGAGTAGCGGGCGCCGTAGGGCTTGTGGTTCTTGTCGCGCAGCGCCAGCTTGCTCATGGCGGCCAGGGCGCGGTGGTGGTTGGGGAAATGCTCCAGCGTGTAGCCGATGTCGGCGCCCAGCGAGCCTGACGAGCCGCGCACCAAGCGCTCCACCTCGGGCGTGAAGTGGTATTGCTCGACCACGGTCAGGCCTTCGCGGTCGGTGGGGTTGGTGTAGTCGCCGCCGGGGTCGTGCTTGACGTAGCTGTCGCAGGCCTCGCCGGTGGCGGTGCCAGCGGCGATCATCAGTATTACCGGGGCGATCATGCGTGCGTGGGTTGTCATGTTGTTTCCTTGTGGACGGTGCGGTCGAGCAGCGCGGCCAGCTCCTGGGTGCGGGCGGCGCGCGAGTGGCTGGTGATGATCTTCTGCGAGGCCAGCGGCGCCTGCCATGTGCGGCACAGGTGCAGGAAGCGCGGCAGGGCGGCGGCGATGTCGGCCGCGCTATCGAGTTGGCCGATGGTGTCGATGCCGGCGGCGCGCAGGGTGGCGGCGGTGTCGCCGGCGGCGTCGGTGAGGGCCAGCAGCGGGCGGCGGGCGCGCAGGTATTCGTAGAGCTTGGCCGGGATCTGGCTGTTGCAGTTGGCGGCCTGCAGCAGTAGCAGGCCGTCGGCGCCCAGCATCTCGCTCACGGCTTCGTGGTGGGGCAGCGCGGGAGCCAGTTCGATGATCTTGTCCAGGCCGGGATGGCGCTGCATCAGCATGCGCAGGTGGTCGTCGTGGGCGCTGGCGCGCAGCAGCAGGCGGAAGTTGTCCGGGCCGATGCGGTGCTCGGACAGCAGCTTGTCCAGCGCGGCGAACAACGGACCTGGGTCGCGTTCGGATGGATAGATGACGCCGCTGTGCAGCAACGTGAAGGGGCGGGACGTGGCGCCGCGGCCGCCGGACCCGGTCGCCGCGAACGCGGATTCGTCGTAGCCGTTGGGGATCAAGGCCAGTTGGCGGTCGTCGGCCAGCGGGTGGCGCTGGCCCAGGCTGCGCAGGGCGCCCGGCGTGGTGCAGACCACGGCGGCGGCGTGGCGGATGGATTGCCGCTCGATCCAGCCGTGGATGCGCCGGCGGCGCGGGTCCGGCGGGTAGCCGGTATCGACCATCGGATCGCGCTGGTCGGCGATCCACGGGATGCCGGTCAGGCGGTGCAGGCTGAGCGCGATCAGGTGGGCGGTGGCGATCGGGTAGCTGGACCAGATGGCGTCCGGCCGGTGTTTGCGGATCAGCCGCAAGCCGGCCGGGACGGCGCCCAGCCACCATGATATCCAGCGGTCCGGCTGGGCCAGCAGTTCGGGATAGCGTCCGCGCAGCGCGAGGTGGCGGGAACTGTCCAGCGCGAAGCTGCGGTGTACCGGGACGGCGGCGTCGCTGTGGTCGGCGCCGAGGTCTTCGTAGGCGCGCGGGTGGACCGTCAACACCAGCGGCTGCCAGCCGTGCTCGGGCAAATGCCGGGCGAAGGCATGCGTGCGGTGTATGCCGCTGCCGCCACTGAGCGGCGGGTAGTGATAGGCGATCATCAGGACGCGCTTCACCATGACGCGATCCAGTCGGTGCAGGCGGTGGCGACGTCCGCGCGCCAGGCGCGGCTGGAGAAGGTGTGGTTGGCCTCGGGGACGTGGACCAGCCGCATGCGCGGCTCGTCCAGCAGCCGGCGCCAGTGCGGCTGGTGGCCGGGCAGCGCGGAGAATTCCCGCGCGCCCAGGTCCGCGCCGCTGAGGACGATGAGCGTGTGTCCGCGGAATTGGTGCAGGGCGCGGTAGAGCCGTTGGGGCAGGGATGGGCCCGCGGTTTCGGCGTTTGCCTGCCTGGCGGCTGTGGCCAACGCGATGAAGGAGCGCAGCGTGGCGCCGATCCGCAGGGCGCCGCCGCCGAGCTTGCGCCAGAAGTCGCGGTCGAGCAGGCGCTGCACATAGTAGTGGCGCAGCGTGGCGTTGGCGTGGCCTTGCTCCGTACGCACCCAGGGATTGAGCATGACGAGGCCGGCGATGCGCGGATCGCGCGCGGCGTGCCAGGCGGCGGCTGTGGCGCCGTCGCACAGGCCCCACAGCACCAGTTCCTTCATCGCCGGCAGCGTGTTGAAGAATTCGGCGATGGCGGCGTCCAGGTCGTCGTCCAGTTGTTCGAAGCTGCGCTGCTCGCCTTCGCTGTCGCCCATGCCGCGGTAGTCGAAGCGCATGACCGGGATGCCGGCGGCGGCCAGCTGCCGCGCCAGCAGGACGAAATGGCGGTGGCTGCCGACGCGGTATTGCGGGCCCCCCGTGACGATCAGCACGCCGCGCTGGCGCGGGCGCTCCGGCAGGTCGAGGATGCCGATCAGCCTGCAGTCGCGGCAAGCAAAACACAGGGCGCGGCTTTGCCAGGTCATGACGGCCTTCTTGGCATGGCGGCCAGTGTCGCCGCGATCAGCGCCGGTACTTCGGCGATCTCCGGCGTCGACCAGAAGGGCTCGCCTTCAAGCGGGAAGGCGTCGATGTGCGCGCCCGCACGTTCCCAGCGTTCCAGCAGCAGGGCGGATGCCGGCTGCAACGTGGCCGGCTGCTGCGATGCGGTCAGCTCCAGCCACTGCACCGGGCAGTGCGGCCGGCGGCCGGCCTCGGCCGCGTTGATCGCCTCCACCAGTTCCGGCGCCAGCGTGTAGCCGCCCGCTTCGTTGGCGTCGGTGGCCTGCGTGGCGCCAAACAGACGGGCCGCCGTCTGCAGCCGCATGAACTGGCGCAGATGCGGACGGCCGCTGATTACCGGCTGCCACAACACTATGTCCGTGGGGGCGGGCTGTGCCTGTTCGGCGAACTGCAAGGCCAACAAGGCGCCCAGCCGCAGGCCCCACAGGTGGGCGGGACCAGGGGAGTGCTTGGCCAGCCAGCGCCAACCCAATGCCAGGTCGGACAGCCACAGCTCCCAGCGGGCCTCGGAGAAATCGCCGCTGCTGTCGCCGCATCCGTACAGATCCATTTGCAGCACGCCGTAGCCGGCGCTGGCGTAGGCGCGGGATTGCAGCGCCGCCATGCGGCGGCTTTTGTTGAGCTCCTCGGCGAACGGGTGAACATACAAAATGGAGCCGCGCACGCGCACGCCGGGATGCGGCGGGTAGTACAGGCAGAAGCGGTCGCCCAGGTCCGCCGGCAGGAAGAACGGCAGGGCGTGGCTGCGCTGCGCATACCCGCTCACGTCAGTTTCCCTTGCACGAAGGATGTCAGCGTGCCGACGGTGGCGAAATGGCTGGCGCTGATCTCGTCGTCGTGGACTTGGATGGAGAAGCGTTGCTCCAGCTCGGCGATCAGGTGGACCACCGCCATCGAATCGAGTTCGGGCACGCTGCCCAGCAGGGCCGTTTCCGGTTTGAGCTGGATATTTCCCAGCCCCAGCGTGTGGCGCAAGGCTAGGCAGACTTGATCTAAGACAGGCATGGCGGCTCCTTGGGGACGACCTCGGGTAGGGTGCTGGTGTCGAATGTCAGCTGCGGGAAGCTGGATGGCCGGCGCGACAGGTGGAAGTAGGGCGCCAGCGTGGCGCACATCCATTGCCAGCTGCCGCAGCGCAGGAAGATGGCGCTGCCCAGGCTGACCACGCCGATGCGCGCATGGGCCCGCAGCGAGGCGGGGTTGAATGCGGAGATGCGGCTGCAAGTCCAGCGCACGCCGCGCAGGCGCAAATGGCGCCGGGCGGCTTCCCACAGCTTGGGGAAGACCCAGCCCAGCCGCTCCTCCGGCCGCACCCAGACGTCGAAATCCCACGAGGCGCGCGAGCTGGCCAGGCGGTAGCGGACCCGCACTTCATCCTCGAGGTAGGCGTCGGGTATCAGCCACAGAAAGCCCGCCAGCCGGTCGTTGCGCCAGGCTGTCAGGCTGCTAGCGCCCTGCGCGAAGCGTTGCCGGACCACTGGTTCGGGCCGGGGGTAGTCGTCCGGCATGCCGTCGGCCGGGACGTGCTCGCGGATGTGGATGTCCTGCCCGCGCGCCGCGCACAGCGTTGTGTCGCCGACGTACTGGGCCACGAACTGATAGCGGTGCAGCGCCCATGTGCCCGCGCTGGCGGCCGCCAGCACATGGCCGAGCCAGTACAGGATGGCATTGAACCAGCCCAGTTGCAGGTAGGTATGGCGCAGGCCAGTGGTCATCGCGGCGGGCCTCAAGGTGAGCGGAACTCAAATTAGACGCCGTCCGCACGGGCGCAGGTTTGCGCCAGCACAAGCGGACACCATGCTTGAGCCACATCAAGAACGGCGGAGCGATTTATCTCAATCATAGAGGCTGCCTTTCGATTGGATGCCGCCATGACGCAGTTAGTTCACCAGTTAATCTTTCAAGCCGCGCAGCGCGAGCCGCAGCGGCAGGCCTTGTCGTACCAGGGCGTCGGACTGAACTACGTCGCGCTGGCGCAGATGGTGCGGCTGTGTGCGTCCGCGTGGGTACATCACGGGCTGGGGCGCGGCGAGCGGCTGGCGGTGTTCACGGAGAAGCGCGAGGAAGCGGTGGTGGCCATGTTCGGCGCGGCCGCCGCCGGCGCGGTGTTCGTGCCGGTGAATCCGGTGCTGAAGCCCGAGCAGGTGGCGCACATCCTGGGCGACTGCGACGTGCGGATACTGGTCACAACGCGCGAGCGCTACAATCTGCTGGCGACGGCGCTGGCGAGTTGTACCGGGTTGCGGAAGGTCATCATCGTTGGTTCGATGGAGGGCTTGCCGGCGTTGGACGGCCTGCAATTGCTGTCCTGGCGCGAGTGCATGCGCGATGCGCCGCAAACGCCTCCCCATGCCTGCATCGACAGCGACATCGCGGCCATCCTGTACACCTCGGGCAGCACCGGCAGGCCGAAAGGGGTGGTGCTGTCGCATCGCAACCTGGTGGCGGGCGCGCTGAGTGTCTCTTCTTATCTGGGGAACACGCCGGAGGACCGCATCCTGTGCGTGTTGCCGCTGAGTTTTGACTACGGCCTGAGCCAGCTCACCACCGCGTTTGCCGTCGGCGCCTGCGCCGTGTTGCTGAACCATCTGTTGCAGCGCGATATCCTCGAAGCCGTCCAGCACGAGCGCATCACCGGCCTGGCCGCGGTGCCGCCGCTGTGGATGCAGTTGGCCGAGCTGGACTGGCGCCATGCGCAGCGGCTGCGCTACATCACCAATTCAGGCGGGGCGATGCAGCGCCATACGCTGGCGAAGCTGCGCAAGCTGCTGCCATACACGCAGATTTATTTGATGTACGGCTTGACCGAGGCGTTTCGTTCGACCTTCCTTGCGCCGGAGCAGCTGGACCGCCGGCCCGATTCGATCGGCAAGGCGATACCGAATGCCGAAGTGCTGGTGCTGCGCAGCGATGGCTCGCCCTGCGGGCCGAACGAGCCAGGCGAGTTGGTGCATCGCGGCGCGCTGGTGGCGATGGGTTACTGGAACGATGCGCAGCGCACCGCCGAGCGCTTCCGTCCGCTGCCCGACCGGCTGGGCGGTCTGCCCGTGCCGGAGTTGGCCGTGTGGTCCGGCGACACCGTGCGTTGCGACGACGAGGGCTATCTGTACTTCATCGGCCGCAGCGACGACATGATCAAGACCTCGGGTTACCGCGTGAGTCCGACGGAAGTGGAAGAGGTGGCGTATGCCACCGGCATGGTGGCCGAGGCCGCTGCCATCGGCGTGCCGCACGAGACGCTGGGGCAGTCGATCACGCTGGTGGCCGCCTCCATGCCGCAGGGCGCCATCGACGGTGAAGCATTGCTGACGGCTTGCCGCCAGGCTTTGCCCGCGTACATGGTGCCGTCGGTCATCGATATCCGCAGCGGGCCCTTGCCGCGCAACCCCAACGGCAAGATCGACCGCAAGCTGCTGGCCGACCAGCTGGCCGGCGCACGGTGCGCGTCGTGACGGCCGTTGCCGAGCTGCCGCGCCACGCGCAGCCCAGCCAGTTCCCGACGCTGGATGATGTGCTGCTGCTGGGCGGCATCGAGCTGACCCGTTTGGCGGAGCGGGTGGGACGCACGCCGTTCTATGCCTACGAGCGCAGCCACATCGTCTCCCGCGTCGCCCAGCTCCGGCGGACGCTGCCGGAGGGCGTCCGCCTGCACTACGCGTTGAAGGCCAATCCGATGCCGGCCCTGGTGCAGTTGATGGCGGGGTTGGTCGACGGCTTCGATATCGCGTCGGGCGGCGAGATGAAGGTGGCGCTGGATGCGGGCATGGCTCCCGGCCGCGTCAGCTTCGCCGGGCCGGGCAAGCGCGACGAGGAACTGCGCTGCGCGGTGGCCGCCGGTGTGCTGCTGCACCTGGAGTCCGAGCGCGAAATGGAGCGCGCCGCCTGCATCGGCGCCGAACTGGGCATGACGCCGCGCGTGGCGGTGCGGGTCAATCCCGATTTCGAATTGAAGATGGCGGGCATGAAGATGGGCGGTGGCCCCCGTCCGTTCGGCGTCGACGCGGAGCGGGTGCCGGCGATGTTGCAGCGCATGGAACGGTTGGGTTTGGACTTTCACGGTTTCCATATATTTTGCGGCTCACAGAACCTGTCCGCCGCGGCGATCTGCGAGGCGCAGCGGCTTAGCGTCGAACTGGGCTTGCGGCTGGCCCGCCACGCGCGCGCGCCGCTGCGCATGCTGAATATTGGCGGCGGCTTCGGCGTGCCGTATTTCCCTGGCGAGCGGGCGCTCGATCTGGCGGCGGTCGCCGAGGGACTGGAACAATCGCTGCGCCCGCTGCGGCAGGCTTCGCCGGATACCGACCTGATCCTGGAGTTGGGTCGCTACCTGGTGGCCGAGGGCGGCATCTACGTTTGCCGCGTGCTGGAACGCAAGCGTTCGCATGGACAGACCTTTCTGGTGACCGACGGCGGCCTGCATCAGCATCTGGCGGCCTCCGGAAATTTCGGCCAGGTGATCCGCAAGAACTATCCCGTCGCGATCGGCAACCGCATGCATGCGGCGGCGGGCGAGACGGTCTCCGTGGTCGGCCCGTTGTGCACGCCGCTGGACCTGTTGGCCGAGCGCATGGAATTGCCGCGCGCCGAGGCCGGCGATCTGGTCGTTGTATTCCAGTCGGGGGCCTATGGATTGACGGCCAGTCCGACTGCCTTTTTGAGCCATCCGTTGCCATTGGAGGTGCTGGTATGAGTGGCCTGTGCGGTTATGTCGCCAACGACGCGGCGGCGGACAGCGGTAGCGTTAAGCAATTGTTGGCCGGCATGGGCCGGACGCTGGCGCGTTTTGATGACAGCCCGGTGTGCATCGCGGCGGAGCGGGGCGGAGGCATCGCCGTGGCCGCCTCGGCCGACAGCGTCAGCGTGCATGGCGCGGATGGGGTGCTGGTCGCGGTCTGGGGACGGCCCTTGCTTAACGGCTGCGCAGAGAATCTTGCCGAGCGTTTCGCCGCCCTGTGGCTGATCAAGGGGGCGCAAGCGTGTTCGGCGCTGTCGGGGCCGTTTGCAGTGTGCGCGATGCCGGAGGCGGGGGAACAACTCCTGCTGGCCATCGACCGCAGCGGCGTCCACGCGATGCATTATCAGCAGGTGCGGCAGGGAGTGTTGTTCGGCTCGTCGGCCGCAGCATTGCAGGCGCATCCGCATGCGCTGACGGCGCTCGATCCGCAGGCCATCTACAACTATCTGTATTTCCACACCGTGCCGGCGCCGCGCACCGTGTATCGCGGCCAGCGCCGCCTGCAGCCGGGCGAATATCTGCAGTACCGGCATGGCCATTTGCAGACGGGCAGCTATTGGCAGATCGAATACCAGGAGCAGGCTGCCACGCCGTTCAGCGAGCTCAAGCAACAATTCCTGGCGACGCTGGAAAGTTCCGTGCGTCGTTCGGCCGGCGGCGCCAGCACCGGCGCGTTCCTGAGCGGCGGCACGGACAGCTCCACGCTGGCAGGCATGTTGGCCAGCGTCAGCGGCAGCGCGCCGCGCACGTATTCGATCGGTTTCGACGTGGCCGGCTACGATGAGATGCGCTATGCCCGCATCGCCGCCCGTCATTTTGGCGCCGACCACCATGAGCTGTATGTGACAGCGGGCGATGTGGCCGCCGCCATCCCGCGCATCGCGGCCGCGTCGGACCAGCCGTTCGGCAATTCGTCGGCCGTGCCCGCTTATTATTGCGCCAACATGGCGCGCACCGACGGCGTGACCCGGCTACTCGGCGGCGACGGCGGAGACGAGCTTTTCGGCGGAAACGAGCGCTACGCGCATCAGGCGGTGTTGTCCCGCTATGAACAACTGCCGTCGGCGCTGCGTCAGGTGGCGCTGGAGCCCTTGCTGTTCGGGCTGGCCGGCGGACTGGACTTGGCGCCGCTGCGCAAGGCACGCAGCTATATCGAGCAGGCGGTGATGCCGATGCCGGCCCGGCTGGAAACATATAACCTGTTGCAGCGCTACGGCCCCGGCGAGGTGCTGCATCCGGATTTCCTGTCCCGCGTGGACGAAGGCGCGCCCATCGGGCAACTGAACGACTGCTACTGGCAGGGCGACGGGTTGAGCCTGATCAACCGCATGCAGACGCTGGACCTGCGCTACACGCTGGCGGACAACGATTTGCGCAAGGTGCGCCTGGCGTGCGAGTTGGGCGGCGTGGATGTGGCGTTTCCGTTCCTGAGCGATGAAATGCTGGCGTTTTCGGCGCGCTTGTCGCCCAAGGACAAGCTGAATGGAACGCGGCTGCGGTACTTCTTCAAGCGTGCCTTGCAAGACTATCTGCCGGGGGCCATCCTGCGCAAGAAAAAGCATGGCTTCGGCTTGCCGTTCGGCCACTGGCTGCAGCGCGATGCGGGCTTGCAGGGGCTGGTGCTGGACAGTTTGAGCGACCTCAAGAAGCGGCAGATCATACGCGCGGACTTCATCGAGCGCCTGATGCACACGCTGGTCGCCGAACATCCCGCCTATCACGGCACCATGGTGTGGGTGCTGATGATGCTGGAGCAATGGCTGGCCCGTTCAGTGGCGCCGGCTGGCAAGTAATCTCAGCAGGAAGCGCGGCCGGTCCCGCTCCCAGGGCGTGTAGCGTGGCAGTTGCAGCGGGTCGCTGGCGGCGTGGGCGGCGCCGGGGGCGGTGGTGACGGCGCCCTGGAAGCCCAGCTGGCGCGCCATGTCGGCATGGCGTTGGTCGAAGTCGATGCCCGGCTTGCCGTTCGGATAGGCGAACAGATGGACCGGAGCCTGCGTGATGTCTTCGAGCGCGGCTTTGCCTCGCTGCATGTCGGCGTAGGCGTCGGCATCGGCCTGCCTGGCCAGGATGGGGTGGGAGGCGGTGTGGGCGCCGATCTCCATGCCCGCCGCCAGCAAGGTCCGGACGTCTTCGCTGCGCATCATCAATTCCTCCCGCCGGTCCGGCGCCAGGCCGCGGGCGAGCGCCTGCCGCTGCTCGGCGGGAAGGTACTTGAGCGCTTGCTGCAGCGTTTCTATCGCTTGCTGTTTTTGGCGCAGGGTATGCAGCTGAAGCGCGTCGCAGCCCGGCACCGCCAGGCGCAACACGGGCTGCCGTGCGTGGCGCACGCCGGCGATCACGTCGTCGTTCCACATCCGGCCGCCATCGAGGTAGTCGCTGGCGATGAAGAAGGTGGCGCTCAATCCCAGACGCTGCAATATCGGCAGCGCGCAGGCGGCGTTGTCGGCATAACCGTCGTCAAAAGTGATGCAGGCTGCGCGCGGCGGAAGCGTGCCTTGGCGCAGCCGCGCGATGGCGCAGTTCAAGGGCAAGACGTGGAAGCAATGCTTGAGCAAAGTCATGTGGCGTTCGAATAGCCGGATGTCGGGCAATGCCGGCTGCAAGGGATCGGGCCGCGCCAGTACGCGGTGGTAGACCAGTATCGACAGGCATCGCTTCATGGCTGCCTGACCGCCGGATGCCGGCTTTCCAGTTCGCCCTGCACGGCATGTCTGGTGGCGTGCTGCCGTTTGGCGACAAGCGCCCGGGTGGCGATGATGACGGCCATCAAATAGTACGGGACGTCGAAATACAGCAGGCTCAGAAAGGCCCCACCGACCGCGAATCCAACGAAACTCGCTTGTATCATGGTGGCCAGCTGCCGCGCCCATTCCAGCTCGGGCCGGCCCAGGCTGTGTCGCGCGATCCACGCGGCCGAGCGCCAGGTCAGTCCGAGCAGCAGCAAGTAGAGCGCCAGGCCGACAAAGCCGTGCTCGCCCAGGGCCTGGAAATAGATGCTGTGCGCCGCATGGATGTCGTGCGGATCGGGCGCGTAGAGGAAGAAGGCGCGCGGTTCGGCGATGTCGAAACCGCCGCCAAAGAACCGGTCTTTCGCGAGATTCCATGCCATGTGCCAGGCGTTGATGCGCCCCATCGCCGATTCGTCCGCCTGATAGCTGCCGATGGTGTCCATGCGCTCGCCCCAGCGATCGGGCATGAACAGCAAGGCCAGCGGGACCAGCACGGCGAGCATCAGGGCGCCGGCCAGTTTATGGCGGCTCTTGGACCACATCACCACGATCATGGCGGCGATCGCGAGCAGCGCGCCCCGCGAATAGGAGCCGAGCGCGGCCAGCGCGCTGAGCAGCATTGCCGCACCCAGGCCGAGGCGCAGCCAGCGCTTGGCACTGCGCAATTGCAGGTAGCGCAGCAGTGGAATGGTCATGATTAGCGCCAGCGCGATTTCGTTGTTATCGCCGATAAACGTGCCTTCCGGCCCCCATACGCGGTCGACGCCGCCGCTGCGGATGGTGAACAGGCCGCCCTTGACGCCGTAGTAGCCCAGCGACATCGCCAGCACCCACATCAGCCGATGCACGTCATCGCGCGTGCGTATCACCATCATGGTTACCAGGCTCATCAGCATGATCTTCATCACCTTGCTCCACTGCGCGTAGGCGGTCTCGGGGAACATGGCGAACAGGGTGGTGACGTTCATCCACAGGATCAGTACGATCAGCGTGTAGGTGATGGGCGACACCGGCAAGGTCTTGGGCAGGCGCGAGCTTGCCAGGCTGAACAGCGTGGCGATGGCGACGATGAAAGCGAACGGAAAGGTGGCGGCGAAGCCCCAGCTTTGCGTGTGGGGATTCATGACGCTGATCCACACCCACATCAGCACGCCGTTGACCGGATTGCGCAAGATCAGGGGCAGGCTGCCAAAGATGATAAGGGTGATCAGGATGTCGCGCATGGGCCGGAATCACTCGTTGATGCGGCTCAACGTTGCAACTGAGCCTGTCACTACACTGGATTGTCACGTTCCGCAATCATAGGATATGGGGGAGGCTCTCTTGTTGACCGTTCTCATGGCGACCTGCGATGGCGCGCAGACACTGCCCAAGGTGCTCGATGGCTATTGCCGGCTGCACGCGCCGCGCTGCCCATGGCGGCTGATCATCGTCGAGAATGGCAGCCGCGACGGCACCGGCGCGCTGGTGGCGCAATACCAGGATCGCCTGCCGTTGCATTTGCTGAGCAGTCCGCAAAAGGGCAAGAACGCGGCCCTGAACCTGGCGCTGGAGTGGGCATTGCGCCACGATGACAACGATGGCCTGTTCATCTTCACCGATGACGACGCGACCCCGGCGCCGGACTGGCTGCTGCAATGGGAGCGTTGCGACGGCGCCCATGCGCGGTACATGGTGTTCGGCGGCGCGATAGAGCCTGATTGGGCCGAGCCTCCGCCGGCGTGGCTGCTCCGCTTGGTGCCGATGGGCCTGACGTTCGGCCTGACCTCGTCCGAACTGGCGGAAGGGCCGGTATTTCCGGGGCTGGTGTGGGGCGCGAACATGGCGGTGCGGCGTTCGGTCTTCGCGGCTGGATATCGCTACGATACCTCGATCGGCCCCAACGGCCATGCCTACGCCATGGGCAGCGAGACGGAGTTGACACGCCGTCTGGCCTTGGCTGGTTATGCGGCGTGTTTCTACCCGCACGCGCGGGTCTTTCATTTCGTCCGGGCCCGGCAACTGACGCTGGCGTATGTGCTTGAAAAGGCATGGCGTTTCGGACGTGGAAAGTTTCGACAAGACTCGCCGGGCACCTATCCCGAATGGCGCGGCATGCCGCGCTGGATGCTGGCGCGCTTCTTCCGCGAGTGCGCCGGCTATCTGCGCGCCTGCGTGCAGGGCGATGCCGATGCCCGCTTCCGGCGGCGTTGGGAGCTGGCTTATCTGCGCGGCTACTTCTTCGAGGCGAGGCTGGGGCGGCGCAAGCAGGGCAAGCGGGTGCTGATCACCAGTTATTCCGGCGAACTCGGCGGCATGGAGATGCGCATGGCGCAGGAAGTGCGCTATCTGCGCCAGGGCGGCGCCGACGGCAGCCTGGCGCTGCGCCGCTTTGCCGGTATCGACGCCTGGGCGGGACGGCTGGCGCGCGAGCAGATCGTGGTGGCGGAATTCGATCCACCGCGCTTCTTCGAGCAATGGGACTGGCGGCGCTGGAACCTGCTGCGGGCGCGGCTGTGGGCGGCCGGCCGCCTGCGCGCGTTTCGCGCCGACCTGGTGCATGTGGCGTGGTGCTGGACCAACTACGGCGCGTCCGTGTTGTGGCTGGCCGGCTACTGCAGGTTGCCGGCGGTGATCAGCGTGCACAACGCGTTTCCAGAGGCGGAAATCAGCGACTGGCATCAGCCCCTGCTGCGCCAGGCGTTTTCGGCGGTGCGCGGAGTGTATGCCGTGTCGCGTTCGGCAATGGCGCACTTCATGGCGATCTACCAGCCGTATCTGCCTGCCAGCACGCGGATGGCGGTCATTCCGAACTGCGTCGACACCGACAGGTTTTTGCCGGGGCCCGATTTGCGCCGTGCGGCGCGTCGCGCGTTGCAATTGCCGGAGGATGCCTTGGTCATCGGCGCGGCGGCGCGCCTGTCGGAGCAGAAGCGGCCGGCGCTGTTGCTCGATCTGTTCGTGCTGCTGCGGCGCCGGTTCCCACAGCTGCATCTGGTCATGATGGGCAGCGGACCGCTGGAGGGCGCGGTGCGGGACCGGGTGCGGGCGGCGGGGCTGGAATCGTGCGTGACGCTAACGGGCTTCGTGACCGAGGTGGAAGCGCTGTTGCCGGCGCTGGACCTGCACATATTAATGAGCCGTAGCGAAGGCTTCGGCATTGCGACCATTGAAGCGATGGCCTGCGGCGTCCCGGTCGTGGCAACCGAAGTGCCGGGCAGCACGGACATCCTGCGCGACAGCGGTGGCGGCGTGCTGGTTCCCGCCGACGATCTGGACGCGGCATCGGCCATCGTTGCCGATCTGCTCGCCGATCCCGCCCGGCGCGAAGTCATGGGCGGCCAGGCTCGCAAGGAGGCGGTGGAACTTTATAGCTCCGCCGTGGTGGGCAGGCAGGTGCTTGCCTTTTACGACCAACTGATCTGAGGGGGCGCCATGCAGCCACGCCTGTCCTTCGCGGTTTCGTTCGGTGAGAAATACACGCTGCTGCTGCTGAATACGATCGGCATGATGGTGCTGGCGCGGCTGTTGACGCCGGCCGAGATCGGCGTCTATGCGGTGGGCGCGGTCTTGGCCGGCCTGGCGCAAGCGGTGCGCGACTTTGGCGTCGGGCCGTACGTGATCCAGGAAAAGCAGCTGACCGAGGACAAGCTGCGCGCCGCGCTGGGCACCAGCATCCTGGTGGCCTGGTCGCTGGCGGCGGTGGTGCTGTGCGGCAGCGGCGTGGCGGCGCGGTTTTATCGGGATCCGCGCCTGAGCACGGTGCTGCAGCTGTTGTCGATCAACTTCCTGCTGATTCCCTTCAGCTCGCTGGCGCTGCCTTTTCTGCGGCGCCAGATGCGCTTCTCCGCCATTTTCGCGATCAACACCGTCAGCACCGCCGCGCAACTGCTGGTGTCGGTGACGCTGGCCTGGCTGGGGTACAGCTACCTGAGCCTGGTCTGGGGCGCGGTGGCCGGCACCGCCGCGGCGCTGCTGGTGAGCTTGTGCTGCTGGCCGCCAGGCCTGCCGCGCTGGCCCGCGCGGCGCGGCATGCGGGTGATCCTGAAGTTCGGTTCGATTTCCACCGTCAGCAGCGTGATCGATGAGTTGGGCGTGGCCGCGCCCGACCTGATCATCGGCAAGATGATCGGCGTCGCCGAGGTGGGCATCTTCGGCAAGGCGCAGGGCGTGCTGAACGTGTTCAATCAATTGGTGACCGGCGCGATCTCGCCAGTGGTGTTCCCGCTGTTCTCCGCGCAGGCGCGCGCTGGCGACGATCTGCGTCAGGCCTACCTGACCACGGCCAGCTATATGACCGTGCTGGCCTGGCCGTTCTTCGGCTTCGTGGCCATCATGGCGCCGGCCGTGGTGCGGGTGCTGTACGGCGAGCAGTGGGATGCATGCGTCCCGTTGATACGCATCATATGCCTGTCGAGCGCGTTGTATAGCATGTTTAGCATGGCACGCTATCTGTTCGTGGCGATGGGCGCGGTCGGCACGCAAGCCAAGCTGGACGCGCTGTCGGTGCCGGTGCGGGTGTGCGCGGTATTGCTGGCGGCGCCGCTGGGCCTGAAATGGGTGGCGTGGGGCGTGGTGCTGGGCGGCGTGTTCCGGAGCATCTGGACGTTTCGCTATCTGCGCCAGTTGGCGGGCCTGGAACTGACGGCCTTGCTCGGCGCGCTCCGGCGCAGCGGGGTGGTGGCGCTGGTGAGTCTGAGCGGACCGCTGCTGTTGGCGTGGCATCCCCAGCCGGCGGCGCAGGCGCTGGTTCAGCTGTCGGTGGCGGCGCTGATCGCGTTGCCCCTGTGGCTGGCGGCAATTTTGCTGTTCCAACATGAGCTGGCCGCCGAGTGCGCGCTGGCGGGCCGCAAGGTCAGGGCGAGATTTGGAAAATAGAGGTCACCTTATGCGCGTAGGAATCCTGTCATATCCCATGTTGTTCCAGCGCGAAGGCGGCCTGCAAGTGCAGGTGCGGTCGACCGTGCGTGCGCTGCAGGAACAATCCGCCCCCGGCCTGGAGGTGGTGTTGGTCGATGCCAACCGCCAGCGCCTGGACCAGTTCGACTTGATCCATGTTTTCTCGGCGATCAACGGCAACCACCGGCTGGTGGAGCTGGCGTCCGACCTCGGCGTGCCGGTGGTGCTGTCGCCGGTGCTGTCGCCTGGCTGGGGCCGCCTGGATGGCATACGCGCCAGGTTGGCCGACAGCCTGACCGGCCGCCTGACGGGGTGGAATGTGCAGACCAGCTATGCGCAAACCAAGCGTGCATTGCAATTGGCGCAGATGGTGATCGCACTGGGCGTGGCCGAGCGCGATGCCATCGTCAGCGCATTCCAGATACCGGATGGGAACATTCGCATGCTGCCGAACGGCATCAGCCCACACTTCTTCGGCGCGCGGCAGGAGGAGTTTCGCCGCTGCACGGGGTTGACCGGTCCATTCGTGTTGATGGTGGGGGCGATCTCGCCCTACAAAAACCAGCTGGGTTTGGTTCGCGCGCTGGCGCAGACCGGATTGCCGGTGGTGTTGATCGGCCGGGCGCAGCGACAGCACCAGGGCTATCTGCAACAGTTGCTGGCCTTGCCCCGCGTACGCTGGCTGGGCCAGCTCGAGCATGACGATCCGCTGCTGGCCAGCGCCTACGCGAGCGCGTCGGTGTTGGCGTTGCCCAGCCATGGCGAGGTGTTTCCCTTGTCGGTAGTGGAAGCGTTGGCGGCCGGCACGCCGGTGGTGATGACCGACGAAAGCGCACTCAGCCTGCCCAACAGTAATTTCGCCCTGAAGCAGTTGCACTGGGATGACGAGGCCGGCTTGCGCCGCGCAATTCTCGACTTGATCGCCGACCCGCCGGAACGGTTGCTGGTGCGCGGCCTGGTCGAGCGCTACAGCTGGCAGCGCGTCGCCGAGCAGATGGTGGCTTGTTATACCGAGCTGTTCCACAGAACCCGCCGGGCGCAAGAGGCATGCCGTGCTGTTTAATTCGTTTGCTTTTCTGTTTTTGTATCTGCCGGTCGTCTTGGCCGGGTATTTTGTGCTGGCCAAGCTGCGCCCCCGATGGGCGATTGCCTGGCTGGCGTTGGCGTCGCTGTGCTTCTATGGTTATTGGGATTGGCGCTACCTGCCGCTATTGATGGCCTCAATCAGCCTCAATTACTGGTGTGCGGCACGCATGCTGGTGTCCCGGAACCGAAGCAAGCAATGGCTGGTGCTCGGCTTGACGGCGAACCTTGCCCTGCTTGGCTATTACAAGTATGCGAACTTCTTCATGGCCAGTGTCGACACCCTGCTTGGCGCGCCGTTGCATGACTGGCATATCGTGCTGCCGATTGGAATCTCGTTCTTCACTTTTACGCAGATTGCTTTCCTGGTCGATTGCCATCGCGGCTTGGCCGGCGAGTACCGCTTCGTCCATTACGCCTTGTTTGTCAGCTACTTCCCGCACCTGATCGCCGGGCCGGTGCTGCACCACAAGGAAATGATGCCGCAGTTCGAGCGTCCGCCGGGATTGAATGCGGCGGACGTCGCCGTGGGCTTGTCCATTTTCGTCGTCGGGTTGGCGAAGAAGGTGTTGCTGGCCGATCCGCTGTCGCCGCTGGTGGCGCCGGTGTTCGCCGCCCAGGCCCATCCGCAGCTGATCGAGGCCTGGATAGGCGCGCTGGCTTACACCTTCCAGCTGTACTTTGATTTTTCCGGTTATTCCGACATGGCGATTGGCCTGTCGCGCTTGTTTGGCGTGCAGCTGCCGTTGAATTTTAACTCGCCTTACCAGGCCGGCAACATCGCCGACTTCTGGCGGCGCTGGCATATGTCGTTGTCGCGCTTTTTGCGCGACTATCTTTATGTGCCGCTCGGCGGCAATCGCCATCACAGGTTGCGCAACCTGATGTTGACCATGCTCCTCGGCGGGTTGTGGCACGGCGCCGGCTGGACATTCGTGGCGTGGGGAGGCTTGCACGGCATCTATCTGGTGCTGCATCGTGGGTGGACCGCTTGGGTGGGGACGGGCTTGCCACAGTGGTGGGGCCGGTGCCTGACTTTTCTTGCGGTGGTGGTGGCGTGGGTGGTGTTCCGGGCGCCGGATTTGACCACCGCCGGCGATATCCTGCGCGGGATGGCAGGTGCAAATGGCCTCGCCTTGCCGCATGGATTGGCGGCCTATGCGCCGTATTTGCACGGCGGTGCGCAGTTCACAGGCATACGCTGGATCGATTTCGGCGGAGTCGGCGTGGTGGTGCTGGCTCTGGCGATACCACTGGCCTTCCTGGCGCCCAACACGCAGGAAATCTTCCGTCACTACGCTCCCTGCGCTGCGGCGCAACGGCGCCTGCAGTGGTCCTGGCGGCCGCGCAAGGCGTGGAGCCTGGCGTTTTCCCTGTTGTTTCTTGGCTGCCTGTTCAGCATGAACCGCGTCAGCGAATTCCTCTACTTCCAATTTTGACCATGGACCCGCATCCAGGCGCCGAATGGCGCAACTATGTCGGCATCTTTTGCGCCAGCTGTGCGCTGGTGACGGGGGCCGTGACCGTGCTGAACTATCAAGTCGATCCCTACCTGACGCATCAATGGCAGACGCCGTCCGTGCAGCGTTTGCGGCCCGGGCGGGAGAAGCTCAGCGCCTGGGGCAAGACCTATGCGCTGGCCAAATTCAAGCCGGCGGTCCTGTACGTTGGAAACTCGCGCACGGAACTGGGACTGCCGACGCGCGCACCAGCGTTCGCCGGCCAGGATGTGTTCAACGGGGCGCTCTCGGGCGCCTCGCTGGCTGACGCGATGGACATGGCCCGCCACGCGGCCCACGTCGGGCATCTGAAAACCGTGGTCTGGGGCATGGACCCGCCGTCATTCTCCATGGAGATCGGCAATACCGACTTCAACCGCGAATTGGTGGCGCAAGGTCCGCTGTATTTGTGGCGGCGTGGTCTGCTCGATGTCCGGCGGGCGCTTGCGTTCGACATGACAGCCGATTCAATCCGCCTGCTGCGCGGCAGCCTGGGCCGCGATTGCCGGTCCAGCCTGGCGTTCTATGGCCAGCGGGATGACGCTTGCGTGCGGGATCGTATCGCAAGCCTGGGCGGGACCGGGGCGGTGATCATTCCCCGTGTGCGCGAGTATCTGCGTGGCGAGGGGCCGACCGTCGAGGCGATGACGGCGCTGCGGCGCAGCCTGGCAGGCTTGTGTGCTGCCGGCACCAGCATCCGCCTGTACCTCAATCCGACCCACGCGATGACCGCCGATGCCTTGTACTGGGCGGGCAAGTGGCCGGCGCTGGAAACATGGCAGCGCGCGATGGCGCAATTGGGGCAGCGCCAGCGGGCGGCGGGCTGCGACATTCGCATCTTCGACTTCTCGGGCTTCAACAGTGTGACGACCGAGGCCATACCGCAGGTGAGCCACAGGTCGTCGATGCAATATTACTGGGAGACGTCGCATTACCGCAGCAACGTGGGGGCGATGATATTGGCAAGGATGTACGGCGCCGGCGATGCACCGCGGGACTTCGGCGTCGAATTGCTGCCCGACACAGTGGACAGCCATCTGGCGGCGATGCGTCTCGCGCGCGACCGCTATCATCGCGAGCATCCCGAGGAAACCCGCCTGGTGCGGGCGGTGGTGGCCGAGCGTTAATCCTTGCGCATCAGCGCGCAGCCTTTTTCGCAGCCTTGCGAGGAATACGCCAGCGCCGGAAAATCCTGCCGCCAGCGCCGCAGGATGGCTTGTTCGTCGGGGCGCGCGGCATCGTCGAGGTAGACGGCGGCGCCCGGATTCAAACGAGGGAACAGCAATGGCCCGGCCGGGTAGCGCGCCTGCAAGCGCGTCGCCTGCGGCGGGCCGTCGATGACCAGCAAATCCACCGTCAAGAGCGCAGGCAATTGCGCCAGGTCGTACCAGGGCCACGATTGACCGTCGAGGTCGTATGGTGTCAATGGCGCGTCGATGACGGTGGCCCAGTCCTGCAGGCCGTGGCGGCGCAGTTGCGCACGTGTCTGCTCGGCGAAGTGGGCGTCGTGCTCCAGGCTGTAGACGCGTCCCGTGCCGTTCAGCTGCATGCAGCGCGCCAGCACCACGGTGGAGATGCCGCTGCTGCATTCCAGCACCGTCGCGTGCTTCAGGCCCCGCGCGTGGCGTGCGACTTCCAGCAGGAAATCCGGCGAGGCCGCCCAGCCGCGGGTCGGCGGCAAGCTGTGCTTGAGGTCGAGCTCGATGTAGAGGCCTTGCAGGGCTTCCAGTTGGCGGAACAAGCCGGTCTGGTCGTTGCGGGTCTGGTCGCGCAGGTCGTACAGCAGCACGTGCACGCGGCGCAGTTTGTGCAGGGTGTGGAGCGAAACCGCCACAAGCAAGGCGATCGCGGTGTAGGCGAGGATGGGCATGTCGGCTCCTGGTTCAGTTGGTCGCTACCTTGCTGATGACGTAACGGTGCTTGCCGGAAGCTTCCGCCGGTATCTCCGTGACTTCTTCGATCACGATGTCCACCGAGGCTCCCAGGCGCGCGCGAAACTGGGCGATGATGTCGATCCGCAAGGACGGCGGCAGGCCGCCGACGCTCACCAGCAGCACGCGCGTGGTCTCCAGGCTTTCCTGGATGATCTTGAAGGCGCGTATCTGCGGCAGGTCGCGCAGCACGTAGATCAGCGCCAGCCCGTGCATGACGGTGCCATCGCGCGCGACCACGAAATCGGTGACGCGGCCCTCCACGCGTTTCAGCAGCGGCAGGCCGCGGCCGCAGAGGCAGGGGCGAGTGTCGAGCGCGCCGACGTCGCCGGTGGCGTAGCGGATGAACGGGAAGTCGCCGCTGGCGAGGTGGGTGACGACGATGGCGCCGTTCTCGCCCGGCGCGACGGGTGCGCCCTGCGGGTCGACGATTTCCAGGATGACGTCCTCGGCGGTGATGTGCAGGCCGCCTTCCGGACATTCGTGGGCGAGGAAGCCGGCGTCGCGCCCGCCGTAGCCGTTGGCGACCGGGGCGCCGAATGTCTGCTCGAGCAAGGTGCGTTGTTCTTCATAGAGCCGTTCGGCGGTGACGAACACGACTTTGATGCCCAGCCGGTCCAGGCGGATGTGCTTGCCTTGCGCGTGCCGCGCCAGCACGCACAGGGCCGACGGGTAGCCGAACAGCATGGCGGGCCGCTGCCGCTGCAGCTTGCCCAGGTAGTCGTCCAGGCGGGCGGGCGACAGGTCGAACGCCGGCAGCAGCAGGCTGCGCAGCATGCGGTCGCGCCGCGTGCGCCAGCGGTCCTGGGCCTTGAGCTCGATCGGCGATCCCCACATCAACGCTTCGGGATCGCCGATGTCGACGCCCCACCAGCGGGTGGCGCGCCATTTGGCGGCCACGTCGTGGCTGACCCGCGCCTTGCCCTGGAAGAAGATCAACGGCTCGCCGCTGGAACCGCCGGTGTTGAAGCGCTGCAGCGGTCCGGCGTTGTCGGCGATGAAGTCGGTGCGATGGCGGTTGATGTCGGCCTTGGTCAGGATGGGCAGGCGGCTCAGCTGGCGCAGGTCGCGGACGCGGGTGGCGTCGAAGTCGAGCCTGGCATAAAGCTGGCGGTAGTACGGCACATGTTCGGACGCGTGCAGCAGCAGCGCGCGCAGCCGCGTCAGCTGCAGCGACTCCAGCCGGGACTGCGGCCACCATTGGGTCTGTTCCATGCGCCGCCGCAGCGCCACGCTGGTGTGCCGCTTGAGCAGTTCGTGCAGCGGAAACAGCAGCCGGGAAACCAGGGCCGTGTAGCCTGACGCGGGCGGGCGCCTGAGTACGCGCCGGTATTGCGCCGTCAGCAAGGGGGCGACTTGCCGCCAGGCGTAGCGTTGCGTCTCGGCCAGCCCGGCCCGGGCCAGCGCCCGCGCGCGCTCCGGGGACTGCAGGGTGGCCAGCATGGCCAGGGCCATGGCTTCGGGGTCGCGCGGCGGCACCAGCAGGGCGTTGACCTGGTCGCGCACCAGGTACGGTATCCCGCCCACGTCCGTGCTGACGACCGGCACGCCGCTGGCCCAGGCTTCCAGGACGGAGTTCGGCATGTTGTCGGCCAGGCTGGCGTTGAGCGCCAGGTCGCACTGGCGATAGAGCGCGGCCATCGTGGCGTTGTCCAGCCTGCCGGTGAAGTGCAGCGCCTCGCCCAAGTCCAGGTCACGCGCCAGTTGCTGCAATCTGCCCAGCTCCGGGCCTTCGCCGCAGACGGTCATGCGGGCGTGCGGCAGGCTGCGGCGGACGATGGCGAAGGCCTTCAAGGCCGTTGCCTGGTCGTACAGCGGTTCGAGGTGGCGGGCGACCAGGATGGCGGCGTGCGGCGGGGCGTCGGCCGGCGGATGGAATCGTGCCAGGTCGATGACGTTGGGGACGATTTGCGCGTTCATGCCGTGCAGCGTGAAGACTTCGGCCAGGAAGGCGGACGGCACGATCAGCGCGTGGACGTGGCGCATGCTCCAGCGGACCAGCGCCGCGCTGCGGTTGAGAAAATCCATCGCCTCGCCGCCGCGATAATTGACCAGTACGCCTTTGCCGCGCAGGCGGGCGATCCAGATCGCCGGCGCGGTGTGCAAGTGCCACGACCAGCCGGAATGGGCCATGACATGCAGCAGTTGCGCCCGGCCGGCGGCCCGCCACAGGCGCCACAGATAGGGCGGCAGGCGGGCGGCGCCCCGGATACCGCGCAGCGAGGCCAGCCAGGCCGGCTGGACCGGGTTGACCTGCACCAGCTCGACCTCGGCGCCGGCCTCGCGCAGCAGCCGGGCCAACTGCACGGTTTGATTGGCGATGCCGCCATCGGGCGGCGGCAAGGGGCCGACCAGCGCGATGCGCAGTCCGGCGACGTCCACCGGCCGGGTAGTTTGGGGAGGCGGGCCGTTCATGGCGCCGGCGCGACCAGGCGCTGGTAGACGGGAATGTAGCGGGCGACGCAGGCTGGCCAGTTGCGCTCGGCTTCCACGAAGGCGCGGGCCTGTCTGCGCAGCGCGGGCCAGGTGTCGGCATGGCGGATCAGGTGCAGGACCTGGGCCGCCAGCGCCTCGGCGTCGCCGGCTTTGAAGAGGAGGCCGGTCTTGCCGTGCTCGATCAGTTCGCGGTGGCCGCCGACATCCGAGGCCACCACCAGGCGTCCCTGCGCCATGGCTTCCAGCGGCTTGAGCGGCGTGACCAGCTCGGTCAATCGCATCGGCAGGCGCGGATAGACCAGGATGTCGGTGAGCTGGTAGTAATCGCCGATCAGCTCCTGCGGCACGCGTCCGGTGAACTTGACGCTGGCGCGCAGGTCCAGCGCATCCACCAGCGCGTGCAGTTCGGCCTCCTGCGGGCCGCCGCCGACCAGCAATAGTTGCGTCGATGGCGCGTCGGCCAGCAGGCGCGGCATGGCGGCGATCAGCAGCGCCAGGCCCTCGTAGGCGTAGAACGAGCCGATGAAGCCCAGCACGGGGCCGCCGGTCAGGCCGAGGCTGTGGGCCAGTTTGTCCCGTGACGGCGTGACCGCGGCGAAGCGCTTGCCGTCCACCGCGTTGGGGATGACGGTGACCTTGCTGGCGGGAATGCCCCGGGCCACGATGTCGTCGCGCAGGCCCTGCGAGATGGTGGTGATGGCGTCGGCGCGGCGTAGCACGTGGCTTTCCAGCGCGCGCGTGAGCCGGTAGCGGATGCCGCCGGGGCGGCTGGTGCCGTGGTCGGCCGCGGCGTCCTCCCAGAAGGCGCGGATTTCGTAGACCACGGGTATGCCCAGCGCCCGTCCCACGCGCAGCGCGGCGACGGCGTTGAGTGCGGGCGAGTGCGCGTGCAGGATGTGCGGCTTCCACCGGGTCGCGATCGGCAGCAGGCGCTGGTGCAGGCCGACGACCACCGACCACTGGCGCAGCACCGGCAGGCCGGACCACCAGCGCCGCAACGCCGGCGTGCGGAAGAAGTGCCAGCCGTCGATGTCCTGCTGGTCGGGCGCGCCGCCGTGCTTGGCGCTGGTCAGGTGGATGGTGTGCCAGCCCAGCTTGCGTTGCTGGCGCAAGATCTCCAGCGTGCGGAAGGTGTATCCGCTGTGCAGCGGCAGCGAATGGTCGAGGATGTGGAGCACGCGCATGATCAGGCCGCCTGACGCACCAGCTTGCGCGGCGCGGCCGCCGGCAGCTGGCGCAGGAAGGATTCGAACATCATCAGCGACCAGAGCGGCGCGCTGTGGTCGCTGCGGCCGGACAGGTGCTGCGCCAGCAGCGTTTGCATGTGGGCGAGATTGAACATGCCGCAGTCGGCCAGCACGGGACTGCGCAGGCTGCTTTCAAGCTGGCGCCGCAACGGGCCGCGCAGCCAGCCGGCCAGCGGCACCGAGAACCCCATCTTGTCGCGGTACAGCAGTTCATTCGGCAGGTGGCCTTCGAGCGCGCGCTTGAACAGGTATTTGCCGGTGCCGCCGCGCAGCTTCAAATCCGGAGGCAGGCTGGACATCCATTCGACCAGCTGGTGGTCGAGCAGCGGTACCCGGACCTCCAGGCCGTGGGCCATGCTGGCGCGGTCGACCTTGGTGAGGATGTCGCCGGGCAGGTAGGTTTTCAGGTCCAGGTACTGGATGCGGGAGAGCGCGTCGTCGGCCGGGCATTGCCGGGCGTGCCGCTGCAGCACTTCGCGCGCGTGGTAGCCGGCCAGCTCGCGCTTGAGCCTGGTGCTGAACAGGGCGCCGCGCAGCTGGTCGCTCATGATGCTGACGCTGTGAAAATACGCCGACACGGAATCGCGGGCCAGCGCCTGGAAGGTGGTCTTGGCGCGCAGCGGGCGGGGCGCCCAGTCGGCCTTGGGATAGAGGCGGCCCAGCGCGCCGAACAGCGGACGGCGCAGGCCGGACGGCAACAGGGTGCGCCAGCGTTCCTCGTGCAGGTGCCAGCGGTAGCGGCGGTAGCCGGCCAGGTTCTCGT
>Ga0308157_10001904_pt1 | contig 38361 bp, 33 predicted proteins | sample PhyBR1_FD_201035 | JGI IMG/M metagenome (GOLD analysis project Ga0308157, IMG submission 201035) | Phyllosphere microbial communities from UC Gill Tract Community Farm, Albany, California, United States - DLSLB.R1 | ecosystem: Host-associated > Plants > Phyllosphere > Unclassified | place: USA... | reverse complement strand
GCGCCGGCACTTAGAAATCCGTGGACAGCGAGACCAGCAGCGTGCGCGGCGCGCCCATGGTCAGGCCTTCGCGTGCCGCAGACTGCCAGAAATTGCGGTCCAGCAGGTTTTCCAGCGAGACGCGCAGCGTCACCGGCTGGCCCGAGGCGTCGAAGCGGTAGCGCGCGCCCAGGTCCCAGCGCGTCCAGGATGGCAGTCGCTGGGTGTTGGCGACATCGACGTATTGCGTGCTGGTGCGCAGGGCGCGCGCGGTCAGCGTCAGGCCGGGCAGGAAGGGCGTATCCCACTCGCCGCCGAGATTGATCTGCATCTGCGGCGTGGCGGGCGCAGTGCGGCCGTCCAGCAGGCCGTCTTCGGTCCTGACCATGCGGCCGCGGGTATGGGCCAGCCCGGCCAGCAGGCGCACGCCGCTGGCCACTTCGCCCTGGCTCACGATTTCGAGGCCGCGGTTGCGCTGCCGGCCATCCATGCGAAAGGTCGGCGGGTTGCTGGCCAGGTCCAGCACGCTGCTGGGGCGTTCGATCTGGAACACGCTGACCGTGGTGGCAAAGCGACCGGTGTCGAACTTGGCTCCGGCCTCGATCTGCTTGGACTTGGACGGTGCAAAGGTCTGGCCCGCGTTGGCCGTGCCCGCGGGCGCTGTCGGCCCTTGCGACAGGCCTTCGATGTAGTTGCCGTAGAGCGAAATGCCGTCGGTGGCCTTGAACAGCAGCGCCGCCATCGGCGTCACCGCGGACTTGTCGTAGTGGTTGGACTGCGCTCCCGTGGCCGCGTCGAGGTTGCGTGATTCCACCTGCTGGTGGCGCGCGCCCAGCGTCAGCTGCACGCGGCGGTCGGGCGAGAACACGGTGTCGGCGATGGCCAGGCTGCGCATGCGTGTTTCCGCGGTGCGCGCAATCGCGCCACCCAGCGCGATATCGGGCATGGCCACAGCCGCCGGCGTATAGATGCTGGAGCGGTAGATCGTGCCGTTTTGCCGCAGCAGGCCGTTGTTCTGCGCATAGCTGGTGGCGCTGAGCACGAACTCATGGTCCAGCGCGCCGGTCTGGAACTTGGCGCGCAGGCCGGCCTCGGCGGTGCGGGTGTTGACGTATTCCTTGAGCCGGTAGGGGCGGGCGGCGAGACTGCCCTGTGCATCCTGCAGCAGCGAGGTGGTCTGCAGGCTGTCGAAGTCGTACTGCATCGCGCCCAGCGCGCCATAGGCCATCAGGCCGGGCGCGAGGTCCACCTCGGCGCGCACCATGGCCGCGCGCTCCTGGGCATCCCAATAGCTCCAGGCCGGCTGGAAATTGATCTTGTTGTCCGGCGCCGCGGGAATCGCCGTGCCGGCGGCGGGCGGGAACAGCAGGCTGCTGCGGCCATGGGTCACGCGGTCCTGGAAGTTGATGTCGGCTTCGAGGCGCACGCGCTCGCCCTGGTAGTCAAGCCCCAGCGCCAGCGCGTCGACGCGCTCGCTCGCGCCATTGACCGGCGTGTCGCCCGAGCGCTTGGCGGCATTCAGGCGCACGCCCCACTCCAGGTCATCGCCGAAGCGGCGTGCCAGATCGGCATGTGCGCCCAACTGGCCGCCCTCGGCATACGACAGCGTGACGCGGTTCAGCGGCTCGGCGCCGGCGCGCTTGGGCACCAGATTGATGCTGCCGCCGACCGAGCCCGACGGCGCCATGCCGTTGATCAGCGCGCTGGGGCCACGCAGCAGCTCCACGCGCTCCACGCCGATCAGCGAAGCCGCGTTGCGCGGCGACAGCCCGTAGAGGCCGTTGTAGGAGACGTCGTAGTTGAACAGCGTGAAGCCGCGGATGTTGAACTCCTCGCGGCCCGCGCTGCGCGCGTAGGTGTTGCGCACCGAGGGGTCGTTGACCAGCACATCGCCAATGGTCTGCGCCTGCTGGTCTTCCACCAGCTGGGCCGTGTACTGGGTGGTGCTGAACGGGGTTTCAAGCAGGTCGCGATTGCCCAGCAGGCCGATGCGGCCGCCGCGTGCGACCTGGCCGCCCGCATAGGGGCGCGGCAGGCCGTCAAAGGCCGGCGCCGCGGCCAGCACCGAGACCGTGGGCAGCACGGCGCCGCCGGAGCTGGCCGCAGGCTGGGCACGCACCAGCACGGCGCGGTTGTGCACCGTTCCTTCGAGGCCGCTGCCGGCCAGCAGCCGGTCCAGCGCCTGTTGCGCGGTGAACTGGCCCGATACCGCGGGCGCGGCCCGGCCCGCGACCAGCGCCGGGGCAAAACCCAGCTGCAGATCGGCCTGGCGTGCGAGTTCGTTGAGCGCGCTGGCCAGGGGCTGGGCTGCGATTGCAAAGCGGTGCGCGCCCGGGGCCGCTGTCTGCGCCTGCACGGCAAGGGGCTGGACAGCGGCAAAGCCCAGCGCGAGGGCGGCGGCCAGGGACAGGGGCGCAAGAGGGAAACGGGGCAAGGGCGCGTGGCGCATGGATTCAGGACTCCTGGGTCGGTGGGCGGGCAAGCCGGCGGCGCTGCTCCTGTCCCGCTGGTGTAGACGCACCAGTCGCGGCAATCCTCATGTCCCGACGAAAAAAAACCAGCCTGAAAAAATCAGCGCGCCACGATCTCGGTCACGCCGTCGCGCTGCACCAGGCGCACGGGCAGCAGCTGCGGCAGGAACTCGGCAAAGCGCCGGTGCTGGCGCTGGTCGTAACTGCCGCCGACGGTCATGGCCGCCACGGCCGGGTCGTGTACCACCAGGCCGGTAGTGCCATAGCGTTCGAACTCGGCCAGCGCCTGGGCCAGCGGCGTCTGGTTGAAGCTGATGCGGCCGCTGCGCCATTGCGCCACGGCTTGCGGCGCAATATTGCTGACCGTTCCCAGATCGGGATCGTCCGGACCGCCCATGGCCAGCATCTGGCCCGCGCCCAGCACCACCTCGGGCGCCGGTGGCTGCTGCGCCTGCGTGGCATCGGCCATGCGCTGCACGCGCACCGTTCCTTCCTCCACGGCGACGACGGTGCGGCCGGCATCGACCCCCGATGCCGTGTGGCGGATGGAGAACCGCGTGCCCACCACGGTCACGCGCAGCGGGCCGGCCAGCACCAGGAATGGCCGCGCCGGGTCGGCGTGCACCGCAAACATCGCTTGGCCGTCGCCCAGCTGCACTTCGCGCCGGTCGCGAAACAGCCGCGCCTGCAGTTGCGTGGCCGTGTCCAGCTGCAGCGTGCTGCCGGTGGCGGCGTCGTCAGGCAGGGTGACGCGCATCTGCTGGCCACGCACGGTGGCGTAGGTCTGCTCGAAGCTCGGTTGCAGCCACCAGCCGAACCAGCCGGTGCCGAGCACCGCCAGCGCCACCATGGCGGCCGCGGCATGGGGCAGGAACGGTCGGAGGCCGGCCAGCCAGGGCATGGTCCGGCGAGGCGCGGGCCGGCGAGGCGCTGGCCGGCGAGGCGCGGGCCGCTGCGGCAGCCCGGCGCGCAGCCGCGCCGCGGCCTCGGCCGGCATGTGCCGCACGCCCTGCAGCGTGGCCGACAGCGCGGCGAGCGCCGGCGCATGGCGCGGATCGGCCGCGAGCCAGGCCTGCAGCCGCGCCCGGCCCTCGGCATCGAGCCCCGCGTTGCGGCGCACGGCCCAGGTGGCGGCTTCGCGCTCGATCGGATCCTCATTCACCATTGCATCGCCCGCACCCTCGGCCGGGGTGCCCGTGCGGTCAGCAAGGGGGGAATGGGTGGTGTGCATACGTGGAGAATTCTTGACTATAGACGCTGGCGCCCGGGCGGGCAGCGTGCGGCGCTACCGCTTGTGCCCCGGCATGGCCGCGCCGCCCTGCGCCTGCTCGCAGCGGCGACAGGCCAGCATCCCGCGCACCACGTGCTTTTCCACCATGCTGACTGAAATGCCCATTCTGCGGGCGATCTCGGCCTGCGGCAGGCCGTCGATGATATGCAGCACAAAGGCTTCGCGGCAACGCGGCGGCAGGTTTTCTATCACCTGCGCATAGGCATGCACGGTCTGCCGCGAGGCCAGCGCCTCTTCCGGCTGCAGATGCCGCGGCGCTGGCTGCGCCTCGGACTCGGCCATTTCGTCCAGGCTGTCATGGCGCCGCAGCTCGGCGCGGCGGTGCTGGTCGATAACCAGATTCTTGGCCGTGCGGTAGAGCAGGGCGCGCCCATCATGGACCACCTGGCCGGCATGCTGGGCCGCGAGCACGCGCGCATAGCTTTCCTGCGCCAGATCCGCCGCGGTGTCACGGTCGTTGATCTGACGCTGCAGGAAGTTCAGCAGTTCGCGATAGAAGCGCTCGAGCATGGCGGGAAGCGGGAAGCGGGAAGCGGGAATGCGACCGGTGCCAGCCCTGGCAAACGGGTGCGTTATGAAAATAGGAATCATTCTAATGAGCTTGGGTCTCCTCCCCGCTCGCAGCAGGCCCGGCCCCAGGCCATGGCGCTCGCAATGCGCCATAACGTCGGTTTGCGTGGCGTCAATGCGACGCTGATCCTGAAGCGCTTCGCGGGCTGATCGCATCCGCCGCAGGTTTCGGGCGGCGCAGCAGAAAGACCACGGCGCCGGCCGTCAGCACGGCCAGGCCGGCGAGCAGGTGCAGCAGCCGGATGAAAGCCTCGGCGTAACTTTGCGCCAGCAGCGCGGCATGGGGTGCGAGCAGGGCCGCGCCGGCCTGCAGCTCGCCCAGCGCGGCGCGGCCCGAGGCTTCGAGCAGGGCGTCGGCCGACACTGCGCTGCCGATCTGCGCGGCCAGGCGGTGCTGTATCAGCCCGGCGAGCAGCGCGCTGACCACGGCAATGGCCACGCCATCGGCACTCACGCGCACCGTGTTGAACAGGCCCGTGGCCATGCCCACGCGTTCGGGCGCGACGCCGCTCACCGCAAGGCCGTCCATCAGTCCCCAGGGCAGGCCCATGCCCACGCCGATCAGCAGCAGCGGCGCATGCAGCGCTGCGCCGGCGCCATCGCCGAACGCATGGGCCAGCCAGGCCAGCCCGACACCGACCAGCAGCAGGCCCGCGCCCGACAGCGTGGCCGGCGTGAACCAGCGCGTGAGCAGCGCGGCCGCGAACGGCACGACCAGCAGCGGCGCCGCGAGCCAGACCATCATCTGGCCGGCCTGCAGCGCGCCATAGCCGTCGATGCCTATGAAGCGGCTGGGGAGCAGCACGATCAGCACGATGAACAAAAAGGCCGGCGACGCGGCCAGCGCCTGCACGCCCAGCACGCCTGGGTCGCGCAGAAAGCGGATATCGAGCATCGGGCGCGCGACACGCCGTTCGATGGCCGTGAACGCGGCAAACATCGCGGCGCTGGCCAGCAGGCAGGCGATGACCGTGGCGTCGCGCCAGCCCTGTTCGGGCACCAGCAGCATGCCGTAGGTGAACAGTCCCAGCGCCAGCGTGAAGCTGATTGCGCCGGGCCAGTCGAGTCCCCCCTGGGCTATGGGGCGTTCGCGCGGCGTGCTCGTGGCGACCAGCAGCCAGCCCAGCACGCCGACCACGCCTGTTGCATGGAACACGCCTTGCCAGCTGCTGATCTCCACCAGCCAGCCCGCAATCAGCGGGCCGAAGGCCAGGCCCAGGCCGAACGTCGTGCCCAGCAGGCTGAAAGCGCGCGCGCGGGCCCGGCCTTCGAACAGCGGCGCAAGCGAGGACATGGCGGCCGCGAACGCCGCGGCGCCGCCCAGGCCTTGCAGCAGGCGCAGCAGATCGATCCACAGCACGCTGGGCGCAGACGCAATGGCGAAAGTGCAGATGCAGAACCAGGCCAGGCCGATGAGCCAGATGCGCCGGCGCCCATGCAGATCGGTGAGGCTGCCCGCGACCATCATCGCGCCGCCGTAGCTCAGGATGTAGCCGTTCATGATCCAGGCGAGTTGGGCCGGGCTGCCGCCCAGCTCGAGGCTGATCGCGGGCAGCACCACGGCCGGACCGGTGAAGCACAGTGGAATCAGCAGGCCGGTCAGGCAGGCGGCCAGCAGCTGCAGCCAGCGCCGTGCCGCAGGGGAAGAGATCGAAGACATGAGGAAAGTTCGCCAGAAAATTTGCAGGAGTTCCCGGCAGCGCGCAGGCGCTGCAGCAGGGCCGGGCCGTAGGTTAGGCGGGCGAAGCAAAAAGAAAAACCGGCTACATTTCCGAATACTTCGGACATGAATGTCTTAAATAAAGCAACGTGATGATGGAAAACCTGGGCAGCATCGGAATCTTTGTGCGCGTCGCCGAGCGACTGGGCTTCTCGGCCGTGGCGCGCGATCTGGGCGTGTCGCCGTCGGCCGTGGGCAAGGCGGTGGCGCGGCTCGAAGCGCGGCTGGGCGTGCGCCTGTTCCACCGCAGCACGCGCACGCTGGCGCTCACGGCCGAAGGCGAGAAATTCCTCGAGCGCTGCCGCCGCATCCTGTGCGAGGTCGAAGCCGCGGAGCTTGAAATGACACAGGCCAGTGCCGCGCCGCGCGGCAAGCTGCGCGTGAGCCTGCCGCGCCACAGCGGCCTGTTCGAGCCGGTGATCGCCGAGTTCATGCGCCGCCATCCCGCGGTGGAGCTGGACCTGGATTTTTCCGACCGCATGGTCGATGTGATCGGCGACGGCTTCGATGCCGTGGTGCGCACCGGCGTGCTGGCCGACTCCGGCCTCAAGCGCCGCCGCCTGGGCAGCTTCCGGCGCGTGCTGGTCGGCTCACCCGACTACTTCGCGGCGCATGGCCGGCCGCAAAGCCCGGCCGCGCTGCAGTCGCATATCTGCCTGCATTACCGCTATCCCAGCACGGGACGGCTCGAGGCCTGGCCGCTGCCGCCCATGGAGGGCGATGCACCGCCCGAGCTGCCGCAGTCGCTGGTCTGCAACAGCGTGGAAATGCGCATACACCTGGCGCTGCACGGCCAGGGCATTGCCTGCCTGCCGGACTTCATTGCCGCCCCGCACCTGCGCGCCGGCCGGCTGCAGACCGTGCTCGACGACTGCAGCGGCGACAGCGGCACGATGTGGATTCTGTGGCCCGCGAGCCGCGATCTGTCGCCCAAGTTGCGGGCCTTCATCGACTGCCTCGGCGCCAAGCTCTTCGCCTAGTTCAGCGTCTGGCCCAGCGGCGCAGCAGCACGCAGATCAGCAGCGCCGCCCCGAGGTTGTAGCCCATTCCCGCGACAAAGGCCGCGCTGTAACGCCCGGCCTGGCCCGCGCCGCCGGCGTCTGCCGCGAGCGCCGCGCCAAACAGCATGCCGACCACGGCCACACCCAGCGCGGCGCCGATCTGCTGCAGCGTCGCGATCACGCCCGACGCCATGCCGGCCTGGGATGCGGCCACCGAGCCCAGCACCAGGTTCAGCAGCGGTGTCATGATCAGCCCCTGGCCCGCGCCTATGACGATCAGCAAGGGAATCAGTTGCACAGGCGCAAGCGCGGCGCCCGCGATCCACACCTGGGCGATCAACAGGCCCATGGATGCCGCATAGGCCAGCGCCCCGGCGACTATGGCGTGCTGGCCCCAGCGTGCGACCAGGCGCGGCGCGGCCAGGGAAGCGGCGACAAAGCCCAGACTGCAGGGCGCGAAGATGCTGCCTGCCATGAATGGATCCAGCCCCAGGCCGGACTGCACCAGCAGCGCAAAGCTCAGGAAAAATGAACTCGATGTCGAATAGACCAGCAGGACCAGCAACGCGCCCAGCGCGAATCGGCGCTGCGTGAGCAGTTGCATGTCGACCAGCGGCAAGCGGCCCGCGGCCTGGCGGTGGCGTTGCTGGCGGCAGAACGCCGCGAGCAGCAGCACGGCCGCGGCCAATGCCCAGAGGCTCCAGGCGGGCCAGGCTTGCGCCGGCCCTTCGATCAGCGGCACCAGCAGGCAGGTGAGGCCGGCGCTCACCAGCAGCACGCCGCGGCCGTCGAGCGCGGGGCGCTCGGGGGAGCGCGACTCGGGAATATGGCGCGCGGCGGCGATCGCGCACAGGCCTATGGGCACATTGATCAGAAAGATCGTGCGCCAGCCCAGGCCGAACAGGTCGGCATGCACCAGCCAGCCGCCGAAGACCTGGCCGGCGATCGCCGCCAGGCCCAGCGTCATGCCCAGCAGGCCAAACGCGCGCCGGCTGTCGTCGCCGTCGAAATTCACGCGTATCGACGCATAGACCTGGGGAAACAGCAGCGCGGCCGCGAGCCCCTGCAGCACGCGCGCGCCGATCAAGGCATGCGCGCCGGGCGCGAGCCCGCACAGCAGCGATGCCAGCGTGAAGCCCGCCATGCCCAGCACGAACAGCCGGCGGCGACCGAAGCGGTCGCCCAGCCGCCCGCCCGTGATCAGCAGCACGCCGAACGCGAGTTCATAGCCGGCAACGATGAAGCCGATCTGCGCAAAGCTCGCCGCGAGCCCGGCCTGCAGGCTGGGAATCGCAACGTTGACGACAAACAGATCGAAGATGGTGACAAAGCCCGCGAGCAGCAGGACGGCCAGACCGCGCCAGGGCGGGGTGGACGGAACGGAACAGGGTTTCATGGGGCGCATTCAGAGGAAGATGCCGCATTCTGTAAGCCTTGCAAGGCAATTACAATTTAACCGTTTATGCTGTTACTGAAAGCAATGCGATGGCCATTCGTACCCTGGAACGCACGCGCCACGAGCTGGCCGCCTTTTTGCGCGCGCGCCGCGAACGGCTGTCGCCCGCCGCTGCCGGCCTGCCCAGCGGCAGCCGGCGGCGCACGCCGGGGCTGCGGCGCGAGGAAGTCGCGGCGCTCGCGGGCGTGGGCCTGACCTGGTACACCTGGCTTGAACAGGGGCGCGATATCGGCGTGTCGGCCGCATTTCTGGAGAGCCTGGCGCGCGTGTTCAAGCTCGACCCCGCCGAGCGCCGCCATCTGTTTTTGCTGGCCCATGCGCGGCCGCCGGCCGAGCCCGGCAAGACCTGGTGCGTGGTGCCGCCGCTGGTGCGCCGCCTGATGCACGACCTCGCGCCGCATGCCGCCTATGTGCTCAATCTGCGCTGGGATGTACTGGTCTTTAACAGCGCTGCCGACGAACTGTTCGGCTTTGGCGCGCACGCGCCCGCGCGGCGCAATCTGCTGTGGCTGCTGTTCACCGATCCGCTGCTGCATGCGCGCTTTGCCGACTGGGAGCTGCAGGCGCCGCAGCTGCTGTCGGGCTTTCGTCGCGACTTTGCGCGCGCGACGCAGGAGGCCGATATCCACGAACTGGTCGACGAGCTGGCGCAGGTCTCGCCCCTGTTCAAGCAATGGTGGCGCCGCAACGATGTGCACGCGCCTTGCAACGGCGTGCGCGAACTGCTGATCGACGGCCGGCGCGAGGCGTTTGAACATACTTCGCTGACCATCGATGAAGACCGCCATCTGCGGCTGGTGGTCTATGCGCGCCCGCTCCAGTAAGCGCTGAACGGGTACTGGCTCAGGCCTGCGCCGGGCGGCGTGCGAACGCGAGCCAGTCAAGCAAGGCCATCACCAGCATCGACGCGCCGACCAGCGGGAAGATCGCGCCGCCCACCAGCAGCAGTGCGAACACTCCCGCCTGCAGCTTGCGATTGGCCGGCGCCGGCGGCACGCCCAGGCTGCCGTTGGGCCGGCGCTTCCACCACATCACGCCCGCGCTGACGCACAGCAGCACGATGCCCAGACAGGTCACGACCAGCAGCGCCTGGTTGAACACACCCCACTCCATGCCCAGGTGGACATTGATGCCCCATTCGAGCGCCCGGCCCATGGCGCCATAGTCGGCGTAGCTCATGTCCAGCAGCGGCTTGCCGCTGTACTGGTCCAGATGCACCACGCGCTGCTGGGACAGATCGGCGGGATAGACCGAGCCCGAGTAGACGCCTTGCGGTCCGCGCGGCAGCTGCACCGCATAGCCGGGCGCGAGGCCCAGGCGGTCAAAGGCGGCCACGGCCTGGGCCAGCGTCAATGCGGAGGGCAGTGCCGGCATCTCGGGCATGGCATGGCCGGCATGGGCCATATGCCCTTCGTGGCCGTCATGGCCGGAATGACCGTCGTGGTCTGCATGCACTTCATGGCCTTCATGGCCTTCATGCCCCGACTCCGGCAGCCGCGCCTGCAGCAGCGACCAGGCCGGCGTCTCGCCATCGGCCAGCTTCAACTGCGACATCGGCACCTGCACGCGCACGCCTGCCGGGTAGCCGTAGTTGTGGCCGTTGGCCCATTGGTTGATCTGGTTGCCCCACAGCACCGACCAGGGCATGCCGGTGAGAGCCAGGAACAGCAGCATGCCGCCCACGCCCAGGCCCGTGACCGCGTGCAGGTCGCGCCAGAACACGCGCTTGGCGGGCGTCGCGCGCACCGTGACAACGCCGCCTTTTTGCCCGCGTGGCCACCACAGGTAGATGCCGGTCAGCACCAGCAGGATGGCCCAGCCGGCCGCGATCTCGATGGCGCCGCGCGCTATCGGGCTGAAGTACTTGAGGCTGTGCAGCTTGCGTATGGTCCAGGCCACGCTGCCGCCGTCGGGCATGGCGCCCAGCACCCGTGCGTTGTACGGGTCGACAAACACCGCCAGCCGTTCGCCCGTGGTGGTGGCCACCAGCGCCTCGGCGCTGCGCGTGGGCGTGGCCGGCGGCGTGTACTTGACCAGCGTGCCGGGATGCGCGGCAAGCGCCGCGGCCGTGAGTTCCGTGGGCGCGCGCGCAGGCGTCGCCGGCTGGGCCACCGTCAGCAGCCGCTGGTGGAAAAAGCCGTCGATCTCGTTCTTGAAGACGTACAGGCCGCCGGTGATGGCCAGCCAGATCAGAAACGGCAGCACCAGCAGCCCGGCATAGAAATGCCAGCGCCAGACCGCACGATAGAGATCAGGGGAGCGCCGTTCGCGCGCGGGGCGCACGCCGGTCTCGGGGGAGGGAAGCGTCATGGGAATCTTGGGTTCTTGCACGCGCCAGGCACTCGGGCGCGTGCGGGCAAATCAGCGCCGGTGGCCGGGGCGCGCGAGGCAATGCGGGTCACCCGGCGCAAAGCATGCGGTCAGGCGGCAGACAGGGGCGAGATCAGGCGAACGCGGGCGGCCCGCGCGGTGGAAAGCGCGCGCCTGTGCGGGCCGCGATCTGCGCGGCCCGCATCGGCGCCAGCGCCAAGGCCAGCGGCGGCGCAAAGGCCTGGTGGATCTGCGCTGGCGGCGCCGGCAGCGCGGCCGGCAGGCACAGCGAACAATCGAGCGTGTGCTGGCCGGCTTGATGGTCCACGGCCACCAGCGTCATCACGCCATCGCCATGGCACACCATTTCCAGGCGCAGCGGATGCACCACGGGCGATACGCCGGCAATTCCCAGCACCAGCAGATAGCACGCCAGAACGAGGCGAAGCAGGGCTGAGGACGGGCGCAGGGACGGCATTGCGGAATTATCCCCAGTTCCGCCGCCCGGTGTCGGTGGCCGCGGCATTGGACGCGGGGCGCACAGGTATTGGCAACCCATCCGGTTACGCAAATAGATCTATCGATTGTGAATGATGATAGATTTGCGCTATGAAATCATTGTTTGGATTGTTTTCCTTCTGCGGTGTCCTGTCGACCATTTCCGCATTGTTGGCCCTGGGGGGATTTCCCCATCTGGGCTGGGCCCAGAGCACGCCGCAGCTGGACACGATTGAGGTTCACTCTGGCGGGCACAGTACGCTGGAGCGCGCTGTCGCTGTGGGCAGCCGGCTGGATCTGAGCGTGCGTGAGACCCCGGCCAGCGTCGAGGCCATCACCCGCGCACAGCTGCAGGCGCGCGGCGACAGCCTGCTGCTCGATGCGATCACCCGCTCGACAGGCATGACCGCCCTGGGCCATGCGGGCAACAGCGCCAGCCTGTCGGCGCGCGGCTTCACCGATACCAGCGCGGTGCTGCGGCTGTATGACGGCACGCGCCAGTACGGCGGCGTGGGCGTGAGCTTTCCGTTCGACACCTGGGCCATCGAACGCATCGAGGTGCTGCGCGGGCCGGCGTCGGTGGTGCATGGCGATGGCGCGATAGGTGGTGTGGTCAACATCATTCCCAAGAAGCCCATGCGCGGCCCGGTGCGCAACGAAGTCCAGGCCACGGCCGGCAGCGCAGGCCAGCGCGCCCTGGCCTTGGGCAGCGGCGGCGCGCTCAACGACAAATGGTCGTACCGGCTCGATCTCAGCGGCGACCAGGGCCAGGGCTGGGTCGAGCGCGGCGACTTCCGCAACCGCGCGCTGTCGGCCGCGCTGCGCTGGGACGCCACGCCTGATCTGCAGTGGCAGCTCGCGCATGCGCAGGGCCGGCAGGCGCCCGCGCGCTACTTCGGCGTGCCGCTGATCCGTGGCCAGTGGGAGCCGGCGCTGCGCCGCAGCAACTTCAATGTGATGGACAGCGACATCCGCCTGCGCGACCGCTGGACCGAACTCAGCGCGCAATGGGTGTTGGGCAACGATGTGGTGTTGCGCAGCAAGCTGTATCACATCACCAGCGATCGGCACTGGCGCAACGCCGAGACCTACACCTTCAATGCCGCCAGCGGCCGGATCGACCGACCCGACAACACCGAGATCGGTCATGACCAGACGCAGACCGGCAACACCACGGATGTGACTGTCGGCGGCACGCTGTTCGGGCGCGACAACCAGCTGTCGCTGGGCTTTGACATCCACCGCGCTGCAATCCTGCACCAGCACAATGATTACGTGGGCACTTCGGGCGCGGTCCATGCCTTCCACCCGGCGCCAGGCCATTACCTCAGTGACGCGCCCTATATTCCGCGTGCGCGCAACCAGGTGCGGCAGTACGCGCTGTTTGCCGAGGACAGGCTGGCGCTGACCGACCGCTGGTCGCTGGTGGCCGGCGCGCGGCTCGACCATGCGCAGCTGTCGCGCCGCGATCTCGTGGCCGGCACCGATGCCTTTGATCGACGTTATTCCCATGGTGGCTGGCGCCTGGGCAGTGTCTACCGGCTGCGGCCCGATCTCTCGCTGTATGGCCAGGCGTCGCAGGCCGCGGACCCGGTCAGCGGGCTGCTGATGCTGTCGGCGGCCAATGCGCGCTTTGATGCGTCCCGGGGCCGGCAGCTCGAAGTCGGTCTCAAGCAGTCGTTCTTGCAGGGCCGCGGTGACTGGACCCTGGCGGCTTATGCCATCGGCAAGAACAACCTGGTGACACGTGACGCGAGCGATCCCGCGCGCCGCCTGCAGGTCGGCAAGCGCTCGTCCAAGGGGGTGGAGGGCACGCTGGGCCTGCAGGCGACACCCGCGCTGCGCATCGACGCCAATCTGGCGCTGCTGCGGGCGCGCTACGACGATTTCAATGAAGCAGTGGGCGCGGTCGTGGTCTCGCGCAAGGGCAAGCTGCCGGTCGATGTGCCGCAGCGCGTGGTCAACCTGTGGCTGGGCTGGAAGCTGCAGCCTGACTGGACGCTGTCCGGCGGTCTGCGCCATGTCGGCGAGCGCCAGGCGAACAACGCCAATACGCTGGCCTTGCCGGCCTACACCACGGCCGATCTGGCGCTGCAATGGCAGGCCAGCGCCGACACCACGCTGGCATTGCGCGGCTTCAATGTCTGCGACCGGCAGTTCTTCTCCACCGCCTACTACACCACCACCCAGTGGTTTGTGGCGCAAGGACGGCGCGTTGAGATGACGCTGCACCACCGGTTCTGATCCGCACCGCAGCCGCTTGTAGGAGCCGGCCGCGCCGGACAAGGGCAGTCCACCGACTCGGCGTTGATGGGTGATGACGTCAAATGATTCCTATCCCGCAGCGCAATGCCGCGGGCACGGCAGATGCCTACGAAGCCCGCCCATGAAGCGGGCCTTTTCGTCAATCAACCAGGAATCAGCACCATGGACAACAAGCAAGTCATCGACACTCTCAACGACCTGATCGAGAACTGCAAGGACGGCGAATTCGGTTTCAACGCCAGCGCCGAACATGCACGCACCGACAGCCTGAAGCAGACCTTTCTGGCGCGCTCGCAGGATTGCCGCAAGGCTGCCGAAGAGCTGCGCGTTCTGGTCGGCCAGCTCGGCGGCAAGTCCGCTGCCGATGGCGGCACGATTGCCGGTGCCGCGCACCGCGGCTGGGTGGCCGTGAAGGGCACGCTGGCCGGTTACAGCGATCTGAACATGCTGGAAGAAGCCGAGCGCGGCGAAGACAAGGCGCTGGAGCGCTACCGCGACGCGCTCAAGGAAGAGCTGCCGGCCGATGTGCGCGTCGTGGTGCAGCGCCAGTACGAAGGCGCCAAGCGCAACCATGACGAGATCCGCACGCTGCGCAACGCAGCCCGCGCGCGCGACGACGCGTAAGTCGCCCAGGCCGCTGTGAGCGGCCTGGCGATTCAGCGCTTCTTGTCGCGGCTTGAATCTTCCGAAGGGCGCATATGCGCCCTTTCCTTTTCCTGGCCGGAAGGGGTCTGCGGATCGAGTCCGGTATCGGGCGATTCCTTGACCTGCGGCAGATCGGCCGCGCGCTCTATCATCTCCTCGATGATGAAGCGCCCATACAGCTGGGCACGTTCGGCGCCCTGCGCCTGCAGCGCATCGGCGGCGCGGCGCGCACGGTCATCGTCGTCCTCGCGCAGCACCAGCCAGTGAAAGCCGCGTTCGGCCAGCTCGCGGTAGGCCTTCACCAGGTTCAGCTCCTGGCCCACGCCGGCCAGCGGGCTGGCCCGCGCAATGTCGGCGTCGCACTGCGCCACCATCTGCTCGGGAGTGTAGCGGTGGATATCGCCACGCTCGTAGTCCAGCGCCATCAGGGCCTCCTGGCCGTTGCTGGCGCTGGCGGCATCGGGAAACGACACCACCATATGCCCTACGGGCTTGAATACGCCATAGGCGCGGTGATCGGCTGGATCCATTGCATTGCTCCTCTGGTTATGGGCACGGGCAGACCGCGCCGGGCGGGGTGTTTTGAGCCTAGCCTGACTGCCGGCAAAGCGCCATAGGACGAACAGCCATGTCGCGCATGTCGTCCATCTGGTGGGCGGCGCACCTCATGCCGGCACCGCGGCTTTCGCGCTGCGTTTGCGCGCCACGGGCTTGCAGGGGTCGAGCAGTTGCAGCAGCGCGCATTCCGTGGCACTGAGCCCGACTTTCTTGCGCGTGGCGTGGGTGCCGCTTTCGGCCTCGCGCGCGCAGTAGTTCAGCACCTCGGGGTGGATATAGAACTTGCGGCAGACGGCGCTGGTATTGCCCAGGCGCTGGGCCACCTGCTTGACGATGTCGGCAATCGCCGGTTCGTCCAGCCGCCCGGCTTCGGCATTCGCCTGGCGCGCCTGCAGCGCGAGTTCCATCGCGCAGACGCTCGCATGCCAGGTACGGAAGTCCTTGGCAGTGAAATCCACGTCGCTCAGCGAGCGCAGGTAGTCGTTGACATGGTCGGAGCGCAGATGCTGGAGCGCGTCCTCGTCATCGAGGAACTGGAACAGCCGCTGGCCGGGCAGCTCCTGGCAGCGCTGCACGATGCGCGCGACCCGCTTGTCGACCACGGACACTTCCTGCATCACCCCGCTCTTGCCCTTGAAATGCAGCTGCAGCTGGCTGGCGCTGGCCTTGGCATGGCGGTTCTTCAACGTGGTCAGACCATAGGAGCCGTTTTGTGCGGAGTACTCGTCGTTGCCTATGCGCATGCCGGTGCGGTCCAGCAGCCGTACGACGGCGGCGGCCACCAGCTCCAGCCCGGGCCGGCGCTGCGCCAGATCGCGTTCCACGGCGCGGCGTATCGCGGGCAGGCGGTGGCCGAATTCCAGCATGCGCTCGAACTTGGCCTGCTTCTGTTGCTCCTGCCACAGCGCGTGATAGCGGTACTGCTTGCGCCCGCGCGCGTCGCGCCCCGTCGCCTGCAGATGGCCCAGGGGATCGGGGCAGATCCACACATCGGTATAGGCCGGAGGGATTGCAAGTTGGCGTATGCGCGCCAGATGCTCGGCATCGCGGATGGCACTGCCGTCCTGCGCGCGATAGGAAAAGCCCTTGCCGCGGCGCACTCGGTGCCAGCCTTCGGTCTGCTCGTCGACATAGATCAGCTTGGCCATGGTTTTGCGCGCCTTGTTCGAATGGGGTTCGAGCACGATCTTGCGCAGATTCAGACCGCGGCCTCGTCAGCCGGCGCCGCATTCCACGCCCGGCCGGGATCAATCGCGCGACAGTGGAGCCTGCCGGCGGTGGAACTCCGTGTCCTGCTGATAGGCCACGCCCGCGCGCAGCAGCAGCGGCTCCTGCCACCACGCGGCTTCGAGCTGCAGGCCTATGGGCAGGCCCTGGGGCGTGAAGCCGCAGGGCACCGACAGCCCGGGCAGCGAGGCCAGCGCGCCCGCATAGGTGTTGCGTGTGACGGCCTTGGTGGCTTCGAGCAGATTGGCGCCGTCTTCGATCAGCGGCGCGGCCAGTGGCGAAGTCGGCGACAGCAGGATGTCCACCTGTGAGAAAACGCCGCGCAGGCCCAGACGCAACTGATTGCGAAAGGCCATGGCCTCGGCGTACTGGATGCCGGTGACTTCAAAGCCATGGCGCATGCGCTCGACCACCGAGGCGGTGATGGTCTCGGGCGCGTTCTTCAGCCGGTCGTGGAACACATGGCACACATCGGAGAACACCGCGCGCGACATGTGCCTGTGCGCATCCTCGGCGCCGGGCACATCGACCTCGACCAGCTTCGCGCCCGCGCGCTCCAGGCTTTTTGCCGCGGCCATCACGGCCTCGGCGACCGCGGGTTGCAGCGACTCGAAGTAGTGGTTGCGCGGCAGGCCTATGGTCACACCGGCAACGCCCTGGCCCAGCGTCGGCAGGAAGTTGGCCAGCGGCGCGTCGACCGACGTAGCGTCCTGGGCGTCGTAGCCCGCCAGCACGGCAAACAGCCGCGCCACGTCGCGCACATCGCGCGCCAGCGGGCCCACGGTGTCGTTGTGCTCGCTCACCGGCAGCACGCCGCGGATGGGAATGCGGCCATGCGTGGGGCGCAGGCCCGAGACGCCGTTGAAGCTGGCCGGCAGGCGCACCGAGCCACCGGTGTCGGTGCCCAGCGAGCCGGTGCACATGTTGGCCGCGACGCTCACCGCCGAGCCGCCGCTGGAGCCCCCGGGAATGCGCTGCGCATCCCAGGGATTGCGGCACTGGCCGCCGACGGCGCTGAACGAGCGCGAGCCAAACGCGAGTTCGGCCATGTTGGCCGAGCCGATGATGACGGCGCCGGCCTGGCGCAGGCGTGCCACGACCGGTGCATCAGCCGTGGGAATGTTGTCGGCCAGAAACGCCGCGCCGGCCGAGGTGCGCTGGCCCGCGACATCGATATTGGCCTTGACCGATACCGTCATGCCATGCAGCAGGCCCAGGCTCGCGCCGCGCGCGGTGGCGGCATCGGCCGCCTGCGCGGCGGCAAGCGCCTGGTCGTCGTAGATGTCGATCAGCGCATGCAGCCGCGGATTGTGTGCGTGCGCCGCGGCAAGGCAGGCTTCGGTATGTTCAACGCAGGAGGTCATGGAGCAGGGTCCTTTGGGTGGGAACGGAGGGCGGGGGAGGGGGAGGGGGACGGGGACTGGAGCAGCTGGCGCGCGCGCAGCGACAGCGCCACGCCCAGCAGGCAGCAGCCGGCCAGCACCGTGAGCGCGCTGCGGCAGCCACCGACAAACGCGGCGATATCGGCGGGGCTGGAGCCCGACAGCTGGCCCGCATAGGCGGCGCGCTGGGCCGCGGGCGACAGCGGCGCGAACGCAATGCTCAGCGCCAGCGCCGTGCCCACGACCAGGCCGGTGTTCTGCATGGTGGAGCGGATCGCATTGGCAATGCCGCGGCGCTGGGGCGTGACGCTGACCATGATGGCGCTGTTGTTGGACGTGAGAAACAGGCCCGTGCCCAGGCCGATCAGCGCCAGGCCGGCGCCCAGCAGCCAGGGGGAAATGCCCGGCTGCAGCAGGCCGGCCAGCAGCACCAGGCCGCAGCTCGTCAGCGCCATGCCGGCCGTGGGCAGGGTCAGCGCCGCATAGCGGCCGATGTAGCGCCCGGACAGCGCCGAAGCGAACATCATGCCGACGGGCACCGGCGCCACGCTCAGGCCGGCCGCGAACGCATCGGCGCCCTGCACGGCCTGCACGAAAAACGCCATCAGCAGCACGCTCGCGGTCTGGGCCATGCACAGCAGGAATACGCTCGCATAGGAGGTCGCGCGCTCGCGGTCGGCAAACAGCCGCAGGTCGACCAGCGGCTGGCGGCGCACGGCCTGTGACCAGACAAAGCCCAGCAGACCGAGCACGCAGGCCGCGCCGCCAATCAGCACTTCGGCGCTGCTCCAGCCCTTGGGCCCGCCCATGGACAGCGCATAGACCAGGCCGCCCAGGCCCAGCATCGACAGCAGCGCGCCGACCAGATCAAACGATTCGGGGCTCTTGTGCACCACATCCTTGAGCGTGCGGTGCGCCCACAGCACGGCGACGATGCCCAGCGGCAGGTTGAGCAGGAAGATGCTGCGCCAGCCCAGCGTGGTCACGACCATGCCGCCGACGATGGGCCCCAGGCTTTGCGCCGCCGACGACAGCGTGGAGTTGAAGCCCAGGCCCAGGCCCAGCAGCCGCGGCGGAAAGGCATCGGTGACCAGCGCCGTGGTGTTGGCGATGACCGCGGCCGCGCCTATCGCCTGCAGGCAGCGGAACACCAGCATGGCGGGCGTGCTGCTGGCCAGGCCGCAGCCCACGCTGGCCAGCGTCAGCAGCACCAGCCCGCCCAGGTACAGCTGGCGCCGGCCGAACAGATCGGCCAGCCGGCCGAAGACCAGGATCAGCACCGTGATCACCAGCATGTACGACAGCAGTATCCAGCTTGCGGCTTCGGGGCCCGCGCCCAGGTCGTGGGCCAGCAGCGGCAGGGCCACATGCAGCGTGCTGGCGTTGATGAAGCACAGGCTCACGCCCAGCGCGGTCACGGACAGCACGCGCCAGCCATGGCGCGCCTGCGCGGCATCGCTGGCAGCGTCATGGTTCATGGGCGGCCGACGCGGTTCAGGGCCTCGGTCAGCATGGGCGCGACGGCCAGATGGTGGGCGGTGGCACCCTGGTAGTGGGCGCCCAGCGCCAGCACCCGCGCTTCCTGCCACCAAGGGGCGACCAGTTGAATGGCTGCGGGCAGGCCGTTGCGCGCCAAGCCGCAGGGCACGGACAGCGCCGGCGTGCCGGCCAGCGACCAGGCATAGGTGAAGCGCGAGATGCCGCGCGTGGTCTCGATCATGCGCGCGGTGTTGGCGCACAGCGGCGCCGTGACCGGGCAGGTGGGCGTGAGAATCACATCGACTTCGCTGAAGCTGTCGCGCAGCGTCACCAGCCAGCGCTCCTTGAAGCGCATCGCGTCGGCGTATTCGCGGCTGCTGAGCACGCGGCCTTGCGTGAGGCGTTCGAGCACATCGGGGCCGAAGGTTGCGGGCGCATCGCTCAGGCGCTGCGCATGCACGGCCGCGGCGTCGGATTGCACCATGGGCATCAGATGCGATTGCGCCAGCTCGGCGCCGGGCAGGTCGATGGGCACGATCTGCACGCCCAGGCCGCGCAGGTCGTCGATGGCCGCGCGCACCAGGCGCTCGACATCGGCGTCCAGCTTGCCCAGCGCCCAGGCTTCGGGCAGGCCCACGCGCAGGCCTTCGACGCCCTGGGCGTAGCGCTGGGCCCAGCTGGTCACGGGCTGATCGACGCTGCAGTCATCGCCGCGGTCCGGGCCGGAGATCACTTCATGCACGCGCGCCACATCGGCCACGCTGCGCGCCAGCGGGCCAATGGTGTCGTAGGCCGCGCTGACCGGAAAGCAGCCGCTGTTGGGCACGCGGCCATGCGTGGGGCGCAGCCCGACCACGCCGTTGAGCGCGGCGGGAATGCGGATCGAGCCGCCGGTGTCGGTGCCCAGCGAGGCATCGCACAGGCCGGCCGCGACCGACGAGCCCGAGCCGCCGCTCGATCCGCCCGGAATCGCATCGGCATTCCAGGGGTTGCGTGCCAGGCCGTGGTGCGGGTTCTGCGTGGTGCCGCCAAACGCGAATTCATGCAGATTGGCCTTGCCGATGATCACCGCGCCGGCCGCGCGCAGGCGCTGCACCACGGGCGCATCGGTGGCGGGCACGTGGTCGCGGAAGAACGCCGAGCCCATGGTCGTGGCCAGGCCCGCGGTGTCGATGTTGTCCTTGATGCTGACGGTCATGCCGGCCAGCGGCAGCGTGGCCCCGGCGGCCTGGCGCCGTTCGATGGCGCGTGCCTCGGCCAGCGCCTTGGGGTTGGTGGCAATCATGGCCTTGAGCGAGTGGTTCAGGGCCTGGGTCAGCGCCAGCTGCTGTTCGGTGTGTGCGACGAGGGTGGTCATGGTGCGGGCAGGAAAAAAGGGCGTGTTCGTCCCCGGCGCCGGCGCGGGCGCCCAGGACACTTGCAACAAGGGGCGGGGTATTTAACCGACGCTGATCGGCGTCAGGTCCTGGAACCAGGACTGGGCCTGGACAAAGCCCTTGACCCTGGGGCTGATGGCGCGCGGGTTCAGGTCATGCGCGGCAAACAGGAACAGCGCGCGGTCCACGACCTGGCCATGCACCTGGGCCATCAGCGCGTCCTGCTTGGCGGTGTTGGTTTCCTGCTGGATCTGCATGAACACCTTGTCCATCTCCGGGTCGCTGAAGCGGCTCCAGTTGACGCCGGCGGGCGCGGCCATGTTGGTCTGCAGGATGCGCGCAAACGCGCGGAACGGGTCGAACGGCCCCTGCGAGATATTCAGCGCCATGCAGCCGCGCGCCACCTGCGCGCCCGCGCCGGCCTTCCAGACCTCGATCAGCGCCTGCCATTCAAAGACTTCGAACTGCACTTCGATGCCGACTTCGCGCAGGCTTTGCTGGATGAACTCGTTCATCGGCAGCGGCTGCATCTGGCCCGAGCCGCTGTTGGAGATCGCGACCTTGGTGCGCAGCGGCTTTTGCGGGCTGAAACCGGCTTCGGCCAGCAGCTTGCGCGCCGCGTCGGGGTCGTGCGTGAGCTTGAACTGCGGCTTGCCATGCCAGGGGTGGCCCGCGGGAATCAGGCCCTGGCCTTCTATCATCAGCCCGCCAAGCAGCGACTTCATTGCCGTGCGGTCTATGGCCAGGTTCGCGGCCTTGCGCACGCGGATGTCGAGCCAGGGCGAGCCCGGGATCTGCGCCAGCTGCCAGGTCCAGTTGTGCGGGTAGATATTGGTGACGATCTTGAAGCCCGCGCTGCGCAGCGAGGCCACCGCGTCGGGCGCGGGCGCCTCGATGAAATCGACCTGGCCCGAGCGCAGCGCGGCAACGCGCGCGTTGGCATCGGGAATCGGCAGCAGGATCAGCTTGGCGGCCTTGGGAATGCGCGCCGCGTTCCAGTATTTTTCGTTGCGCACCAGCACCGCGCGCTCGCGCTGGTTGTAGCTTTCCATCTTCCACGGGCCCGTGCCCACGGCCTTGCTGGCGTAGGCATTCCAGTCCTTGCCCGCGGCTTCCCACGCGCCCTTGTGCACTATGCCCAGCCAGGTCAGCGCATAGGGCAGGGTGCCGTCGATGGTCGCGGTCTCGACCCAGAACTGGTTTTTTCCCTCGCTGCCCCAGGCGACCACGCCCGGAATCTGCGGCAGCGCCTGGCCATAGGCGCGCAGGTCGAACCAGGGTGCGTCGCGCTTGAAGGCGCGGTCGAAGCTGAAGACGATGTCGTCGGCGACCAGCACATGGCCGTCATGGAAGCGCACGCCTTCGCGCAGCGTGAAGTTCCAGCGCTTGGGGCGCGTGGCATCGGGCTTCCAGGCCGTGGCCAGGCAGGGGATCAGCCCGGCGGGCTTGTCGCCTTGCGACAGGTCCCAGGCCACCAGCTGGTCATAGAGCGTGATGTTCATGAAGCGCGCGCCTTCGCCGCCCTGGTCGGGCACGCCGTTGGCACTGGGCACGGCGCCCACCGTCATGCCCACGCGCAGCACGCCCGAGGCGGTCTGGGCCTGCGCCATCTGCAGGCCAAGGAGGGCGGGCGCGAGCGTGGCGGCACCGGCAAGAAGCATTTCACGGCGTTGGATCTGGAGGGGCATGGGACGGGTCTTTCCTGGCAGACGTTGGAGTGGGTAGACAAAGCTGTCCATGCAACTTCCGGGCCACCTTTGCTTGTCTCTGTAAAAGATGTCTGGACAAATAAGGCCATGCATTTGCGCAGTGCATGGCAGCGTTCGATGGCACCAGTTGTGTGCGGACTGTCCTGTTTTTGAACGCGTCAAGGCGGTTGCAGGGCTGTGCATGCTGGCAACTAGTACGGACAACATTTTTCTGCAAGCTGGCCCGTCAATTGCTTAGGTCTACGGACATGAGTTCTTTCGTCCCCCTCTACCGGAGCACTGCGAATGCTTGATACCTCCCCCCGTGAACTGGAGCGCATGCCCGATGTCGGAGGCCCGGCCCAGCCGCTGCTGATCGTGCGCAACATGAGCAAGCATTTCCCGCTGAAGAAGGATTTGCTGGGCCGCCAGACCGGCTATGCGCGCGCCGTCGATGCGCTGAGCTTCGAGCTGCGCAAGGGCGAGACGCTGGGCATCGTCGGCGAGTCCGGCTGCGGCAAGTCGACGACCTCGCGGCTGATCATGGCGCTGATGGAGCCCACGGCCGGCGAGATCATCTTCGATGGCCTCACGGTGGGTTCGGCGGCGCTGCCGCTCAAGGACTTCCGCCGCCAGGTGCAGATGGTGTTCCAGGACAGCTTTGCCTCGCTGAACCCGCGCCTGACCATCGAGGATGCAATTGCGTTCGCGCCCCAGGTCCATGGCCTGCGCCGGCGCGAGGCGCTGGAGCGCGCGCACGAGATGCTGCATGCGGTGGGCCTGAACCCGTTGCAGTTCGGCAAGCGCTTTGCCCACCAGCTCTCGGGCGGCCAGCGCCAGCGCGTGAATATTGCGCGCGCGCTCGCGCTGCAGCCGCGGCTGGTGATTCTCGACGAGCCCGTCTCGGCGCTCGACAAGTCGGTCGAAGCCCAGGTGCTGAACCTGCTGATGGATCTGAAGCAGCAGTTTGGCCTGACCTATCTGTTCATCAGCCATGACCTCAACGTCGTGCAGTACGTCTCGGACCGCGTGCTGGTGATGTACCTGGGCCGGCTGGCCGAGATCGGCGATGTCGACTCCATCTACGCCCAGCCCATACACCCCTACACCACGGCGCTGCTGGCCAGCCGGCCTTCGCATGACCCGGACCACCCGCGCACCCATGCGCCCCTGGTCGGCGATCCGCCCAACCCCATCAATCCCCCGTCGGGCTGCGGCTTTCGCACGCGCTGCCCCTATGCCGAGGCGCTGTGCGCCGCGGCCCCGCCGCCGCTGACCCCGCGCCATGCCAACCACGCCGCCGCCTGCCTCAAGGCACTGGCGGGCAGCGGCCACAGCCTGGCTCCCGCCGCGGCCTGACAAGGAGAACCTGCAATGAACGAACCCCTGGTCCATGTGCGCGATCTCAACGTGCGCTTCGTGTCGCGCGATGCCACGGTGCATGCCGTCAACGGCATAGACTTCGACCTGGCCGCGCGCGAAACCCTTTGCATCCTCGGCGAGTCGGGCTCGGGCAAGTCCGTGACGCTGCGCGCGCTGATGCGCCTGAACCCGGGCTCGCGCACCCAGGTGCAGGGCACGGTGAAGGTCGCCGGCCATGACATCGTCGTCGCCAGCGAGCGCGAGATGAGCGCGCTGCGCGGCGGCACGGTGTCCATGATCTTCCAGGAGCCGATGACGGCGCTGGACCCGGTGTTCACCATCGGCACGCAGATCGCCGAGACCGTGCGCCGGCACGAAGGCGTCAACGCCGCGGCCGCGCGCAAGCGCGCGCTGGAGCTGCTCGAACTGGTGCAGATTCCCTCGGCCGCGCGCCGGCTCGATGCCTATCCGCATGAACTCTCGGGCGGCCTGCGCCAGCGCGCCATGATTGCCATTGCGCTGTCGTGCCGCCCCAAGCTGCTGCTGGCCGACGAGCCGACCACGGCGCTCGATGCCACGGTGCAGATCCAGGTGCTGCTGCTGCTCAAGGAGCTGCAGCGCGAACTGGGCATGGGCATGATCTTCGTGACCCACGACCTGGGCGTGGCCTGCGAAGTCGCCAACCGCATTGCCGTCATGTATGCGGGCCGTTTCATCGAGGAGGGCACGACGGGCGAGATCATGCGCTCGGCCGCCCACCCCTATACCCAGGGCCTGCTGGGCGCCACGGTGCATGCGGGCATGCGCGGCCAGCGCCTGACCACCATTCCCGGCAGCCCGCCGAATCTCGAACGCCTGCCGCCGGGCTGCGCGTTCGCGCCGCGTTGCAGCCATGTGGGCAGCGACTGCCTGGCCGCGGTGCCGGCGCTGCAGCGCCTCGAAGCCGGACGCAGCGCGCGCTGCATCCGCGCCCAACCCCTGGCGGCCTGAGCCCCGAACAAGGAACCCCACGATGCTTTTCTACATTCTCCGGCGGGTGCTCTATGCCCTGCCCATTGCGCTGGCCGTGAGCCTGATCTGCTTTCTGCTGGTGCACATAGCGCCCGGCGATCCGGTCAACGCCATCATCTCGCCCGATGCACCGGCCGAAGTCGTCGCCCAGGTGCGCGCCGAGTACGGTCTGGACAAGCCGCTGCCCGCGCAGTTCGTCCTCTGGCTGGGCCGGGTGCTGCAGGGCGATCTGGGCACTTCGCTGTCGTCGGGCCGGCCGGTGGTGGCCGAGCTCGTGGTCGCGGTGAAGAACACGCTGATGCTGTCGCTGGTGGCGGCCATGATCGGCTTTGTCGCCGGCACGCTGCTGGGCATCGTGGCCGCCATCCGGCGCGGCCGCTGGCCCGACAAGCTGGCCTCGGCGCTGGCCGCGGGCGGCGTGTCGCTGCCGCACTACTGGCTGGGCATGGTGCTGGTCGTGGTCTTCAGCGTGACGCTGAACTGGCTGCCCGCGCTGGGCGCGGGCGCGGGCGGCTCCGAAGCCTGGGCCTGGGACTGGGAGCATGTGCAGTTCCTGGTGCTGCCGGCGATCACGCTGAGCGTGATTCCCATGGGCATCGTCACGCGCACGGTGCGCGGCGTGGTCATCGAGATCCTGAACCAGGACTTCACCGTCACGCTGCATGGCAAGGGCCTGCAGCCGCTGCGCATCGCGCTGCATGTGCTCAAGAACGCCGCGCCCGCGGTGCTGGCGGTGATGGGCCTGCAGCTGGGCTATCTCATGGGCGGCTCCATCCTGGTGGAAACGGTGTTTTCCTGGCCCGGCACGGGGCAGCTGCTCAACGGCGCCATCTTCCAGCGCGACATCCCGGTACTGCAGGGCACGATCCTGGTGCTGGCGCTGATTTTCGTGTTGCTCAACCTCGTGGTGGACCTGATGCAGACCACCCTCGACCCCAGGATCAAGCGCTCATGAACTCCATCACTTCCTCCCCGCTGCCTTGCGCGGCACGGCCTGACGCGGCCCCGTCCATCGAACGCAGCGACAGCTACTGGCAGGGCGTCGCGCGCCGCATAGGGCGCGATCCGGTGACCCTGGTCTGCGCCGCCATCCTGCTGCTGATGCTGCTGGCCATCCTGGCCGCCCCCTGGCTGTCGCCGCACGACCCGCTGCAGGGCAGTCTGCTGCGGCGCCTGCAGCCCGTGGGCAGCCCCGGCCATCTGCTGGGCACCGACGAGCTGGGCCGCGACATGCTCAGCCGCCTGCTGCATGGCGGCCGGCTGTCCTGGTTCCTGGGCATCATGCCGGTGCTGATCGCGGTCGTGATCGGCGCCTCGCTGGGCATACTGGCCGGCTACGCGGGCGGCGGCACCAACATGCTGATCATGCGCACCACCGATGTGTTCTATGCGTTTCCCTCGGTGCTGCTGGCCGTGGCCATCAGCGGCGCGCTCGGCCCCGGCATCACCAATGCCATGCTGTCGCTGAGCCTGGTGTTCATTCCGCAGGTGATACGCATTGCCGAAAGCACCACGACCTCGGTGCGCAATCTCGACTACATCGAATCGGCACGCGCCAGCGGCGCCTCGGTGCTGACCATCGTGCGCGTGCATCTGCTGCCCAACGTGCTGGGGCCGATCTTTGTCTACTCGACCAGCCTGATCAGCGTGGCGATGATCCTGGCCTCGGGCCTGTCCTTCCTGGGCCTGGGCACGCGCCCGCCGGACGCTGAATGGGGCCTGATGCTCAACACCCTGCGCACGGCTATCTACAATCAGCCGCTGCTCACCATGCTGCCGGGACTGTGCATTTTCGTGACCAGTGCGTGCTTCAACATGCTGAGCGATGGTCTGCGCTCCGCCATGGATGTACGCAGCTGACACTGAAGACCCCGTATTGAACGCAGGAGCATTGATTGAAGCAGTCCCCCGAAGCCGCGCGCGCCAAGGCCGGCGGCGCCAAGGAGCCGCTGTACCGCCAGGTCGTCGCGGCGCTGCGCAGCGAGATCCTGCAGGGGCTGCACCCCGTGGGCCAGAACCTGCCCACCGAGGGCGAGCTGGCCGAGCGCTTCCATCTGAGCCGCCACACCATCCGCGAGGCGCTGCGCGAGCTGCGCCTCAACGGCGTGGTGGCCTCGCGCCGCGGCTCGGGCACGGTGGTGCTGAGTTCGTCGACGGCGCAGTCGTATATCCATGAAACCGGCTCGCTCGACGACCTGCTGCAGTACGCGGCCAGCCGGCTGGAGATCCGGCACAGCAAGACGGCGGATGTCGCTGCAGCGCTGGTGCCCTGCCTCAACGGCGCGAGCCCGGCCAAGTGGCTGCGCCTCGAAGGCGTGCGCTGCGAGGAGGGCAGCGTGCAGGCCATCTGCTGGACCCAGGTCTACCTGCACCCCGACTACGCCGGCGTCGCGCGGCTGATCGGCAAGCGCAGCACGCCGGTCTATGAGCTGATCGAGGAGACCTACGGCGTGCGCATGGGCGAGGCCCAGCAGACCCTGCGCATGTGCGAGGCGACCGAGGAGGTGGCAACGCTGCTGGGGCTGGCGCCGCGCGCCACCGTGGTCGAGTTGCTGCGCGTCTATCGGCTCACCGATGGCCAGGTCGTCGAGATCTCGCGCAATCTCTATGCCTCGACGCATTTCAGCCTGACCTTCAAACTGCGGCGGGCGGAGGTGGGGCGCTAGGGATGCTGGCCGCCTCCTGCTGTTCAAACAGCTCTGCAATGCATTCCCGCAGCCAGCGCTTTGCCGGCTCCTGCGCAAATCGCCGGCTCCAGTGCAGCGAGACCGCGAAACGGTGGCCGGGCAGGTCGGCATCGAGCAGCGCGTAGCCGCCGCGGCGCACAAAGCCGGCCGCAATCTCCTGGGGCATGAGCACGGCCAGGTCGGTCTCGCTGACGATGGCCGGCACGGCCAGGAAGTGGGCGGCCGAGAGGCGGATGCGATCGGTGAGTTCCAGCGTCTGCAGGATGCGCAGGGTCTCGGAATGCGAGCGCACGGCGACGAATTCCAGCGTGCGCAGCGCCTCCAGGCCCAGTCGCTGGTCGGGCGCGGCGGCCAGCAACGGGTGCTGGTGGCGCAACAGCACGCAATAGTGGTCATGCAGCAGCACGCTGCGCTCGGTGCTCAGCACGCCGGGCAGAAAGCCTATGGCCGCATCGAGCGTGCCGCGGTCGAGCGCATCGGCAATCTCGGCTATGGGCAGCGGTAGCGTCTCGATGCGGATACCGGGCGCGCGCTCGTGCAGCGCCGCCATCAGCGCCGGCAGGAAACGCGCTTCGCCGATATCGCTCAGGTGCAGGCGAAACAGCTGGCGCGCGGCGCGCGGCTCGAAAGTGCGCGCCTCGCCCAGACCGACTTCGAGCGCCTCCAGCGCCGCGCGCACCACCCGCGCCAGACGCTCGGCGCGCGGCGTGGGGCGCACGCCGCCATGCACGCGCTCGAACAGCGCATTGCCCAGCAGCAGGCGCAGCCGCGTGACGGCCTGGCTGGCCGCGGGCTGGGACAGGCCCAGTTCCTCGGCCGCACGGCTCACGCTGCGGTGGCGGTAGACGGCGTCAAACACGCGCAGCAGGTTCAGGTCCAGCCGGGTCATATCCATGGGGTGAATATCTCTTAGATGGTTTATTCAATTGCTGGAAATTATCACCGCGGGCACGATGCACGGCATGACTTCACTCCAGACCTCCACCCCATTCACCGTGCGCCATGCGGTCATCGACCTGCTGCGCCAGCTCGGCATGACGCGCATCTTCGGCAACCCCGGCTCGACCGAACTGCCGCTGTTTCGCGACTATCCCGAAGACTTCTCCTATGTGCTGGGACTGCAGGAGGCGGTGGTCGTGGGCATGGCCGATGGCTATGCCCAGGCCACGCGGCGCGCGAGCTTTGTGAACCTGCATTCGGCCGCGGGCGTGGGCCATGCGATGGCAAATATCTTCACCGCCTTCAAGAACCGCACGCCGATGGTGATCACCGCGGGCCAGCAGGCGCGCTCCATCCTGCAGTTCGACCCGTTCCTGCACTCGAACCAGGCCGCCGAGCTGCCCAAGCCCTATGTGAAGTGGAGCTGCGAGCCGGCGCGCGCCGAGGATGTGCCGCAGGCATTGGCGCGCGCCTACTACATCGCCATGCAGGAGCCGCGCGGCCCGGTGCTGGTGTCGATTCCCGCCGATGACTGGGACCAGCCGGCCGAGCCCATCGAGGTGCGCGACGTGGGCTTTGAAAGCCGGCCCGATCCGCGCGTGCTGGAGCTGATCGGTGCCGCGCTCGATGGCGCGCGTGCGCCGGCACTGGTCGTGGGCGCGGCCGTGGACCGCGGCGCGGCCTGGGAGGCAGTGGTGGCGCTGGCCGAGCGCCACCAGGCGCGCGTCTATGTCGCGCCCATGTCGGGGCGCTGCAGCTTTCCCGAGGACCATGCGCTGTTTGCCGGCTTTCTGCCCGCGATGCGCGAGCGCATCGTGCAACTGCTGGGCGGACACGATGTGGTGCTGGCGCTGGGCGCGGCCACCTTCACCTATCACGTCGAAGGCCAGGGCCCGCACATTCCCGCAGGCGCGGCGCTGTACCAGTTGATCGAGGACCCGGCGATTGCCGCCTGGTCCCCGGTGGGCACGGCGGCCATAGGCAATGTCCGCCTGGGCGTGCAGGAGTTGCTGGCGCGGCCCGCGCCTGGCGTGCGGGCCGCGCCCGCGCGGCGCGTTGCCGCAGCGCGCGCGCAGCCACCCGAGGCCGGGCAGCGCATGTCGGTGGCCTGGGCCATGCAGACGCTGGCCGAAGTGCGCGACCCGCGCAGCATCATCGTCGAGGAGGCGCCGAGTTCGCGCTCCACCATCCAGGCGCATCTGCCGATCTTCCATTCGGCCACGTTCTACACCATGTGCAGCGGCGGCCTGGGCCACAGCATGCCCGCGGCCGTGGGCGTGGCGCTGGCCGAGCCGGCCAAGAAAGTGATTGCGGTGATCGGCGACGGCTCGAGCATGTACGCCATTCAGGCGCTGTGGAGCGCGGCCCAGCTGCGGCTGCCGATCACCTTTGTGATCCTCAAGAACCGGCGCTATGCGGCGCTGCAGGAATTCGCCAAGGTCTTTGGCTACCGCGACGGCGAGAAGGTCGAGGGCACGGAGCTGCCCGACATCGACTTTGTCGGCCTGGCCAAGGCCCAGGGCTGCGACGGCGTGCATGTGGAAGATGCGCTGCAGCTGCGCGCCGTGCTGGAGACGGCGATTGCCGCGCCGCGGCCGATATTGGTTGAAGTCGAAGTGGCCTGACCGCGACGGCAAAAAACAAGAAATTCACAAGGAGACAAAGCACCATGACATTCCATTCCCAAGCCACGCGCCGCCAGGGCCTCAAGACCTTGTCCGCGCTGGCCGTGGCCGCGCTGGCCCTGCCCGCGATGGCGCAGAACTGGCCCGAAAAGCCGGTGCGCCTGGTCGTCAACTTCGCGCCCGGCGGCGCGGCCGATGTGCTGGCGCGCGCCATCCAGCCGCAGCTGGCCAAGACGCTGGGCCAGCCGGTGATCATCGAGAACAAGCCGGGCGCGGGCGGCAACATCGGCATTGCCGAAACCGTGCGCGCGGCCAAGGACGGCTATACGCTGCTGCTGAGTTCGGGCGGCGCGATCACCATCAACCCGATGATCTACGAGAAGCTCAGCTTCGATCCGGCGCGCGACCTGACGCCGATTGCGGCCGTGGCGCGCGTGCATGTCTACCTCGAGACGCATCCCGATGTGCCGGCGAAGAACGTGGCCGAGTTCATCCAGTACCTCAAGGCGAACCCGGGCAAGGTCAGCTACGGCTCGCCGGGTCAGGGCAGTTCGCCGCATCTCGCGGGCGAGATGTTCAAGCGCATGGCCAAGGTCGATGCGGTGCATGCGCCCTACCGCGGCGCGGCGCCCGCGCTCAACGACGTGGTCAGTGGCCAGCTGCAGTACTGGTTTGATCCGGGCCCGGGCCTCAAGCATGTCGATGCCGGCAAGCTGCGCCTGCTGGCCGTGGGCAGCCCGCAGCGCTCGCCCCAGTACCCCAACGTCCCCACGCTGGCCGAAAGCGGCCTGCCGGGCTTTGACGCCGACACACTGTTCGGCATCTACGCGCCCACGGGTGTGCCCGAGGTGGTGGTGAACAAGGTGCGCGAGGGTGTTGCCAAGGCCATGGAACAGAAAAATGTGCGTGATATCGTTGCCGGCCTGGGCGCAACGCCGGCGCTGATGACGCGCAAGCAGTTCATCGATCACCATGCGGTCGAGGCCGAACGCTTTGGCGAGCTGGTGAAAAGCATAGGCCTCAAGGCCGACTGACTTTCGATCGGTGATTGCCCCTGCGGTCAATGCGGCTGCATCCAATGGACTCCTGCCTGCGTATAGGAAGGTATGCAAGCCCCATTCACGTGGCTTTGCATCAATCCAACAGCGCCGCTGAATCGAGGCGCTTTTACGCACAATGGCAGCATGAGCGCCAATACACCGGATAGCGAGCTGATGGACCTTCTGGACCGCATTGCCCTGCACGAGGAAGCTGCGCTCAAGCAGCTTTACGAGCACACCGCCGCGCGCCTTTACGGGTTGGCGCTGCGCGTGGTCGGCAACAAGGAATGGGCCGAGGATGTGCTGCAGGACAGTTTTCTCGGCATCTGGCGCAATGCCGGCAGCTACCGCGCCTCGCTGAGCCCACCGCTGGCCTGGATGGGCATGGTGGTGCGCGGCCGGGCGCTGGACTTCCTGCGCCGGCGGCGCGCCGAGCGCATGCATCTGAGCGTGACGCTGGACGATGCCCAGGATGCCCTGCCCGCCAGCGACGCGCTCGGGCCCATGCAGCTGGCCCAGGCCAGCGAGCAGGCGCTGGTGCTGCACCAATGCATGCAGCGGCTGGAGCAGGCGCAGCGCGAGGTGGTGAGCCTGGCCTATCTGCGCGACCTGAGCCACAGCGAACTGGCCACCCAACTCAAACTCCCGCTGGGCACCGTCAAGTCATGGATGCGCCGCAGCCTGGAACAGCTGCGCAAATGCATGGCACGTCACGTCTGAACGCGAGGAGCAGTCACCATGAATCTGACCCAGAACCCCGAACTCCTTGACCGCCTGTCGGCCTGCTATGCGCTGGGCACGCTGCGTGGCGGCGCACGCCGTCGCTTCGAACAGCTGGCGCGCGAACATGCGCAGGTGCGCGCCGTGGCCTTGCTGTGGCAGGGCCGCTGGACCGCGCTGTCCGAAGTCCAGGTGCCGGTGCAGCCCGATGCCGCAGTGTGGACCCGTATCGACAATATGCTGCAGGCCGAGAAGGCGCGCGCGGCACAAGCGCACCGGCGCAGCGCCGAGCCCGCGCGCGTGGCCTCCTGGTGGCGCAATGCGGCCTGGGGCGGCGCGTTTGCCACCATTGCTGCGGTGGCCGTGGGCCTGTGGGCGCACGACGACCTGCGCCAGACCAGCCAGCGCCAGCTTGCGCTGCTGCAAGGCCAGGTGCAGACCGCGCAGGCCGCATTGCAGGCCGCGCCGCAGATCCAGTATGTGGCCGTGCTGGCCGACGGCAAGCAAGACCCCTCCATGCTGGTGACGTTCGACGCGCGCCAGAACCGCCTGGTGTTGCAGCGTGTCGGCGCGTTCCGCGAAGGCGACGACCAGTCCCTGCAACTGTGGGCCCTGCCACCCCAGGGCGCGCCGCGCTCGCTCGGCGTGGTGGGTGAGGGCCGGCTGGAGCAGATCCCGACCCAGGCCACCCAGATGCAGGCCGTGCCCGCGCTGGCGATCAGCCTCGAACCCAAGGGCGGCGTGCCCAGCGAAACCGGGCCCACGGGGCCGGTGCTGTTCACGGGGGCGCTGATCCGCAAGGATGTGTAGCCGTCCACGTTAATCTGTGGAGGTCTTCAGTTCACAACGCTAAAACTGGCATGGTCCAGCAGGGGGGGGCAGCGAGGAAGGGCCTTCCCGCAGCGATGGTGCCGTCCCTAGCCGGGCGCCCCCCTCCACCGAAGGTTGAGAGGGGGAAGCCGCGTGAGCGGCTCAGGGGGTGCTTCTTTTACGCTGGCCAGATCCAGATGATGGCGCTGGTCATGATCAGGTAGCGGAAGAACTTGCCGATCGCCATGTAGAACAGACAGGGCCAGAACGGCAGGCGCAGCCAGCCGGCGACGGCGCACAGCGGGTCGCCCACCAGGGGCAGCCAGCTCAGCAGGCAGGCCTTGGCGCCAAAGCGGCGCAGCCAGACGCGCGCCTTGCGCTCATGGCGCGAAGGCTGGCGTGGTTCCTTGGCGCGCGGGCTGCCTTCGATCAGGTGGGCTTCCTTGGCGGTTTCCTTGGCCTTTTCCCAGGCCTTGTGCGCGCCCAGTCCCATCCACCAGCTGATGCCGCCGCCCAGCGTATTGCCGGCCGTGGCGACAAAGATTGCCTGCCAGAACAGGTCGGGGTTGAGATGCAGCAGGCCGGCGACGGCGGGCTCGGAACCCAGCGGCAGCAGCGTGGCCGAAATCAGGGCGACCAGGAATACCGTGCTCAGCCCGAATTGGGGCAGAGACAGATACTCCAGCAATTGATGCAGCCATATTTCCATGTGAGCGCAAGTGTAGGGGTGGACCGGCCAGTGCAAATGTAGGCCTGGACTGGCTTGTCTTTATCAGGACCACGGTTAAGGTAACCGCTTGACACAATAGAAACAGGTGCCGCGCCATGCCGACTGAACAAACCACGGGTAGGGGATGGATACACAGCGTGTTGAGCGTGCTGGCGTTGGGCATGGCCAGCTGCGCCGTGGTTCCGCCTCAGGGGGAGGCTGGCCAGACCACGGCGCTGGCGTCGCCCAAGTCGAATGGCGATATCGCCCAGGCGCTGTCGCAGTCCGCATGCCGCTCGCTGGCGGACCAAGGCTCGCGCCTGCAGAACGTGCATGCGGCGCTGGCGCGCAAAGGCATGGCGCTGCGCGTGCTGGGTTGCCCGCAACTGCCGTCGGCGGGCAAGGCCGCCGGCACGCAGGTGATTGCAGTGGCCGTGGTCGTGGTCGACGGCGAACGCGCGGCGGACACCGTGCGCGGCCCGCTGGCCGATGGCGAGTTGCTGGACATGGGCAGTGCCGCGCCCCATGCCGCGGGCGGCACCATCCAGCGCGTGAGCACCGCCAGCCTGGTGCAGCCGCCCAAGGACTCGCTGTCGCCCGACGTACTGTTCAACCGCGACTGGCTGCGCCAGCGCATGGCCGAGCAGGGCCTGCGCCCGGTGGCCGATGCCTGGTGGGCGTTCGCCCCGCGCTGAACCATGACCCCGCCGGCGGGGTAGTTGACGCGTTGCTATTGGCTTTAGGCCGTTTTCTTTCTGCTGAAAAATTAAGCAGATACAATCCTGCCTCTTTTTCCTCCCTCTCTTTTCCTACCCGACACCTTCGATGGCTGCGCTGCGCATTGGTCACATTCCGCTGGAGAACCGCTTGTTTGTCGCCCCCATGGCCGGGGTGACCGACAGGCCGTTCCGCCAGCTGTGCAAGGCGCTGGGCGCGGGCTACGCGGTCAGCGAGATGGTCACGTCGCGCAAGGACCTGTGGAACAGCCTCAAGACCTCGCGCCGCGCCAACCATGAGGGCGAGCCCGGTCCCATCGCGGTGCAGATCGCGGGCACCGATGCCGAGATGATGGCCGATGCGGCGCGCTACAACGTGGACCGCGGCGCGCAGATCATCGACATCAACATGGGCTGTCCGGCGAAGAAGGTCTGCAACAAGTGGGCCGGTTCGGCGCTGATGCAAAACGAGAAGCTGGCCGTCGAGATCGCCCAGGCCGTGGTCGAGGCGTGCGCCCCGGCCAATGTGCCGGTGACGCTCAAGATGCGCACCGGCTGGAGCGACGACCACAGGAATGCCGAGGTGCTGGCACGCGCGTTCGAGGGCGTGGGCATTCAGATGCTCACCGTCCACGGACGCACGCGCGAGCAGGGCTACAAGGGCTTTGCCGAATACGACACGATTGCTGCGGTGAAAGCCGCGGTGCGCGTGCCCGTGGTCGCCAACGGCGACATCACCTCGCCCGAAAAGGCGCGCGATGTGCTGGCCTATACCGGCGCCGATGCCATCATGGTCGGCCGCGCGGCCCAGGGCCGGCCCTGGATCTTCCGCGAGATCGGTCACTTCCTGGCAACCGGCGAGCATATGGCGCCGCCACTGGTGGCCGAGCTGCGCCGCCTGCTGCTCGACCACCTGCAGGACCACTACAGCCTGTACGGCGAAGGCACGGGCGTGCGCAGCGCGCGCAAGCACATCGCCTGGTACCTGCGCAGCCTGCCCGGGGGGGAGGCCTTGCGCCAACATATCAACACCATAGAGGACTGCGGCGTGCAATGGCAGGCTGTGGCCGACTACCTGGAGCAGCTGGCCACGCAGATGGACCGGCTGCCGGTGGCGGCCGCGACCGACCCGGCCCAGCTTCACGAAGAACCCGCAGGACAGACTGCATGAGCAACCAGAACATAGAACAAACCGTGCGCGACAGCCTAGAGAGCTATTTCCGCGACCTGGATGGCGAAGCGCCCAACGGCATGTATGACATGCTGCTGCGCGTCGTCGAGAAACCGCTGCTGGAAGTGGTCATGAGCCAGGCCGACCACAACCAGTCGCGCGCCGCCGAATGGCTGGGCCTGAACCGCAACACGCTGCGCAAGAAGCTGGTCGAGCACCAGCTGCTCTGAGCAGCTTGCCGCCCGCCGCTTGCCGACCGCCGCTTGCCGCCCGCCGTTCCCCTCGCGCCGCCCCCTTTTTCCTTTTGAAGATCTCCCACCATGTCCCTCACCGCACTTCTTTCCGTCTCCGACAAGACCGGCATCGTTGAATTCGCCCAGGCCCTGCATGCCATGGGCATTCGCCTGCTCTCGACCGGAGGCACCGCCAAGCTGCTGGCCGACAAGGGCCTGCCCGTGACCGAAGTCGCTGAAGTGACCCAGTTTCCCGAAATGCTCGACGGCCGCGTCAAGACCCTGCACCCCAAGGTGCACGGCGGCCTGCTCGCGCGCCGCGATGTGCCCGCCCACATGGCGGCCCTGCAGGAGCACGGCATAGCCACCATCGACCTGCTGGTCGTGAACCTTTATCCGTTTGAATCCACCGTTGCCAAGCCCGGCTGCACGCTGGCCGACGCCATCGAGAACATCGACATCGGCGGCCCGGCCATGGTGCGTTCCGCCGCGAAGAACTGGGCCGATGTCGGCGTGCTGACCGATGCTTCGCAGTACCCCGCCGTGCTGGCCGAACTGCAAGCCGGCGGCAAGCTGTCGCACAAGCTGCGCTTCGAACTGTCGGTGGCCGCGTTCAACCGCATTGCCCAATACGACGGCGCGATCAGCGACTACCTGTCGAGCGTGAGTTTCGAAGAAGAAAAGCTGTCGGAAGAATACGTGCCCGAGCGCGCGGCCTTCCCCGGCCAGGCCAACAGCCAGTTCATCAAGGTGCAGGACCTGCGCTACGGTGAAAACAGCCACCAGCAAGCCGCCTGGTACCGCGATCTGGCGCCCGCTGCCGGCTCGCTCGCCACCGGCGTCCAGCTGCAAGGCAAGGAACTGTCGTACAACAACATCGCCGACGCCGACGCGGCCTGGGAATGCGTCAAGAGCTTCGAAGCGCCGGCCTGCGTGATCGTCAAGCACGCCAACCCCTGCGGCGTGGCCGTGGCCGGCAATGCGCATGACGCCTATGCCAAGGCCTTCCAGACCGACCCGACCAGCGCTTTCGGCGGCATCATTGCCTTCAACCGCACCGTCGATCTGGCCGCGGCCCAGGCCGTCGCCAAGCAGTTCACCGAAGTGCTGATGGCCCCCGACTTCACGCCCGAAGCGCTTGAAGTCTTCAAGTCCAAGGCCAATGTGCGCCTGATGAAGATCGCGCTGCCCGCCGACTACAACCAGGTGCGCAATGTCATCGAGACCAAGCGCGTGGGCTCGGGCATGCTGCTGCAGACCGCCGACAACCACGAGCTGCAACTGGCCGATCTCAAGGTCGTGACCATCAAGCAGCCCACCCAGGAAGAACTGCAGGACCTGCTGTTTGCCTGGAAGGTCGCGAAGTACGTCAAGAGCAATGCCATCGTGTTCTGCAAGAACGGCATGACCATGGGCGTGGGCGCGGGCCAGATGAGCCGCCTCGACTCGGCGCGCATCGCCTCGATCAAGGCCGAAGCCGCGAAGCTGTCGCTGCAGCAGACCGTGGTCGCCAGCGATGCCTTCTTCCCGTTCCGCGACGGCCTCGATGTGGTGGTGGACGCCGGCGCGACCTGCGTGGCCCAGCCTGGCGGCTCCATGCGCGACCAGGAAGTCATTGACGCCGCCAACGAGCGCGGCGTGGCCATGGTGTTCACCGGCGTGCGCCACTTCCGCCATTGAGCTGACGCGCGATGGTTCAGCCGCCTTCGACCCCATCCAGGCGCTGGCGCCGGGTGGGGCTGGGCCTGGCCGTGGCCATGGTGCCGGCGATGTTTGCCTGGCTGGCCTGGCAAAGCATCAACAGCCGCAAGCCGCCACCGGCCGCGCCCGTCGCTGCCGCCGTGAGCGCCGCCGCGCTGCCCGCGGCCAGCGCAGGCTGGGCGCTGGTGCAAAGCCAGTACTGCCTGCGCTGCCACGGCATGGAGCACACGCATGTCGGCCCGGGCTTTGCGCAGATCGCCCAACGCTACCGCAATGATCCCCAGGCCCTGGCGCAGATGGCCGAGCGCATCCAGCTGGGCAGCGCCGGGCGCTGGGGCCGCAAGCTGATGCCGCGCCAGCCGGGCATAGGCCCCGAGCAGGCGAAGGTGCTGGCGGCCTGGGTGCTGGCCCAACCGGATCCGGTTTCTCCCTAGCCTTGCCATCGCGCTGCGCGATGGTGCTGCTATCCGAAACCGAGGATGCTGGCAACAGGGGCGCAAGAAACCAACGATTTTGCTGCCATTGACGCATATCTACTGTGTGGGATTGCGCAACTCACTATGCTTGCGCGACTTTCAAACGGCGCGTGGGCGGCTGCACAGGGCAGTGCCGTCCATCCAGACGCCGTCATCTCGCAAGGACGCGCATGCAGTGGCTCAGAACCAAATCCATAGAACAGGCGATTGCCGACTCCGATGAGCCGGGGCGTCAGCTCAAGCGCAGCCTGGGCGTGTTCGACCTGATGATCCTGGGCGTGGCGGTGGCCGTGGGCGCGGGCATCTTCTCGGTGGGCGCACGCGCCGCGGGCAGCTTTGCCGGGCCGGCGGTGATCTTCTCGTTCGTGCTCGCGGCGATGACCTGCGCGCTGGCCATGATGTGCTACGCCGAGTTCGCGTCCAGCATTCCGGTCACGGGCAGCGCCTACACCTACACCTACCTGACCATGGGCGAGGGCCTGGCCTGGATCATTGGCTGGAACCTGCTGCTGGAGATGGTCGCGGCCGCGGCCGTGGTCGCCAAGTACTGGGGCATCTATCTGAGCACGGTGTTCAGCCTGGGCGGCTGGGATGTGCCCAGCACCGTTTATCTGGGCTCGGTGGCCATGGACTGGGGTCCGCTGCTGATCGTCGCCGTGTTCACGGCGCTGCTGATCGTCGGCACCCAGGTCTCGGCCCGGGTCAACAGCGTGTTCACGCTGATCAAGGTGGCGATCACGCTGTTCGTGATTGCCGTGGGCTTCAGCTACATGGATACCGCGAACTTCACGCCCTTCGTGCCGCCGTCACAGCCGCCGATTGCCGGCCCGGGCGGTGTGGGCGCGGATGCCTGGACCCAGCCGCTGCTGTCCTGGCTCACGGGCGCGGTGCCCAGCCAGTACGGCTGGACCGGGGTGATCTCGGGCGCGGCGCTGGTGTTCTTTGCCTTCATCGGCTTCGATGTGGTGGCCACCTCGGCCGAGGAAGTGCGCGACCCGCAGCGCAATCTGCCGCGTGGCATCTTTGGCGGCCTGGCCCTGGTCACGCTGCTGTACATCCTGGTGACGCTGGCGCTGACCGGCATGGTGCCCTACACCGAGCTGGCCAAGGCCGAGCATCCATCGCTGTCCACGGCCTTCCAGCTGGTCGGCGCCGACTGGGCGGCGCAGGTGATTGCCGTGGGCGTGCTGGCCGGCCTGACCACGGTGGTGATGGTGCTGCTGATGGGCACCTCGCGCGTGCTGC